>Ga0137407_10001486_pt1 | contig 15318 bp, 12 predicted proteins | sample CZOMad2_2_16fung_FD_108410 | JGI IMG/M metagenome (GOLD analysis project Ga0137407, IMG submission 108410) | Vadose zone soil fungal communities from Angelo Coast Range Reserve, California, USA - CZOMad2_2_16fungal (Illumina Assembly) | ecosystem: Environmental > Terrestrial > Soil > Vadose...
GTATGGGGGCATAAGCGAGGATAAATATCTCTCCACCTTCTTCATGCAAGTTATGGATTTGTATGCAAACCTTGTCGTATCGTTATGCAATGCTGTGCAGAGAAAATGCGAAGAAGAGAGAAACATAGTTTACACAACTGATGCTTCATCACAATATACAAGAATACGGCGTATTCTGTCGACAATGTCCAAGCATGACTCGTTTAATGCTAGCATTCCTGACAAAAAGGATGCAGGCCACAGATTAGTAGCTCACGCCCTAAGAAGGAGAGAGAAAGATCAGTATGGCGTTGTCAACGGCTATACTTTCCTTAGCATGGCACGAAACAGCGTTAGCGCCGGAGTCTTCAGAACATTTTGTAACCTCCTTTTGCATCTGAAGAAGGTCCCAGAAATTCTTCCCCAGCCTTCTATGACTATAGTAGAAACGATAGGAATTAATGTTTGCGACGACAAAGGAAACATAATGGTGGACTATGACCGGATAGTTGAAGCATCAAAGCCTCGGTATGTAGAGAACTCTGTCAGTAAGATGATTACATATGGACAAATAAGCAATTACGTTAACTGTCGCTTATCCGGCAAGGATCCTAAGACGTCTCTGGAAGATGTTGCATCTGTCGTTGCCGACAGCATGACGAAGGCTACGTCGAAAGCCCTTGGATTATCGGTCTCCCGCTTATCTGGGTCTGGTTTAACAATCAACATTGCCCCAAGGAAGATGGAGGCTATAAAGTTGAGACCATGTGCGGGACCTAGAGCGATGAAGGAAGTAAGGAAGTGAAGAGGTAAAGTTTCCAACATGTGCATTAGGACTAGGTATGGTACTTAAACGAAGTGGGTCTTACAGCCTTACGGTCCTTGCTCCCGCTACCTTCTTCCCAATGGCTACTAGGAGTAATGGATCCCATGTTCGAGTTGATAGTATGCACGGCTCTGCATACATCCAGCTTGGCCAACTCAGACCTTACTAGTACACCAGTGACAGGAGGCGGAGGTAATGCACAATCACACAATATAACCAATCTCTTGCATCTTGAGCACGTTGACACATAAGCCTGATCGCTACTATCTAAAACCTCGGATGCGGTAGCTATCCAACCCTTAGACATCATGGTAGAAAGCTCCATTTCTCCTATACGCACAGACGACCCTGACAATTTCCCCGAAGGACCTCTTGTTCCTTTAGGCACAGAGGAGCAGAAGTGCTGCTTATCGCGCGACATATGAGCCAGAGCCCAAATTCTACACGCTCCGTAGTCTGCTATGCAAGGTTCTCCTTCGCTAAAGGAACTCATGACTATGTTTTCGGATCCTATATGGGTGAATGTACACTCGTATCCCTCAATATCCTTTGCATCCTCCCCTGCTAACGAAGTGACGTAGCAAGAGGTATCGTGAGCATCAGTCCTGGAGTCTAACGCTCTCATGCCAGCCCTAGCCTCGTATAACTGACCTGGAGTACCGCGGTTGTGGATCGAGCTAGCTGCAATTATCATACCAGGCCTAAAACTCCTATCGCGGTGCTTATCATAGCACAATGGCATGCGATCGATATCAACGATCTGGGATACTGTCTGCTTTTGCCCATGACAAGTAGCCACTTTATCTCCTACCCTGAGGCCAGGAGAGTCAATTCTTGCTATGATATATCCTCCCTTTGTGCGACTGTATCCTTCAGAGACAACTACTCCTTGGTCTCCTGACCTCCACCACCTATGTGTGTGTTTATTCAGCACAGTTCCAGGAACTACAGTCCTAACATCTGAAGGTAGAGAATGGACCAATTGCCCTTTACATGAGAACTTCTTGGCGGCCTCCGAGCTAACGATCACAGAATCCTCGTATGTGTAGATAAAATTCGCAAACAGTACGACTATGTTCTGACCAGGTATGTCGAAGTTAGGACTTACACGATCTAGCTGTTTCGTGAATGTTTCCATCAAAGGAGTAAGAACCAGGGGCGAAGAGCTAACCTTTGGCGCTACGGTAGACAAGATTGTAGTATACGGAAGGGCTATAGCTTGCGACGACATATTAAAGGCCAAAGTAGGTCTTGGCCATTCGTTCCACAACACGTACGGGGCCATAAGGTTAAAAGTGGATGAGTATTCCAAGCTACAAGTTGGTTGGAGGGTAGGTAATGAAAGAGATGTCCTAAGCTCAGCGGAATTGAAGACCATGGAATCCACCCATGTGACTCTACCCAGATCCTTACATTCTAGGTCTTCTATGACGCTAAGGGGCCTGACTAGACACCCTGATGACACGGACAAGGTTACTAGTTTCCAGGAGCTAAACACATGAAGACTAGGAATCTCATGACCATCCATTAGCCTCCATGATTCAACGGCATCGTATACATTCGATTTGTAGACCTTGGATGTGGATCCCATGAAGTAAAGACTCCAAGTCTCCCTTTCGTCGCTGCTAGGGATAGAAGTCATAATATCCACCAATGCTTCGGCCCTCCTTATTAAGGTAGGAGTCATCGTTCTTATGCGAACTTTATGCACAAGAGACCTTATTCTGCCTGCGTCGATGCTGGATACCGTGTGTCCTGGATCTATAAATCCCTTCCACTTGTCATTGAACTCCCTCTTCGATATGTCTATCTTCAGTGAGTAGTCATCAGTTTCCTCGTATGGCCTCATATCTACATAGCAATTGTTGGTAATTGTACCGTAAAGATTCTGCTTCCTAGGCATTGTAATCATGTCGTTGTACAGCCTGGACCATGTTACTTTGGTCTCGAAATCCACCAATTCCAATTCTCTTAATGATACACCAACATATACATGGAGAGGGGGCTCGGCGTATGCTTCCATAAGACCCTTGACCCTACTGGGATTCCACTTTTCCAATGTGCGTCCTCCAAGGATCCACGACGTTCCAGACATCCTTAGCTCGCTAATCATTTCCTTTGGCTCCATAATGCGCCCCTCTACACCCGGTTCCAAGACCCAGAAATCCTTGTCAGCTTTGCAAGGGTAAGAATGAACAGGGGAGAATCGTCTGCTAATAAGGCACGAAACGTCCGATTGACAGTACTTCAATTCCAGGTCTGTACGATCTATCCTATTCGATGTAGCTATGTACCCAGATCCTTCGTAATCCAGTATACACTGTCTCACAGCCAAGGTTTTCGATATGCAACTGGGTATGCCTTCTACCATGCTAAACACAGGAGCGAAGTCTGATAGTGTGGGTTTCCCTGGATCCTCATCATCGTCTTCATCTAAGTGAGTGTTTATGACATCGTTGTCAGGAGCAGAATCTTGGTCAACACTAGTAGTATTGTTCATTGTGTTGATAGCTAATTGTCCGTTAAACTGGTTCTCGTTTAGAGGTTGTAATCCAGGCGATGAGCTTGTGATCTCATACGATCCACGCTAGGCAGTCCACAAACTTTAAGCAGAGGATCAAGCGCCGAGTGAAGGCTAGTCATGATCCACTTCGTAAGAACCAAACCTTCGTACTTTTCAATCATGTCCATCCTTAGCCATACCATATCTCCATCTAGGTTCTTGTGTACGAGGTAAGGCATTCCTCCCTTCCTCTTCTCTATGGAACACTCAATTACCGACGCCATGCCTAGCTCCACTTTAGCTATATCGTCCAATATAAGCATTCTTACCCCGTCAGTGCATTCATCAATTCCTACGTCGCATATGTAACTACATACCTCCGATACTAGGTTCTTAACTATTAATGGCCTGTCCTTCCTGACCGGTGCCAGACCTCTTATCTCCACTCTTGAACTGTCGCTCTCGATGCTTCTTATTCCGTAATACATCTTTGGTTTGACGCTAATGAATCGGGTGTAGGTCTTTTCGAACTCTAGGTGGACAGACACAAATGGTGTATACTTAAGTATAGCATGTAGGGTACCAAGGTACTGCCTAACAGAGAGGTACTTCTTGGATACATTCGATATGAATACAGAGTCTGTATCCCCATATATAACCTCGAATCCCATTAGAGAGGCCACGGAGGAGGCCAGGGTCGTTATGAGTCTCCCTATAGCGGTTATAGCAGAGGCCCCTCTATAACTCTGTAGCTTCGATGTTCTAGCTCCTAAGGCTCCGTACATGCTATTCGTTCCCATCTTCATTGCCCAACCGGTAGGAGTGGCCTTCCCTATTCTCTTACGCTCTTCTATGAGATATTTCAACGCTGCTACTGTAACACCTGGGCTACTGCTTACGAACCTAGTATTCATGTTATCCGAAAATACAACAACCCCGTCCTCATCCCAGTCTACCGTGGAATCCTGTGCGTTGATACTAGCATTCAATTCTGGCCTGTCTGAGCGCGACATTTTCTTGAATCCCAAGGGAGAGGCTGTCTCCATGGATATATTAGCGTCTATCATAATACTAGGGTACATAGCACCTACGTCGAGAACGAACACATCCCTGTAGAACCCGGGTTTGGGAGTTAATACCAAAGCTCCTGTATACCTAGAATCGGGCCACAATTCGTCGGACCAGTCTATTATGTATCCTCGACTAAGAGCATGAGACGCTAACATCTGCGTAACCATAGTTCCTGAGTTGAACTTAACCACATCGGATATGCAGGACTTATATACAGGACACATAGAAACAACTTCGGATATGCAATTTGTTGCTTCTGCCACCATCACATGGAGAGTTGAATCGTGTATGTTATAGTATATTACATCTGTCATATCAACCACATCTCCTATTCTCATATTCAGCAAAGGCTGTACACTTTTACCCACAGAGCATGTAGCTAACGCTAAAGAATCCAATGACATGGAATCGTAGTCTCCCCTGTGAAGTTTATCTAGATACCGAAGTGTGTCGATCATAGTAACCCCGTCTATGTCCAAGTCGTAACCTTTGTCAGCTTTGCCCAAGTTCACAGCCTTGAAATATCTACTGTAGGCTACATGGCAATTGGCTGCCAGTACTCGTGCATCATAGCTGTATCCATTATGAACCACTACGAAGTCGGGGCAATTCTCTATCAGCCATTCGATAGCCCAATTAGCAACGTCCATGGAACTTGCTAACCTCTTCACGTCGTAACCTAGGTCGGGGGAGAAGGAACTTTGCCTGTGGTAACCTACAGAGTATCTACAGAGATATTTGTTGTTCCAGGTGCTTATAGCTATCGATATTATAGGATCGTGTGACAAAGGGAAGCCTCCATTCCTATAAGCTGTGCTCTGTTCGATATCTAAACCTACTATAATCCTGGTAGAAGGTTCCGGAAGTCCAGACCCTATGCCTGCAGAAGGAGGTGAATAAGGTCCTATGCCCATTACACAAGCCTTGCGCGTTACAGACTGACCTCCAGACGACGGAAATGCGCAACAGTTAGACCCGGGGTCTATGGCAGTAGCCTTGAGAGTACGTGTAAAGGAAGAGTAGTCTACCTCGGGTATGTCCACTACGGCCCACGTCCGTATGTCGTTCTTGCCCAATTTTACCAATACCTTGGATGGGTGTAGGTCTAGCGTTCTCCCTGTCCATACGGGTATCCACCCGTTGTCCACTAATCTACTGTAGGACTGAAAGCTCGAATTACAAGAATGCATTGAGTGAACAACGTCCATAACTCCCATGTCGCTTTCCTACGGATATCTAAGGCTTAATCGTCTCAAGCAACACGGAATTCGCAAAGACCTTAGGGTCGACGACTTTCCCATTAGTGGACCCATCGTTGATGAACTAAGTCCACAACATGCTATAATTAGAAAACTTGTTCTGGAGGATGGCAGAGCCGTAAGGTACCGCAATGGGGTATACATGTTCGTCCCACAATGTGCAAGTTGGGTTCACGTGCGATCGCCGGAAGCGGCCAAGTATCTAGCGAACATGTTAGACCTATCTAACGTAAGCGTTAACTACATAGGAGCAACCCAAACATACGCTAGCTACGCAGAACTGTTGGCTAGACCTTGCAGGCCCGTGCCTCCTTCAGTGTGCATTAGTAGTTGGAGGTTCCATGTAACCTTAAAGGAAGTGGGCGGTTCGAAAGAGACTGGAAAGCTCTACTTTCGCCCCGTATTTAGAATAATAGACGAACCGCAGGCAAGAAAAAGGGTCACGTCTCTTGTCATATCCCCAGTACGAATATCACTGGTGCCTGGGAATTCCACTACAATACGCAAGTCTCCAGCAGAGATTGGACTTAGCAACGTTATGACTTCGGAGGATCTATATTTAACTATGTGGGTAGTAGGCAACGGGCTCTTAGATCCCGTGGATAGACCTAAGGCCTTGTATCTATACGGCGGGGGAGGAGAAGGCAAAAGTACGACTATTAATACTATACTTGCAAACCTACCAGGTGCCGTGCATCCTCTAGGCAAAGACTACGTCGGTGGCTCTAGTCATATCAGCGAGTACGATCTCTCCTGCGCCATGTCCTCCAAGTTTATATCGTACGGAGATGTGGTAATTACGAACAACAAGATAAATGCTCCGTTCTGGAAGATGATAACCGGCAATGACACTGTTAGAGTGGCGGAAGGCCAAGGGAGGTTGGGATGTACTTCCCTGTTTGCAAGCAACGATTTATGGTATCCCAAATCTTCGCTTCTAAAGAGGTGGTTCGTCAGACGTACAATTGTGGTATCCCTAGGAACACCCTCCGTAGGATCGAAGCCCCCTCCCGAGGCCTTTACAGACGTGGAGGTATACGATTTCGTATCCAAGTGTGTATACATACGCTTGAAGGAAGCATTCATACCTATTACCGTCAGGTCAATACTCCTTACCATATTCGGTTATCGCGTAGGTGTGGCTACAAGAGGAATAATACTCGGGAGTAAGAGTACCGGGCTTGGTTCTATTGCTGCGACTTGGTCTTTGTCGATAGCTGGACAAATAGAGTATGACTTACTGGTAGATCTCGTGAAGGCATCGTGTCCGGAGATGATAGGTAAGCACGCGGACATAGAATTCATACGCAATATACAACCCGCTCCTCCTACAGTAAGACTTATATAAATCCATTGTAAAACAATAGGAATGACTACCGAGGCCCTCGTAAGTCCTACAAACTCTTCGTTCCCACGTCGTTCCCCGCTGAATGCTCTCGTTAGACAGAACGTGGCGACGCATTGGATATCTTGTCCCGAGAGCCTACGCATAAATCCTTGGGACAGAGCCGTACTGGATCTAGAGGTAGGAAGGAATACTCTAGAAGCGTATATAAAGGGAGGCAGAGTTGGAACTTGTATGCCTCGCGGTAGCGTACTTCGCGCGACGAGAGTTCCCAGCCGAGACGGCGAGAGTTCTGTGTCTATCGAGATATGGAATCCGACGGACGACATACAAATCCTCGAGTCAGGAACCTTTATTGCCTTCGTAGCCCCATTCTGATCCTTTGACTCAGTAGTTACCCTTCAGCCCAATTTGATACCACATCGTTACCATGTAGGAATAAGCATGCAATCATTTGTAAATAAGCGTAATGTATAACCATAGCAAACAAATTAATTAAAACTACAACGTCAGCATAATGTCTAGATTTGCATCTACCATCCCTAGATCTGAGAAGGTTGATGGTAGGCACGTTAGCACCGACGATAAAAGAATAACATATTCTCCCTCTGCCTGGTTGTCCTCTGGCAACAGGAATACCTTGGAAACATTCAAGTTCCAAGTAAGACCCGACCGTGACATCTCTAGTGCTCTTGCTTCTACCAACATCCTTAAGGTCAGAGACGCCCTGGTAGAATACGAGGGAGGAGATATCTCTGCCGTCGTCCCCATAGCCAACGCAGTTATAGAACATAGGGCCAACATGGGAGTTGCAACAGTCCGTGGATCTACGAACGACTCAAATATGTTTCCTACAGGATACATGGTAACGTATGCGTCTGTAGGAATTCCAGAGGACATATATCGAGTGATCGTCAAGAAACTCGAAAGCGCCGTGGGAAGCAAGGTCAGGATTGAGCTTGACAAAGCTCAGGCCAACGACGGCTACATGTGGTTTCCCATAAAGCTTCCCAATCCCGTCAAGGTAGATAGAGGCAATGTTGTCAACAACAGATGCATGACAACCGTGTACGTTTATACAGAGGACGGTGGTTCCCAAGAGGCAGGAGACCTACTTAACTACATGACAACCGTGGGACAAAGTATCGTATGTTATGTAACTGTCGCCCTTAGGCTTAAGCATACAAGGAGAAGGAACATGCCCGACAGCAACGTTTACCAACTAGCCATGACCCTTGTAGGCGTCCAAGCCGTGGACGTCACCGACCTCTCCTGTCCTCCCCTCAACACCCAAACTGGCTCTGCGTTGGTAAGTGTGCCTGCTAGTAATAGACTCATGAAGGCCATGACCCAGGAGAGCGAAGTTATGGGAGAGGACGAGGAGGATGTGGAGGAGGACGAGACGCAGGAGAGACACGATGCCAGGGATGAACCTGGAGGCAGCGGGGGCCCTAGAACTAGTGGCTAAGCACCCACCTATGCTATTGACAAGGATAATTAGCATACTGACTCTTGCGTCTTTTTGGACCTAGTTTATAAATCCCCGGATGGTCAACGATCCAAAGTAGAGATACATATCCTCTTCCTTAGGCTATAGTATGTCACATCCTGAACCAAAATGGATGAAAGAACAAGCGATACCTACGACGAGGATTCGGAGGATGATTATTACATTTCCTCATTCTCTAAGGATTTAGAACAAACGGTTGTCCTTTCTCCCGAGCAGCTAGATTGTCAAGTGCGTCTTAGGATGTCGGAACATGTAGAGAGATATCTTTCGCTGTGCTCAGCAGTATCCGGCCGTCTTGTTCCCTCTTGCTTATACCTGCGTATGATATCTCACTGTTTACCTATGCGTCAAATACTGGTAGGACAAAGTTCGTACGACGAGAGAATACTACCTAAGTATTCGTCTGCGTTCGCTTTTGATTATACTGTTTGTAAGTCTTGGACACCATCATCTCAAGTTCTTGCTCAAGCTATGAGTTTGTATCATGGATGTGACTTAGGCGTTTCCTTAGCTATTGTCTCGAACAGTTATTTGTTGATTCCTAGGGGTATAGTTATGCTTAACGTATTACCTTATACGAAGGCCCAAGACCAAGCTCAAGCTATGTATTCTTCCTACCTTGCAGAATTACTCGGAAACATTCACTATTCGTCGTATGTTTTAGGATCTAGACCTTTGACACAATGCGAGTTCGGAGACGAGGCCAAGATCGCAGGCGATTTATTCTGGGCTTCAGTAAGACGTATGAAGTTACCCTTGAAGAGACTGAGTGTGAGGAACCCCGTTTGGATATCCAGGACTTATGCTTCCTGCTCAGTAGACAAACACAAGAATTCTTACTATGGACCAGAGCCCTCCGACCAAACAACAAAGCTCTATGCGCAATACGGAGCCAATCACACTCGTAAAGAAAGCATTAGTTACCGCCGAAGTCTATGGAACGTATATTCGAAGTTTTCTTTGTCGAGCATAAGACCTACACGAACTTTGGATCTAGTTTCGACTGTGGTCAAACAAGAATCGATTGAATCGCTAGAATCATCGTTCGGGAAGGTTATATCGGTCATGGCTTCTACCGGCATACCCAATAAGGACGAAGAGGGCAGCGGATATGAGCAAGCCGTACTTAAGTTTGTATCTGAACAAGCCTCTAGACATACTAGAGCAACGGAGGAAATGCTCAAGATTATGAAGGACAAGTCAACAAGTCTTAGGCTTACCGACAGGGACCAGATAGACAACCTAATGGAATGTTGCAGAATGGCTGTTAGTGCTGCTTCACATGCAAGTGCATTCTTTGCTTCTGTCCCTGGAACTTTGTCCGGGGACACATCAGCCGTAGCCCTAGGCAGTACTGCTGTTCCTCCTATTGTCAGAGCAACCTCGTTCCGCAGCACAGCAGGAGATGGAAGGTCTGGACTTACGTCCGGTATTAGGAGTAAAGGGGAGAAGGATAGAAAGAAAAGGGACAAGGGAAAAGGAAGGGAAATGCCTAAGGGCATAGCTCTTAAGCCTAGCATAGGTCCAGGACCAGTTTCTCCCAAGCTTAAGCCGGGTCTGTCTCCAGGGTTCCATCTACCTAGTGGGGAGAGCGTGATGTCCTTGGCTGGTGACGAATACGAAGTGACCGTATCGCCAGTGTCTGCCCCTCCTCCTAGCCATTATGGAGGGTCTATAAGCGAATGGGAAGGAGGAACCCTAGGATCTATGCAAGATGTTATTGAACACCCCGAGGAAGACTTCTCAGGAGGCGCCGACGAGTATGACCTAGAGTTGATAAAGGCCCATAGTGGCGTGTTTGGTGCAAAGGGCATACCTCCGTCTATAGGCAGGAAGAAAGACTTCACGCAAGAGAAGCCCAGAGAGGCAAGCGAAGCAGGATCTGTAATATCTGTTGTGGACGTATCCGTAGTTCCGAGGTCCGACGACAACCCCATTGCGGTGGCTCCTACACACGACGATGTCGAGCCACTGTCTAATGACACAGTCAAGGGGAGCGAAGCTTCTCCCTTTAGACCTAAGTCAGGAAAGCCTTTGAAGATAGCTCGTGCCTCTTCTGCAAGCAGCCCTTCGGAGGTTCGTACCAAGTAGGGGTCATACGGTATTTAAATCTACTCGCTACGTACTATGTACATAGATGAAAGTATAGGTCTCAAACGGTCGGGGGAGAGTCTTAAATTAGGTACACAGTCGAGCATACTCATTACTAGTGTAGACTTGCCTAGGTCTTGCGATGTAATAGCAGGTTCTGTATATTCTTCGTCTGGGTATACTTTTACCTTTCCCATAGACCTATTACTCCCATCCAAGCACATGTAACTGTAGGAGTCGTTGAATAGGTATCCATCCGCTCCTACTAAGTCGTACAGGTATACGCATCCTACTTGTGTAGCCCCCTTGGATGCCATGGCAAGGAACACTTGATGTGTATAGGAAAGGGAGAAGCAATAAGTCAAAGGTATGCAATTGTTAAGAATATACTGCATAACATGTTGTTTCTCTACCAGAGAAGATATGGTATCCTTGTATATAGCATACTTGACTCTTCCTTGGTTCATCTTCTTCATAAGAGATATTATGGATGAGTAGGACATCCTCGTGGCATCCGTAATGCCCCTCTTGTTACGTAGTCTGGAGACGTCAATGACTGGATCGCAGAGGAAGTAGCACTGGGACGATTGTTCCATGTAGGCTATAGATTGCATCCTCCCAGATCCTACGTCTATTACCAAGGACCCCGTGATAAGAGAATTACCCGCTGTGTAGTACACATATTCCCTCGCAGAGAAGCTAAACGATACTATCTTCGATGCTATTACATTGCAATCGTCATTGATTCCTAGGACCCTATTTGCTGCGCTAACAACAACATCTGACCTATTGGGTCTCGGTTTGTCTGACCTGGGTATGTACGACTCAATGGCAGGTTTGCCACCATCGTTGAAAAGGGTACACTCATATATCCTTCCTACTCTTGTGCCTCTAATGGGAGGAAAAGTAGGCATACTACTCTTGTGTCCTATGTAACTCATACTCCTATTAGAACGCATTAGATCAACTATAGGCTTCTTTATTCTGTACGCCAGGGAAGATAACCTGTCGATAGCCAACACACCATCTGTAGGTAGCTTGGAAGAAGACCTAGAGGCTTCAGCCTCTTCTCTGGTGTCGAAGTCCGGCCTAACTATGACCCTTGGCTTAGATCTCAAAGGTTCTATAGAAGCGTATGCAGGAATGTAAGGCCTTGGAACAGGAAGAGCCTTTGATCCCATGGCTAGTACATCTATATATACCAAAGAACCATCGGACATATGTTCCACTCTAACTATGCTTATGTCCGATCCAAACTCAAGCAGGACGGAAGACCTAGTCCACGATATCACATCCAAGTTAGGGTTGGGACGACATATGTACCACATATACCCGCAATCTACGGCCCATGCAGACTCCCCGTCGACCTTGGCCCTGAACACCATGTCTCCGTCAGGGGGAAGAATAACGTCGATAACGGAGAGTGTAGATAGCTTACAGCTCTGAACAAGCTGAGGAGGAACATACCTACTAAGTTCTTTGACATGACCGTAACTGGAGTGGAGCCATACGAGTGCCTCCTGCACGGTAGCTTCCGATACAATTCTTGAGCCTAGGAACTCTAATTCAGAGGAGTACCTGCCCTCCAAAGGATAGTAGTCGCATCGCAGTCTCCACTCGGGAAGCGATACTACCTTAGACTTAACAACCAACCTATACCATTGGCTAGTGTGAGCAATAGGACAGGAAGGAGTTAGATCGCAAAGGTCGGGAAACATCTCGACGGATCTACATAGGGTCATACCAGGGCATACAGGAGTTCTAGAAGTGGTATATTTAGCCGTAGGATACTCGTCATTCCTAATGCGTAACCTTGCACTTTGTATACTGCCATCCACGAACACAGACACAGGGGTACCACATTCGCCCCTTTCCCTTGGGGTTGTTGAGACTGTGTTGTATAAGAGCTTAGAGAGTCTAGGGTCGAACCTTATTTCTTGTTCTTCCTCCCTTGCCCCACCTATCTCTATCAATGACGAGGTTGCAATGGACAAGGTATTTGAACTGGAAGCTGTATCACTGGCTGAAGATCCTACAGTGACATCGGCAAAAGCTACAGAGCAAACAAACTGGGTCATCTCTACTGAAGAATCGCACATGCACTTAATCTCCACTGCTGGTTCATCAGCCCCAAGCCTTAGCTGACGCAGTTCCGCCTCGTAGGGTTTACCACAAGTGGGACAGTAATGAGACATGTCGTCAACGTTATTAGCCTTTTAATTGATTATTCTATGCCCAACGTATTGTGTTGTTAGTTGGTCCGACCGACACTCGTCAGGCCCCTTACCTTGGCAACGAATAAAATCTTTAAACGTGTAGATATGGAGACTGAGCACGTTGTGGCATGCATATTCGACAAGCATCGTAGGTGTCACCTAAATACATTGAAAGAACAATACAACTGCATAACCCTTTCACTGTTGATATGATAGTAGAGGAAGACGTCATTATACCGCCTCGTAGGCCCGAGTGTAAGTACGTCACAGCGCCGTTGGAGTACATTATGGAGGAAGAAGAAGGCTACAAGGACCATTTCTTCAGTGGGTTTCGTAACGTCAACCTTGCCCACAGAAGAATTAACAGGTGCGTGAGAGAGGCAAGGGAGAAGTTCGGCCTAAGGGTGAGACTTGCCAATTGCCTGAGGAAGGAGGCAATCAAGGTAGGCACTTATGAGCAGTTGACATGGAAATTGGAGATATCGTACGACGTATCGCACCAGCACCGCAAGCCTACGGACGTTGTAACATACGAGGACTTCATGAGAGTGGCTACGCTGTTTCTTCCAACGCACAAGACTTGCCACACTCCCTCATAACGGCACCTTTCAGATGTAACCCCTGTAGACAAACATCTAAACATACAGACACGATGACTAAGCATATTGTGGCAGTCCTTTGATTCCTAGCAGGAGAAGACTTAGTGCCTATCGAAGAAACTCCCGATAATTATCCGGATCCTTCAGATCCTATCCTTACTAATTACTTGACCACAAGCAGATATATGTCCGAACGCAGGGATGAACTATGGAGGAAGCACAAAATCATTTCAAGCTTTGCGTATATTCCCCTCAGGCTACTAGGGATGATATCAGATAAGGAAGTCTCCGGGCGGTTGATTGAGTTGATGCACGCTTATGAGGGCAGTAGGCCAAGGCATGATATCACCGTTCTAGACGAAGACCTAGAGAGGGCCACTAAGACATACCTCCCCAACCATTCCCAGTGTCTCGTGTCTTACGATTAGCGATACAAGACAGAAACATTTCCAAGCGCAGCACAAGAGTAACGCGCACCATGAGCCACTCGTATAGGCCACACAAAGTTGCGATGAATTCCCCTAAGATCAAGAGCATAATTGCACCCTATGATTTCTTGGCTAATGAAGGGGGAGGATACTTGGAGGAGAGTTTCGACAACTTCATCGAATCTAGCAAGTTGGCAGCACGTAATATCCATACTGTTGGCACGTACATACGAAAGACGAGGGTTAAGCTGAGGAAGGAGCTTAATATGTTCATACGTATAGCTCATTGCGAACCTGAGACAATAAGCTTAAGACAATCCAACTCGGACTATGGATGGTTGTTCGAAGTTTGGTACGCCAATAGCGAAGGGAAAACAGACCTCACTAGGGAGGTAACAGATGAAGACTTCAGGAAGGTAGCGAAGATGTTCCTTCCCAGTTACCCGCAATGCCACGTTCCATTCTAGCTAGTCTCGAGAGGGGGCAATCATTTAAACCCACAGACGCATCATGACTGAGCCGCCAGAGCCAAACACCATGTGGGCTGTGAGGCGAGCTGTAGAATGTACCACCTCAGACGATTGGGAATGCGTGTGGTACGAACCATATAACCACATACTAATGGAGTCAGCCATTTTGTACGACAACATCACAGTAGCTCCACAGTACGCAGTGAGCAGACGGGTGCATAGTGACACGTTGGAAGACGGATACAGGGAGAGAACAAAAGTACCTGACTTTGTAATCTTTAGGTACTCAGAACCTGTCAACGCGCGTGGACAAAGGATCGTTCGCAGGCAACCTATTATGGTTTCAGAAGGCAAGAGGGTAGGAGCAGTGACACCCAGTAGATTAATGGAACAATGTATGCTACAGGTATCGCACTGCTTTGAGATGTCTGGCTCTGGTAGAAACATTTACATGCTCCAGTGGTCTGGCGAGAGCTGGACATTGTACAAGGTCGCGAGGGAACACCGACGTGTATTGTCTAATAGTTCCGATGCAACCTACGTAGGTGAGGAAGTCGACGACGATCGTACCCCTGGGTCTACTCTTGCTTCGTCCATTTCTCACCCTCCTATGGTGTCCTCGGGATGCCTAACCTCGGACCCGCGTAGTGTCAAGCAACTTATTAATACCCTGAACACTATGATAAATCAGTTCTAGATAGCTCTATGCAGCTCAAGGACCTAACAAGAGCAGCCTCCCAACGCACAATGTATAAGTATCGGATAAGGATCCCGAGTTAGTAGGTGGTGCACTCTTTCCCAATCAAGATCTACGCACAACCATTGTACATTTAGACTAGGACACGGTAGACCCCTCTGAGACAAGGCCACGTCCGGAGTTTGACAGCAACACTACGTAAAGGCAACAGTAACAAGCCAGAAACAACCAAAGAATTACTAAACCAGCCAAAAGGGATCAATAAAAACAAACAGACACCGTGGGACAGCAACCAATCTAATAATGAACACAACGACTACCGGA
>Ga0137407_10001487_pt1 | contig 15307 bp, 16 predicted proteins | sample CZOMad2_2_16fung_FD_108410 | JGI IMG/M metagenome (GOLD analysis project Ga0137407, IMG submission 108410) | Vadose zone soil fungal communities from Angelo Coast Range Reserve, California, USA - CZOMad2_2_16fungal (Illumina Assembly) | ecosystem: Environmental > Terrestrial > Soil > Vadose...
CGGAAAGGAAGACGGCGGTGCCGGTTTAGCGATTTCTTCACCACAGAGAAACAGAGGCGCGCACAAAAGCCCGTTTTGTTTTCCTCAGTGTCTCTGTGCCTCGGTGGTGATTAAGGGCTTTGTTCCCTTGCTGTTCTTTTTTTCCCTGCCCAGTAGATCCAGGCGCCGATCAGCACCAGCAACCCTGACGATCCCACGATTTTAATCACTGCCAGCAGCTTGTTAGGTTCGTCCGGTTGCGGGATCAGCGACAGCCCGATGGTAAGAATTGTAGTCATGAGCCCAACCGTGGCAACCAATCTCGCTACGGGTTTGCCGCCGGGGACACGGATCACGTCCGCGCCGGCAGGTTCATTCTGCAGTTTGAACATCGCCGCAAACAAATAGAGAAACGGGATGAAGTACGTGATCACGCCCATGCTGACCAGTACGTCGTAGGCGCCTTTAATGCTGGTGCCGGCCTGTCCCAGAAAGATGAACAATGCGCCGAAGACGAACTGAGTCAGCAGGCCGACCCAGGGCGTCTTCCATCGCGGATGCAGCGCGCCGAACACGGGCGGCAGAAAGCGATCGATTCCGGCGACGAACGGCAAGCGCGCGCCCGAAGCCAGGTAGGCGCCGGCGGCTCCCACGTTGCTGAGCGTAATCAGCAACGCAGCAAGGGGAATGATGCCTTCGAAGCCGACGCGCTCCGCCGTCTTTGAAATCGCCTGCATCAGCCCCTGCAGGTTCCCGACTTCGGCGGCCGGTAATGCCACCAACACGCTGATGGTGCCCACGATATAACAAAACGTCACCGTCACTCCCGCGATCAGCAGCGCCCGGGGAATCGCGCGGCGGGCATTTTTTATTTCTCCTCCCATGATCGAAGCGGTCTCGCTGCCGGCGAAGGCAAAGATCAGCACCGACCAGAAAATCATGTCTTTGAGCCGGAACCCGGGAGTCATGGTATGCAAAGTGAAGGAGGTAGCCGCTCCAAAGCGATGCCAGGCAACCGCTCCCATGGCAAGCACAATACCGACAGGAATCCACATCGCGACGGCGCCCAGGTTGTGCAGCCATGTGCCCACGTTGAGCCCACAAATATTAAGCAGCGTGGCCAGCGAGAGGGCGACCAAAGAAAACACGATGTAGAAAGTCTGGTTGTTGGAGAAACGGCCCCAGCCGTGGCGAATGTAGAGCGCATTGCTGGCGGCAAAATACAGAACCGCAGGGAAGTAGGGAAGATTGCAGGCCCAGTAGGTCCAGGCCGTGATGAAGCCGGCAAAATCGCCAAAGGCACGCTTCGACCAGACGTAAATACCGCCCTCCTCCGGATAGCGTGAAGAGAGTTCGATGACCGAGAGCGCGAGCGGTGTGTAGAAGACGAGGAAGGCGCCGATCCATATGACGATCGAACTGGGGCCGGCGGCGGCGGCGGTAGCGATCCAGCGCAGGCTGACGCCGGTGACCACGTAGAACAGAACGAGATCCCGGAAGCCCATCACGGGCTTGGGCTGGTTGGTGTCCTCCAGGCTGGAAGGCGAAGCGCCGCTGGGGCTCAAGGTCGTCGGGTCGGGTGCTGGTCCAGTTTCGTCCACTCTTGTGTACGGAATGTCAGGTGCCCGCGAACGCAAATCTGAGTCTGGCTTGGCGCTGGGTGGCAACCGCGCCAATGTTGAATTCACTTACGCCGGTTTTCTTTGCGTCCTTTGCGAACCCTTGGCGCACTTTGCGGCTAAGAGTTTGACCTTTTTCAATCCGCGGCAAAAATCTTAAACCGCAAAGGCCGCAACGAAGGGCCGCAAAGAACGCAAAGAAATTCCCTCAGGAAGTTCGCATCAGATTCTGACTGCTTCGCTTCCAGTACAAGTATCCAGGTACGCCGATCAAAATGATCGCGCTACCCCAGAAAGCTTCTGTGGGGCGAGTCAAGATCGTGTTCAACGTCCACGCGGTCCCCACCAGCACATAGATTCCGGGCAGCCAGGGATATCCCGCGCAACGGTATGGACGCGGAATATCAGGCCGCTTCCAGCGCAGAACAAACAGGCCAATCACGGTGAGCGTGTAGGAGAGCACCATGCCAAAGATGACGTAGGTGTAAAGCTGATCATAGCGCCCGCCCATCGCCAGGACGGCCGCCCAAATCCCTTGTCCAATAAGGCCGAAGGCCGGAGTGCGCCATTTGGGATGGATTCTCGCCATGCTCTTGAAGAAGGCGCCATCCTGCGCCATGGCAAGAGAAACCCGCGCGCCCGAGAGGGTGCACGTGGCGGCGGCGCTGAAGCAGGAAACGGCGATGGTGGCGGAGAGCCAGAGCGCGGCCCGCGGAGAAAAAAGCGTGGCCGCGGCGGCGTGAGCAATGGTTTCGTGCTTGGCGATTTCACTCAACGGCATGGCGTAAACGTAGGTCACGTTCATGGCCATGTAAATCACGCCCACCGCGAGGATCCCCAGCACCATCGCCAGCGGTACATTGCGGCGCGGCTCTTTGACTTCGCCGGCAACCCAGGTGATGTAAACCCATCCGTCGTAGGCGCAGAAGACGGCGATCAGGCCAATGCCCATGGCGGAAATAAATTGTCCCGCGCCCAGCCCCATAGTGAGGCCAAGACCATGCCCGCTGAAATTCCCCCAATTTCCTTTACCGATGGCAAATCCCAGCACGACGAATGCCGACATGGCCCCGAACTTGGTCCAGGTGGAAACATTCTGCAGCAGTGTTCCCCAACGCAGTCCCACCACGTTGACATAGGTAAGCACAGCGATCAGCAACAAGCCCACAACATGCGCACGAGTAAGCGTGATGCCCGTCAGCGAGAGCACAATGTGTTCCTGTGAAATCACCGGAACGATCTGGCCCATGTAAGCCGCCGAGGCCACGCAGAGAGCGGCGATGGTGCCGCCGTTGGCCACGCTGAACAGCATCCAGCCGTAGAGAAACGCGGGCAGCTCGCCATACGCTTCGCGCAAGTAGACATATTGGCCGCCGGAATCGGGAAACATGGATCCGAGTTCGGCAAAGGCAACGCAACCGAACAGAGATATCACCGCGCCCAGGACCCAGACCAGCAGGAAGAGCATGGGCTGTGGCAAGGGCCCTGCGATATCTTTGGCAGTCAGAAAAATCGACGAGCCGATGATCCCGCTCACCAGCAGCAGCACTGAATCCAGCAACGAGAGGCCGCGAACCAGAGTAGGTGGCGCTTCAGAGGGCTTGGCCGTGGGGACGCCGGTCGAAGGTTCCATTGGTTATCCCATTCCCAGTTCGTCGGGAGATTCCAGCGGAGTTCCGCAGCGGCGGCAGATCACGGCGGAACAGTCTCCACAAGTCAGCGGATCGGTAACTTCCTGGCCGCACCGGGGACAATAGAGTGGCTCCGGGTCAGGCTCCTGCTGCGGGGTTGGCGTCATGAGGATCGCAAATGTAGCATATCCTTCATGTACCTTGGTGTGGTTCGTGGATAAAGATTCAAAGCACTAACCACCAAGGGCGCGAAAGTGCACGAAGGAGAGCAATCTGCCTGACAAATCTCCCACTCCCGACGAGAAGCTCCAACTGGAATTCAATCGCTGGGCCGCGGCCGGTGAAGGCGAGAAGATGGAGAACCATCATCTCGATATCACCGAGAAAACGCTGCGCCTGATGGATCTGCGTCCGGGCGAGCGGGTGCTCGACCTCGGTTGTGGCTCGGGCTGGGCGACGCGGCTGCTTTCCCGCCTGGTGGGCGACGGGCCGGAGGGTTTCGGCCAGGTCGTGGGTCTCGATGTCTCGGACGAGATGGTCCGGCAGGCCCGCGCCGCCTCGAAAGACTTCGAGAACATCTTGTACGTCTGGGGATCGGCGCAGCAGATTCCCTGGGAAGAAAACTTTTTCGACAAGGTTTTGTCGGTGGAATCGTTCTACTACTATGCCGACCAGGATCGCGCCCTATCTGAACTTTTTCGCGTCATGGCTCCGCACGGGCGCCTGTTCATCCTGATCAATTTATATCGCGACAATTCCTACTCGCTGCAATGGGCGGACAAGCTGAAAGTCCCTGTGCACGTGCGGTCGGAGGCGGAATATATTGATCTCTTAAAGAAGCACGCCTTTGAGAAAGTCGAAGCGAGACGCATTCCGGACGACACGCCCACGCCCGATGACTACCAGACCAAGTCCTTCCACAGTCTCGACGATTTGCGCGCCTTCAAGAAAATGGGAGCGCTCCTACTGATGGCATCGAAGCCGGATCTGCGGACGCCAGCTCCGGGCTATACGATTTATTGAATTATCTGTGGGGCGGGCGCCCTCGCCCGCCGCTCTTGAATTTAAACTTGTCGGCATCAAATCATTTGCTTCCCGACGAAACACTCCATACTCTCAAACTTCAACTTCAAAGGCAGCGGGCGAGGGCGCCCGCCCCACACCCACCCACCCGCTTACTTCACCAGACGGTTGTATTTTTTCAGCACCTCTCGCACCTCATCGTGCGGCAAGCCAATCACTTCAAAGTCGTTGATGCCCTTCATCGTCTTTGCGGCGACCATGGCGTTGACCACCGCTTCTTCCGTGGCCTGCACGGTGGCTAGGAAAATCGGGTTCAGGCGCTGGTTGGGCAGCATGGTGATCTGGCGTGCGCCCTTTGACCCTGCGGCGCCGGGGTTGGCAGTTGAGAAGGCCAGAAAGATATCCCCCGAACCATCTCCCGAAAAACTTCCATCTCTGCCCAATCCCAGCGAAACCCGGCGGGCCACGCGCTTCAGCTGGGTTGGAATCAGCGGAGCGTCCGTGGCTACCACAACGATGATCGAGCCGATGTCATTGGCGCGGATGGTGTGCTCGCCGATCTCCCGGCCCACCGGCACTCCCGCGATGCGTAGCTGGCCGCGCAGTCCGTAGTTGCACTGCACCAGCACGCCGACAGTATAGCAGCCATGCTTGGCGTCCAGCACACGCGAGGAGGTCCCGATTCCGCCCTTGAACTCATTGCAGATCATGCCGGTGCCGCCGCCTACGCTGCCTTCTTCCACCGGGCCGCCATGAGCTGTATCCAGGGCATGGAACACGTGCTCGGGCTTGACGTGAAATCCGTTGACGTCATTCAAGTCGCCATCCCATGTCTCGGCCACCACGGGCAGGGACCACGCATAGCCCTCCTCGTCCGGCGGGGCATGCTTCAGCCGCCATGCAATCACCGCGTCGCGCACCACGCCCACGCTGTGGGTGTTGGTGATCATGACCGGGCCTTCGAGGAATCCGGAATCTTCCAGCCAGGTGGTTCCCGTCATTTCCCCGTTGCCGTTCAGCGCGAACCAGCCCGCGAAAACGGAATCGAGCGAGTCCTTCCCCCGGGGAAGAATGGCGGTTACTCCCGTGCGCACCGGACCCACGCCCACTTTCAACGGACCGCTTCCCGAAATCAGGGTGGTGTGGCCCACTTCCACGCCTTTCACGTCGGTGATCGCATTGAACGGCCCGGGTGAGCCATCGAAGGGAATGCCCAGATCACGCGCGCGCGGCTCGGTCTGGGCTGAGGTGGTCGCGACCAGCGCGCTCAGCGAAAAAATCAGGGCAGGGAGCAATGCTCTGCCGGCTTTCAGCATCAAAGTCCTCCGTGATAAGTTTGGCAGTATACGGTATCCCGAGTTTGCTCTCGGGTACAATTCCATCAATGCGGAGGGCGGGATGGAAAACTGGAAGGTAGCGTTGGTCAGTGGCGCAGCGGGCGTGGGGACTGCGATGTTTCTTAAGAAGAAGTGGACTGCCGGCATCATTGCGGCGGGCGTCGGGCTGGCGACACTAGCCTCGGAGTATCCAGAGCAATTTGCCGAAGTTCGGCGAGGTTTGCCGGGCTTCATCGAGCGTGGCAATAACTTCCTCGAAATTGCTACGCGGGTGGGAGACCGTCTGGCGGAAGCCGCGGAAAATCGCAGCCGAACCTGGTACGAATCTCTGCTGAGTACCTAAGTTTGTAGGCAGTGGCTGAGACCGTGCTATTCGATGCCCAGGGTCTTGCGGGCGTCAGGGCTGAGGCGCTCCGGGGTCCACGGCGGAGTCCACACTACGTTGACGGTTGCGTTGCGCACGCCGGGCATCTGTTCGACTCGGGCCTTGACCTGTTCTCCGATCATGACGTGTGAAGGACAGCCCTGCGCCGTCAGGGTCATTTCTACGGTGACATCCTGTTTCTCCTCGGGCGCGGGATCGAAACGGACGCCGTAAATCAGTCCAAGATCCACGATGTTAACTGGAATTTCCGGATCGTAACATTGCTTCAACGCGCTTAGAACCTCGTCCTCGGTAAGAGTGGCCATGGGTTCTCCTTAGCTTGGGCACTCCCTGGGCGAATGGAGTGTTCGTATTGATTTTACACGGTGAACGATGACCTCAGAAACAAAGCGGAGAATCCAGCTGGTCCTGGCCATCGTCATTGCGGTGGCGGCCGCTCGTGCCGGGTATGTCGTATATGAGCGTCGCGCCGACACGGCCACCGAAGCCAAGCCGTCTGCCCCGCTGCTGAATCCTGATTACTACGTGGTCCCCAAAAAGCTTCATCCCTATGATTTGAAGTCGGCGAACCAACTGACCGAGCAGCCGGTGTGGGTCAAGGAGGGTTATCGCTTCACCTATTATCCCTACGACCGGGAGCGCCACCACACGAACTTTGCCCACGAAGCGGGTCTGCTGCTACCCATCCAGAGGCTCGAGATCAAAGACGTAGTTACCGATACGGCCCCGCATTCCGCCCACCTCCGCCAGGTGATGGCGGTTTTCGACCAGGAGGGGAAGAGCTTCGCCGTTCCCATCGGTTCGCAGGCCGGCGACAGTTACCAGATCTACTCCGACGAAATGTTCTTCATTCAGGATCCACGCGAACTGTACAAGCACTGGCCGGCGGATGTCTGGCAATCCATCGAGCAACACCAGATCAAGCCCGGGATGAATGAATTTCAGGCCTATTTTTCTATTGGGATGGGCGTTCCGGACCGTTCCAGTGATCCCGCAGTGAAAACGGTGCACTATCCCAACGGTGGCAAGCCGGTGACCATCACGTTTCGCGATGGCAAGGCGGCAGAGATCAGCGGAGGCTAGGGAGGAATTTCAGATTGCAGATTTGAGATTGAAAATTCTTCCTGATTTCGAGCAGCTACTTCCGAAGAATCGTCAATCTAGAATCCGAAATCTACCGTCTGAAATCTGCGGTCCCTCACTTCACCACTGGGGATTTCTCGGTCGCCGGGGCCTGGTCGTCCCCGTGGATCTGTCCATCCTCGTCGGCGTAGAAGGACCGGTGCTCGGCGTCCAATTGCTTGGGGGTGAGGGTCAACTCGAAACCGTCTTTGTTAGGCTTGAAGCCGACGGAGTAGTCGCCTCGATCCGGGTTCACCATGCGCTTGGTAAATGATCCGGTGTGCACCAGGTCGGCGAGGGATGCGGCAAACTTGTTATTCTTTTTGTTGTAGAGCTTTTGGGCGCGCAGAACCGTACGCATATAGCCCAGGGCGGCCGCTTCCGAATCTGACTTGGCGGGATCGCCCTTGAACTTGGGTTGGTAGGGGGTCTGAGCGGCTGCCGCTATGCAGCCCGCGAGCACAACTGCTGCTGTCCACCGCATATGTCTTTTCATCCGTCCCCCACGTCGTTTCATGCCTGATTACCCGCCTTTTTTTAGATGCCTACCATGTTACCGGCGTAATCGCTACTAGAGAGTCCGAGGTTCTCATTGCCGCCAAATGTAGTTATGCTTGGGCCAGCTTAAAAATAAAGCAGGAAACCCATCAAACAGGAAACCCTATGAAGGCTGCGACTGCCATGAAGGCTTCACCCGCAAAGAAACCGGTCATCCGCCTTGCGGTGGTGGAGAGCGATCCACTGCGTTTTGTTGGATTTCGTGCCCTGTTTGACTCGGAAACGGATTTCGAACTCATCGCGGCGTCTCTTCCCGACATTGGCAACCTGCCCAACATCGATCTGGTGCTGCTGGGAAACCGAAATGGGCAGAACCTGTTCGATCTGATGGCCAGTCTCAAGGCCAGCCGCCCTGACCTCCGCATCATTGTGACAGGTTCGGGCATGGACGAGGAGACCATTTTGAAGGCCATTGCCTCGGGTGCCAAGGGCTACGTGGATGAAGCCGCATCTCCGACCGAGTTTGTGCAGGCCATCCGCATCGTGAACCAGGGATCGGTATGGGCTCCACGCCGCGTGCTCTCCCTATTCATCGAGCGTGTCAGTTCGGCCCCGGGACGTATCTTTCCCGCCGGCCGCGTGACCTTTACCGACCGGGAGAAGGAAGTGCTGGAAATGCTGGTGGCGGGCCGCTCCAACAAAGAAATTGGCTCGGCTCTGGGCATTGAAGAACGCACAGTGAAGGCGCATGTGGCCAAGTTGATGCGCAAAGTGGGAGTGCAAAACCGGATTGCGCTTTCGGTGCACGCCATCACGCACTCGCTGGTCACAGCGAAATAGGCGCTTCGAGAGATTTGGGACCGCTGTTTACGGATTGATGAATTTTCGGATTTACAATCTTAAAATCCGACAACCCGCGAATTCGACAATTCATTAGATTTTCGTGCCTGGCGTCGAGGTTACTTTAGGACAATGGCCTAGGTAATCTTGTCAGCTTTTCGGCCCGCCCGCATACTCGCTTCACCTACCACAGAACCTGGGAGACGGGGTTGGGAGCGGAGATTTAGGGTCACCGCTACTGGCCCCGATTTTTTTGCCCATCCGGGCCCTCGCTCAATTCCAACCCTAACCCTTGCGTCCCTTGCGACGTTTTTTGCGCACTTTGAAGTTAAAGATTTTGATCTTTCGTGCAAGGGCCCCCATGCCGGCGAACGTGCCGCGCCCTTTTTCACCCCGAAATCCGTTAGAATCAGTGTATTGAGTTGCCGACAAACTCTATCAAGCTGCGGAAAGTAAGGAAGAAATGAAAAAGCTGCTGCTGCTGTGTCTCGTCGCATGTCTCGCTGTCTCCACCTTTGCCAAGGATGATGACGATAAGAACAAGGCGGAAGACCGGATCAAGGCCGCCGGCACCGTGCTGGACGAGATCGAATCCGCGCCCGACCAGGGGATTCCGGAAGAGGTGCTGGGATCCGCCCAATGCGTGGCGGTCGTTCCCACCATGCTCAAAGGCGGATTCATCGTGGGAGCCCGTTATGGTCGCGGAGTCGCGAGTTGCCGCACCCCGAAAGGTTGGAGCGCGCCGGCATTTTTCACCGTTAAGGGGGGCAGCTTCGGTCTGCAGATTGGCGCCCAGGCAGTCGATCTGGTCATGCTCATCATGAACGACGATGGCATGAAGAACCTGTTGAGCAGCGAGTTCAAACTGGGTGCGGATGCCAGCGTCGCTGCCGGGCCGGTGGGCCGTCATGCGGCCGCTGACACCGACTGGAAACTGAAGGCGCAGGTGCTCAGCTATTCGCGAGCCCGCGGACTGTTCGCAGGACTCGAACTGAGCGGCGCCGCAATTAGCCAGGACAAAGACGCCACGCGAGAGTTCTACGGCCGAATGGTGCCTTTCAAGACTTCGCTCACAGGCACCATCGACGCTCCTCAAAATGCGTTTCCGTTTCTGAACACGCTGGCCAAGTGGGCCAAGGCGGCAGCCAGCAAGTAAGGTAGTTTTATGTAGGCGCGAGCGTCCCGGTCGTGCAGCGTCAATCCTGGTGCTGACCGCACCATCGACGATGCTCGTGCCTACGTTGACAACCCACTGCCCCCTTGCTACCGTCACCAGTTTCCCCTAAATGCGTCAGCGACTCGAGTACGCGCTAGCGTGGCCATTCGTTAAAACTCTGAGCCTGTTGCCTCGACCGCTTTCGCGGGCAGTTGCGATTTCTCTCTCCTGGGTGGTCTACCTTCTGCACCGTCGTCTGCGGCGGGTGGGCATGCGGAATCTGGCGATAGCGCTACCGGAGAAGAGCCGCCGCGAACATGCCCGCATTTTGCGCGGTGAATTTACCTCTCTCGGCCGCCAGTTGGCGGAGATCTGCCAGTTTCCCCGATACACCCGGGAAAATGTGAGCCGGGTGGTGGTGTACGACGGATTCGAAAACTACGAACGGGCCTTCGCCCAGGGCAAGGGAGTATTGTTTCTAACTGCTCACTTCGGAGGTTGGGAACTCTCCGCCTTCGTCCACTCCCTCCACGGCCACTGGATGCACGTAGTCATGCGCAACCTGGACAACCCCTATCTCGACCATCTGGTGCAGCGCTCCCGCTCGATGCACGGCAACACAACCGTCAGCAAAGACAATTTCGTACGCGGTCTTCTGGGAGCGATGAAGGCAGGTGAAGTAGTGGGCATTCTCATGGACACCAACATGACTCCGCCGCAGGGCGTGTTCGTGAATTTCTTTGGTATCCCCGCGTGCACGGCCAGCGGCCTCGCTAGAATCGCCTTGCGCACCGATGCCGCTGTGGTTCCGACCTTCACGGCGTGGGATCCCACGTTGCGCAAATACCGGTTGCGCTTTGATCCAGCCGTCAGCCTGGTTCGCACCGGCAACGACGAGGCAGATATCGTAACCAATACTCAAATGTTTACAAAGATTATCGAAGACTATGTCCGCCGTTATCCCGACCAGTGGTTGTGGGTCCACCGTCGCTGGAAGACGCGGCCACCCGCGGAGCCGGGGCTGTACTGAGAAACAGCACTTGGCAATTGGCATTCAGCGAAGAACCACTGGCTTGCGCTCATTGCCAATTGCCAATTTCTGCTTAGAACCACTCGCTGCGGTACGCAATCCACCAGCTGGCATAGGCGATCGGGATGGTCGCCATCAGCGCCCACCAGAGGGGCAGGATGAAATCCGCGGCCAGCCCCAGTATGGTGAAGCTGATCCAGAAGATTTTCTTCTCCATCTCGCCATTCTAGACCCGCTCCAGCTTTTCTTTCCCACGCCAAACGTATACAAAGGTGCCATGATACGGTCACTCCTTTCGATTGCCGAAGCGTTACAGGCGGACGTGGTGGGAGATGGCGCCGTCCAGGTCGGTGGCATCGCCAGCATTGCGCACGCCGCCCCGGGGGACCTGGTATTCGTCGAGGATGAAAAGAGTTTGCGCTTGGCACTCGAATCCCCTGCCGCGGCGGTGATTGCGGGTGAGTTTGCAAGAGCGAAGCCTTTTTCGAAGCCCCTGCTGATTGCCACGCATCCACGGCTGGCGTTTGCGCGAGCGGCGCGGCTCCTTTGTGCTGCGCCAGGACGCTTGCCCGGGGTGCATCCCAGCGCCGTGGTGCATGTTTCGGCGCGGCTCGGAAAGGGCGTGATGGTGGCAGAGCGAGCCGTCATCGGCGAGAAGGCTGAAATCGGCGATCGCACTTGGATTGGAGCGGGCGCGGTAATTGGAGCAGAAGTCCATATCGGCCGCGACTGTGAAATTTATCCTAACGTCACGATCTATCCTGACGCGCGAATCGGCGACCGCGTGATGGTGCATGCCGGAGCGGTGCTGGGCGGAGACGGCTTCGGCTATGTGCGCGATCCCGCCACCGGACGCTATGAGAAGTTTCCCCAGGTTGGGCGGCTCGAAATCGGCGACGACGTGGAGATCGGAGCCAACTCGACTATCGATCGAGGAGCTCTTGAAGTCACCCGCATCAGCCGCGGCGCCAAGATCGACAACCTGGTGCATATCGGGCACAACTGCCAGATCGGAGAAGACGTGGTGATCGCTGCTCAAACCGGGCTCTCCGGCAGTATCGTGATCGAGAAAGATGTAGTGCTCGGGGGCCAGGTCGGCATCGGGGAGCACGCCCGCATCGAAGAAGGCGTCATGCTGGGCGGGCAGGGCGGCGTTCTCCCCCACAAGGTGCTGCGCGGCAAAGGCGTGGCATTTTGGGGCACACCGGCCCGTCCGGTGCGTGAGTACTTGAAACAGCTCGCGGCGTTGGCCCGGCTGGCGAAGAAAGAGTAAGTGTGGACGCGGGCGACTCGTCCGCGAGTCCCGACCCTCTGCATCGCGGGCGAGTTGCCCGCGTCCACACAAACCAATTCACCAATGGCGCTTATCGTGATCGGCGGACACACGCGTAGCGTGGGAAAGACCAGCGTAGCGGCCGGACTGATCGCTGCTTTGCCGGAATACAACTGGACTGCGCTGAAAATCACACAATACGGACACGGCGTCTGTTCCCGAGATGGCGAAACCTGTCACTGCGCGACCGGCGATCACAGCTGGGCGATCTCAGAAGAGCATGATGCCTCCGGGGACTCCGACACCTCGCGTTTTCTGGCTGCGGGAGCGGCTCGTGCCTGGTGGGTGCGAACCGAGCAAGGGCGTCTGGCGGAAGCCATGCCGGCGATTCGTCGCCGGCTGGCCGAATCCGAAAATGCGATTTTGGAATCGAACAGCATTCTCAAGTTTCTGCGACCTGATCTCTACCTTACTGTTCTCGATCCCGCAACCGCGGATTTCAAGAAATCGGCCCAGGAGTTTTTGGATCGGGCGGACGCGGTCATCTTGCATGAGAGCGAAGCGGCACAGGTGGCGTGGCACGAGATTTCTATGAAACCTGTGGCGCTGCGTCCCATGTTTCGTATCTCTCCGCCGCCCTACGTCACGTCCCCGATCGTTGCGTTCGTAAGAGAACGCCTGATAGACCACGGAGGACACTGAGGGCACCGAGTTGCAAAGTGGCGATTTTTTTCTGTGTCCTCAGTGTCCTCTGTGGTTATCTAGAACCATGACGCCGGCTCCCATCAAGCCCTCAGTTACTCTAGAAGTCCTCAATCAGATTGACATTCGCGTCGGCACAATCCTGGCGCTGGCAGATGTCCCCAACTCAGATAAGCTGCTGCAATTGCGCGTCAGCTTCGGCGATCACGAACGCACCATCGTTGCCGGCATGAAAACGGAACGCGATCATCCGCAAGAGATCGTTGGCCGGCAAGCGTTGTTTGTGGTTAACCTGGAGCCGCGCAAGATGCGTGGAGTCTTGTCGGAAGGAATGCTGTTCGACGTCGGCTATGCCGACGGCGTGCGTCCCGTACTGGTAACACCGGAAAGTCCGGTGCCGGATGGCAGCAGAGCGGGCTAGGATTTGCGGGCGTGTTGCCGTTCCCACACCTTGACGTATTTCCAGGAAACGTACACCGCGTGGTAGAGGTGAAGCAGGAGACCTTCGCGGCCGTCGAGAAATCCCAGACGGAAGAAATAGTTGTAGACGAAGGTCAGCAGCGGCCGCAGCGTGATATTGATGACGCCGAATCCGGTGCGTCCCTCGGTCACCGCCAGGTCGGCTCCCAACGAGGAGTAGCGGTTCATGTGCTCGATGTAGTCGGAGATCGTGGGGTAAGAGTGATGGATCAGGGCAATGTCTTTACCCAGGGCGAAATCATGGTCGGCCACCAGGGTGCGGCCAGTGGTCGAAGCAGTTTCACGAACTGCGCGCGCTGGAAACTGCGCTTGGCCGCGCCGGAATAGCCGAAGCTTACGGTCAGGATAAAAGCCGCCATGCTGGATCCAGCGTCCGAGGAAATGATTTTTGCGCGGGAACCAGACGCCTGCGACCGCTGCATATTTCTGTGACCCGGCTTCGAAAATTTTCTCGATTATCTGCCGTGCGCCCTGACTGAGTTCCTCGTCGCCGTCCAGGCTGAGAATCCAGTCCCCGGTGGCCTTTTCGATCGCTGAATTCTTCTGCGCTGCGAAGCCCTTCCACTCCTCGACAAATACCTGCGCCCCAAAAGATTTCGCGATTTCTACCGTGCGGTCCGTCGAACCTGAATCTACGACGATGATTTCGCCTTGGCCTTCACGCACCAGCGGCCGCACGCTTTCAAGAGTGCGCGCGAGGTTGGATTCTTCATTGCGCGTGATTAGAACGACCGAAAGATTCACGCCGAGAGAATAAACCGGAAGGTGTGGGAGGCGAAATGGCGGTCGGGATTCGTCACCAAATGCCCAGGCCTGGACGTCTGTCGGGATCCGCGGAGCGTTGCTCCGCAGGGCAGGTGAGGACATCCTTCGGCTTCGAGGACTAGCTCCGCCCCTTGGAGAGTATTCAAGGCTGCTACTGCGGTGCGGCTTGTGGCTGCGCCGCTGCGGGCTGCACGTCGGTTCTAGGAGCGACAAAGGGGATAGTCGGCATATGGGTTACTTCGCCACGCTCGGCATCGGAAATCTGGATTCCGGAGTGGTCGAGCAGAAGTCCGGTGGCGCGATCCAGTTCGAGCTGGGCTTTCTCGTACGCCGCCATCGCTGAAACCAGAGTGGATTCAGCTGTGGCCAGGGCACTCTGGTTCTGCAGCACCAGGGTTGTGGTGGAGGCGCCCAGAGCATACTTTTTCTGTTCGGCATCCAGCGACTGGTGGCCGAGGTCGACCGCCGCCTGAGCCGAAGCCACGCTGGCACGGTTCTGCTGCACGGCAAACTGAGCGTTGCGCACTTCAATGCGAATCTGATTTTCCAGCTGCTGCAGGCGCATCTGGGACTGGCGATATTCCAGCTCCGAACGAATCTGCGTCGCCTGGGCCACGCGGTTGCGGAGAGGAATGGTTAAGCTGACGCCAACGCCCTTATCCGGGGCGCTGGAATCCACCAGTTGGCTCAACGCACCGCTGTAACCTACGGGGCCGCCGTTGCGAAAGGGCGGCGCGGCTCGGATGGGATCAAAACAGCTCTCGAAGGGGCCGCTGGTAGGGGTACAGGGAGGCAGCGCAACGTTTCCTCCGATGCCGGTCCCTCCGTAGTAGGCGTAGAGGTCCAGACTTGGCAAGAGCGAGTTGCGCACGGCCTTGTTGCTGATTTCCGAGTTGGCCAGGGTAATGCGGGCTTCCGCCAGCTCGGCACGATGGCTGAGCGCGTCGGTCACCAGGTCCTGGGTCGGGACTATGGGCTCCTGTTGCGGCAACTGCATGGTGGACGTCGGAATTACTTCCGCATCGGCCAGCCTGGGATCCACCAGGGTCCGGCTGAGCGCGTTCTTCATCAGCAGCTGCTGCAGCTGCAGGTTGGTCAGCGCCAGCGTGAGTTGCTGCTGGTCGGTGGCCACCGTGCTCTGGGCGCGCACCACTTCGATCGGCGCCAGAGTGCCGATTTCCACCTGTTTCTTGGTGTCGGAAAGAGTCTTATCCGCGAACGCCAGCGATTCCTTCTGTACCCGCACGTTTTCGTAGGCGAACACCAGGTCCCAATACATGCTCTGGATCTGATTCACGGTGGTGATGATCTGCAAACGGAAGGCGACGTCAGAAATCTCGCGATTATTCTTCGCGATCTTGATAAACCGCGTGTTGGGTGCGAAGCCGAAGCCCTGCAGCAGATGCTGGGTAAGCCGGAACTGGAATCCCGAACTCAACGCCGGGCTGTAAGTAGCCGTCGGATTGC
>Ga0137407_10001492_pt1 | contig 15282 bp, 17 predicted proteins | sample CZOMad2_2_16fung_FD_108410 | JGI IMG/M metagenome (GOLD analysis project Ga0137407, IMG submission 108410) | Vadose zone soil fungal communities from Angelo Coast Range Reserve, California, USA - CZOMad2_2_16fungal (Illumina Assembly) | ecosystem: Environmental > Terrestrial > Soil > Vadose...
AGACAGCCGTATTCGGTCTCAATTCCCACGACCCGGTCCATTTCAACCAATTACGCACCTAATCGCAATTTGGCTAAGCGAAAACTGCCCCCCCACCTTCATCCTCTCCACAAACGGGGAGAGCCGAATCCCCTGCCCTGCCGCGTCAGTAAACGGTAGCGCCTTGGTTTCTGCGAGAGTGGCGACTACGCCGAGCGGCGGCTGCAGCAATCCGCGTCTCCCTTTCGGAAAGGGAGAGGAATGAGGTGACGGATCGTTTTCGCGCTCTTGAACCACGCGGGAAAACGTTCAGATTTTTTCATGGCCCCATTTCCTCTCCGCAGCCCTTCTGAAAAGGTGGGTGGCCTTTTCTATTTTGGCCGAATGCTCGATAAAATCCGTCTCCATGCCCAAGGCGAATTGGCTTCGGATTATCACCCTAATCTCGGCAAAGGCTTTGACGAGAAATGCGTACGCTTCCTGCGAGTAAATTACGATCAGTTAGTCGAACGCGTGAAAGAGGGCGACACTGATGAGGAGATTTTGCAGTGGTGCTTCGGTGTTGGTCGCAAACCATCCGAAGACGATGTCTACGTTTGGAACGAATTCATGCGCAAGCGCGGCTGGAACGATGAAGTATCCGAAATATTGGCACGCCGGAAAGCTGATGCAGCAATGTCCGATAGATCAGATATTCAAACGGCGTTTCAATTTATCGATGCCGACGAAGGCCGGCTGCCAAAATCCGGGTAGGGTCGGCGCGCCGCGCCGACCGGACGCCGCAGCGGCGTCCCTACCAGCGCTTATTCCGCCAACGTGTCGATCCGCTCGGCCAGACCAAAATCAAGCTCGGTCAAACCGCCTTTGCTATGCGTAGAGAGAACCAGGCGCACTTTGTTGTAGCGAATGTCGATATCGGGATGGTGCTCTTCGTCCTCCGCCACTTCGGCCACAGTGTTTACGAAATCGATCGCATCGGCAAAATCATCAAACTCGAAAGTGCGCTCGATATGTTTCTTCTCGAGCTCCCATTCGGGAATCTTTTTCATGCGGTCCTTCAGCTCCGCAGTTTTGATTAAGTCAGCCATAACGGCACAACGAGTAACACCCGAAAATCGTTTTGCAACGCCAAATCGAGCGGCATTAAAGATCGAGAATCAGGCGAAGGTTTTTTACTGAATCGAAAACTTCCACAGCGCACTCCCGCGCTTGCCTCGATAGTCGCAGCCAATGTCCCAATACTTCCCTGACCGCCGTCTCGGCGTCATCGGAATTTCCAACAAAACGGAAACCATTCTCAGTTGGAAGAAACTTCGCCGCGCCGGTGTCTTCGGTGATGACCGGTCGCCCGAGCGCGAGAAATGCCGCCGCACGGTCGCTGATCCAGCCAGTGCGCCACGCCACATCAACGCCTTTGATCGCGGTGAATTCGCCGAGCGCGCCCGTGAGGTAGCAGCGGTACGCGCCCGGGCTGCGCGCGACCCGGTGCGGATCGACAATTTTCCAGCCCAGCCGTTGTAGCCGTTCTCGCTCCGGGTCTTCGGCAGTTATGTTCATTGCTAGTTCGAACTGCGTCTCTGGTATTCGGCTTGGAAGATCCAGGTACGGCTCGAACGCTATTTTCTTCGATAAATCAGGAAATTCGCCCGCAACCTCCACGGCCCCGCCCCAATACCACTGGCCAACAGTAGTAAATTTCGGCCGCTTTGGCCGCGGCTGGGGCGGAAACAATTTTGTGTCCACGAGCGGGTGAAATGTTTTCCAACGCAGGGATGAGTTCGGGAGCTGGCAGTCGCTTCCATGAACGTTGAGACCGATGGTCCAGAACTCGTGATGGCAAGATTGCCCCACCTCCATCTTGGTCATCCAATAAAAGATTTCGCTCGGGTCCAGATCGCAAAAGACGCGGCGCTCGAACTTCAACAGTAGCGGTGGATGAATTGAATAGGCGAGATTGAGCACAACATTCGGTCCGCCGAGCCGATCAAGGAGTTCCCGTTTTGAAATTCCGATGCACCGCATCCCGTCTAAATCATGCGTGTCGGACGCAGACTTGTGATGAAGCAGACAGTACCGGCCAGCCAACCCATGCGTGCGCAACTGATTCTGGAAATTCTTGATTCTGGCCTCATCGGCTTGCGCATCGTTTGTCGCCGGCAGTAGCTCTAACCAGATCGCGTCCAGATTTAGTCGTCGCAGTCCGAGCATCCATTGCAGCGGCACTGAAAAATTTCCGCCGCCTTCGCGGTATTTCGCCGCAAAGCCACAGCCGAGGAAAATCGTCACGCGAGCAGAATCGTCATTCTGGTCGCGTGCTCAAGGATGAAGCGTCGAGATGTTAGAAGATTTGTTGGAACAGTTTGCTCGCACTGGCTGAGAGGCGCGACTCCTTACAGGCCCTGTGGCTTCCTCCGGGTCTTGGCCGGGTCTACCGTGTCGGTGTCCTCCACAGGTGCCTTGGCGTTGACCGATTCAGCGTCCTCTCCCGGTGTCGTGCCGTTGATGTGCCGCGATGGCGTGTTATCAAGGAAATGAGGCAAATTATGTGAGCGCACCTGGGTGAATGCCTCGAAACCGGATGCGAGCTTGATTAGCGTCGGTTCACTGAAAGCGGTGCCGAGAAAGCTGACGCCCATGGGGTTACCAAGCACCATGGTCGCTGGCACCTGGATAATGGGATAACCGGGCGCAGCAGCCAAACCTGAACTGGCGAAATAGAACCTGCCGGTATCGCTGTAGAGCAAGTCGGTCTCCCACGCGGGATTGTCAGTGAAGGAAACAATTGCATCGAGGTTGAATTGCTTAAGTGCTTTGTCGATTCCATTCACGCCGGCGTCGTGATCGATTTGCAGCGCCTGATTATACGTTAACCCACCGAACAGCGGCTGCGGAGCGTTCGCCCCTTGAGCCAGCGCGGCGCAAAGGATGAAGATGTCCTGGTTAAAGAACGGCATCTCAACATCCGCGTGCGCGCGGTTGAACTGGATCGCGTTGTGAAGTGTGCCACCTGCTACGGGAACGCCGACGCGAGAGGCAAAATACTCCCTGACGTCGTGGCGGAAATCGTAGCACAGCACCAGAAACTCACCGTCGGCCGACGGGAATGTGAATCCTCGCTCGTCGAGATCGATCACCGTGGCACCCGCTGCCCGGAGCTTATCTACCACCTGATTAAACCTGAAGATAATTCGCTGCGGTGTAGGATTGAATGGATCAAATCCCTCTATCCCTGCTCGGGTCAGCCCAAGTCTCGCCCCTCTGAGTCCATGAGGATCCAGGAACTGAGTGTAATCAGTGGGAATATTTCTCGGGCGGGTTTTGCCAGTGCCCTGCCAGCCGAGCGGGACACCGCCTGTCGCTGGATCGCGTTCATCAAACCTGCGGCTCTGGATGACACCAAGCGTTACAGCAGCATCGGCCACTGTACGGGCATGCGGCCCGACCGTGTCCTGCGTATGGGAAATCGGCACTACGCCGGCCCGGCTGACGAGACCCACAGTGGGCTTGAGAGCGACTACACCATTAGCGTTACCCGGACAAACGATGCTGCCGTCCGTTTCGCTGCCCAACGAAACAGCGGCAAAGTTGGCCGAAGCGGCCGCGCCCGAGCCGGCGCTGGAACCGCATGGATTGCGATCGAGCGAGTACGGGTTGTTGGTTTGTCCGCCGCGACCTGACCAGCCGCTGGTCGATTCAAACGAACGGAAGTTCGCCCACTCGGAAAGATTCGTTTTGCCCAGAATAACGGCGCCGCCTGCGCGCAACTTGGCAGCGACAGTGGAATCCTGCTGCGCCGGTTGCCCAAAAAGAGCGAAGGAACCAGCGGTGGTTTGCATTTTGTCGCCGGTGTCGATGTTGTCCTTGATCAGCACCGGAATGCCATGCAAGGGCCCGTGTACCCTGCCCTGGGCGCGCAGTCTGTCTGCGAATTCCGCCATGTTGAGCGCATCTGGATTCAGCTCGATCACGGAATTTACTCCATTGTCCGTGCCGCTTTGGTCGAGCGCGGCGATTCGCGCGAGATAGAAATTGGTTAACTCGACGGAAGTGAGCGTTCCAGCAGCCATCTGCGCCTGTAATTCCGCGATGGTCATTTCGTTGTATTTGGTCGGCGCATTGTTCTGCGCGCGCAGAGAAATGCTCAAACCGACCGCGGCGAAAACAATACATTGGAATATCTTTTTGATGTGGGCTCTTCCGACAAATCTTCGACGTGTGACGCTGTGATTGGGGTTAGCACGATAAGAGTATTGTTTGTTCATGGTATTCTCCAGCTAAGCCTGTTGCGCGAGTCAACAGGCGTGAGGTTGTTGTTTAACGACTGCTGCGGAAAGATTCCGGCTTGGTCGGTTTGAAGTGTAGGGTGGATGATCAGCTCCATAGCCCTCGTCTGAAATAATCGATCTTGATCCCGAAAGCGGACGCGGAAATTTTCATCCCTTCCGCATTATTCGACGCTTGGAGGTCGACTGGTTATTTAATTAGACCGGCTAGCGCAGCGAGCACGATCGGAATGAGAATCCATCCAAGCAGGGCATGCACGCGCACATGATTTCTTAGAAAGGTCTGATCGGCTTTTGGCTTCCATACTTTATCGGCCTGGAGATCCACGACGGAAAGGAACAGGCCGAGGCTATAGCAGAAGCGATTGTAAACGCGAGGCGCCACTCGCCAATCGGCGAACGATTTGACGCCCAAACCTTCCTCCGCAAATTAGCTGGCTCCGGGCGCCCGTAGCTCAACTGGATAGAGCATCTGACTACGGATCAGAAGGTTAGTGGTTCGAATCCTCTCGGGCGCGCTCTTCCTTGGATCGCTGGATCGATTCGCCTCTCAGCGCGGAGGCAAGCAGGGCGGCACGGAAAGATCGACGAAATCGCGAACCACAGTCACGCGGCCCGTTCGGTATTTAATGGGCTACGTAGAAGTAAATGACCACAAAAAGAACCGAGAGGACGATAGCAGTAATCCACCAAATAGTTTTTACTCCAGCCGGCTTTGGCGCTGACCCGAACTCGTCGCGAACAAACTCGTCATAGTTGAAGTCCTTGTCTGGCAAATCCAAAGCATCGTAAGCACCGGCATCTTCCCGCCAACCTGAATTGTGATCCGCGCCGCACTCTGGACACGCTCGCGCACCTCTCGAAACGTCCTCGCCGCAGACTGGGCATACCTCCGGTGCTTCAAGTTTGGTTGGCTTCATTCAAAATACGGGCGGGTCTGGGCATATTTCTTGTCGCCGATCCCGCTTACTTTCTTTAAATCGTCAGCACTTTTAAATGGGCGCGCCGCGATGATTCGAGCCGCCATTACATGGCCGATCCCCGGCACCGTCATTAGCTCTTTTTCTGTCGCGGTATTGATGTCGATTTTGCCGAGCGGTGTTTTTTCTTTCGCATGCGACCTGCTCGACTCGGCTGGACTGCTGCGCGCAATCGACGCGGCTGGTTTCACAGCCGGAGAAAAAACAGCCGGCGGTTCCGTGGGTTGCAAGCGTGACCGAGTCTTTCCGTCGGCAGCAAAAGAACTGAAAGCCGATGGCGTTTGTACATGCGCGTTCAATCGCCCGACGTCCATGCCCCAGGCGCCGATTTTCTCTCGTTTCGCTTCGTCCTCGAAGTGCTGAAGCTTCTCGATTTCGATTCGCGAACTCGTTAGTCCCGGCGGCGCGGTTTTGAATCCGTAGGACCGAGCTAACCCATTGCGCACTAGCTGCTCGCCTAGATCGCCTTGTTTGGTCTCAACGAAAGCGTAAAAACGTTCCAGTCTGCTCTGACCCATCGCATCGGACATACGCGTGAATACAGTGAACGGTTGCGAAAGTTTCTCCCGCGTAAAGTCTTTCGCCGCCCGGCCTACTTCGATGGCCTGCGGGACAGTAATACTAAAATATTTCGCCTGTTCAATGAGCCGTCGCGGCGTCATTTCGTCCGTTTCTGGCGCGTCAACGAGATAAAGACGAAACAGGTATTCCTTCGTGCCGACACTCACATGAAAGCTGTCACCGTCATTCGCTAGGTTCGCAATCAGCCGGCAATTCTCCAAGACAACCCAATCTTTGGATGTGTCTCGTGCGCTAACATCGACAATCGCGGTGCAAAAAAACGCTATGGCAAGAAATGTAGTGTTGTGGCGGAAATGCGGAAGTTGCGTGCTCACAAACTCGCAAGTGGAAAACTTGCGCCACATCATGATCACCGTATTTGGAGCCGCGCCAGGTGCGCCGCGTATGTTGCGATCATGGCGCCTAAAACGCTTCCAGCGATCACGTCGCTGACAAAATGATAGTTCATCAATACGAGACTCAGGAGCATCGGAGCACAAAGAACCGCAGCTACGATTCGAATGCCGGGTATCGCAATCATCCACACCATGCCGAATCCCAGGATTCTGCAGGCGTGACCTGACGGGAAGCTGCCGACGTCGTCGCCGCGCTGAAACGGATGGAAACCATACGCGCCAGTGCCGATGAGCGATGGGTTATCATGCATCCAGGTCTCCGGCCAATAGCGACCGCAAACGTCACCTAACGAGATGCGGAAATCATCGGCAATGATCAAGCTGAGACACGCGACAAACAGAACCCTTTGCCAATGCAGAAACGGTCCCCATGCCCGTCGAATCACTAGAATAGTCAACGCCAAAGCCGACCAATTCTGAACTTCTGGCGGTGGATAAGTCAGCCATCGAAAAACGTGGATTGAATTGATGTGGTAGCGATAGACAAAGAATGCCACAGGACGATCAATCCAAAAATAACAGATCAACACTGCGGCGATGCATACAGCCGTTGTGGCTAACATGCGGACCAGCAATCTGCGATACTCGTCCTGGCGCGACACCGTCACGCTGGCACCTCGAACTGACTCATCAATTTGAACATCTCGTAGCGCTCCTTGATTTTTTCCATCGTGAGGTTCCGCAACCGCTCCAGGCTGAATGCTTCCACGCAAAAACTGGCAAGGACACTGCCGTAGATCATTGCTTTGCGCAGATCGTTGAAATGCACGGTTTTGACGATGCCGGCAAGATATCCAGCCATACCGCCGGCGAACGTGTCCCCTGCCCCGGTTGGATCGTGAATATCTTCGAGCGGATAAGCGCCACAACTGAAGAACTGATCTCCGTCGCCAAACAGCAATGCGCCGTGCTCGCCTTTTTTTATCGCGACGTACTCAGGCCCCATTTGGCGGATGCGGCGCCCGGCCTTGATAAGACTGGTTTCCTTGGTTATTTCGCGCGCTTCGCTGTCATTCAAGATGAGAAGATTGACGCGTCGCAGCAGCGCATCCAGGTCCGATCTCGCTGACGCGATCCAAAGATCCATCGTGTCGGCCACCACGAACCTCGGCCGTTCCATTTGATCGAGCACGTGCGCTTGCAGTGAGGGCGCAATGTTGGCCAGCAAAACGAAATCGGTTTGACGATAAGATTCGGGTAATACCGGTTTGAAATTCTCAAAAACATTTAGCGCTATGGAACGCGTTTCACGCGTATTCAGGTCCCACGAATATTCTCCCGACCAACGGAAAGTCTTTCCGTTTGCTCGCTGCACCCCTTCGCTGTCGATCTTGCGTTCTTTCCAAAATTGAAACTCCGATTCAGGAAAATCGTCGCCCACCACACCGACCAGCCGTACTGGCGAAAAGAAACTTGCGCCCAGCGCTGCGTATGAAGCCGATCCGCCCAGCAAATTGGAATGTTCTTCGATCGGCGTCTTAACCGTGTCGATCGCGATAGAGCCAACAACTAGAACGGACATGATTAGAATGACAAATGGCGAAATACGAATGACGAATTACACAATCGCTTCATTTGAATATCCGCCTTCACGCGAGCATGTCGGTAGCGCAGCGCGCATAATCAACGATACGGTGCGCTTTGAGCAACGCCGAAACCATCACAACGCGCTTTGCACCGGCGTCGATCACACTCTGTAGATTGTCGATGTTGATTCCCCCGATGCAGAAGATCGGCAGATTCACTTCTGCATGAACGCGCCCGACGTCCGAAAGGCCAATCGGCGCATAGTCGGGTTTTGTAGGGGTGGCGAAAATCGGCCCAAAGCCTATGTAGTCCGCGCCGTCACGCTGCGCCGCGAGTGCCTGCTCAAGGCTGTGCGTGGATTTTCCGACCACGATTGCGCGATTTGCTTTGCGTCGCGCGAGTTCGATCGAGTCATCATCCTGCCCCACATGCACGCCTTCCACCATGACTTGGCCGGCTATTTCTCCGTAATCGTTCACGATTAGCGGCGTGGCAGATTTCTGTGTGAGTTCATGCAGCCGTGCAGCGTGACCGGCAAGTTCGTGGAGCGATTTTCCTTTGCCGCGAAGCTGAATCAGATCAACGCCCCCTTGGATCATTTCTTCTGCAACGCGAGTGGTTTCGGATTCTTCGATGTAGCCGAGATCAATAATCCCGTAGAGCCGGCATTCGTGGAGCGTCCTCATGACACGTTCGATAAATCGAAACGTGCTGTAGCGTCCGCTGTCCTCAGCGGATTCTCGTCTACCAACACAACATAGATGCGCTGAAGAGAACGCACACTGCATCTTCCACAGCGCAACATCGCAGTTTATTCGCGTAACCGGATCGGCGGCGAGGCCAGCTCGAGTTTACCCGCTGAAACGAGCCGGTCGAGCAATCCAGTGTCGTATTTTCCATCGCGAAAATCCCCGTTTCGCATCATCGCCGCGTGAAACGGCACCGTCGTTTTAATACCGGTGATGTAATACTCGCCCAGTGCGCGACGCATCCGATCAATCGCATTAATCCGCGTCGCACCCACGGTAATGATTTTTGCTATCAGTGAGTCGTAGTACGGCGGGACGGTGTAGCCGGTATAAACGTGCGAGTCGATTCGCACTCCGTGGCCGCCTGGCGCATAATAAAAATCAATCCGGCCGGGCGTAGGCTGGAAATCGTTGGCCGGATCTTCGGCATTGACGCGGCATTCGATGGCATGCAATCGCGGTACCGCGTGGGCGACATGCGGCGACAGGGGCTGGCCGGCGGCAATGCGGATCTGCTCCTTTACAAGATCGCACGCATACACTTCCTCGGTGATCGTGTGCTCCACCTGGATACGCGTGTTCATTTCCATGAAGTAAAAGTGCCTGTCTTGATCGACCAAAAATTCAATCGTGCCGGCATTTTCATACCCGACTGACTTCGCCAGCTTTATCGCCGCACTCCCCATTTTTTTGCGGAGACTCGGCGTCATCAGCGGCGACGGACATTCTTCAATTACTTTCTGATTCCGGCGCTGAATGGAGCAATCGCGTTCCCCCAGATGTACAACACGGCCGTGGCTGTCGGCGACGATCTGAAATTCAATATGGTGAGGATTAACAATCAGCTTCTCCAGATACACCTGTTCATTTCCAAAGGCTTTCTGAGCCTCGTGCCGCGCACTGTGGAAAGCCGATTTAAGACTGGGTTCGTTATGTGCCGAGCGCATCCCGCGCCCGCCACCGCCGGCAGCCGCCTTAATCATCACCGGGTAGCCGAGTTTCTTCGCGATCCTGATCGCCTCCTCCTCCGTCTCGACGATTCCATCGCTTCCGGGTGTCACTGCCACGCCAGCTTTGCGGGCGCACGCGCGTGCAGCGTTTTTATCTCCCATAGCTTGCATCGCACGCGACGATGGTCCGATAAATTTGATATTGCAGCTTTCGCACACCTCGACGAAATGCGGGTTCTCGGCCAGAAATCCATAGCCGGGATGAATCGCATCGACGTCGCCGATCTCGGCTGCGCTCATGATCCGATCGATCTTTAGGTAACTTTCCAAACTTGGGGCCGCGCCAATGCAGATGGATTCGTCCGCAAGTTGAACATGCAGCGAATCGACATCCGCGTCTGAATAGACCGCCAGGGTGCGAATGCCGAGCTCCTTGCAAGCGCGAATCACTCGCAGGGCGATTTCACCGCGATTGGCAATCAGGACTTTTTCGAACATGAATTCAAAAAATTGTAGGGCGAGCGCTCCGCTTGCCCGCTTAGTGACGCGCACTGGCAGGCGACGCGCCTGCCCTACAAATCAAATTCCCGCGATGCATTAGCGAACTCTGAAAAGCACTTGGCCGAACTGCACTGGTTTGCCGTTTTCCGCCATCACTTCGGCTATGACACCGCTTGTTTCTGCTTTGATCTCGTTCATCACTTTCATCGCTTCGATAATGCAGACAACTGTGTCTTCCGTGACGGATTTTCCAACATCAACAAATGGCGCGCCGTCAGGCGATGCAGAGCGATAGAACGTGCCCACCATCGGCGAAACGATATCTTTCAGCTGGATGCTTTCGATGGCTTTGGGTCCTGGCGGTGCAGTTTCAGGCGCAGTTGAGGCAGGCTCCGCCTGCGCTGCCACTGCAGGCGGTATAGGTGCCGCGGCCTGAACGGATGAGCCTTTTTCAAGCTTGAGACGGAACCCCTCCTTTTCGATCTCAAAGACCGAAAGGTCATGCTTCTTCATCAAATCGATGATCGCTTTAATTTCTTTTATGTCTTTGGGATCCAAGGACTGCTCCTCCGGTTAAGGCCGAGGCGTGTTAGGTAAAACAGTTTTGGCAGCCAGGTCAAGCACTGGAATGGAGTAATGCAGTAACGGAGTGATGGAGTAATTGGATTTTGATCTTAGGCGTGTTCACTAATCCATTACTCCATCACTGCAGTTCAGCGTCATCGATGAAACCGACGATTACATCGTCGTCGATAAGCCGCCATTTCTTCTTACCCACCCCACAAAACCAAATGGTGTGCGCAATCTCTGGAAAGAATTGCGTGAGCTACTCGCATTCGAGATCGCCAGCGGCGGTCAGGTTTCGATTGTGAATCGCCTCGACCGCGAGACCAGCGGCTTGGTCCTGGTGGCAAAAACACCTGTGGCCGCACGTCGATTCGGGTTACTGATGCAACAGCAACGAGTGAAGAAGGAATATCTCGCGATCGCTTGGGGTTGGCCTGACTGGGAACGCCATTTTGTCGATGCGCCGTTGGATCGACAAGGCAACAACCAGGAATCTGCAATCTGGCTAAAGCAAATGATCCATCCAAATGGCGCGCCAGCGCAGACTGAATTTCATGTCGAGCGACAATTCCTCAGGTCGACACCGGCCGGTGAGAAGTTTAGCGTGATTCGCGCAATCCCGCGCACTGGACGCACACATCAAATTCGTGTGCACCTGAGCGCCATGGGTCACCCGATTGTGGGCGACAAGATTTACGGCCCCGATGAACACCTTTACCTGCGTTTCATTGAGACCGGGTGGACGCCTGAACTAGGGGAACGCTTACTCTTGCCGCGTCACGCACTTCACTCGACAAAATTGGCGATTGAAGGCGAGCGGGAATGGAACAGTTCGTTGCCTGCTGACCTTGCCGAATTCTGCACCGGCGGTCTATGACCGCCGGGTTTGATGTTCACGTTCGGCGCTCAGAGAGCGCCGCTACAGCAGAATTGCATCGCGAGGAGCGACCGTTATCGTAGCCGCGTCGAATGAAAGCTCTGCGTACCTGCATTGGTTGCATAACTCTTTCGATCTGCTCGTATACGTTCGCCGGCAATCAAGGGCAACCGGTCGTCAGCGCCATCGAGGAATTCAATCCACACCGCTTCGAATTGGCGCTCGAAACCGGTTACTTGTTCGGCGCGATAAACCCTCCCACGGATTACCAAATCGGTGCCGTGTTTCTGACCGGGCGCGTCCGTTGGGGAGTCATAAGGAGCGGCTGGCTGCGCGGCTACAATCAATTTTACGTTAGCGGCATGGCGGAACCGATTTTTAAGGGAATTGAGAACCACTACTTCGGCTTCAACCTGGGGATGCGTTACAACTTTGTTCAGCCAGGAAGCCGCGTGGTTCCTTATTTTTCAGGCGGAGTGGGCGCTGGCGGAATCGACAGCCATCCAGAAGTCCCCGGAGGACAAGGGCAGGATTTTACGTTCAACATTTTGTCGGCCGCCGGCATTTCTTTCATCGTGAACGACCACTGGAAAATCGACGCTGGAGCGCTTTATCAGCATTTGTCCAATGGAGGACAAACCGATCCCAATCCCAGCCTCAACCTGTTCGGACCTCAGTTGGGCGTAAACTATTCGTTTTGATGCGCCTCTTGTCATGTTGAGCAAAGCGCTGCAACGAAAGGCGAAGCATGAGGCCAGGCTTTCAAACATCTGTGGAAAATGATCCGAGATTCTTCGCTCCGCTCAGAATGACAGCATCGTTGGGAATTGTGTGAATCCTCCTCAAGAAAACATTCTGGTCATCAGGCGGAGTTTGTTTGATGAACTTGGCAGCTTTCACGGGCTCAACTTCGAGCCGGAAAAATATTTGAAGGCGATTCTGTCGCGTGGAAGCAACTTTTTCATTCCTCGCCCCGAAGCTGAGAGTAATCCCGCCTACAAACAAATCATACCGTACGCGCTAATCGTCTTTCAAAATACCGTGCTCCATTACGTGCGTGGTAAGAAAGCAGGCGAGCAGCGGCTGATCGCCAAAGGTTCAATCGGTATCGGCGGTCACATGAATGAAACGGACGAATCGCTCTTTGCCATGGATCAGGAGGCATACCGCGCCGGAGTCGAACGCGAAGTGAACGAGGAAATCAAAATCGATACTCCGTTTGAGGATCAAATTGTTGCCCTTTTAAACGACGACTCCACCGAAGTAGGGCGCGTTCACCTGGGCATCGTGCACATTTTCAAATTGCAGGAACCGAAAGTGCAGAAGCGTGAGGCGATGATTACGGGCCTGACGTTTCTGACAAAAGAAGAATTAACGAAGCGTCGTGAATCCTTGGAAAGTTGGTCACAAATTTGCGTGGACTCACTTGAACGATTGCTGCTGTAGCCCGCTTCCGTATGGAAGCGCAATTCTAACTTCCTTTAACCTCCAGGCGAAGCTGCAACCGTAGATTCAGGGGCGGCTGTAGCTGCAGGTGCAGGTGCAGCCGGAGGTGGAGCTGCAGGTGCGGCTGCGGGTGCAGATCCAGGCTGCTCGGCCTGCTTCACAAAAGCGATCGTGTCGATTTGCCACCGGCCGACCGGATGCGAAATGGCGAGGTCAAAATCGGCGTATTTCACCGGGTAATTTATCCGCGCGTGAAAGTTACCCTGCGGCTCGAAAAATTGAGATTGAAATTCAATTTTGCCCTGCAGATCAATCGCGCCGACAGGCGCTCCCATTTGCACAATTTCGTTCATAAACTCCTGTTGCGCCGAAACCGGGAAATTCATTCGTGCCTGCGGACTTAGATGTGAACCGAAAAAATTAAGGTCGTGCTGAACGACGATGCGCTGCAGGGCCTCTTGAGCGAACGCCAGGCCATCCTTCGACATCTGCTGCTTGTTAGAATTGAGCCACCAAAAGCCGACGGCGGCCAGCCCAAGGAGAATGACCAGGATTGCAATGATTTGCCCGGACGATTTCGATTGGAGTTTCATTCGGCGATATTAACGATCTAGTAGCCGAACCCAAGACCTTTTATTACCTGGCCGTCACGGATCAATGCGCCGTGGCTTTGCATGCCGGTGTAAGAGCCGAAACGATTTCGAGCGTTTATTTTGAAATTAACCAGATATCCGTAAAGCGGTTTATCTTCCGTCCCCTGATTCGAGGGTTTCGGCTCGCCATTCCATTCAATCTTAGCGCTGTCCGCATCGATCAATTGTGTCTCGAGCCATTTCATCACGATCTCCTTGTAATTCGTGGGATATGGCCCATACCGCTCGATATCCGCCGGGTTGCTTTGCGCGCTCGAATTCTGGACAGCGCCAAGCGCGAGCAACAGCGCGCCAACTATCAAGGCGGGCGTCTTCATATTTGGAGTTTCGCACCTCGGCAGTCGGTTAGTCTAGCCTAATGAAACAATACCAACTTAAAAAGCGCCCTTATGAGGAGTAGCGCTTTCTTTTCGCGCCGATTTCGTTATCAAGCGGATGCCGTGATCAAGCCATCGATCATAACCTTACTTGGCGTCGCATTCGTAATCGTCGCGATGCCTGTTTGTGCCGAGGAAAATCCAGCGCCTCCAGCCGCAGCCGCCCAGAGCCCGAGTGCTATTGATCCAGCCGCTGCGACGAAAGCGTGGTTGGCTACCGTGCCACGAGATAAACGCGAAAAGTCTGATGCGTATTTTGAGGGCAGATACTGGCTGCTTCTGTGGAATTTTCTTCTCACCGCCGCTATTTGCATCCTTCTACTGGAATCACGAATCTCAGCGCGGGTGCGCGATTTCGCAGAACGCGCCACCAAGGTCAGAAGTCTCCAAATTGCGTGCTATGCAATTCCATATTTTCTGATCGTCGCCACGCTCACTTTCCCGCTCAATCTATACGAGAACTTCCTTCGCGAACATCAATACGGCCTTGCAACACAGAGCTTCCTTCCGTGGTTTCGCGAGCAATTAATCGGCTTCGGCCTCACGATTATCGGCGGCACGATATTGTTGATTGCTCTTTATGCCGTTTTTCGCAAAGCACCGCGCACATGGTGGGCGTGGGCAACGGCTGTCATGGTCATCTTTTTGCTCGGTGTGGTGTTTATCGCACCGGTATTCATTGAGCCGCTTTTCAATACCTATAAACCGCTGATGAAGCCAGAGATTAGAGATCCGATTCTCGCGATGGCGCGGGCGAATCAAATTCCGACAAGACAAGTGTTTGAAGTTGATGCTTCACGCCAGACGACGCGAGTAAGCGCAAACGTTGCAGGATTCCTCGGCACAACGCGAATCGCGCTCAACGACAATCTGCTCAAACAATGCACGCTACCTGAAATACGCGCGGTGATGGCGCACGAGATGGGTCATTACGTGCTTAATCACGGCGCGAAACTGTTGACTTATTCCGGAATTTTCCTTGCCATCGGGTTTGCTCTTACTCGCATCCTTTTCGATGCGGCCATGAGGCGTTGGGGAGTTAGATGGGGCGTGCGTAGTATTGCTGATCCCGCTGGGCTACCGTTGCTCGCGTTGATCTTTGGCACACTGCTGTTCCTTGCCACACCATTTCTCAACACGATCGTACGCGTCACGGAACGAGAAGCAGATGCTTTCGGAATCAACACCTCGCGCGAGCCCGATGGCATGGCAAAGGTAGCTCTCAAACTCGGAGCCTACCGCAAACTCGACCCAACGCCGCTCGAAGAATTTATCTTTTTTGATCACCCCAGCGGACGCGCACGCATCCGCATGGCAATGGATTGGAAAGCCGCAAACTTGCCAGCTGGCGAATCGTCGCCATTAGAGACACCTCTACCACACGATGGTCACTAATCAGTTGAAAGGGCCGGCGTC
>Ga0137407_10001494_pt1 | contig 15266 bp, 15 predicted proteins | sample CZOMad2_2_16fung_FD_108410 | JGI IMG/M metagenome (GOLD analysis project Ga0137407, IMG submission 108410) | Vadose zone soil fungal communities from Angelo Coast Range Reserve, California, USA - CZOMad2_2_16fungal (Illumina Assembly) | ecosystem: Environmental > Terrestrial > Soil > Vadose...
CGCCATGAAAGCGAAAAATGCAAACGATTGAATGGCTCTCCTGTGTTTCATGCGAGAGCAGAACGTTCAACGCTCAACACTCAAGATTCAACTCTCACTTGCCGTTTCGCGGCCGCCTCTGTCGGATGTCAGGCTGCCAGCCCGCTCAAGCCCACTCGCCAGGCTTGACAGCCCGGCGGCCGAGTCAGCCAAGCTGGCTGACTTCCAGTCGCTGTTGCGAGCTAGCGTGTGATTTCCGCGACAGCTTCCCCTCTGATCACGTTGTCTTTTGGCTCTGGAGCTAAAGGCGTGATCGGTTGGCCTTCAGTTTGTTTCCGGTAAGGCTGGAGATAAAACATCATGAAAACGCCGATCACCACCAGCAACGAACCGATCCATTTCAAGAGCCAGCCGGGATCGCGCAAAATCTGGACAGTGCTTTGGTTAAGGTTTTCCGGGTTCCACGAGGCTTGCGAGATTTTGTAAGTCAACCCAGTCCACGTTCGCCACCAATTAGCAGGAAAACTAAACGGATTATTCATCCAGCATGAACCGGTCGCAGTTTCGCCATCGGCAGTGCTGACTCGCAGCGTACTTTTAAATCCAGCGGGGCTATCGCTGCCTTCGTTGCGTTTCACTTCAAAGTCGAGCAGTTCGAGTCCGATCGGCAGCGAAACTGTTTTCCAGCCGTAGACAAACATTATTGGACTGGGCGACGTTTGCGATGGCGAATCCGTCCCTTGGCGGATGGGCATTGCGATCTGCCAGCCGGCTGGAGCCCATCGCTCGAGTGTTTCGCCATTTTGTTGAACGCGCACCCGCACGCCGTCGGACAGATCGGCCATGCCAGAGGAGGACGCTGATGCTTGCTCGGATTTCACCGGCGTGAAATCCATCTGCGGCTGCGCGCTGAGCATTGTCCGGTCAACCAGAAGCTGCCAATCGGCCCATCCTGTCGGCAGCGGCTTGTTCAACTCGAGCTTGCCTGAAGATTTGCCGTTTTTTCGTGAAGCGAGCTCGTAAGTGATCGCTCCATTGTCTGCGATAAACAATGTGAGATGATTTGGTGCTTCTTCGCCGGGCGCGGGCATCGCCGGGGGACCTCCCGTTGCATTAAGTTCCTTGCCGCCGCCTCCGTGTGGATTTGTTTCGGGCGCGGCAATGGGAACCCCTTTGCCGCGGATCGTGACAAGCACGGCAGGATTGCTCGGCTCATCGCTGAACGAACTCGGTTTGCCGTTCTCAATCCGGAAATCAGGCCAATAATTCTCGATCTTGAGTGTGAACGGCGTTCCGGCCACTGCGACATCGCGTCCGAGGTTTTCCGCTACATCGAAGCTGACCTCACTAGGGCCCGAGGAAATTACGACGCGCCCTTTGTTTCCATTCTCAGGCGCCATTAAACGGACTCTTGCGCCGGTGCTGCCGCCGTTCCGAACGTGGCCGATCTGTTCGTCGGGCGCTTTGCTAAATGCGAAAATCGATTCCTCAAGATCGATTGCTTCTTCGCTCTTACTTGTGCTCGTGCTCCTGCTCGCGCTCGCAATCGAGGTCGCCGTCCCTCGCTTCAATTCGATATTTGCCAGGCCCATTGAGAAATTTTCATGCTGTGGATCGTCAGTGAGCAGCCAGCCATCGAGATGTTGGTTCATCATCGCGGTTGCGATTTTGAAATGCAGCGCGGGCGCACCGCCCTCGCTTACCGCCTGCGGATTGAGTTTCCCCTCAATTGCCGGCGCGTAATCGACAATTTGCAGATGTGCTCCGCTGGCCAACAGTCCGAGGTCCCGTGGACGCTGCGGCGTCGGCGGATGATGCAAGAATTCCGCCGGGTAGCCTTTCACGATTCCATCAACATCGTGAACGCGAAGCTGGCGCTCGTTAACAAGGAGCCGACTTGTCGGCGGCTCACTTTTGAACAGCGTGATCGTTCCTTCGACTCCCCAAATCCTGCCGATCAGCGACCCGATTAGCAGCGTGATGATACCGAGATGCGTGATCAGAAATGCAAGATGATCTTTGCGCCACGGCCAGCGCGATAATGCGGAGCAGGCAAGGTTCGCACCGAGCAAAAGCAACCAGAGATTGAACCATGGCGCGCCATAAACGTAGGCGCGCGCAATTTTCGCGTCGAAACTTGATTCGTAAATCGTACCCGCGATCGCGGCGACGATTATTACTGCGAGCAGGACGACGGCGAGTTTCAGAGACGCAAAAAATTCGAAGATCGGATTGCGTTGCCACGCAGGCTGCTCAGTGGAATGGGACCTTGCCATTTGCGAATTGACACTTTCAGCGAGGTGGCGCGACGCTTCAATGATGGAGTTGTTCCGGTGGGAACTGAATCGTTAGCAACAATCCCAGTCGATGGCGCGCAAATCGCTTATCGTCGTGTCGGAAGTGGTCCACCGCTTCTGGTCCTGAACGGGTTCGCTGCCACCATTGCTGACTGGGATCCTTCGTTCATCGATCGGCTCGCGTCTTCGAACGAGTTGATCCTGCTTGATCACCGAGGGATGGGCGGATCTACCGATGACGGAAGGCCATTCGATATCGCTCAGCTCGCTGATGATGCGGCGCATGCAATGGAGACGCTCGGTTTCCATCGCACGAGCGTGTTGGGATGGTCGATGGGCGGATTTGTTGCTCAGACCCTGGCCTTGCAGCGTCCAGATCGCGTTAACAAGCTCGTTTTGTTATCGACCGATCCGGGAGGCACTGACGCAGATCTCGCTTCGGCTCCTGTGTGGTCGCAACTCATCGATACGTCCGGTACGCCTCACGAGCAGGCGCGGCGGTTGCTCTTTTTGCTTTTTCCGAGCGAGCTCGCCGAATCTTTCTACCGCGAATTCGGCGACATCGTGGCGGCTGCACGTGCGCGGTTATCTGCTGACCTTGTCAACCGTCAGGCTGAGGCGATTGACCGGTGGCACCGAAATGGCGTCGCGAATCGGCTGCGAAAGATCGGCGCGTCAGCACTAATTGCCGCTGGCACTGAGGACATCATGATCCCTCCTTCCAATGCGTTAAAACTCGTCAACGCAATTCCCAGTGCATGGCTGGCTCAATTCCCTCGCGGTGGGCACGCCTTCATGGCCCAGTATCCGCGTCCGCTGGCCGATCTTATCAACAGGTTTCTGGCCCTTGGATGAATCGACGTTTTGGTTTGCTACCATCTTAGCGCCAAAGGCGCTATCAGTTCAGCCTGGGGCATCGCCCCAGGAATTTGGTCGGTATAAACCTGAGCCACTGCTCAGCGCGTCCAAGCTTTCCAGCGCTTGCGGATCGGCTTTGCGTAACGGTTCACATCGATTTCTTTCAACCGCTTGACACCGTCTTTCATCACATCCCCCACCGCCTCGGCCGATTTTCCATATTTTTCCCTGGCAGATTTGAAGAACGGCCAGAGAAACGGCAGCGAAAGGATGCTCCAGTTCACATCCCCCAACGGCGACTTCACCTCGATTTCAGCCCTTCGCTCGGTGGGCGAGGCGTAGCGGATTGCGAGGCCAATCGCGACTCCGATCCCCAGCGCGGTGAGGATCGCCGGCATGGGGTTTTCGCGCACGAAGTATTCGGTGCGCTCCCGCGCGCGGCCGGCTTTTTCCTTGGTCCCATCCCACGTCTGGCTCATGGCCGTGGAAAATTTGTTGGTTGCTCGACGAAACTGCTCACGCCCAGTTGAGCCAATTTCTTCTGCGGCCGACTGAAACTGCTGCTGCGTCGGAAGCGGTTCGTCCCTCGTAAGATCGTTTTCGTTCGGATTAATCATAACAAAAGGAAATCGTATGCCGATAGGCGATTGCGTCTCTCCGAATGAGCGTTGTAGCGGCGGTCTGTGACCGCCGGGCAAGAATGCGGCGATCAATTTCGGCGCTCATAGGGCGCGGCTACAATAATCTGATACGCCTGGTAGAGATCTTCGCTGAACAGAGCAAAAATCACTTTCTCAATCATGCTATCGTTCGCGAGAGATTCTCGCGTGGTTTTTACAGCGATCTTCGCAGCTCCTTCGATCGGATAGCCGTATGCGCCGCAACTGATCGCCGGGAACGCCAGGGTCTTGATTCCGTTTTCCACCGCGACCTGCAATGAATTCCGGTAGCAATTTGCCAGTGTCTCAGACTCGCCACGTTTTCCGCCGTGCCAGACCGGCCCGACGGTGTGAATGACAAACCGAGCCGGCAAACGATAGCCGCGAGTGATTTTTGCTTCCCCAGGTTCACAGCCACCCAGTGTTTGGCATTCGGCGAGCAATTCGGGACCAGCAGCGCGATGAATCGTGCCATCGACCCCGCCACCGCCGAGGAGCGAGGTGTTCGCCGCGTTCACAATGGCGTCCACCTCGAGCCTGGTGATATCGCTGCGGATGATCTCAATTCTGCTATCGGGATCCTTCACGAATTCTCCTTTTCATAATGACGAAGCTCGAATGACGAAATCCGAATGACGAAACAACATGTTCGTGTCTTGCTTGTCATTTAAGCATTCGGGCTTCGTTCGTCATTCGTCATTATCACGGTGCCAACCGCTCGATCAGCCAATTTTCGTTCGCCTGTCGCGTGTAACGAAAACGATCATGCAAACGGTTCGGTCGTCCCTGCCAGAATTCGATCTTATCCGGTTTGATCCGATAACCACCCCAGTGCGGCGGCAACGGAATGGCCTTGTCACCGAAGCGTTCGGTCATCTCCGCCAAGCGCGCGTCGAGAACGCGGCGTCCGTCGAGCACCTCGCTTTGACGCGACGCCCATGCGCTCAATTGGCTCCCGGTCGGCCGCGAATGAAAATAGGTCAGCGATTCTTTGCGTGAGGTTTTCTCCACTTTTCCGCTGATGCGAATTTGCCGGTCGAGTTCGATCCAGTAAAACGCCAGTGCCGCATACGGATTCGCGTCGAGCTGTTTTCCTTTCTCGCTCTCGTAATTGGTAAAAAAAACGAAGCCGTCCTGATCGAAGCTTTTCAACAGAACAATGCGCACCGACGGTCTGCCATCCCGGCCGGCAGTGGCCAGGCTCATGGCGTTGACATCGCGAATACCCGCCTCGATTGCGGCAGTAAACCAATTCCCAAATTGCTTGATCGGATCGGGATTGAGACCCCCGCGGCGCAGACCTTTACCGACGTGCTCGTAACGGGAAGCGGCTGGATCGTGTGAAATCTCCATCACGCAGAAAAATAGTCCCGCACGATATTGCGCTGCCAGCACGTTGTCGACCCCAGTAAGATGAGCTGTGCGGCCGGTCCGCCTTGGCGTAGCGCGATTTTCTTGTAGAGGCGTTCGCCACGGCGAACGCTGATTCATTGATTCGGTGCTTGGCACAAACACCGCTACAACGGCTACAACTTGCAGCTCTATTGACGATTACTCGCCATTTGCGGCGCAGGCCTGCTCATCTCAATCTGGTCAGTAACTCTTTGGATTTTTGCCTCCTGCTCTTTGGAGCGCGCGACAAGAGTTTCCATTCCTTTCTTCAACTCAGCGATCGTCGCTTCCTGCTGCTGGACCTTTCGGTGTTCTTTAAGAAACTCGTTGAGCAACATCGCGTTCACCTGCTCGTAGCGAACCGATTCGGGCTCGCCCTCGGGATTGCGTCCCACCAGATCGGGATATACCTCGGCCACTTCCTCGGCGATCAGGCCGAAGGCAAGCGTCTGCGTGGCCTCATACTCCTTGTTGTAGCGGAAGCTGACCGGCTTGAGCGCGTAGAGCACTTCACTGGCTTTCTCCATCGGCTTGATGTCGTGTTTATACCGACGCGAAGAGACGTTGCCGCGCCCGAGTCTGCCGGTGGAAGTTATAGTAACGGAATCCGGATCGGTCCCCACAATGGGCTGCACATTCGAGTAAATATTGCCGATAAAGCAGCTGTTGTTCACGTTCGCACCTGGGGCGCCGATAGCAATAACGTTATTAGCCGCGGTAACGCCATTGCCGGCAGCAAACCCCAGGGCCGTATTGCTAGAGCCGGTGGTGTTGATAGCGAGCGCTTGATAGCCGATGGCCGTGTTGTTGTTGCCGAACGTGTTGCCAAAGAGGGCACCAAGTCCAATGGCTGTGTTCTGGTTGCCAGTCGAGTTGCTACCAAGCGCAGAAGCGCCGTCGGCCGTATTTCCACTGCCGGCATTGTTCTCAAACAGAGCGAAGCCTCCATTGGCTGTGTTATTGAAGCCGATGGTATTACTTAAAAGCGCCGCGGCACCGGTGGCCGTATTTCCACCTGCGGTATTGGCAAGGAGAGTGCCCGCGCCAGTGGCCGTGTTGAACGCGCCTTCTATATTGCTCCTGAGCGAAAGCCAACCAACCGCTGTGTTGAAACCGCCGCTGGTCAGGCTCAAAAGCGCCGCCTGGCCTTCTGCCGTGTTACCGCCAGGATAGCCTCCATCCGGCGGCGGGTTGACTGCGTGCGATTTTGCTAGGAGGCCAAAAAACACAATTGTGAGTACGATGGGAATTGATCGAATAATTATTTTCATGTCCATATTCTCGCAAAACGCGCCAGACCATGTCGAGACACAAATCCCAGCTGACGGGTGTGCGTCGGTTTGGACCGACCTCACTTCGAAAGCTTTTGGGCTTACAGCAATCCGCGCCGAAGTCTGCTTTAGTGATTACTTACGACAACTTGTGCGGCAGAATGGTCTATTTGCACTTGCGCCCTGACTTGCCGCAGTTCTGCTGCCTGCTCGTTCACTGCTTTTACGAGAGTCCCAACTGTGGCTTCCAATGTCTCAACCTTGCGGTGTTCCTTGAGGAACTCGTTCAGCAACATTGCATTCACCTGGTCGTAGCGGACACTATAGGGCTTTCCTTCCTTGTCGCGTACCACCAGGTCAGGATTCACCTTTTCTACATCTTCGGCCACAAGTCCGAATTGGGATGTGCCCGCTGGATCGATCTCCTTCTTGTAACGAAAGCTAACCGGCTTCAGATCAAGGAGCGCATCGCTGGCTTTGCCCATCGGCTTGATCTCGTCTTTGAACCGGCGCGAAGACGTGGTAGTGCCGAGTTTACCAAACCCGTTAACGAAGACGGCTATTCCGTTGGAGGACGTGGCAGTGAAAATGTTATTGATGAAACAGCTATCGTTTACGTTGTCACCGGCAAGACCAGCGCCGATACAGATAACGTTATCGGCCGAGAGGATATTTGTGCCGGCTCCGTGTCCGATAACGGTATTTCTGTTGCCCGTGATATTCTCATGAAGCGCACCCGAGCCAATAGCGGTGTTATTGTCACCTTCGGTATTGCTTTGAAGCGCGGCAGCACCGATCGCCGTATTCTCGTTGCCCACAGTGTTGAGATCAAGGGCACCGATACCATAGGCGGTGTTGAACTGGCCCGTAATGTTGCTAAACAGCGTATCAAAACCGCCAGCCGTGTTGAAGCTGCCTTGGGTGTTCAAGAACAAAGTAAACGGGCCTTCAGCGAGGTTTTGGGTGCCTGTGGTATTGCTGAACAGCGCCCCGACGCCGATCGCGGTATTTGAGTCTGCATTGTTGGCGAAGAGGGCTCCAGCGCCGACAGCTGTGTTGAAGCCGCCGGTACTATCGGCCCTGAGCGATGAGAAACCGACTGCCGTGTTGAACCCCCCGGTGGTGAGACTAAACAGTGCGTTTTGGCCCTCTGCCGTATTGCCGCCGGGGTAACCTCCGTCCGGTGGCGGGACAACCGCCGGTGTTTTGGGAGCGGCGAGACATAGACAGACGGAAGCGAGTACGGTGAGAATTAATCGAATTGTTGTTTTCATGGGTCTACAGCTTCTAAAAAATCCCGCCATCTGTCGAGATCGAAATCCGCGCTCACGATTACGACTGCGTTCCAGCCGGCATCATCGATGCCGGCTATAGCGAGCAGCGCCAATGTCTGGTTCAGTGATTACTTGCAGACGACCATTTGGGCGGCAGAATGGTCGATTTGCATCTGAGCGCTGACCTTTTCGATTTGCGCGGCCTGTTCGTCAAGACGCCTTTGCTGGCGCACGATGATTCCTTCAAGCCTGTCAATCTATTTCCTTGTTGTACCGAAAGCTAACCGGCTTAAGCGCAAAGAGAGCCTGGCTGGCTTCGTCCATTGGTTTGATCTCTTTCTTGAACCGCTGGGAGGAAACCATCGTGCCGAGGTGACCGTCACTATCGATGATTACCGCGAGACCGTTTCCAACGGAGGCACCGATTATACCAGCGATATAAGTAGCTGTCTGAAGTGCGTGGGTCCCAATACGAATCGTGCCAGATTCACCAACCTCACCCAAGTTGCCAATGTCAATATTGCCATCGCCACTGGTGAGATTGTGACCGGCTTGAAGTCCCAACGCGATGTTACCGGCCCCGGTGATGTTATGGTCGAGCGCTTGATAACCAATGGCCGTGTTTGCCGAGCCAGTGCTGTTAAAATTGAGTGCCTGAAAACCATCGGCGGTGTTGCCGGTACCGATAGTATTACGAAATAGCGCGCCCGCACCGCCAGCTGTGTTATTATCGCCGATTGTGTTCGACGCTAACGCGCCCTGACCGATGGCGCTGTTGAATGTCCCGCCAGTGTTGCTGAACAGTGCGAAGTCACCAACGGCCGTGTTTTGGCTACCCGTGTCGTTAAGGGCAAGCGCGTCTACTCTATTGGCCGTGTTCTGTGTGCCGGTAGTATTGAGCAGAAGCGCCGCAGCACCGGTGGCTGTGTTTTCGCTTCCGGTGTTGAGGTCAAGCGCTCCAGCGCCAATGGCGGTGTTAAAACTGCCGGCAGTGATGCTCCTGAGCGAAAAGAAACCAACTGCCGTGTTGAACCCGCCAGTAGTAAGACTAAACAGCGCGTTTTGCCCTTCTGCCGTGTTCCCTCCGGGATAACCGCCGTCTGGCGGTGGACTGACTGCTTGCGTTTTGGGCAAAAGCCAGAAAAACAGAACTGCGATTGCAATGGGAACCGATGGAGTTTTCATTTTCATGACCAGAGTGTGGCAAAACCCTCGCGAGCATGTCGAGATTGAACTCTCAGGCACAGGAGCCTGTAGCCGGAGGTCAAATGCGGTTCTTTAGTTCGCCAGGGGGGAACGCCCGATTAGCCCCCGCCAAAGGCTACGGCGCGGCAGACAGAGCAGTGACTATAGGTGTCGCCGCGGGCTTCGCGCGCAGCTTTTCAATCACTTTCGGAACGGTTCCAATGGCCCGATCGATTTCGGCTTCGGTGTTGAATCGGCCAAACGAAAAACGGAGGCTGCGCCGGGCGCCATCGCCGTTGGGATTCATCGCCCGCAACACATGCGACGCTTCGTGTGAACCTGTTCGACAGGCAGATCCAGCCGAGCAACAGATGCTTTGTCGATCCAGCAAAAGCAGTGCCGACGAGGATTCAATTCCTTCGAACGACAAACTCGATGTGTTTGGGATGCGCAGTGCGCCGGCACCGTTTACAGATGCGCCCCTTACTGTTTCCAGCACCGATTTTTCAAAGCGATTGCGCATCGAGCGCACGCTGCATTTTCCATCTGCGAGATATTCCGAAGCGAGTTGGGCCGCTTTTCCAAGTCCCACCATAGACGCCACATTCTCCGTTCCGCCGCGGCGTCCGTTTTCCTGACCACCGCCGGCGACTAAAGCATTAAATCGGGTTCGGCGGTTCACATAAAGTGCGCCTACGCCTTTTGGCCCATGAAATTTGTGCGCAGAAAGAGAAAGAAAATTGATCGCCGTATCGCGGAGGCAGATCGGGATCTTTCCGACCGCCTGCACGGCGTCTGTGTGAAAGAGCACACCTTTCTGGCGACAAAGTTCGGCGATCTTTTCAACTGGAAACAGTACGCCGGTTTCGTTGTTCGCCCACATCATCGAAACGAGCGTCGTCCCGGGGCGAATCGCAGCCTCCAATTCGGCCAGATCGACGTTGCCATGTTGATCAACGCTCAGAAACGTCACGACGCATCCTCGTTTTGCGAGATCCTGGCAGGGGCGCAAGACGGCGCTGTGTTCCACGGCGCTTGCCACGACATGCCTTCCGCGCGGTTCAAACTGCAGCGCCGATGCAATTACTGCATTGTTAGACTCAGTGCCGCCGCTCGTGAAAACGATCTCCGACGGCTCGCATGCGAGCAACGCTGCCAATTGTTGCCGAGCAACATCGACAGCCTTTCGCGCTTTTGCGGCGAATGCATATCCGCTGGAAGGGTTGCCGTAGTACGTCGTCAAAAACGGCAGCATCTCCTCGATTACCGCCGGATCCAGCGGCGTGGTCGCGTTGTTATCGAGGTAAAGGAATTCATCCTCTGCCATGAGCTCCATTGTAGAGCTAGTGGCACTCGCTGCAATATTGTTCGCAGAGTTGCCGCTTATCGATTCCGCTTCGAAGAACGCAATTACAATGTCAGTCCATTATGGACGGCGGCAGAAACTCGAAATAGCCGACCTTGAGCTGGCCGGCTTCTTCGACGAGCACAACCTTCAGATTGAAGTAGGGATCAAAATCCTGGTCCTTCTTCAGTTCTTCGACGGTGATGCCGTGTTGCTGAGCAACATTTGCAAGTTCCTGCGGTGACAGCTCCGTATGGATTTGACCCCGCAAGCTCGCGCGGCGGATGTCTGCGGGGATCCACTCGGGCATTGCGCCGATGGCAAACATCGAATCCATCGCCCCGAATTGCTCCTTGCTGCGCCGATTCAAAACATCGGGATCGGTCGAAAACACGTGCATCATCTTGGGCGCGCGCGGTGTGCCACGCGCCGCCTCAACGTATTGCATCAAATACGCGAATTGTTCCGCCGTGACGTTCGAATACGGATTCGATTCGATTTGCTGGAAAGTGGCCTGTTCCTCAGCAGGCGTAAACTGGTTAAAGGACATCCGTGCCCGGGCATGGCTTGACAGTAGCGTGTACGCGTCGGCGTACTTTCGGCCGGCGACTGCAATGAAAAACGGTTTCGCCGCGAGGAGGTATTTACGTTCCTCGGGCTTTGCGTCCTTATCCAAAAAATCATCCTCACTTTTTTGAGCGGTTTTCTGTTTGGCCTCGGGACTTTTCTTGCGGCAACTCGCCGGCAGAATCGCTGCAAGCGAAATCGCAATACAAGAAGCGACTGTGACTGCGTGCGTCTTACTCCTGCTCATGGTCCTGGGGGTAGGATTTGAGTGAGAGCGTGAGTACCAGCAAGCGCAAACGCAAGATCAACAAAAAGCTGTGTGTTGGAAACTTCCGCTGCGCCTGTTTATTCTGTCGCGCATGACTTCCATTTGGGAGCTGGCAAATCCGCAGTTGCGAGACATTGCAGTGTACGAACCGGGAAAGCCGATCGAGGAAACGGCGCGCGAACTCGGCATCGATCCGGGTGCAATCATTAAACTGGCGTCGAACGAGAATCCGCTGGGGCCTTCTCCCAAGGCGGTACAGGCGATGCGCGCCGCGTTGGACAACTCGCATCTGTATCCCGACGGCAGCGGGTTTCACTTGTGTAAAGCAATTGCAGAGAAGCTCGGTGTCGCGCCAGAGAACGTGATCCTCAGCAACGGATCCAATGAAGCGCTCGAATTTCTCGGTCACGGATTTCTCGACGCCGAACGGCGGGATGAGGTGATCGGCTCTGAATACGCGTTCATCGTTTACAAATTGATCGCCACCTCATTCGGCGCCCGCATGATCGAGGTTCCGAGCCCGGATTATGAACAGAACTTGGAAGCAATGCTGGAAGCGATCACGCCGAAAACAAGGCTGATATTTATTCCTAACCCAAATAATCCTACCGGCGCTTTGATTTCGCAGCGCGCGATCGACAGTTTCATGTCGCGCGTCCCGGAGAAGGTAATTGTAGTTTTCGACGAAGCCTATTTTGAGTTCCTCAACGATCCGCCCGATACACTTCGATTCGTTCGCGAAAGACGAAACGTCATCGTGCTACGCACGTTTTCGAAGATTCATGGCCTGGCTGGTCTGCGCATCGGCTATGCTGTTTCCCGACCGGATGTGATCGAGGTGCTTCACCGCACAAGGCAACCATTCAATGTGAACAGCGTCGCGCAAGCGGGCGCGCTCGCTGCGCTCGAGGACGAGTCGCACCTGCGCGAGACGAAGCGCGTTATCGACGAAGGTCGCGCTTATTTGCAGGAGCAATTTGCCGAAATGCGGATTTCTTTCGTTCCAGGCGTCGCGAACTTTCTGATGGCGAACGTGGGCGATGGTTGTGCGGTGTTCGATCAATTATTGCGACGGAAAATCATCGTGCGCCCGCTCAAAGGATACAATTTACCGGAATGGGTCCGCATTTCGGTTGGCACGATGGAGCAGAACAAAAAATTAGTCGCCGCGTTGCGAGACATGACGCGTTCGGAAGTCAGGCAACTTGCCTGACTCGGCTAGTAGGCTGCCAGCCTGCCGATTCGGCACACCCAAGCTGCGTCGCGGCCGAGACAGCCTGGCGGTCTGTGATCCGTTTCTCGCAGCGCATCCACAGAATTTGGCAACCGGAGCGGTTGCCCTACAATTTGGAGCCTGGAATCATGACCGTCTCAGATACCATCGCCGCCATCTCGACGCCGCCCGGTGAAGGCGCCATCGCACTCGTTCGCGTTTCCGGTGAGAATGCGATCCAAATCGCAGACAAGATTTTTCGTGGCAAAGAAGAGCCGTCACGATTCACTTCACATGTCCAACATCTGGGCGAAATTTTCAGCGCTGACGATCAATTGATCGATCAAGCAGTGCTTTCAATCCATCGCGCACCCGCCAGTTACACCGGCGAAGATTTGGTCGAGATCAGTTGTCACGGTGGCACGCTCGTTTCCGCAAAAGTTTTGGAAGCGTGCCTGCGTGCAGGAGCAAGAGCGGCGCGACCCGGCGAATTCACTGAGCGTGCGTTTCTGAATGGAAAAATGGACCTGACGCAGGCCGAGGCTGTCATCGATTTGATTCGCGCCCGCACCGATCTGGCGCTCCGTTCCGCCACCGAACAACTCGAAGGCAGGCTCGGCGATCAAATCAGGAAGATCCGGGATGAATTGATCGCGCTGCTGGCGCACATCAATGCGTCGATCGATTTTCCTGAGGAAGGCATCGCGCCCGATCAAGGCGAAACATTGTGTGCCCGGCTCGATTCTGTTCGCGACGAGATTGCAGCGTTGCTCGCCACCGCCGATCAGGGTCGCGTCCTGCGCGAAGGCGTGCGCGTGGTGATTTACGGGGCGACTAACGCGGGCAAATCGAGTTTGCTAAATCGGCTGCTTGGGTACGATCGAGTGATCGTCAGCGACACCCATGGCACGACGCGCGATACTATCGAAGAGACGCTTAACCTCGCGGGTATACCGATCCGCTTGCTCGATACTGCTGGGCTGAGCGCTTCAGGGAACGACCTGGAGCGCGAAGGAATTGCGCGCACTGAAAAGTCGCTGCAACTGGCAGACCTGCGCCTTCACATCGCAGATCGCAGCGCACCCAGGCCCGAGCACTTTAATGGTCAGGCCAACGACTCGAATGAGATCGTTGTTTTGAACAAAAGTGATTTGCCCGAGGATAGCGACTGGAAAAATTCCACGGCGTTACGGATTTCCTGCTTAACCGGAGAAGGCCTGCCGGACCTGCAAAAGGAAATTCTAACCCGCATCAGACAGCAAAATCTGAGACCTGAAAGCGCCGTCGCAATCAACAGTCGGCATCGCGACTGTCTGCGTCGCGCTTTGGAATCGTGCGATCTGGCGCGCGCCGCCATGGGTCAGGGAATGTCGCCAGAGTACGTCGCGGTTGATCTGGACGAGGCGTTACGCGCGATAGGGGAAGTCATCGGCGTAGTCGACGCGGAACAGATTCTCGACTCCGTGTTTGGCCAGTTTTGCATCGGCAAATGAACACGCCCCCTGACGCCGATCACATGAATGCCTACGTCGGGACAAATTTCTCATTCACACCGGAGTTCACTCCGGTGATCGCGCGGTCGTATGGACAGAAGCCGTTGGAATGGCTTCCCGCCTATGCGTGTTCAGGCACCCGGCTGAAGCCGGGTGTTAATGAGAAATGAAGGGGAGCCGCGGAACGTACGAAACGTTCGTCAGGCCGCTGCTGTTTGCACTCGATCCGGAGACCGCGCACCGTTTCACCATCGCGTTGCTTCGCGGCGCATCGCGTCTGGATATCGCGTTGCGTGTGCTTGGATTTTGTCAGCCGCCGTCAAAACCCAAAACGCTTTTCGGCCTTAACTTTCCAAATCCGGTTGGACTTGCCGCCGGATTGGATAAAAGCGGTGTTGCGATTCCCGCATGGGCAGCGCTCGGGTTCGGCTTTATCGAGATCGGAACGATTACCGCAAAAGCGCAGCCGGGAAATCCCAAGCCGCGCATCTTTCGATTGCCGAAGCAACAGGCGCTGATCAATCGCCTCGGTTTTAATAACGACGGGGCGGACGCGATCGCAGAGCGCCTGCGCAAACTGCGCGCCAGTGGACGATGGCCGGCCGTTCCGGTGGGCATCAACATTGGCAAGTCCAAAGTAACGCCGCTCGAACATGCCGCAGACGATTATCTCTACTCGTTTCGATTACTTCACGATTTTGCCGATTACATCACGCTGAATGTAAGCTCGCCCAACACCCCCGGGTTGCGCGACCTGCAGGAACCTCAGAAACTCGAGGAGCTGCTGCGCGCGATTAACAACGAACCCGGCATAGCGACGAAACCGGTGCTCATCAAAATTTCTCCTGATCTCTCGCCGATCGAATTGGAAGCAATTCTTAACGTATCTGCCGAAAACCGAGTGGCAGGGATCATCGCGACGAACACAACCCTCGATCATTCGTCAATTCCACCAGCGCTCGACGAGCAAGGCGGCTTGAGCGGTCTGCCATTGCGTGAAAGAGCCACGACGCTGGTGCGCGATATTGTTGCAAAGTCCGCAATTCCAGTGATCGCTTCTGGCGGAATTTGCGACGCAGAATCGGCCCGGGAGAAATTTCAGGCTGGCGCAGAACTTGTTCAGCTATACACCGGATTGGTTTATCGCGGCCCGCGACTTCTCCGCGAAATCGCCAAGGAATTGTAGGGCAGGCGCAGCGCATCCTGCTGCACTGGTTGGCAACCGGAGCGATTGCCCTACAGTTGTTGGATTTTAGCAATGAAAATTTCCCGTAAGATTCTCAAATTTACCGAGCCGCTGACCTACCGACGCGGCTGGCGCCGGGCGCAACGTTCCGTTTTTCGCCTGCCGCTTGGGCCGATGCTGACGCAGATCGATCGGGAACGCGCCCGTGAAATCCAGCAGCGATACGCGGATTCGACCGCCGGATATGCAAAATATGCAAACATCGAGCCGTGGTTGCGA
>Ga0137407_10001495_pt1 | contig 15265 bp, 12 predicted proteins | sample CZOMad2_2_16fung_FD_108410 | JGI IMG/M metagenome (GOLD analysis project Ga0137407, IMG submission 108410) | Vadose zone soil fungal communities from Angelo Coast Range Reserve, California, USA - CZOMad2_2_16fungal (Illumina Assembly) | ecosystem: Environmental > Terrestrial > Soil > Vadose...
CCTGCTGATGCCATCGGTTGCAAAAAAATTTTCAGAAAAATCTTCTCCGAAAAGACTGATATCCCTGTGTTCATTTTCTTTTATCAAAACACCGGGCTGCTCTTTTCCTACAGGTCCGTGGCGGAACAATTTCATGAGTTTTTTATTTAGTGAATAAACTTAAGATTTTTTTGGTAACTCTTAGTAGCGTAATAAAAGCTATAGAAATAAACTAGGTAACATTCGCAGGTCAATTCTGTTTTTGACAACTTGCTGTGGGTTTATTCACCCTTATCTAACAGGTAAATAACGCTTTTAAGTCTCCCACCATGGAACGTTCGCAGATGATGAGTTTTAGGTTGTTAAAAAAAGAAAAGAAACTATTAGTTTCCATAACTTCTTTTGAAAAATAGGTTATAATTTGTATTTTTCACTTACATGAATAAAATAAAGCCATGAATACATTAAATATAATAACGCTAATTATCTCTATTTTGGCTTTAATACCAAGTATAGTGTTGATAATAATTAAATCCACACAAATAAGGAATATAAAAAAGACTAAATATAAAATAACTCTTGAAAATAAAGCCGGTAAAAAGTACACAATTGATGCTAAAGAAAAAAATGAAGACCCTAATGAACTTATAAGTTTAGTAGATAATCTTACACATAATTATTAAAGACCTTTACTTGGCAAAAGCATCATCAAAGGCTTCATCTTACAATAAAAAACCAAATTTAACATCAGGCGTTGCGGGCGCCGGTGGTGGTACGCTTATTATTTTATTTGCAAAAAATCTGCCTGATTCTAATCCAGCGAAATCCTGGCTCATCCTTGCAGCGCCTACTATATCCGTTATTATTTTATGGATTCTTAAAAGAATTAATTTGTTTTTGCAAAATCAAGAAGCCAAAGTACTTCAGAAAAAATTGAAAGCAAAAATAGAGGCAGCGTTGCAATTTCAACATTTAACAAATGAAGAAAGGGAAAATCTTCAAAGAAAATTATCTGAAATAGAAATGGCCGATATTGATTTGTTAACAGAAAGAATTAAAACCTTAAATATCCGTATTATAGAGAATACTTAAAATTTTTGTAGTTATAGACCGTGCCCTGTTTTTATAAAGTGTCCGCAATAAAAACTAACACTCATTAGTTTTTGAGTTAATTTTGTCCTTTACTTAATCCAATGGATTTTACAAATAACAGAACCCGTATAGTAACTGCTGCTGCACTGTTCGACGGCCATGATGCCGCTATCAATATCATGCGGCGCATCCTGCAAAGCAAGGGTGTTGAAGTCATTCATCTCGGGCACAACAGAAGTGTGCATGAAATCGTGGAGACTGCAATTGAAGAAGATGCGCATGGCATCGCGATCACATCATACCAGGGAGGTCATGTGGAATTCTTTAAATACATGAAAGATCTTCTCCGTGAAAATGGTTGCGACCATATCAGGATTTTTGGAGGAGGTGGTGGAACTATTTTACCGGATGAAATTACTGAACTACATAATTATGGGATCACAAGAATCTATTCGCCCGATGATGGAAGGAAGATGGGATTGGAAGGGATGATTGAAGACTTGATTGGCAAGAGCAGCCCCCTCCCAACCTCCCCCGCCAGCTGGCGGGGAGGGGTAAGTTGGCGAGATACTGAATTTTGGAAAGCGTCGGAAAAATGGAATGGGCAATTGCCACTTGGGGAGAAAAAAGATATCAGGAAAATCGCAAGGGCAATTACAATGGCAGAAAGTGGGATGAAAAAAGACGAAAACTTTTTTGATGATTCGTCTATTACAGTCAATCAGTTCAATGCAGATCCGATGATGTACGGCAAATTAAAAGAGTTTGCATTGACAAATCGGAGAACACCGACTACAGCTGAATCGGTTTTATGGGAAAAATTAAAAGGTAAAAAAGAAGGTCATAAATTCAGAAGGCAACATATTATTGGCCAATTCATCGCTGATTTTATTTCCTTAAAAAAAGGATTGATCATTGAAGTCGATGGCAATTATCATCAACTTCCGGAAATCAAAATAACTGATGCTGAAAGAACAAAGGCATTAAAAGAATATGGATTTGATGTGATGAGATTTACTAATGATGAAATAACTTATCATTTAGAGAATGTCTTAGAAAAAATTCACAAAATCCTCTCAATTCTCCCCGATAAAAAAATTAATGAGATTGATAATAATAAAAAAATAAGCAACCAGCCGACCAACTCCTCCCCCACCGGGGGAGGTCGGGAGGGGGCTGTTGTTCTTGGAATTACGGGCACGGGTGGCGCCGGCAAAAGCAGTGTTACCGACGAAATCATCCGAAGATTTCTGAACAATTTTCCTGATAAAACGATTGCTGTTGTTTCTGTTGATCCTTCGAAGAAAAAAACCGGGGGCGCATTGCTGGGCGACAGGATACGCATGAACAGCATCCATTCACCAAGAGCATATATGCGTTCACTCGCAACACGTGACAGCGATGTAGCATTGAGTCCTCATGTGCAGGATGCGCTCGATATCTGTCATGAAGCCGCATATGATTTTATTATCCTCGAATCTGCGGGTGTTGGTCAGAGTGATGCTTCCATATTGGATTATTGCGATGTGAGTTTATATGTAATGACACCTGAATACGGTGCAGCCAGCCAATTGGAGAAAATCAATATGCTCGACTATGCCGATATCATCGCGATCAACAAATTTGATAAGGCAGGTGCGCTTGATGCATTGAATGATGTTCGCAAACAATATAAACGCAATCATGCATTATGGACCGCAAAAGATACGAACCTGCCGGTGATTGGAACAATCGCCTCTCAGTTCAATGATAAAGGCGTGAATCATCTTTTTGATCTTTTCATAGGTACCATCGAAAAAAAATGCAATATCAGTTTCGGAAAAGAAAAAAAGAATGGACCACTGGAAAAGAAATATGAAGACAAGCCGATCATCCCACCCGGCCGGGCCCGCTACCTCAGTGAAATTGCAGAAACTATTAAAGATTATGATCAGTTGGTAAGAGATCAGGCGGATATCGCTTCTAAATTATATCAGCTGAACGGGGCATTGGAAGAAATTAAAAAAATAAGTGCTTCCAAAGACGGTACGCAGGGACTTGCAAAAGTCTCTCCGCCAACTGGCGGAGGAAATTTAGAGGGGGCTTTAGAAGATGTTCTTAAAAAGCAAATTGATTTTTATGAACAGCAACTCACTCCTGTCAGCCGAAAATTGCTACATAAATGGCCCGAAAAAATAAAAGCATACAAGGCCGATTATTATGAGTATGATGTTCGCGGGAAAATGATCCGTCAACCCATGTTCAGCACCAGTTTGTCCGGCACCAGGCTTTCAAAAGTCGTTTTACCAAAATATAAAGACTGGGGTGATGTACTTCGCTGGGAGGCGCAGGAAAATGCGCCAGGGCGTTTTCCATTTACTGCAGGTGTATTTCCTTTGAAACGCGAAGGTGAAGATCCTACCCGGATGTTTGCAGGTGAAGGCAGCCCTGAACGAACCAACAAAAGATTTCATTACGTATCATCCGATCAGCTTTCCCGGCGATTGAGCACTGCCTTTGATTCGGTTACACTATACGGTGAGGATCCGGATCATCGCCCCGATATATATGGCAAAGTAGGAAATAGCGGAGTGAGTATTGCCACAGTTGATGATGCGAAAAAATTATATAGCGGGATGGATCTTTGCGATCCAAAAACTTCGGTCAGCATGACCATCAACGGACCCGCGCCGATTGTGCTTGCATTTTTTTTAAATGCCGCGATAGATCAGCAATGTGAGAAATATCTTGAAACGAATGGCAAGTGGGAAGAAATCAGCAGGGAAATTCAAAAAAAATTCAGCCAATTTCCACAGCCATCTTATTATAATTATTTCTCACCCGGCAAATTGCCTGAAGGAAATAATGGCCTGGGATTAAAATTACTGGGTCTTTCGGGCGATGCAGTTTTGCCAAAAGAAATTTATGAAAAGATAAAAGCCGAAACTGTTTCAGTTGTCAGAGGAACTGTGCAGGCCGATATACTGAAAGAAGACCAGGCACAAAACACATGTATATTTTCCACTGAGTTTGCATTAAAACTGATGGGCGATGTACAGGAATATTTCATTCAGCACCAGGTAAGAAATTTTTACAGCGTATCCATCAGCGGTTATCATATTGCAGAAGCGGGCGCCAACCCGGTTACACAACTTGCATTTACATTGGCGAATGGATTCACTTATATCGAATATTACCTGAGCCGGGGAATGCATATCGATGATTTTGCGCCCAATCTTTCTTTCTTTTTTAGCAATGGAATGGATGCAGAATATAGTGTTATCGGCAGGGTTGCGCGGCGAATCTGGGCTAAGGCAATGAAATTTAAATACAAGGCGAATAAGCGCAGCCAGATGTTGAAATATCATATCCAGACAAGCGGCAGAAGCCTGCACGCGCAGGAAATTGATTTTAATGATATACGTACAACTTTGCAGGCATTGTATGCCATTTATGATAATTGCAATTCACTTCATACGAATGCATATGATGAAGCGATCACTACGCCTACTGAAGAAAGTGTTCGCAGGGCGATGGCTATCCAGTTAATCATTAACCGGGAACTAGGTAGTGCAAAGACGGAAAATTTCATCCAGGGCTCTTTCATCATTGAAGAATTAACCGACCTGGTAGAAAAGGCTGTTATGGATGAATTTAACCGGCTTACTGAACGTGGTGGTGTTTTGGGAGCCATGGAAAGAATGTACCAACGCAATAAAATCCAGGAAGAAAGCCTGAATTACGAAAGTCTCAAGCATAGTGGTGAATTGCCAATCGTTGGTGTAAATACTTTTCTCAATAAAAAAGGATCACCTACGATTATCCCAACTGAAGTAATCCGCAGTACTAAGGAAGAAAAAGAAAAACAAATAGAAAATTTGCAGGCTTTTCATCGGCGCAACAAAACAAAATCTGCGGAAATGCTTAACAGATTAAAGGATGCAGCAATCAATAACGAAAATTTATTTATGGAATTAATGGAAACTGTAAAATATTGCAGTCTTGGACAAATCACTCACGCTTTATACGAAGTGGGTGGACAATATAGGAGAAACATGTAAGATATTCAGGATGCGCGTGATTTGTTATAAGAAATACTTTCGATCAGCATTTTAATATTCTCTTTGCTTTTTTTCATTTTTTGCTGAAGTCTTTCCAGTAACTCGTTTTCTTTTCCCGGTTCATAATTCAGATCTTCATCAGTAAGCTCAATATTATTTTCCTTGAGAAGGTCTTTTACCTGGGACCATGGAGCCTGCAATTTAAATTCATCGGCCATGATATTTGTTTATTATATCAGAACAAAATTCAAGCCACCACAATCATCACCTGCCTTCGCTCTTCGACTGCCGAAGCCAACGGCGAAGGCAGTAAAGCTACGGCAGGCGACGCATCTGCACACTAGCAAATCATCCGCACATTTATTACATTGCTTTATCCTTGGTGCTACGCAAAAGGCCCAGTCCTCCAAAAAAAAATAACAAACCCAATAAGGAAAATACCGTAATAGATTTGATATTGTAAGTGCTTTGATCACTTTTTTGTAAAAAATTATATGCGGCTATTATCAGACCTGCAATACCCAGAACTATTAGAATAACCCCGAAGATTCTTTTTTCCATGCTGATATTTTACCTATCTACAACAACAAAGCATGTGCCCTAAGTATTTTCCTTACATACTATTTTTTATACTTTAAAAAAATTGGGACTTTTTTTCCCCACAGGCAAATCCTTTTCTTAAATAATCTGAACAGAACAGCTTTTTCATGTGGTTGGTACGGTCAAATACGATGTGTCCATCATATTCCAAGGATTCAATTGTTTCTCAATCAGCCCTACTGTGTTTATGGGGCAAGAAAATTTTTCCGCATGGTTGTTAAGTTGGTAAAAAATTCGCCGGACAAAAAGATAGTTTCGCCGTTTAAAAATCAACCATGCCTGAATCTATACCGACACAAAATGAGTTTTGCCGGATAATTATTCCTGCCTGCCGCCTAACTATTTTTAAGAGACGCGAGTGCTGTTAGTTTTGATGCTTCAAGATCAAAACTTATAACTATGCGTAATCTAATTGTATTGTTTTTTTGTGTACTGCTGGCTGACAATGTAGGCGCTCAGCAAATAACCGGAAATGTAAAAGATGAACAAGGAAAGAATGCAGCATCTGCTTCTGTCACTTTAAAAAAGGTAAATGACTCTGCAATCGTAAAACTTGGCGCTACCAATGTGCAGGGACGTTATGAATTTTTAAATATCCAACCGGGGAAATATTTCATAACAGTTTCTCATATCGGATTTGCTCCGGCAAATTCTCCTGCTTTTGTAACCAATGAAAAGGGAAGCACCAATGCTCCGGAAATTGTGCTTACAAAAAATTCGGCAGGACTAAAAGAAGTCGTGGTTACTTCCCGCAAACCGATCGTGGAAGTAAAGGCAGACAGGATTGTTCTGAATGTAGAAGGAAGTGTGAATGCAGTGGGTCAGGATGCATTGGAATTGCTTCGTAAATCGCCTGGCGTAATGGTTGATAAGGACGATAACCTTAGCCTCAGTGGAAAAAGTGGCGTGCAGGTATATATAGACGGGCGTCCAACGCCTTTGTCCGGAAAGGATCTTTCGGATTATCTTAAAACGATACAGTCTTCTTCAATTGAATCCATCGAATTAATTACGAATCCATCTGCCAAATACGAGGCTGCCGGCAATGCAGGTATCATCAATATCAAATTGAAAAAAAATAAATCCTACGGCACGAACGGTTCTGTGAATGCAGGTTATAATATCGGAACTTATCCAAAATATAATGCGGGGTTAACATTAAATCATCGGGATAACCATATCAACCTCTTTGGCAACTATTCTTATAATAATAGCAAGAATGAAATGAACATATCTCTATATCGCGTGCAACTGGATACATTGTTCAACCAGCATGGAACGATTATTTCGAAAAATAACACGCATAATTTTAAAGCTGGCCTTGATTATTTCATCAATAAAAAATCCACGATTGGTGTAATGGTAAATGGGAGTTTGTCTGACAACAAGATTGCAAATTACAGCCGCACTCCTATTTCTTATATTCCCGATGATAACATTAGTAAAATACTTGTTGCCGACAATAGTTCAAAATCTACAAGAAACAATGTGAATGCAAATATCAACTATCGCTATGCAGACAGCAGTGGACATGAATTGAACATGGACGGTGATTATGGACTATATCGTATTCGAAATAACCAGATGCAACCAAACTATTATTATGATCCTTCAGGAACGCATATCGTCGACAGCAATATATACAATATGATATCGCCGACTGATATCAATATCTATAGTTTTAAAACGGATTATGAACAGAATTTTAAGAAAGGACGCCTGGGATTGGGTGGCAAAACATCCTATGTGACAAGTGATAACAATTTTGAAAATTACAGTATTGCCCAATCTGTAAAACATTTCGATTCTTTACGAAGCAATAATTTTAATTATAAAGAAAACATCAATGCTGTTTATGCAAACTATAGCAGGCAATTTAAAAATTTTTCGATACAGGCAGGTTTGAGAGTTGAAAATACCAACACTTCCGGGCATTCGAACGGATATAAATTCAACAACGGATACCTGACTTATGATAGCTCATTCAATAAGCATTATACCGATCTGTTTCCAAGTGCAGGAATCACATATAAGAAAAACCCGATGAAACAACTGAGTCTTAATTACAGCAGGAGAATTGACCGGCCGTCTTATCTTGACCTGAATCCTTTTGAATTCAGACTGGATGAGTATACCTTCCAGAAAGGAAATACAGAATTACAACCTCAGTACACCAACAGCGTCGGTCTAACGTTTATGTATAAGTACAAGTTGACGACAACATTGAATTATAGTCACGTTTCAAATGTATTCACCCAACTGGTTGACACAACAGATAAATCCAAATCATTCCTTACCAAAAAGAATCTTGCTACGCAGGATATCACCAGCCTGAATATCAGTTATCCTTTTCAATACAAATGGTACAGTGTATTTGGGAATCTGAATGCATATTACTCTAAGTACAAAGCAAATTTCGGTACAGGCAGAACGATTGATCTCGATGTATATGCATTCACAATTTATGCTCAAAATACATTCCGCCTCGGGAAAGGCTGGACAGGAGAATTAAGTGGATGGTATGCATCGCCTTCTATCTGGCAGGGTACTTTTAAAACAAAACAAATCTGGAGCGTTGATGGTGGCATACAGAAAACTGTATTGCAGGGAAAAGGAAATATAAAAGCATCGGTCAGCGATATCTTCAACACTTTACATTGGAATGCGACAAGCAATTTTGCAGGACAAACGTTAAATGCAAAAGGGAATTTTGAAAGCCGTCAGTTCAAACTCAATTTTACTTATCGCTTTGGCAATAACCAGGTAAAAGCTTCGCGTCAACGCAAGACAGGAACAGATGAAGAAAATCAGCGAGTGGGTAGTCAGGGTGGTGGATTGAATGCAGGGAAATAGATTGGTGTAAGGTTTGCGGGTGTAGGGTGTGAGGTGTAAGGTATGTCATACCCTACACCTTACGCCTTAAACCTTAATCCTTATACCTTAATTTTGTTTCAAAATCAGTATGAAAAATCTAAAATCGCTTATATTACTGATACTACTTTTTACTTTAAATAAATTAACCAAAGCACAGATTCCTGTATTTGAGGAACCAAGACATAAGGTTGTTTTGCAGAATGAATATGTACGACTTCTCGACGTCCATGTACGACCACATGATACAACATTATATCACCGGCACAGCATTCCATCAGCAATCGTTTTTCTCTCCAGGAATGTTACCGGTTCACAGGTCATGGGTGGAGAAATTAATATAGGACAGGTTATTCCCGGTAACACAGCGTTTGCAGATTTTGCAAATAAACCTGTATCGCACAGAGTATGGAATGAGGATACCTCAGTTTATCATGTAATGGATATTGAAATTTTTCCTCGTGTCAATACGTTTGTATGTAATATAATAAACGAACCCGCATTTAAACTTGCCTGGGATCAAAAAAATATCCGTGCGTATAATCTTACAATAGAACCCGGCAAAACAAGCATCGTTAAAGGAGTAAATTGTCCGCATCTTTTCATACTCATATCAGGTTCGGCGCACAGCAATTCTGCTGATAATACACAAAAAATTAACCGCGAGCTAAAACCTGGTGACTTTATATGGTATCCGGCGGGATTAGGTTTTGAAATAATAAATGATGGCGCTGTTAATACTGATTGCGTTTTGTTAGAATTGAAATGAAGTTGAATGGCTGAGAAGTTGATTAGTTGATATGTTGAATCGTCAAGTACGCAACATATCAACTAATCAACTTCTCAACTATTTTGAATCCAGGCTAAACAACAGAATCAGTAAATTCGGGTTTATTAAATCAATGCAATGCGTAGAATTATTTCACCGATCATCATTGTGCTACTTTGGAGTTGCACGCCCAATCCTTATCGTGCATCCAATAAGGTATATAAAAACCAGGTAAAAAATTTATCTGTTCAGTTGCGTGAAAAGCCTCCCGGATATGTGTATGACAGCGGATCGAATTGGATTGGCACTACAAATTTTGACCTGCGTAAACCAAATTTTGTAATCATTCACCATACAGCACAAAACAGTTGCGAACAAACGCTGCATACTTTTACCATCGTTCAATCCAAAGTAAGCGCGCATTATGTTATTTGTAAGGATGGAGTCGTTCATCATATGCTTAACGATTATCTCCGTGCATGGCAGGCAGGTGCAAGTAAATGGGGAAACAATACTGATATTAATTCTTCCAGCATTGGCATTGAGTTAGACAATAATGGGTTTGAACCTTTTACGGATTTACAGATCAACAACCTGATCCTGTTATTAGACACTTTGAAAAAAAGATACAATATCCCAACACCTAATTTTATTGGTCATGGCGATATTGCGCCGGGCCGCAAAGTAGATCCTAACTGGCGTTTCCCCTGGGAGAGGCTGGCCGATTGTGGTTTTGGCAATTGGTATGGCGATACAACTAATATTATTATCTCTCCGGAATTTGATTATCTGCAGGCACTTCGTATTATTGGTTATGACATGAAAGATACTACTGCAGTGATTGCCGCTTTCAAAAGACATTGGCTACAGGATACAGTCACCAAAGAACTCAACGAGGCTGACAAGAAGATACTTTATGACCTTTCAAAAAAAAATCAATAATTTTTTCCTCCGGATACTCGCTTATCCCTGACAGTTAGTATTACATATATCAGCAATAAAAAACCACCTTGCGGTGGTTCTTCACGATAAAGGTTACATTTATAATTAATGGGCAGGATTTGGGGAAAAAGAAGCAGGTGAATACACTCCTTCTGCTATTGCTTCGATCATGTTCTCATTGAATGCATCCAGGTCTTTCGGGCCGCGGCTTGTCACCAATCCATTATCAATTACCACTTCCAAATCGGCCCATGTAACCCCGGCATTTTCAAGATCTGTTCTGATCGAAGGAAAAGAAGTCATATTACGTCCACGAAGCATGCCAGTTTCAATCAGCAGCTGAGAACCGTGACAGATTGCAGCAACAATTTTTCCTTCTTCCAGAAATTGTTGCGCAAAATCCACACAATTTTGGTTCACGCGCATCTGGTCGGGATTAATTACCCCGCCCGGCAGCATCAATGCATCATAATCTTCCACGTCTGCTTTATCCAATAAAACATCAACCGGTAATTCTATTGACCAGTGATCATGGTTCCATGCTTTTACTTTTTCTTTTTGTGGAGATACGATGTCCACTTTCGCTCCCGCCGCTTCCAGCGCCTTTTTCGGGCCGGTTAATTCTATTTCTTCAAATCCATTTTCAGTTAGTATCGCCACTTTTTTTCCACTTAGCTTTCCCATAAAAAATATATTTTAAAAGTGATACGATTAGATTGACAGATATAGATATTTCAAAAACGATACCATAGAAGAAGATGATTGTTAAAAGAATAAAAAGAAATGATATCCTTAATCCCATTCCACACTTTTGTATGAACATGTATGTTCTTATATGAATGGGTGAAAACCGGCTATTCTGGCTCAGGCTTTGCAATTATAGCCTTGAACAATACCACCTGACTCGCCTCTGCAAAGGTTTTGTAAATGATGATCATTACCGGCTCTATTCTTCCGGAACCATTCCTATAATCCGCCGGTGACAAACAAAAAGAATTTATTTACTCCTGTTGCAGGCATAATCAATTTGGTATTGTTAAAAATAAAAAGGTAAAGAATGAAAAAGTCCAGGTTAATAGGAATTTTTATAGCCATTGGAATTGCAGGCACCGGTATATGGTTTTTTGCTTTCAGAAAAAAAGAGAATCCGTTGGTATTGGAAACGGAAAAACCACGCTACGGCTATATTGCAAAAAGTGTTACCGCGACAGGCACTTTGCAACCTGTCGACACCGTATCGGTAGGCACACAGGTATCTGGCACGATCAGGTCTATATCCGCAGATTTTAATTCCAAGGTAAAAAAGGGACAGTTAATTGCACAGCTCGATAAATCTTTATTCCAGGCGCAGGTGGATCAATATAGCGCCAATCTAGCTGTGGCGCAATCTCAGCTGAACTATCAACAGGATTATTATAATCGTGAAAAAATGATGTACGACAGCCAGGTAATCAGTAAACAGGAGTATGAAACAGCATTATATCAATACAATTCAGCGAAGGCAAATGTAATGAGTGTGCGTGCACAGTTGCAAACAGCACAAAAAAATCTTTCTTATTGCAATATCTATTCTCCCATTGATGGAGTTGTCCTGGTGCGAAATGTCAGCATGGGGCAAACGGTAGCTGCGAGTTTCAATACACCCACTTTATTTATTATCGCCAAAGATATTTCAAAAATGCAGGTACAGGCAGCCGTGGATGAGGCCGATATAGGAAATGTAACCAAAGGTCAACACGTAAAATTCACTGTAGATGCATACCCTGATGAATCATTTTCCGGAACCGTTCAGGAAATAAGACTACAGCCAACCGTTGCTGCTAACGTGGTTACCTATACGACAATTATTAATGCGTCTAATGACACACTGAAATTAAAACCGGGAATGACTGCAAATATTATTGTATATACACAGGAAGAAAAAAATGCATTATTAATTTCTGCGAAATCGCTCAAATTCCGTCCCGATTCATCTCTTGTTAAACAATATACAATAGAAAGAATAGTCCGTGATTCAACCAGGCAGCGAAAGCAGCCGTCGGAAAATAATAATACTTCTTATAACAATCCGGCAGCAGGTAAAACAGATAGCGGACGCACCCGTTCAAAACAAATGGCTTTTGTTTGGGTAAAACAAAATACTGAGCTATTGCAAAAAAAAATCAAAACAGGTTTGAATGACGATGCCAATGTACAGGTCATTGATGGTTTGAGCTCAGATGATGAGGTAGTAACCGGGATTTCATCGGCTGCGGGCAATACCGGTTCAAAAAATAATACACAACGAAGTCCCTTTATGCCCCGGCGTTCTTCGGGCGGAAGTGGCGGAAGACGGCAATAATTTAAAATAAAAATAATTGAAGTTAATGGGAAATAAGATATTGGAAATACGGGATATAAAAAGAGAATTCAGGATGGGCACTGAAACCGTGCGCGCATTAAAGGGAGTGAGTTTCGATGTAAATGCAGGCGAATTTCTAACCATCATGGGAAGCAGCGGATCAGGAAAAACGACCTTATTAAATATATTGGGATGCCTTGATAAACCAACTGACGGAGATTATTTATTGGATGGAGTGAATATATCCGGGCTTTCACGCAATGAATTAGCGAGATTACGGAATAATAAAATTGGTTTTGTTTTCCAATCATATAATCTATTGCCTCGTACATCTGCACTTGAAAATGTAGAATTACCGCTTTTGTATAATTCAGGTATTTCTTCGAAAGAAAGGAAAGAAAAAGCGGTGAAAGCATTGGAAGCAGTAAAGCTTGCAGAAAGAATGGATCATAAGCCAAACGAATTATCCGGAGGTCAGCAACAGCGTGTAGCCATCGCGAGAGCTTTAGTGAATGAACCAGTGATGATATTAGCCGATGAAGCAACCGGGAATCTTGATTCAAAAACATCTTATGAAATCATGGCACTCATGCAGGAATTAAATCAGCAACAGGGTAAAACAATTGTATTTGTTACGCATGAACCGGATATCGCAGCATTTAGCAGCCGTACCATTAGGTTGCGGGATGGAAAAATTTTGAAAGATACTGTTAATGAAACAAAGAAATCGGCTAAAGAAGTATTGGCAGCAATCCCTGTTGCTGATGATTATTGAGTAACTCAAATGAGAATAAAATATAAGATTTAAATCTTAAACTTACTTGAATTATTCACGCAACTATAGGCTCATGAATATTTTCAGTCTTATACGGATCGCATGGAAAGCATTACAGCGTAATAAGCTGCGTGCGTTTTTGACAATGCTGGGAATTATTATCGGTGTAGCAGCAGTGATTGCAATGGTCGCTATCGGTCAGGGTTCCAAAAAAAGTATACAGGATCAGCTATCCAGCATGGGGTCAAACATGATCACCATCAGGCCAAACAGCAATGTAACTGCAGGTGCCAGGCTTGACGCAACCAGCGTACAAACATTAACGATAGATGATGTAAAGGCCTTGCAAAAACAGGCGCAGTATATAAATGCTGTGTCGCCGGCTGCGTCAACACGCGGGCAGGTCATCAACGGGGCATTGAACTGGCCTACCAGTATGCAGGGAGTGAGCCCGCAATTCCTTGATATCAGAAAATGGACATTAAAAGATGGAATTGCATTTACAGACGCCGATGTGAATACTGCGGCAAAAGTTTGCCTCTTAGGCCAAACTGTTGTCAACAATATTTTTGCAAGTGGAGAAAATCCTGTAGGCAAAATTATCCGGTTCAATAAAATACCATTTACTATAATTGGTGTACTGAATGCAAAAGGAGAAAATGCATTCGGGCAGGACCAGGACGATATCATACTTGCTCCTTACAGCACGATACAAAAAAGAATCCTGGCAACAATTTATTTTCAAAATATTTATGTATCTGCAAGCAATGAAAATACAACGCAGCCTGCATTGGCCGAAATATCAAATATCCTTCGCACAACGCATCGGCTGAAACCGGCAGACGAAGATGATTTTGCAGTAAGGACGCAGGAAGAGCTGATCAATACATTTAGTTCAACCAGCCAGCTATTGACAGTTTTACTTACAGCTATTGCAGGCATATCTTTAATAGTAGGCGGCATCGGTATCATGAACATCATGTATGTGTCTGTTACAGAACGAACACGTGAAATTGGATTGCGTATGTCCATTGGTGCGAGGGGTATCGATATCTTATTCCAGTTTCTCATTGAAGCCATATTGATCAGCATTACAGGCGGATTGATTGGCGTTGCACTTGGTATTACAGCTTCCCGCCTGGTAACAATATTTTTATCATGGCCAACATTGGTGTCGCAATCTTCAATCATCCTTTCATTTTTTGTTTGCGCAATTACCGGCGTTTTCTTTGGATATTATCCAGCACAAAAAGCTTCGCGACTTGATCCCATCGATGCATTGCGATACGAATAAAACTAAATAAAATGGTTTGCAGGAAAATCGTACATTTAAATGAGACGATTGAAAAAAATTCTTCACGCTTGTTTGTCATACCTGTATTGACCAAGGTTATTGGTATCTTTATCTTTTAAAGATGAAACCAATAAGGAAAACCCTGTAATGATTCATCAACCTTATTAAAAAACGATTTCATCAATTGGTTGATGTATTAACGAAATCCCTTGCCCAAATAAAAACCTATGACAGCAGAGCAACAACGTTTAGCAGTTAACAGTGCAAAAAAAATCCCTCTCGAACAATGGGGCCCCTATCTTAGTGAACGGCAATGGGGAACAGTCAGGGAAGATTATAGTACCAATGGAGATGCATGGCATTATTTCCCTTATAATGATGCACATTGCCGGGTTTATAAATGGGGAGAGGACGGTATCGCCGGTATTTCTGATTTTTTCCAGAATCTTTGTTTTGCTGTTTCTTTATGGAACGGGAAAGATCCATTGTTGAAAGAACGGCTTTTTGGTCTTGGCAATAGCCAGGGTAATCATGGAGAAGATGTGAAGGAATTATATTATTA
>Ga0137407_10001498_pt1 | contig 15249 bp, 15 predicted proteins | sample CZOMad2_2_16fung_FD_108410 | JGI IMG/M metagenome (GOLD analysis project Ga0137407, IMG submission 108410) | Vadose zone soil fungal communities from Angelo Coast Range Reserve, California, USA - CZOMad2_2_16fungal (Illumina Assembly) | ecosystem: Environmental > Terrestrial > Soil > Vadose...
CGAATTTGATGAGGCGTATCGGGATGATGAAACGGCTAGCTGGAAAAGATATTGCGGCGGTTGATGGCAGTGTATCAGTTTTTCCTCGCCCGTTTCATCATCCCGATACGCCTCATCAAATTCGGCCTCTGACCCGGCCAGGCCAAAATGGGCATCGCCGGCGAAAAATGCTGGTAGTGGGAAGAACGACATTCTCCCGCGATATTTTAGGATCGAGCTTACTACCGTCTAATTTGCGAAGCGGCGATTTAATAGTAATCAGCGACGCTGGTGCCTATTCAGCATCTATGGCGTCAAGGTTTCTGGGTCAGCCGGAGCCGCATGAAATATTCCTGTGATCCCATCGCGGACCTGCGGCCAAATGCCGGCTTGAGAGCCGAAACTACAGATTGGTTTTAAGCCAATTTGAGCATTTCTCATCAAATTCGCGCCAAGCCGCAGGGGCGTCGCATGAAACCACGAGCAGTCGGTCATTCGCATCAATATGGGGAGCCAAGTAGTCTCGAACCTGCACTGCCGTTCGATTCGTTACCACAACCCAGGTCGAATCGAGGCAGTGCCACCACGTGCTGCCAACTGATTTAATCGCTTCAAACAAGCTGTTGTAATCCTGACCCGGCTTCATGAGATCGTAACCGATGACAAATTTGTTCATAACGTTGTATTTCGCTTTACCGGACGATCTGATTACAGAGTTCCTCGATTCTGACCAGAGAAACAGCCCAGGAACAGTCGGCATTCGCAGCCCGTCCGGGCCGGAATAAGATAACTGTTCCGTAACTGTTTCTCTGGCATTCGCATCGGCTTTGCTATCGACTTGATCTGTCGGTCGCAACAGTCGGGTAGAAGTAAATATCATTTATTTCAATTGGAGGAGCAGACCAATGCCAGATGATTGCCGGGCTGCTTGTGAGCCCAAGGAAAACCTTCTCCCAGCTCCCTCCCTGGGTCTTTTCGGTAACAGACATCGAGAGACAAGGATCGAGCTACACGCCCGGTCATGGCAACAATTTGTTCACGGAATTTCGGCAATAACAAAGCAAAACCATTATGAAAAACATCGTTCTTCTTTCGGCATTATTAATAGGCAACGTCTCCGCCGCATCGGCGGCAGATCATCAGGTCACAGTGTCTGATTTTGTATTCACGCCTAGCACCGTGAATGCGGTCGTAGGCGATACCATTACCTGGACGTGGGTAAATGGGATACATACGACCACATCGTGGAACATACCACCAGGGGCTAGGCGATGGAAAAAACCCATAGACGTAAGCCACCCACGATTCCAGATGCCGGTTAAGTAATAAAGCTGAGAGTTGTCGCTGCTTTGGCTTTCCAACAATAATTCACTTCGTCCCTCAAGGTGCAAGAATGGATCGCCGAGTGGAAATAGTCCTAACCCTAATTCAGAATGACATTAGAGACAATCCAACTGTGAAACAACTGGCGAGACTAGTGCATCTCTCACCGTCGCGTTTCCAGCATATTTTTAGAACGGAAATCAACGTTTCGTTCGCACAGTACGTGAAATCTTTGAAACTGCGCAAGGCCAAGGATCTCTTGAAAACTACTTTTTTGAATGTGAAGGAGATTATGGCGACCGTTGGAATAAACGACCTCAGCCACTTTGTGCGCGATTTCAAAAAAGCGTTTGGCGTTACCCCATCGGAATATAGAAAAAGCAAACCGATTGCCGAGCACCCTTTAATTTCAAAACAGCTACGGGCAACGAACGGCAGATTTCGCTAATGAATAGCACTAATCGCCAACAGATCGTCATTGTCTTACGTATTACACAAGAATAAGGTTCCAACCTGACTATAGAAAATATAAACCAAAAGCCTAACAATGTAAGGAGTAAATCTTATGCCTGAAGCTACCTCTAAGACGCAAGCCGTGCAGACAAATCTCGCCGAGGATTTGGCAACCAATCTCTCAGCTAACTTTGCCCAGAATCTAAGTTCAAATCTGTCGCGGAACTTGGCCCAGAACCTAAGCACAGACTTGTCGCGTAATCTTGCTTCTGACCTCGCCAGAAATCTGGCCTCAAATCTGACGTCAAACCTAGCGGCGGATCTTGCTAAAAACCTGGCATCGAACCTGCCGGCGAATCTGTCTCAGAACCTCTCGGCGAATCTAGCATCGAACTTGGCGGCGGATCTTGCCAAGAACCTATCCGCGAATCTAGCATCGAACTTAGCGGCGGACCTGGCTAAGAACATGGCAGCCAACCTATCAGCGAACTTAGCACATAACGTATCGGCGAACCTAACATCGAACTTGGCGACGGATCTTGCTAAGAACTTTGCGAACAATATATCCACAGACGTCGCCCACAACCTTAGTACGGATCTGTCACACAACTTGGCCCAACAACTCGGCACTGATCTTTCGCGCAATCTCGCTGCGGACCTTGCTACCGACATTGCGAAGAACCTGACACGGAATCTGGCGCGGAACTTGGGGTAGTAAGGGACTCCTAGCAGCACAAAGTCTCACATAGCTCTGTCGATCTGAAATAAAAAGACGCGAATACACTGTGTCTGTTCTGTGGACAGCGATACCAACACGAGCAACATAAGCCGACACGAACAGATGGCCTTTAACTTTGTATCACTGATTGCTCCTATTTCAGCAGACCGTTTCCTCGCAGAGTATTGGGAAAATAAGCCACTCTTTTTGAAGCGCGGGAGCGAGAGTTTTTATGGGCACCTACTTTGCCAAAAAGATGTGGAGCATATCGTATCGTCGACGGATCTGCGACATCCAGCGATGCGTTTGGCAAAGCACGGATCCTATCTTCCTCCGCGAACTTATACAACAAGCTTCAACTATGGAGACGACGCTTTTACCGGCATTCCTGACATCGGGATAGTCTCTGCGGAATATCGGTCTGGTGCGACTGTGGTCCTACCGGCACTTGATCGGAATTGGGAGCCGCTGCAGTTGCTACGCGCAGATTTGGAGGACCGCTTCGACCACGTTGCGCATATGAATGCCTACATCACTCCTGGAAACGCAGTTGGCTTCTCTCCACATTATGACACCCATGAAGTTTTCATCCTTCAAATCGCTGGCAAGAAGCACTGGCGAGTGTGTGAACCTCCGCTTCGGCTTCCGCATGAGAGTCAGCCATTTATTCCAGCTGGGTACACACCAACTGAGCCGATTCTCGATATTGAGCTTACAGCAGGGGACCTACTGTATCTACCACGCGGATACATTCATGCTGCCATGACATCAGATGTTCATTCTATACACATCACCATCGGGATAAGCATCTATACTTGGGTCGAACTTCTTCTGGAGTTAGTCTCAGCATCCAAGCAATCAGAGGTATTCCGGAAGGGACTACCGCCAGGCTTTGCCAGTCGCGAAGATGTGAAGAGCATCGTGAAATCGACTTTGCCCGAATTAATTGACCAACTCGGAAAGCTAAGTGATGTTGATGTGATAATGGAGTCGTTTACACGCCGACTCAAGGCGAAACGGGTGGCTACGCGGCCAGCTTTCCACGCCGACGAGAGAGTGATAGGACTAGATTCAAACCTGAAGGTGTTGGACACAAAATATCAAGTGTCTCAGGAGAACGGCAGCATCGAAGTAGAGTTTGATGGCAAAAGGATTCTCCTTCCAGGATATGTGAAGGAAGTATTAAACTCAATATGCACGCTGGGATCTTTCACCGTCAGGGATCTTCCAGCCAATCTTGACGACGAGACTAAATTGGTTTTGTTGCGACACCTTCAGCTAGAGGGATTTGTCGTGGCTGGCTGATCTTTGACCGAAACCAAGAGAGTCCGCTACAAGTTACCTAACAGCGACTGAACCTTGACTTAGTGGCGGACGGTTATCCTTCTAACACCGTCCGTGTGGCACGAGCGTAGACTCTCGTGACGCCTGCCCTTGAGTCGCTGAAGAGATCACTTATGTCGTCATGCACGCCGTTTGCCCGGAGTCTAGTAGCAAACGTGCGCGTCAAGTCGGCCGGATAATTCCTCCTAGAACCGTTACCAAAGGCGATCTCCGCACGCGTGCACGCTTCTTGGTTCATCAAAGACTTACCTCGCGCTTTCTGTTGCAGCGGATAATCGCTGCCTACCTTTTAAGAGTTCGAGTATAGATACGATCACCTCGATAAACTCGTTTATTCCGGGAAACCAGGGCTGAGATTGAGATGATATTTGTCGAAACCAAACCTGTCTTGAGGAGAGATGGTCGCTTAGTTAGCCTGGCTACCATCGTTCGAAATGTCTTTATAGCTCGGAATCAATGGGGAATGGATCTGCAATTGGACTTAGAGAATCATCGTGAATGGGACACGTCAGGCTGGCAATGCTTTTACACATCGGAGGACATTGAACGCCTGATGCGCGCCAACGGCTTTGAGGAGTACCGCATTGAGAGGGTATTGTTTCCGGCGCCAGACGAGATCAAACACATTCGTCAGGTGTATGTACAGAGTCTGAAAGATGTTTAAGATTACAGTCTGATAGAGTATCCGCTGTTTGAGCACCTGATAGTTGCCGACAACACGTAAACGACTGTTGCTAAGTCCTCTGTGTTTGTGGCCGTCTTTCGTTGCTTAGGAGAGTCAAGCTGAGGTCATCTCACCTGCTAGGAATTTCACTAACCATGGTGCGGATTGCATTAACTATGAGAACCGACATGATGAGTCCTCTTACGGCTCTCGATCAAGAAGCCTGGGGAAGGACCAGATGGCGCCGCCATACATCAGTAGTAGTCGGCTGTCATGTAAACTCAGCGCGACCTGTTTACTCTTCAATGCTGGAAACCGGAGGCGCGGCGCTGCGAACTCGCGGCGGGCGAACTCCTGTCCGTTCGTAAACTCTGCTAGGCAAAATCGCGGCACAGAGGCATCTGTCCGGGTCACCTCTTAGGCGGGCTGATCGTGTGGGGTGGAGAACTGAACGGTTCAAACACGAGCATCCGGGGCGCTGAGGCTGAGGGCGCACGCGAAGTTGCGGTGTGCTACGATAACGTGCCACAGCTGGATTATCAGTCCTGCCGAACGCAGCGTCGTAGCCCAGGTGGTCGTTATCAAGGTCCAAAGGCAGCCATCTCCTTCGACGTTCGGAAGCCTATAAGCAACAGCCGCAACGCAGCGAGGATTCGCGACTTGGTTCTCCACTCTGCTGAGCCATGATTCTAACGGCTCTTTAGACCAGGTAACTGTCGCAAGCTTTAATCGCCGATTTGTCGATCTCGATTTTTACGTTGTCAGCCACTTTCACGAGCACGGTGGTCTCTTTCACGTTGGAAATTAGACCGTGAATGCCGGCGTTAGTCACCACGCGGTCACCGGTTTTCAAGTTTCCAATTAATTTCTGTTGCTGTTCCTGCCGCTTCTTTTGCGGGCGAATCATCACAAAATACATGATGATGAAAATGAAAATAAGCGGGACGAAAAACGAGCCAATGCGGCCGCCGGGCATAGGTCCAGGCACGATCCCGTTTGAGCCTGAGCGAAAATCATGCAGAGCATATCGAGAATTGGAGAGCGCACCTTAAGCACGAACGCGCCCGCTGCAATCGTTCTTTCGCGCGATCCGTGTTTTAACCAGTGGATTTACACTTGGGATGAAATTGTGAATTCACGTGCTAATCTCTAGCGCCGAAATGGGCTTCGGGGGTATAGCTCAGTTGGTAGAGCGTCTCGTTCGCAATGATCGCGGGGAAAACATGCTCATCTGAGCCCACGTGCTCTCAGATTGATTTTCATAGGTAAATGGGCAACGAATGGGTTCTCGCAAGTATTCCCAAATACCCTCAAATTCTTTCGCCGGTGGATAAAGAAGTGGATAAAGAATTTTGTAGTATGCCTTGTGTTGGTCTCCGCGACGGAGACCAGCAGTCCGGCGGATCTCGGTAGAGAACTTACGATTTGCGATGCTTTTGCGGACGGCGTCGCTGTCGCTTTATATCGACCGGCATGCGCAACCTGAAACCGACAGCGCCGACTACTTCACCCTTCCAAAGCTGGCGAACCGTTAGTTGATACCCTATCCGTTGCTGGTGGTGTCCCTGCTTTTCAAACACATGTTTATCCGGCAAGAGGTACTCTACCGCCAGAGGAAATTCCTTCTCGACAAGTAGTCCATCAAAACCGGGAGCTATGTCCATACGCGGTTCACGGATGCCCAAAAATGCCAGGCTCCTGGATCGCTCTCGTGCTGGCAGCGCCTCATAAACAGCCTCTCTATCTTTCCGAAGCACAAGCTTAACTCCTCGAGGAATGCCTGCGCCGAGCACGCTCGCTGGACCATGCACTCGGATTTTGGCACCCGGGACGAATTGGCCGATATCGAATCGCAGATCGAACCTTTCGCGAGATCGCGGCAGGCTGCCCACTTGAGCTTTGAGCACACCCGGTGTGCCTGGCATCATATCCACCACGTCCATGTTCCGATAAGCAATGTTGTTCGTATTGCGGACGTAGTTCAGATAATCGGAGACAGACGTGATGAGCGTGTGATCGGGCGCAGGATCAAGCACGTTAGAGACAACGGCAATCATGCAATAATGGCCTACCGCGGGAATGAGAGCAGCCGGGAAGGTCAGCGGTCCCGCGATGCGCACTGAACCCGGTGCGATGCCTGTCTCTGCAAGTGCCCCAATGTGAATCCAAGAAGCGGGCGTGGCAAATGTTGAGGCCGCCGAAAAATAAACGTTCACGGAAGCATCACCGTTTGCGCTGCCGCGATTCTGCAACCGGACGTACACGTAGTTCGCTTGCCCGAATTCGACATTCTGCCAAAGCGCGTCATTAGTGAGATCAGCAAACTCAACCGCCGGATTGGCGGAAAGCGCCGTTCTATTGATGATGTCGGGACTCGCGTACAAATAGGCACCCGGATATGGTTCGAGGCCCGTATCGGCGAGATTGTCGCGCACATAAATGTCCGGGCCAATTCCGACTGCGTTAAAGGCATTCTTGACTTGGGACAATTTAACCAAGTCGGTTGGGAAAAGGTCCAGGCAGGCGTCCAGCATAGCTGCACGAAAGTCTAGGAATGTAGCGGTTGGATTACCCACAAGATTCACCGTCATGCAGCGAAAGAGCATCTGTTCGGCAGCGCTCTGCCCGATGCCAGTCACTGTGATGCCGCTAACCGTGTGCGTGCCTCCCACTGTAAGGAGGTAAAAAAGATTGTTAATGATCCCGCTATTGACGTGAACGCCGCCATTATCCCAAGTGCCGGTGTAGCGCACACTGTAGTGGCTGGGTTGGTGACCAGCCAACACGCTGTTGATCGGATCAGCCGGATTCCATAGCCCACCGTTGGTGGGATCGATCATATTGCGCCAAGCCGGAGCGGATGCCTTTAACCAAGTGTCCTCGAAAATAAGCCAGTCTCCTGTGATGAAGGCGGCAAAGATGTCCGAGAAGGCTTCGTTGAGTGCACCCGCCTCGTTCAGGTATTGAAGGCCACATGTGTATTGCGTGTAACCGTGCGTGAATTCATGCGCGAGCCAATCGTCGCTGCACTCATAGTCATCGCCCGTCGCCGCCGCCCCGGTCCCATCGCCGAGATTAACTTTCGCCCCGTCCCAGTAGCCGTTGCTATAGTTTGAGCTTAGGTGGACGAGGGTGACGAAGTTGGCACCGGCACCATTAAAGCTATTTCGTCCGTGCACCGTTTGGAAATAGTCGGCCACAGCGCCCGCATATCGATGAGCATCAACTTCGGCGCCCTGATTTTGATCGCGCGGCGTGGTAGAAAGATCGTTCCAGTTGTCGTCGCTATCCTCGGAAGGAGAAGCGCCATCTTCGTCGTTAGTAATAATCTCTGTCCACCAACTGCGACGCGGGTGGTGTCCCGAAGCTGATAGGTGAGGTCGTTGTTCCACGCGTTGACTGGGCCGGCGCCCGAATAGTAGCCTGCGCCACTTCCCACGACAGGACCGGCTGTCTGAATGTTGTCATAGTACAAGAGTGCTTTTCCGTTGATCGCGTCGACGTAAACGATCCATTGCGCCGGAACGCCGCGTGCCCCCGGTTTTGTGTCATTTAGATGCACTTCCCATGCCAGTCGCGGCTTGCCTTCATGGCGGTAAACCATGAGCTCTGGCTTTCGCTCCGGCTCGCTTCGACATTTCGTTACTCGTTGCGCTACCTTGACAGCTTGATCTGACGTCAAGCGGGGCTTGCGCGGCACTTTGGACAAGTCTGGAAAAAGTCGATTGTTAACAGTGTCAAGAACACCATCTTTGTTGACGTGAAACCGAACGCTCCCACCATAAACGGGGTACACACCATGATACTGCTGTAAGGTCACGCCCGTTCCTCCTTGCGGATCCCGCGACTCGGCGATTACTTTCCAGCGTCCACGACTCCCCTTCCCGAAAAGATCGGGATGCTTTTTCACGAATCGCATCCCGGCGGATCTCACCGCTGCGGGGCTTTCGCTGACCGCCTCCGCGAGTTTTCCGCGCAGGTCTCGGATAACTCCCAATGCGCTGTCATACCGAAATCGCAGCATGGGATCTTGTCGCTGAAGTTCAGAAAGACCCTTCAAACTTTTCGATTTCTTGCTTGATAATTTCAAGCGTTAGCCACCAGTTTTCGGCACATAATCTATAACAGGATGACACGCTCAGCCGACCAAGTCGTACCTGCCCATTTGTTATGTACATCTTTTAACGCCGCCCGCGGATCAATCAAATGAAACAGTCACGGGACAGTTTAGTTTAGCCACGATGATCCGTGGCTCACTCCGGCCTTTACGCAGGAACTGTTCCTTGAGTGTTTCTCTGGCGATATGTGATGCGATTCCGCCAAACTGTCGGCCATTATGAAAAGATATTTTGCTGTCGGCCTAGTACTAATCTGGACCTTTGGTTACTCTGGACAAGCCAGAGCCGATTGTCTTGGAGAATGTCAGCAGCGCTACCGAGACAAAGTTAACCTGATTAACAAGCTTTTTAACAGCAGCGGCGACTCAGCGCATTATCACAATTTGCAATGGCAGAGAGAATCGCTTGAGGCTGCAAAAAGCGAGTCCGACGCCTGTCGTGCCACGTGTCGATAACACAATATTTCAGACGAATTATCAACACGCCGTCCGCAAGATGCAAGTCGCATCAATATCCATGAACCTTACGAAGTGCCTTGGTGGACGCACGAGCTGGGTTACACCGAGCGGCAGTCAAAGGAGGCGCTCAAGGAAGTCGGCACGTCGGCTAATGCCGTGCGAAACTATTTAATGCTTCGCCGACGTGTTTAACAATGTGCGGCAAGACGGGAGAAAGATATGAATGTGCAAATCCGGTGCATTAACAAAAGTGACAGATTGAATCCACATGAGCGAATCATCAATATTGGCGGCGCAAACCCGGACGGCGCTCGTTGGAAGCGCTCACAGGAACAAGCAATATTGGATATCGAGCGCGGCACATACGATTACTACGTCAGCGTTGCCGGTCGGTCAGTTGCCGTAGTCGTTGCGAGGAGCCAATGGGGACACAAATACATCAAGACGACGGCTGACGGAGAACAGCCCAATAATCTTCTAAGCTTGCCGGAGTGTCCGTAAGCCGCAATTTTCGTGATAGATTGGGGCTTAGATCAATTAGATCAACTTGCTTCCACTCCGCTTGAGCACCTTGCCTTCCTGAGGATTAGCGTCGTACGACGCGCGATCATCTTCCAACCATTTTCCGTCACTGGTTTTCCAGCGGACGGTCAGTGTGTCGCCACATTTATTGTTGAGAATGAAATTTCCTTTGCCAGCGTAAGCATGCAGATCAACGCCCTCTTTATCTTCGGATTTCATGACCGCGGAGTCTGAAGATTTTCCTGAATGAACTCGCACTATCTTGCCGGCGTTCACCGTGACTCCGGATTCGCCGTTCCAGTAAATGACCGCCTCCTTGGTCACGTTGCAGTTCGCATCAAACTCGTTGTTCGCCAAATAAAGCGTGCTCAAGGAAACAGAACCATCTCCGGTGTTCTTCAGATCAACCCATTCGCCGAGCAATTGCTCGGGCTTTGGATATCCACCAGCTTTATCCTTGCCAGTTGGGTTTGGTTTTGCGCGATGAATTTCAATCTTCCAGCTCATAGTGATTTTTACGTTAGCCGTTCTCCTATTGCTCGTGCTCTAGGACAGCGTCGTTGTTTTGTTGTGTTTAGTGACGGGTAATCTTTGGGTGGGTTCGGGTCACGGGCGTAACTATCCTTATCGCGGATTGTGCCGTCCGGTCGGTGAATCACGACTTCTGGTCGTAGAAAATTAGGGGGGATTAGATGACGATTGTTCAGGCCGGCGATTCAACCAAAAATCTTTCCTTCGGCACAAATGAAACAGTTGCGGAACAGTTCGACTTACGTCCTCGCATTTCGTTTAGGCGGGGCAGTAATGACCGTCTCTATTGGCGAATAGTTTACACCTGGGCGATTCTACCTCCCCATCGGATTCCGGCTGAGACTGATACAAGTCGAAATGGCAGCCAGCTATGCAATGGAGCGACTGTTCTATCGCTCTGTCAACGTCGTGTTTGTTTCTTAGGCCGGTTTGCCGAAGTTCCGGATCGCGGATTCGAGTTCGACAAACGCGGCCAGCTTTTCGTTACCGCGCACAATGAAACGGTTGCCGTCGCGTTGGGCGACAACAACAAAGATGTCTCGCTTCTGTGAGTCCATGCTTACTATGCAGCCGCAACTCCAGCCGGCTTTGCTGAGATTCTCAGTGAGGGTCTCCCACTGGCGTTTCACTTGGCAAGCATTGTGCCTCTATTGCTCTCCACAACGCAATCACAAAATGATACGCCCGGGCCGAAGCAAAAAGAGGAGATAATACAGCGATTACTACAAGGGCGACCGATGAAGCTTCTGATGCGCATAGCTAATTACGTCGCTGGGAACGCCCACTGGAATGTGCGGGTCCCCATTCGAGCTGCCAAGATTGAGAATATCAAGTTCATAGAGTTCCTGCCATTGGGTTGCATAGGTGATACCCGTATTAACCGCCTGATACAGCATTTGCGTAGAATCCATGCAGGGCGAGCCAGACCCGCAATTCATTCGTTGCGCCATGTAGTTATCCGGAGCGCACCCTGCGTCGGCGTAGGCGTGCCAAACCATCTGTGCGGCTGTCGGTATTCCGTAGATGCTACGCAGGCGATACAGATCATTCCATGCCGTCAGCGTGCCGTCCGGCTGAATTCCCGGCGCTGGAAGTACGCAGCCGCCGTTGAGATTCTGCTTCTGCGCGAGAATGTATCCCGGCCAGTTATTTTTGGCAGTCGAGACGACTGTTTCTGATATATTGCGCCCCGTATCTCCGCCATTCGGATTAAGGACGGCATTTTTCAGGCGCCCGATCGAGGTAGTGAGGAGCTTATTCGGAAAAGCGGTGTGGTAAGCGCTGTAGGTGTAGTTCCCCGCAGCAATGAGAGCGTCCGCCATGGTGAGGTAGCCTGACCCGGTGAGGGTCGCCACCCAGCGGCTTTGGGGAGTGGAGCCGCTCGGCGGCACGCCGTCTACGATGTTCGAGGTATCGCCAATATTCCAGTCGTCCGTCTGCGCGTTGGCATACGGAACGAAGACGACCTTTATTAGCGGGTGTGTCGCCAGATGATTGGCGACCGCCTGCGCCAAGGCGGCATGTTCTGCGAGTAAAGTAGGCTCCCAGAAAACCGGGATCGTCGCCGTGGTAGTAGCGGAATCTTTATAGGTAAAGAACTTACCTCCAGTGTAGGTGTCGTTCGTGATCTTGGTTATAAGCCAGTGCGGTTTGGAACCACTGCTGGTACCAGGGCCGTTGCCTTGGACGTCGGGGCCTCCTGTCGCAATTTCAAGACGCATTGGCTTGCCCGACGCTTCGACCTGCTGGACAAGGCTGTCGAGCGACTGCCCGTGGGCAGCGACGTTGAAGACAAACACACCCTGATTCGGTTCGAGGTCGCTCCATTCGCCCCCGATCACGACGCCGTCTACATTCGCATTATTCAGAGCGTTTGGGTCTATCGTGCGGCTCGAAGGCATGTAAAATACTCCGCTTGGCACTCCCGGAGCCGCGTACAATGACGCTGCCACGGCTGGTGCGAGTAGACTAATGAGAACGGCTTTGATTGTTTTCAAGGCTTTCATATTCATCGACTGTGCTACCTGTGTTTACTTCCGCGCAAATAAAACAGTTGTGGAACAGTTGCCATGTCGGTCATCGCACTTTTCGCTCGCGAAAGGCAGCGACACCGCTTGGATGAAGCTACTGCACATTCACTTGAACCTGCTCAATGTGCTCTCAGTTCAGTTCGTATTCGCCATCAGTGCGATTACCGAACATCTGTTGTAGTCAGGATCAATTCTTGAACAAGCTAAACCGAGGCTTACGCGTTATTGATTCGCCAGGACCGTTCGCAGCGCTGCTGTTCCGCAACTGTTTCAGTTGCAATGCAGTTATTGTTTCAGATTGAATCGGCGGTACTTGCTGTCGGCATCGGTCTCTTGCGGTGTGAATGCCGAGACCGATTTACACAAGCTGGCTCACAGAATATCCAAGTAACAGGAAAACCACACCACATGAACAAACACAACATCAACGATATCCTGCACGCGACAAACCGCGTTATTGTCCCGCGTAATCCCCGCGCACACCAGTACAGAACGGCCCGGTTCCGTCGTCTCCGCTTGTTCACCCTGCCGATCGCTGCCTTGCTAGCAGTGCTCGGGCCTTGGGGCAAACTACAGGCAGAGACGGTGCATGTCACAGTGACCTATGCACAAGGGTTTTCGCCGCAGAAGGTCGAGATCATACCGGGTGATACGATCGAATGGGACTGGGTATCCGGTCAGCATAGCACAACTTCCGATACAGGAGTTTGGGATTCCGGAATCCACAACACTGGTAACCCTAAGTTTACCTATTCCCACACTTTTTCGACAGAAGGAACCTTTGCCTATCATTGCAGCGTTCATACTTCGGAGACGGGCACGATTAAAGTGCGGTCGAAATGGCCGGTCGGGTATTTTTCGCTGACGGACGGCAACAGCGCGAACCCGAAAGTAATCGATCCGAGTGATCCGGTACTTTTAGGAATTATTGCCGACGGCTTTCGCCTGCGGCTCAGCTGGTCAGATATTCAGCCCGATACGGCGAATGGTGCCACTCTTGATTCGACCAATTTCAATTGGACGCTGGTCGACAACGCGGTGGCTACCGCAAGAGCGGCCGGCAAAAAACTCGGCATCAGCATCTCGGCTGGAAGATATTGTCCTAACTGGCTATTCACCCTGGGCGCCTATAAGTTTATTCTTGATGAATCCGATAACTCACTAACTGGCGCTGGACCAGGGGAGCCGATTCCGTGGGACCCAGTGTTCCAACAGTATTGGTTTGCCCTTATCGATGCCTTTGGTGCGAGAATCGGGAATCTTGGTGTGTCCTATGACCACGACACCACGATCCAGTACATCATTTCCACAGGGCACCAGGAGCTGAACGAGAATCGTTTCGTCCCGAACGGCGATGAATCAATCACTTTCCCGACGGATGTTCCAGGAAACATAACTGGGACTACCAGCAATCCTGGAGGCATTGGGAATCACGGCAAGCTTTACGCGCCAGGCGCGAACTTCCTTACGCGATACCCGAACATCCTGGAAAAAACCATCAGCGATCCTACGCATACTATTTTCGGTGGGAGCACGACGGTGTGCGGCTTGGTTGACGGATGCCCGCAGGATCCAACTAGCGACACAGTCTATCTATCAAAACGCGTGCTCACAACCGGCTCCAACCAGACCTTCACCGTTGAAGAATGGAACACAGGTCACGGCGACACTTACAAAATGGAAGCAATCGCCAGAGATGTGTATCTCTTCGACGATGCTTCTCACGCGGGCACAGACGACCTCGCTCCTCACAATTTATCGGGGTACGCAATCGTCCGCGGCTACATTGAGGGGACCGAGGCAGTAATGGATCGCTGGGTGCTGGCCTTTCCGAATACCCCTATCATACTCACGGGTGCGCGCCCCTTTAATGATATCTGTGTGTGGAACCAGGCAACCGCGGCGGAGGTTAAAAACCATTTGCAAGGGAACCCCCTGGGCGGATACATGACCGCCTCGCTTTTTGCAATTTGCCACGCCGACTATTGTGGCGGCGCCGGTAACCAGAGTTGCCTGCCAATTGTGCAGACGACTCCGAAGGGAGACCAAGCCATCTACGCGCTTAGTAAGCGTGAAGTTTATCTGAGCAGTTGCGTTGGAGGGTTTCCGGTCTATTCACAACGCGTTTACGATCTCTGCGAAGGAGCCTTGGAACACGGCGACACTTATCTTGAACCCTATTATCCTGACATGAACACCAGCGACCCCGATGCGCAAACCGCCTGGCAGACTGAGCGACTACTCTTCCCAAACAATCAGCCATAGAACAATTGGAACACAGCCTAGAAGTGGACTATTCCGATCAGCGATACCGATCTCACTATTTTGATGTCTCTGACACAAGAGGTGTAATCTGCGGCTGCAATCTTGTATCTGACCGTTGCTGGCGTCATCTGCATAGCCGCGAATGGGTAGAATGCGGTCTGATCTTCAGCGGGTGTTGCCCAAATCAGCTCAGACTGACTGATCATCGCGATGACGGAATGCGTTAAGCAAAATGAGATCTCACAGGAATGAACGCTGGGGATGCAGCAGACCAAAGGGGCTTGAGCGTTGAGGATCTGATCCACGAGGCGCTTCAACAATGGGTGGGCGTTTGCAACGCCGAACGCGAGCTGAAAACGAAGATTATCCCTTTTCCGAAATGAGCGTTTCTTTATCCTTTGCACCCTAACTCTCTTGCCCAGGAACCGCTTCGCAGGAACCTTTTTTTCGCAGCTTTGTTTTTGTGCGAAGGGACTCCTTCTGATGGCAGCTGATCCAAAATGACGGAATCTAGTTCCCAGCGTCGTAAGGTTGCCTCCAGCTGATCTCGAGCGTTTTGGTCGTGCGCGTAGAATACGAACACTTTTGAACCTACTAAGTTAGCTATTTCTGAAGAGCCTCGCGGGGTCCAGCGAAGGGTGTCTCCTTAATTCCAAGGGAGTGGTGGTTCTAAAATGGGGTCAGCTTGGGCTTGCCCTGATTTCTCGGGCAGTTAGGTAAGGGTAATTTGGTTTAGTGGGATTCAAAGCTGATGGGGCTGCGGTAGGCAAGACTGGAGTGGAGTCTGGTGCGGTTGTAAAAGGTTTCGATGTAATCGAAGATGGCGGTACGAGCTGCGGCGTAG
>Ga0137407_10001500_pt1 | contig 15241 bp, 11 predicted proteins | sample CZOMad2_2_16fung_FD_108410 | JGI IMG/M metagenome (GOLD analysis project Ga0137407, IMG submission 108410) | Vadose zone soil fungal communities from Angelo Coast Range Reserve, California, USA - CZOMad2_2_16fungal (Illumina Assembly) | ecosystem: Environmental > Terrestrial > Soil > Vadose...
CTTCTCACAAACTGCCCGCTCAATCTTTGGGTCGACATGAGCATGCGTACCAACCGCGCCGCTTATTTTGCCGACGCGAATGCGCTCGCGCGTTTGAGTAAGGCGCTCTTCCGCGCGTCCGAATTCATCGAACATCAGCGCAAGCTTCAGTCCAAACGTGATCGGCTCCGCGTGCACGCCGTGACTTCGCCCGATCATCGGAGTCATTTTGAACCGGCGCGCCTGATCTGCGACGGCCTTTCGCAGCCCTTTAAGGTCATCGAGGAGAATCGTCACCGACTCTGTCAGTTGCACTGCCAACGTCGTATCCAGCACATCTGACGAAGTTAATCCCTGATGGATCCAGCGCGCAGCTGGCCCAACTGAGCCAGCCACATTTTCGAGAAAAGCGATTACGTCGTGATTCGTTCGCTTCTCAATCTCCGCGATTTCAGGGATGGAGAACCGCGCCATTTTCCGAATTGCGGCCGCGTCCTCCTTTGGAATCTGGCCAAGGTCCGCCATTGCCTCACAGGCAAGGACCTCGATATCCAGCCAAATCTGAAACTTTCGTTCGTCCGACCAAATCTTACGCATCTCTGGCCGGGAATAGCGATCAATCACTGCGGCAACGTAAAAGCGAGCAGCTCAAGCGAAAAGCGTTTTGTTAGTTCTATTAGAATCGCAAAGGCGATCCACAAATTTGAGTACCACACGCGCCTTGGCTTCGTTCCCCAGAAGCAGATCAGCGCTCGACCTTAGAGGCGAGTACTTGCCAGCGGCGGGGATGGATCGGCAAGAGACGACTTCTAGAGAATTGGCAGACCCCAGTTATTTCGGGAATCGTCAATCTCTAAAAACTAGCAAACGCGCGCCCGGAGGAAGCGACCGTTGCTTTGTACGCGCACTTTGCCACTGTCCAAAAGGTCTGCCACCGTTGCGACAGTCTCCCTCGTGCTCTTCGTGCACGAACTCACGGCCAGGATCAAATCGCCAAGGGAAAGCTTGAAACGCGGTTTTAGGATAAGGGTATTCTTCTTCATCGATCAGTGTTTTTGACAGCAAGTCGGGTGCCATCGTTCAATGTGAACAAGCGTAGCGTCGTGGAGGCAAAGTTATTCGCCGCTTGTTGGTTCGTCCCTTGGGCGGTCAGCTGACACTAGTGTTCAATTTGTGAACATACAGTCTTCGACGGGACGATGGAGAAACGCGCTATCTCAGCGTTTCAACCGGCACTGACTTCGGCGCGGTCAATTTCATAGCGACGAAGTAAAGGACGCAAACCAAAAGCACCGCTCCGACGATCGGGAAAGATTGGGATTTCGTCGCCTTGATAATCGCGTCCGCATCCTGCAACTGCGCGGAAGTCAGCTTCGCGCCGACACGCCCGCCGAGCCAGGCCAGCACGCTGCACCAAGCGCCCGCACCGATCAGCGTGAGGAGACTGAATTTCAAAAAACCCATCCGGATGATTCCCGCCGGAATGGAAATGAGATGGCGAATCACCGGAAGCAAGCGCGCAAAGAAAATGCCGCCGGCCTCATAGCGGCGCAGAAAAACTTCCGCGCGAGCCAGCTTGTCCGGCGGCACGAAAAAGTACTTGCCCCATCGCAGTATCGCGGCGCGACCCAGCCAGCGCGCGACCCAATACATAATGGCCGAGCCGAACCACGATCCCAGCGTTCCCGCGATGACCACGCCTACGAGCGACATTCCCGTGCCCTGTTGCGTCGCCGCTACGATTGCGGCGGGCGGGATCACCACTTCGCTCGGGACGGGAAAAACGGTACTCTCGAGCGCCATCAGCCAAAAAACCGCGACGTAGCCGCCGGTCAGCACCCAGTGAAACCAGACTTCAAGAAGATGATGCATATTGTCAATCCTAGCCAAGTCGAGGAATCTCTCAATGTCGAGCTGCGATCAGTTCGCCGTACTTCAATCCAAAATTCAAAATCCGCAATCCCCAAATTCACCATGTCGATCTACCGGCGCGTCCTCCGTTATTACCGCCCGTTCCTTGGGCAAACGATCTTCGGATTGGTTCTGTCGCTTATCGGTATTGGCTTGAACTTGCTCAAACCCTGGCCGTTTAAAATAATCGTCGACGATTTCCTGCGCGCCAGCCCGGCAATATCCGGCAATTGGCATGTGTGGATTTCCCTGCTGTGTCTGGGGCTGGTCGCGATCCAGCTCCTCTGGGGAATCATCAACTGGATCACAAATTACCTGTTCGTGAAAATCGGGTTGCAGGCTTTACTCAAGTTGCGGACGGATCTCTACTCGTATCTTCAATCGCTCTCGCTCAAATATCACGATGCGCGACGTTCGAGCGATTCCAGTTTCCGGGTCGCCTACGATTCCCAATCCATCCAGACGATCTACAACAAAGGTTTTACGAACGTCTTCGCATCGGTCATCACATTGATTGGAACATTCGTCATTATGCTCCGGATAGACTGGCAATTGACATTCGTTTCGCTTGCGATCGTTCCTCTGGTTGTCGGTGCGATTTATCTTTTCGCGCATCGGATCCGTCACGAATCGACATCGATTCAGGAACAGGAGAGCGCGGTTCTGGCGCAAGCGCAGGAGGGCCTCAGTTCGATCCGGATGGTGCACGCATTTGGGCGTGAGGAATTTGAGGTGCGACAATTCCACCAGCAAGCCCAGCAAAGCTTGCAAGCCAATTTGCGGCTCACATTGACGAATGTGAACAGCGCGCTCGTAATCAGCACACTGATGGTAGTCGGCACGGCGGCGATGTATTATATTGGCGCGCTGCACGTTCTCGCCGGCACGCTTACCCTGGGCTCACTTCTTGTCTTCAGCGCGTATCTGCTGATGCTTTATCAACCGCTCGAGTCTCTCACTTACACGGCTTGGGCGATGGAAGGCGCCACCGCCGGCGCAAAACGCTGCTTCGAAGTTCTGGATCGGCAAGATGATGTGGTTGATTCACCCGGTGCCATTGCCATTTCATCTGCTGCGGGCGCAATTGCATTCGAATCCGTAAGCTTCGGTTACGCGGAAGAGCGATACGTGTTGCGCGATATCGATCTTTGCATCGATCCCAATCAGATCGTTGGCCTTGTCGGCGGCACCGGTACCGGTAAAAGCACTCTGCTCAGTTTGGTTCCACGATTTTACGATCCCATGACAGGCTCAATCGCGCTAGACGGGCATGATCTTCGCCAGATCACAAAAAAAACGTTGCGCGCGCAGATCGCGATCGTCTTGCAAGATACACTGCTTTTTTCAACAACTGTGCGGGAGAACATCGCTTATAGCCGGCCGGATGCGACAGAGGAAGAAATTGTCGATGCCGCGCGTCGCGCCCAGGCCGATGACTTCATTCGGCAATTGCCGAACGGCTATGCCAGTACAGTTGGCGAAAGAGGTGGGCATTTGAGCGTCGGTCAGCGGCAGCGCATCGGCATCGCACGAGCATTTTTGAAAAACGCGCCGATTTTATTGCTAGACGAGCCCACTTCGGCGCTCGATCCGACGACGGAATCGGCAATCATGGAGACAATCAAGGAATTGATGCGAGGCCGGACTACGTTGATCGCAACTCACAGGCTAGGAGCTATTCATAACGTCGACCAAATCGTCGTGCTTGATGGCGGACGGATCGTCGAGAAAGGTCGCGGCCCGGAGTTGGTCGGACGTAACGGTATTTACGCAAAACTTTATACTTCGGGAAAATTTCCTTCATGAGCAACGTCAAACCGGATCGACATGTCGAGGACGACTGGTGGCCGCATCCGATTCCGGGCCACGTCGAGTTCGGCGAAGGATTTTACTGTGAGAGCGCGCAAGTCTTCCGCAAACTTCGCAGCCGGAAGCCGCGTGCAGTAATTATCGGCAAGCATGTTTCCTGTTATGCCGGCTGCTCATTTTCTATCGGCGAAGACGGCCAGTGTACGATTGGCGATTTCACTCTGCTTAACGGCGCGCTGATCATGGCGGAAGAGAAGATTGAGATCGGATCGCACTGCCTGATTTCCTGGAACGTCGGGATCGCCGACTCCGATTTCCATCCGCTCGATCCCGCGCAACGTCTGGTCGACGCGCAAGCTTTAGCGCCTTATTTCAAAGATCGTCCACCGCGCCCAAAATTGAGAACCGCTCCTGTGAAAATCGCGGACAATGTTTGGATTGGCATGAACGCAGTCATTTTGAAAGGCGTCATCATCGGCGAGAACTGTGTTGTCGCTGCCGGAGCGGTAGTTACAAAAAGCGTCGAACCGAACACAGTGGTTGCCGGAAATCCAGCCGTTGTGGTGAAGCGATTTGAAGCATGAACCTCTTTGACGCGAAACGGTTCAACGCTCAACCCTCGACGTTCAATGCAGAACATTGGATGGACGTTGAACCCTGCAAGTTTTGCATTCGATGAAGCGCAAGCGCCTCGTGGTCATGGGCTTCATGGGTTCGATGCCGATTGCGGGTGTGATCTGGCAGCACATTCATTACGTTGTCGGACTGCAACGGCTTGGTTGCGACGTCTACTACATCGAAGACTCGGCCCGGCTTCCGTACAATCCGCAGACCTTTGAGGTAAATAACGAATTCGACTACGCGGCGCATGTTCTCGATCGCTTGTCGCAAGAATTCGGATTCAGAAACCGCTGGGGATTTTGCGCGCGTTATCTGCCCCGCAACCCGACTGCCGGCCTGCCGTTAAAAAGAATACGACAGCTCTACCGAGAAGCGGACGCCATCCTCAACATCTGTGGCACGCAGGAACTCAACGACGATCTGCTCGCTTCCGATAGCATTCTTTACATCGAGAGTGACCCGGGCGTTGAACAGATCAAGATCGACAAGGGCGTAAAATCGACGGTCGATTATTTGCGGCGGCATCGGGCGCTCTTCACATTTGGCGAAAACATCGGCACGAAAAGTTTTCCAGTTCCGACGCACGGTTTCAAATGGCTGCCGACGCGCCAGCCCGTAGTCACGGATCTTTGGAAAACAAATCGGGGTCTACCGCGTGCGGCTTCTTTTACGTCGGTGGCGAATTGGTCGACCAGCGGGTTGAAAGACATTACTTGGCGTGGCAAGAAATATCTTTGGAGCAAATCGCGGGAATTCTTGCGTTTCATATCAGCACCGAAAAAATCAGGAGAACCCTTCGAGTTGGCGACGAACATCGAAGATGTAAAGACGCAGAATAGCTTATTGCGCAACGGGTGGCGGCTTACCTGCCCGCTCCAAATGAGCGTCGATTACTGGCGCTATCGCGACTACATCCGCCGCTCGAAGGGTGAATTCACAGTGGCCAAGGATCAATACGTCCGGTTAAACACTGGCTGGTTTAGCGATCGGAGTGCCTGCTATCTCGCCGCTGGCCGCCCGGTTATAACTCAGGAAACCGGCTTCACCAAAACTTACGGCGGCAAGCTGGGACTATTATCGTTTCGATCTTTGGATGAAATTGTCGATGCCGTGAAAATAATTAATGCGGATTACGCCAAACATTCCCGCGCTGCTCGCGCTCTGGCCTGCGAATTTTTTGAAGCGGAGAAAGTCCTCGAATCCGTTCTTGATCGCGCTGGAATTTGATTTCCGCGCTTTTGTCAGGCATAGAATGTTGAACGGCGAGTGGATGGATCATGTCTGTTCTGTCCGAGCGCCGCAAATGCAGATTCCAATTCTTGATTTCCGATTAGTTCGCTTGATTCTTCAGACTTTCCGTCCATGAAGCGTGCTCTCGTTTTTGTTTCCATTACGTTGCTGCTGGGATTGGCATCGTACGCTCAGCAAGGCACGCCGGCGTCCTCGCCCATTGAGCCACAAGCGCCGCCGGCCCTGGCTGCGAGCTCCAGCCCGCCCGCCCAGGCAGTCGTTCCAGTGCCTGTTCCAATTGCGCCAACAAAACCAAATGGCCCCGTTCAGAAGAGTCTCGTTCGAATCACAGCGACTTCAGTCGAACCGGATTATAAGGCACCTTGGAATGCAGGCGGACTCGAGCGCGGTGTCGGGGCCGGCTTTGTGATTGATGGCAATCGGATCATGACGAACGCCCACGTAGTAAGTAATAGCCGCTATTTGACAGTAGAACGTGATGGCGACCCCAACAAATATCGAGCCCGGGTGCTATTCGTCGCGCACGATTGCGACCTGGCGCTCATCACAGTGGACGCGCCAAATTTCTTCAAGAATATGCTGCCTCTGAAATTCGGCGGAATTCCGGCGCTCGAATCAGCGGTTTCGGCCTATGGTTATCCAATCGGTGGCGAAAGGATGTCGGTCACGACTGGGATTGTGTCGCGAGTTGACTTTCAGCTCTACACTCATTCATCGATTGATCAACACCTTGCGATTCAGATTAGCGCCCAGATCAATCCGGGCAACAGCGGCGGGCCAGTGATGCAAAACGGCAAGGTAGTCGGCGTCGCATTTCAAGGTTACAGCGGCGACGTCGCTCAAGGCGTCGCCTACATGATCCCCACTCCCGTGATTAACCGGTTTTTAAAGGACATCGGCAACGGACATTACGACAAGTATGTGGATCTGGGGATCACCTATTCAAAACTGCAAAACCAAGCCCAGAGAAGATTTCTCGGATTGAAGGATGACGGTCGTGGTGTTCTGGTAAGCACAGTGGTCGCGGCCGGGCCGTCGGCCACTATTCTTCACCCTGGGGATGTTCTTCTCACGATCGATGATCATCCCATCGCAAGCGATTCAAATGTCGAATTGGAGGGCGAGCGCGCGGACTTTCAGGAAGTGGTCGAACGGAAATTCAAGGGCGATTCGGTCAAGTTCGATATCTGGCGCGACAACCAGCCCATGACGGTCGCGATCAAACTCTATACACCGTGGCCTTATCGAATTCAGGGGCACAGCTATGATGTGCGTCCCCGTTATGTGCTTTACGGTGGCTTGCTCTTTCAGCCACTGAACCTCGATTTGCTCGAAGCATATCGGCCAACCGACCTGCGTCTCCGCCATTTTTTCGAATACTTTGTTCTGGAACAACTTTACCTTGAGCATCCCGACGTGATCGTGCTGGCCAATATTTTGCCGGACCCGATCAATACCTACCTGGCACCGTACCGCGGCGGGATTGTCGATGAAATAAACGGCAAAAAAATTCGAACCCTCGACGAGCTGGCAAGCGTTTTTGCGGAAACACCGGAGCAGTTCGTCATTCGAATGATTGGCGACGGCCCTCCTTTAGTGCTCGATCGCAACAAAGTGGAAGCTGCACGGGAGCGGATCAAGACGCGTTATAATGTGTTGAAAGAGCAGAATCTCGAAGAGCAACCCGCGTCAGAAATAGCGCAACAGGTCAAGAGCAACTGATGCAAAGACATTTCGCTATTATTTTTGGAGTGGTTCTCGTCACGCTGACCGGAGCGATGGCGAAAAAGGAACCCGGCGTTCCAGCGTCAATGAGCACACAAAAACAGTTGGCGCTCGTGCGGGTGAATGTGACCGGGCAGTCCTACGATTATTTTCGGCCATGGCAAAAGAAAGCGCCCTTTTCAAAGCGTGCCCTCGGCGCTGTTTTATCGAAAGGCCGTGTCCTTGTAACCGCCGATCTCGTTGCCAACCAAAATTACGTCGAACTCGAGCGCGCGGAGACTGGTGAAAAAACGGCCGCCAGGGTCCAGGTGATTGATTATGAAGCCAACCTGGCCCTGCTTGAGCCAACAGAGAAAACATTCCTCGACGGAATCACCCCGCTCGAAATCACGGCCGACACGGTAGTTGGCGATCGGCTTGCCGCGTGGCAACTGGAACCGACTGGCGCCTTGCTCGCGACAGAAGGCTTGGTGACGACTGTGCAAATGACGCAATATCCAATCGATGTCGGGGAATTTCTTACCTATCGCATCAGCATCCCGATGCAGTATCGAGAGAACAGTTACACGGTGCCGCTCGTGAAGAATAACAAGCTTGCCGGATTGCTGCTCCGCTACGATTCACGTTCGCAACTCCTCGACGCCATTCCTGCGCCGATCATCACGCATTTTTTAAAGGAAGCTGATAGCCAGAATTATCGCGGTTTCCCGTCCGCTGGCTTCTCGTTCTTTCCAACACGCGATCCGGAATTGCGCGAGTTTGCAGGAGAAAAAGGCAAGGGCGGCGGCGTTTACGTTACGAATGTGGAACCGAAGACGCCGGCAATGAAGGCCGGGCTGCAGGTCGGCGACATCGTGACAGCGGTTGCAGATCGCGAAATCGACCAAAATGGCAACTATGTGGACCCGCTCCACGGGAAGATCGAGTTCACAAATTTGCTTACTGCGCACGCATATTCCGGCGATGTTGTCCCTTTCCGCGTTGAGCGCAACGGCAAGCCTATTCAGTTAAATGTGACGCTCGAGCATCGGGACGCGAAAGATTATGTCAGCCCCCCGTACAACCTCGATCAGCCTCCACGCTATTATGTGCTCGGAGGCCTCATTTTTCAGGAGCTTTCCCGCCAATACCTAAAGGAATGGGGCCCAACCTGGGAAAGATCAGCGCCCCAACGTTTGGTTTACTTTGATCGTTTCCAATCGGAACTCTTTCCAGAGGGGAATCGCCGCGTTGTTATCCTTAGTCAGGTCCTCCCGGCCGATAGCACAATCGGCTACGATGACCTCGCCTATTTGACGGTTACAAAAGTGAACGGGAAAGAAATCAAGTCGTTAGACGATCTTGCGGAAGCCGTAAAACAGCCAATTGCCGGCTTCATCAAAATCGAGACTGAGGAAGATCCAAAACAGATCGAGCTCGACGCGGCGCAAGTGGCAGCCGAAGCGCCCAATCTCCAGGAAAATTACGGCATCTCCTCGCTGCAACGCCTCGACTAAGGCGGACACCGCGGTACAGCGCTGTCTTTAAGGCTGAACATCATCGGTCAAGCTGCCAGGTGGCCGTGGCCTTGCTAAAAACCGGTCTACTTCCTCGTTGTAAGTCTGGAACGGGTCGCCCATGACAAGAAAATCGCGGCTGTCGCACGCGATTGAATCCCAATTGATCACGTACGGAATCTCGTCACGGCGGGACTGAAAAAATGCGACTGCATGCGCCCGGCCTGAGGCGCGCGTATTTGCCGGAGGAACACGTGTCGCGCTCGGGCGACGGACGCTGTTGTTCCACTCTGCGATTCGCTTGCCAGGAGTCACACCGAAGAACAATCCCCGAACCGGATCAATGTTGTGATATTCGAGATCGATGCTTTGCAGCCATGGATCGCCCCAGGTCAGTTTTTCCGCCTCCACAAACGTCTCGAGCAACCATTTCTTCGTGATCCAGTCTACCCCGCCTATCAGCGATTGATGGTTTCGCTCGAGTGCTTCAAGGACGAAGCCCCAGCTTTCCAGCAGCCAGTTCGTTTCCGCGCTCCTGTCACCCAAATATTTTTGTGCCAGTTGATGGAATTCCCACTGCACATCGAGTGCGCCGATGGTCTTACCATTCTCGAGCTGGACAATCCATTGCTGAGTAGTATCGCGCGAGATATCGCGCGTGCTCTGGACGGCGTCGGCCAGGACAAGATTCCGCGGCAAACGGCCATCCTCAAGCAGCGACAAAACGCAAGCAGTCGTGCCAATCTTCAGTGCGGTGGCAAAGGGGCTCATGTTGGAATCGCCGATGAGCAAATGAAGCCGCCGATATTTTCGGTAATCGGCAAGCGGCTCATCCCGGGCGTTGATGATGGCGCGATTGAATTGCACCCACTGATAGATGTCGTTCACGATATGATCGGCGCGTTGGCTCAGCTGGAAATTGACCTGCGCTTGCGGTTGCGGCGGCTCAAAATCGAACGCGAGCGGATTGGACTGGCCGACGCGACCCGCCCCCGTAAATATTTGCCTCGTCGCCAAAAAAGTGAGCAGTGTTCCGAGAATTGGCGGCGTGAACTGCGCCTCCCGTTTCATCAAATAGTTCTCGTGGCAACCAAACGTGGCCCCGGTATGATGATCGACGTTGTTTTTGATGAACGACACATGACTGTCTGCGCCCAACGCGACGAGTGACGAGTGGAGCAGCTCATCTCCAGCCAGTTCGTAGGTGACAAGATCGTGCAAATGCAAACACTCCGGCGACGCGTACTCGATGTGTCCCATGTCGAGATAGAGACGCCCGCCATTAAGAAGAAAACCTCCGTTGCCCGGTGGTTCCTCGTAATCCCGGTAATGCAGATCGATCGTGCCCGCCTCGGCTTCGCGCAAGAGGTAGTTTTTGACTTTTGCCGGCCAAAGCTCGGAATTGGCGTGCGGCTCTTCTTTGCTCAGAAGACAGCCGTATTCGGTTTCAATTCCAACGATCCGGTCCATCGAAGCAATTAACGCACCGAATCGCGAAATCGCTAAATGAAAAACGCAACGCCTCGTGGCACAGGCATCCGGCCTGTGCCACTGAAGCATTCGCTCACTTGAACCAGACGGAAAAACGCCCAAACTGCATTTTGATGGTCACGGTTGCCCTGCGCAGTCCATCCGAGAAATTCGGTGGCCTTTTCTATTTTGGCCGAATGCTGGACAAAATCCGACTGCACGCGAGGGGCGAATTGCCTGCGGATTATCATGAGAACCTTGGAAAAGGTTTCGACGAAAAGTGCGTGACCTTTCTCCGAATCAATTACGACCAATTAGTCGAGCGCGTGAAACGCGGCGGCTCTGACGAGGAGACTCTTGAATGGTGCTTCAGCGTCGGTCACAAGCCATCCGAAAACGACATCTACATTTGGAACGAATTCATGCGCAAACGCGGCTGGAACGACGAAGTTTCCGGGATACTCAAACGGCGGAAACAGGAAGCCGGCATGTCCGGCAGATCGGACATCGAAACGGCGTTTCAATTCATTGACGCCGACGAAGGACGGGCGGTGAAAGTTCACCAGTAGGACACGATTCCAAGGAAATCGTCATTTCTGGGGGCCGGCAGCACTGATCACCGATCCCTAATTACTGGTTGCTTCCCCTACTCCGCCAGTGTGTCGATCCGTTCCGCCAGTCCGAAATCGAGCTCGGTCAGGCCGCCTTTGCTGTGCGTCGAGAGAACCAGGTGCACCTTATTGTAGCGGATGTCGATGTCTGGATGGTGCTCTTCTTCTTCCGCCACTTCGGCCACTGCATTCACGAAATCGATCGCATCGGCAAAATCATCAAACTCAAAAGTGCGCTCGATGTGCTTCTTCTCCAACTCCCACTCGGGGACTTTTTTCATGCGCTCTTTCAGCTCGCTTGCTTTGACCAAGTCAGCCATAACCGGACAACGAGTAGCATCCGAAAATCGTTTTGCAACGCTAAAACGAGGGCCTTTTTTCGTAGCACAACCATCCTGGCTGTGGAGCTGGCAGGCGTGTCGCCTGCCGAATCGCAATCTCTCAAAGACCCAGAATATTCCGAAGATTTTTCGCGGAATCAAAAATCTCTGCGGCGCAGTTCCGCGCCGGCCTCGAGAGTCGCGCCCAATCCCGCAGGACTAATTTCACTGCGCTTTCCGCATCATCAGCGCCTCGAACAAAGCAGAATCCGTTCTCTGCGGGCAGGTATTTTTCCGCCCCGGTTGCTTCGGTAATGACCGGTCGCCCGAGCGCAAGAAAGCCCGCAGCACGATCGCTTATCCAGCCAGTCCGCCACGCCACATCCACACCTTTGATGGCCGTAAATTCGGCAAGCGCTCCCGCCATATAGCGCCGGTAACGGGCGGGAGTGCGCGCAATCCGATGAGGATCGATAATCTGCCAGCCGCACTCATTGAGACGCGCCCGCTCTGGATCGTCCGCCTTGATATTCATAGCCAGTTCGAAGCGCGCTTCGGGAATCCGTTTCGGAAGATCGAGGTAAGGCTCGAACGCAAATTTTTTTGAAAGATCCGGAAACGCACCGTCCACTTCCACCGCCCCCCCCCAATACCATTGTCCGATCGTCGTAAACTTCGGCAGGCGCGGACGCGGGCGGCGGCAGAGAAGTTTTGTGTCCGCCAGCGGATAAAATGTTTTCCAGCGAAGCGGCGATTTCGGCAACCGGCAGTCGTGCCCATGAATGTTTAGGCCAATCGTCCAGAACTCGTGGTGATAGGATTGGCCCATCTCCATCTTCGTCATCCAGTAAAAGATTTCGCTCGGATCGAGATCACAAAAAATCCGGCGCTCGAACTGCAAAAGAAACGGCGGATGAATTGAATAACTGAGATTGAGAAGCGCGCTTGGTCCCGCCAGTCGATCAAGCAAAGCGCGTTTCGACATGCCTATGCAACGTATGTCTGATAAGTCATGCGCGTCCGATGCCGGGTTTTGATAAAGCAGACAGTATCGACCAGCCAATCCGTGCGCGCGCAATTGCCGCTGGAAATTATCGATCCGGTCCTGGTCGGCGCCGGGGTCCTCTGTCCCCGGCAACAGCTCCAGCCAAATCGCGTCGAGTTTCAATCGCTGCAATCCAAGCATCCATTGCAGCGGAACGGAAAGAACGCCGCCGCCTTCGCGATATTTCGCGGCAAACCCGCATCCAAGGAAAATTGTCATTGAGATTAATGATTTGTGATGACCGACGAGATCTAAGCGCCTTGCTGCTTACTCGGTTTTTGGAAGCAAACGGGAGATTAGCAACAGCAACACGCCAACGACTACCCCGAGCACGCCCCAGAAAACATAAAGCGTGGAACCGCTGAGCGTTTGGATGACCCGCTCGGTTTTCGAATCCATATTTTCCTGTCGCCCAAGAGTCGCAGGCGCACGTTCTGCGCGGAAAAGCTGATCTGCGATCAGCGCTACGTCGTAGCGCGGCGAAGCAGCGTCGGGATTTCCGTAGTAGATCCAGATTGGCTGCGCAGAATCGGACGCAGTCTTGAAGACGATTCGACTGACGGGATAATGGCCGCGGAAATCATGCAGCTTGATCGTCGGATTGTCGCCGTTGTCAGTCTCTAAAAACAACGTGCCGCTCCCAGGCGCGGCGCCGAGGTGAATCGCAAATTCTCGCATCGTCTCCCCTGGGACTTTTTTCCAAGTAGCGTGACCAAGTTCGCGAGCGAAGTTATCGCCGCGATCGTCCGTTGCTTCTTCCCACAGACGCATCTCGCGCTGGAACAGCGCGGAATCCGCCGCGCATGTGATCCGCGTGATCGGGATACCGGCCTGCGGCAATTTCAGCGACCATCGTGAAAGTCTTGGCTTCTTCAGATCATTGGCCGACGCCGATGCCAACGGAAGCTCGCGAGAAATAGAGGGGCGCTCAAGTAGAAATGGAAGTTGTCGATCGTCGACGACGATTCGCAAATCGCGCTGATCCGGTGCGGCGCGGACGAGTACATCGGGGTCCAGTTCGATCTGCTGTGCTCCAGGTTTCGAAAGTTGAATTGGCTTGCGGAATTTCCAGGCAGCGACGTCGATTTTTGCGCCCGTCAAGGGAAGCGCCGCGAGGTTATCCGGCATCTTGTAATCGGCATTTGCAATCAAGGGCCCCGCCCGACCTTCGATAGCTTCAGCGTTTTTCAATTGTTCATCCAATTCTGACAGGTCGTAACGTGGCGCAGCGCACTGAGTGTTTCCGGAAAGCATTTGATACCGGCCCGCCTCACGCGCAAAAAATAAAAGATTTGTCACGCGCCTGCTCCCGTGGACTGCATTGATGGCGAGTGGCGGACTGTCGCCGTTATCGATGAGCACGATTAATTCGCGGCTGTGAATTTGCCTGTCGATGGGAACCTCGACTTGTGATTCCACTTTGCCATTGAAGTCCACGCGATAAACCGACCCGGTACACAGCGTTTGCTCGCTAATATTGTCGTTAGCCAATTCCGGCACGGCGATTGTGACCGGTCGCACAAACAACGGGTTGGTCGTTTCGATGCCCAGGGAAGCAACTGTCAGATTCATCGCACCAAGATCAACTGAAACCCGCGTTACACCGGAACTTTCGTCACGCGTCTTAATTGTGAGCGGAAAGACCTCGGCTGGTGCGTTTGTTTCGGCCACTTGCAGGAGCACACCCGTGAACGGAACCGCAGCCGTGCGACTGTCGTCGATCGTGAGCCGGAGGAATTCCCACACTCTCTCGGAAAAGGAAACGCTCGGATTCGCCGCGCCGCCTGCCATCCTGAAAATCGGCTTGCCAGTTGCGAGCTGGAGCCACGTTGCCCCGTCATGCGAACCTTCCACCCCCACCCCCTTAATGAATTCAACGCCTGGGGGCGTTTCGAAGGTCACGCCTTTTAGCACGGATTTTGTCCCGGTCGTCAATGTAATCCGGGTTGCTGTTGGCTCGAGCGCAGTGCGTAATTCTTGTGAACGCAGGGCAGACTCGCGGCGAGGCATGGGCCGATCGATCAGATACGGCACTTCCCGCCCAGCACCGTCTGCAATGCGCACATCTGCGAGATCGGGACGCGCAGCGTTGAGTGTTTCAGGCGGCACGTTCACCCGAACCAATCCGGTTGCTCGCACATCGATGGCCTGGCTGAATCGCCACTCGTTCGACGTCATTGAACGAAGCGATTCGGCGTACAAGAACGCCGCAATCAAGAGACCTCCAAATCCAAGTTTCATTGGGTCGGTTTTTGGGAAACACCGAGAAAACGCTGGTAAAGAAAAGAGGCGAGGATCGCGATGATTGCGACCACTACGAACGCCGCGATTCGATAAAGCTGATCGAGCTGTGAAAGATCGTGCAGGAAAAGCTTGAGAATAGTGACGCCGAGCAGTCCCAGACTCGCATACCGCACGGGTCTGGCGGTTTGACGAATGCCAATGATCAGGAGGAGCAGCGCGAACGCCGCCCACGCGATGCTATAACTCATGTCGCGCGCGAAGTTTCCGGAAAATTGAAACGTCAGCGCCGCCATGCCCGACCGGCTGAAGTAATCGGCAATCTCGATGTTTAACAACAGAAACGCGAGAATCGTTCCGAGAGCGTAAAGCAGCGGCTGGGCATTGCGGCCGAGAACAAGATTTCGCGGCGGCGCAAGGAGTCGCGCGGCAGCAAAGAGGCAGATCGTTGCGACGCCGTAGGTGTAAAGATACCAATTGAAGATCGGTGTTACAGAGCGGGCATGGTAACTGAGGACCGCTGGGTTTAGAGCGAGTCGCACAAATGCGAGCGCCAGCAGCGCAGCTCCGACGAGACGCAACCCAGGATGCGGCACCCGGTGAAACAACCAGCAGAGAGCCACGCCTTCGAGCGCCCAGCCCAGAGTGATCCATTGCCGATCGAACTGAATCGGAAAAATAAGCGTGATGAAAAACAGCGCGGCGCCACCAAATAATGCGAGCTGTGCGTTGCGCGCCGGACTTTGCGCTGACGTCCGTTTC
>Ga0137407_10001502_pt1 | contig 15239 bp, 13 predicted proteins | sample CZOMad2_2_16fung_FD_108410 | JGI IMG/M metagenome (GOLD analysis project Ga0137407, IMG submission 108410) | Vadose zone soil fungal communities from Angelo Coast Range Reserve, California, USA - CZOMad2_2_16fungal (Illumina Assembly) | ecosystem: Environmental > Terrestrial > Soil > Vadose...
AGCCGATTCCCATCCCGAGCGCGCCCCAGGCTTTGCCCATCGCGATCTGCGGACGAATGATCCCCGCGCCGTCTTCCCGCGCGAACGCCTTCAAGTGTCCGCCCGCGTCGTCGAGGACGGCCACGGCCAGCGGCGCGCAGCTGGTCTCGCGCCCCTTCTTGAGCGACGCTTCGACGATCGTGGTGGCTTCTCGCAAGCCGAGCTCGGCCATGTCGCGATCCTCCGTCTGAAAATGATCTGCGCCGCATTGTAGCCGAGCGCGCGGGGCACACGGCTCCTCCCGCGCCGCCTCGTGCTACCATCGCGGCGTCTCCGACCCGAAGACTCAAGTGCTCGATACCGCTGAACAAAAAAGGAGCTCAGCATGAGGCTCTCTATCGGACTCCTGGCGGCGCTACTGTCGGTCGCCCTCCTGACGGGCCCGTCCGCCGCGCAGAGCAAGCCGGACCTCACCGTCGCGCTTTCCAGCTTCTCGACGGAGGTGCTCGACCCCGTCCTGGGCGGCCACGTGGTGAAGTACTACATGTCGCTCATGTTCGACTACCTGGTCGGCGTGACCCCCGACGGCCAGCTGTCGAAGGATTCGGGGCTCGCGACGCGCTGGGAGCCTTCCGCCGACCACAAGCGCTGGACCTTCGTTCTGCGCAAGGGCGTCAAGTTCCACACTGGCGAGGAGGCGACGTCCGAGGACGTCAAGTTCAGCCTGCAGCGCGCGATCGGCAAGCGCTCGACCACCGGCTACGCCGGGCCGCTGCGCACGCTCATCGCCGACATCGAGACACCGGCGCCCGACCGCGTCGTCATCGTCACCAAAGAGCCGACCCTGATCATCCCCACTTACCTGTCGCGCTCGCTCTCGACCGAGGGGATGATCCTGCCGAAGAAGTACATCGAGGCCACCGGCGACGACGCGTTCGCGCAGAAGCCGGTGGGCAGCGGACCCTACCGGTTCGTGGAGCAGGTGACCGGGTCGCACATCAAGCTGGCCGCCGTCGACAACCACTGGCGCGTCGGCGTCCCGCGCTTCAAGACCATCACCTTCAAGCTGGTTCCCGAAGAGACGACGCGGATCGCGCTCCTGCGCCGCGGCGAGGTCGACATCACCGACGTGAGCCGCGAGCGGGTCAAAGAGCTCGAGCGCGAATCGTTCCCGATTCACTTTCGCCGGGAAGAAGCCATCCTGACGGCGTGGTGGGTCCTGCCGCGCGATGGTCAGCCGACCAAGGACAAGCGCGTGCGTGAGGCGCTCAATCTCGCCGTCGATCGTAACGAGATCGCGCAGTCGATCTTCGGCGGCTATGCCGATCCGGCGTACGTGCCGCTGGGGCTCTCGTGGGCGTATCGCGACATCGGCTTCAAGGTGACACCCGAGATGCAGTATCCGTACGATCCGGCGCGCGCCAAGAAGCTGCTCGCCGACGCCGGGTTCGCGAGCGGCTTCCCGCTGACGATGCACGCCTATCAACTCCCGGGCTTGCCGGAGGGCAAGGCGTTCGCCGAGGCGATGGCCGGCTACTGGCAGAAGGTCGGTGTCCAGCCGAAGCTGGTCCCGGTCGACTATCCGGCGTTCCGGAAGAACTGGTTCGATCGCGCCACGCCGGGCGCGTTCGGCTACTACAACGTCGCCAACCGCGACTGGATCGGTACCTATGCGTTCCTCGAGAAGCAGGCCTACTCCAAGTCGAAGGCGAGCGACACCGTGAACGATCCCGAGATCGACGGGATGATCGAGCAGATCCTGCGGCAGACGGACAAGGAGAAGATCGCCACCCTGATGCGGAACGTCTACACGCGCCTGCGCAGCGAGCACTACGGCGTGCCGGTGGTCTACCTGCACTCGCCCTACGCGGCGTCGAAGACGCTCGGCAAGTGGAACCCGGGCACCGTGATGTACGACTTCTTCCTCGACGAGCTCGCCTCGTCGAAGCGCTGAGCGGGCGTGGCGCGGTTCATCCTCACGCGCCTCCTCCAGTCGCTGGCGGCCCTGGCCATCCTCTCGGTCGTCGTGTTCGTGCTGGCCAGGGCCACCGGCGATCCGCTCCACCTGATCCTGCCGATGTCCGCCAGCGAGGAGGACTACGCCAACGCCCGCCGCTATCTCGGGCTCGACCGGCCGTACGTCGAGCAATACTTCTCGTTCGTCGGCCGCGCGCTCACCGGTGATTTCGGGACGTCGCTGCGCGCGCGGCGTCCCGTCGGCGAGCTGATCGCGCAGCGGCTGCCCAACTCGCTTCGTCTGGCGGCGTTCGCGATGACCGTCAGCCTCCTCCTGGCCTTTCCGCTGGGCGTGCTGGCGGCGGTGTGGAAGGGGACCGGAGTGGATCGCGCGGCCCAGGTGATCGCCGTGCTCGGCCAGTCGTTGCCGACATTCTGGGTCGCCATCGTGCTGATCGAGGTCGTGGCCGGGCGCCTGCAATGGCTGCCCGCCGGCGGCATCGGCGGGCTCGCGAGCTACGTCCTGCCCGGCTTCACGCTCGGCTGGTTCGTGGTGGCCGGGATGATGCGCCTCCTGCGCTCGGGCATGCTCGAGGTGCTCGACTCCGAGTACGTGAAGCTCGCGCGCGTGAAGGGCGTGGTCGAGTGGCGCGTGGTGTGGGTGCACGCGCTCAAGAACGCGCTCATTCCGGTCGTCACGTTCGCCGGCATCTACTTCTCGATCCTGGTCACGACCGCGATCGTCGTGGAGACCGTGTTCGCCTGGCCCGGTCTGGGCCGGCTCGCCTACGAGGCCATCTCGTCGCGCGACTTCCCGGTGATCCAGGCCGTGGTGCTCACGACCGCCGCGATCGTCGCCGTGGTCAACCTCTCGGTGGACTGCGTCTACGCGTTCATCGATCCGCGCATCAGATATGTCCGGTGAGTTTTCCTCGAAGGGGGTCGGCGCTCGAACGGAGGTCGGGGTTGTCCGCTGAGTCCGGCGGCGCGGTCGCGACTGCGCTTTCAGCGGCGCCGGCGCGTCTGCGGGCTCGGCTGCGCGGGCGGCGGTGGCCGATGGTGTCGCTGTCGATCATCGGGGTGTTCGTCGTCGCGGCGCTGCTCGCCAATGTCCTCAGTCCCGCCGATCCGGAGGAGCAGGCGCTGCGGCAGCGCTTCACGCCGCCGGTGTGGGACGAGCGCGGCACGTGGAAGCATGTGCTGGGCACGGACCGGCTCGGCCGCGATCTCTTGTCTCGGATCATCTGGGGCTCGAGGGTGTCGCTGACGGCGGGTGTTCTCACGGTGCTTCTGGCCAGCGCGGTGGGCGCGGGGGTGGGCCTGGTTGCCGGCTACCACGGCGGGCGCGTGGACACCGTGCTGATGCGCGCCACCGACGCCACGATGTCCTTTCCGGTGATCTTGCTCGCGCTGATCCTCGCCGTCACGATAGGACCGAGCTTCGTCAACGTCGTGATCGCGATCGCCGTGATCCTCTGGGCGCGCTTCGCCCGCGTGATCCGCGGCCAAGTGCTCACCCTGATGGCGCTCGACTTCATCACCCAGGCGCGTATCGCCGGCGCCTCGTCCTGGCGGATCATCCTCCGGCATCTGTTTCCGAACACGCTCAACACGCTGGTCGTGCTGACCACGCTCCAGGTCGGCTATGTCATCATCGTGGAAGCCTCGCTCTCGTTCCTGGGCGCGGGCATCCCGCCGCCCACGCCCGCGTGGGGCTCGATGATCGCCGAGGGGCGCGACGTCGTCACGAGCGCCTGGTGGGTGTCGTTCTTTCCGGGGCTCGCCATCCTCCTCGTCGTGCTCGCCTTCAACTTGCTCGGCGACTGGCTGCGCGACACCTTCGACCCGAAGCTCCGCCAGCTCTGAGCGCGCGCATGGCATCGCGCGTGATCGTCGTCATCGGCGGAGGCCTGATGGGGCTGAGCGCCGCGTTCCACCTGCGCCGCGCCGATCCTCGGGCGCGCGTGACGGTGCTCGAGCGCGCACGGGTCGGCGACGCGGCCTCCAGCGCGAGCGCGGCGGGCGTTCGGGTCATGGGACGCGATCCGGCCGAGCGGGCGATGGCGCTCGAGAGCCTCGGGCGCTGGCCCGAGCTCGACCGGGAGCTCGACGCGAAGACCGGCTACCGGCGCGGCGGCGGCCTGAGGATCGCGCTCGACGATACCGGCTGGGCGGAGGCGCGCGCGACGGTCGGCGAGCAGCGCGCCGCCGGCGTCCCCGTGGAGCTGGTCGATGCCGCGGCCGCGCGCCGCCTGGCGCCCGGTCTCTCGGCCGACTGCCGCGGTGGCGTTCACTGTTCGATCGACGGCCAGGCGGAGGCCGTCGCGACCGTGCGCGCGTGGACGACGGCCGCTCGACGTCTCGGCGCGCGGATCGAAGAAGGCGTCGGCGTCGACGCGCTGGTCGTCGAGGGCGCGCGCGTCGTCGCGGTCCTCCGGAGCGACGGCGCCCGACTGCCGTGCGACGTCGCGCTCGTCGCCGCGGGTGCGTGGAGCGCGCCGCTGCTCGCGAATATCGGCGTGCGCCTTCCGCTCCGCGGGCGCGGGCTCCAGATGCTGCTGACCGACGCCGCGCCCGCGACCCTGACGCCGGTCGTGGGCTGCTTCGGCCGTCCGCTGAGCCTCAAGCAGCTCGCCGACGGCGCCTATCTCATCGGCGGGGGGTGGCCCGCGCGCGTGCCCGACGAGGCCCTGAACCGCTGGGAGGTGCTGGACGACAGCGTCCGCGGAAGCCTCGAGGTCGCGCGCGCCGTCTACCCGCCGCTCGCCCCGCGCACGGTCGCTCGGAGCTGGGCGGGCATCGAGGCGTTCACGCCCGACGATCTGCCGGTGCTCGGTCCCGTGGCCGGCGTGGACGGTCTGCTGGTCGCGGCCGGTTTCTCGGGCCACGGATTCGCGCTGGTCCCCACGGTCGGCGACGTCCTCGCCCGTCTAGCGCTCGGGCTCGATCCACTCGCCCGTCTCTGGCGGGGTCTCGGCGCGGACCGGCTCTCATGAGCACTCCGGTCATCGACGTCCGCGACCTGAGAACCCACATCGTGACCCGCTGGGGCACGATCAAGGCGGTGGACGGCGTGTCGTTCTCGGTGTCCGAGGGCGAGACGCTCGGTCTGGTCGGCGAGTCGGGCTCGGGCAAGAGCATGACGTGCCTCTCGATCCTGAGACTCGTGCCGCGGCCGGCGGCGCGCATCCTCGGCGGCGAGGTGCGGCTCGACGGCGACGACTTGCTGAAGAAGAGCGAGCGCGAGATGCAGCGGATACGCGGCAAGCGGGTCGCGATGATCCTGCAGGACCCGATGAGCAGCCTGAACCCGGTGTTCTCCATCGGGATGCAGGTCCGCGAGCCGCTCTCGAGCTACCACGGCGTCTCCGGCAAGGCGCTCGCGCGCCGCGCGGTCGAGCTGCTCGCGTCCGTCGGAATCTCATCGCCCGCGGCGCGGCTGCGCGCCTTCCCACACCAGCTCTCGGGCGGCATGCGCCAGCGCGTCGTCGGCGCCATGGCCATCTCGGCGCCGCCGCGGCTCCTGATCGCGGACGAGCCGACGACGAGCCTCGACCTCACGATCCAGGCCCAGTATCTTCGGCTGCTCAAGGATCTGCAGGAGCGCTACCGCCTCGCGATGATCTTCGTCACGCACAACCTCGGCATCGTCGCGAAGATGTGCGACCGGGTGGCGGTGATGTACGCCGGACGCATCGTGGAGGCCGGGCCAGTCGGGACGATCTTCGGCGCGCCCCGACATCCCTACACGCGGGCGCTGCTCGAGTCGGTGCCGCGGCTCGGCGCCCAGCCCGAGTGGCTCACGGCCATCGAGGGTCAGCCGCCCGATCTGGCCGCGTTGCCGCCGGGCTGCGCGTTCGCGCCGCGCTGCGCGCACGCGATGGAGCGCTGCCGCGCCGAGGAGCCGCCCGAGTTCGCGCTCGGCGCCGGACACACGAGCCGGTGCTGGCTCGACGCGCCGGCATGAGCGGCGCGCTCCTCGAGGCGGAGGCGCTCACCAAGCACTTTCCCGTTCGGCGGGGCCTCCTCGGACGCACGACCGGGCTCGTGCGCGCCGTCGACTCCGTCTCGTTCACGATCGAGGCGGGCCGGACCCTCGGCCTCGTCGGCGAATCGGGCTGCGGCAAGACGACGACCTCGCGGATGATCCTCAACGTCGAGCCGCCGACGAGCGGCGCGATCCGCTTCGACGGCGCGCCGCTGTCCGCGCTGGACCGCCACGGCCTCAGCCGCTATCGACGCGCCGTGCAGGCCGTGTTCCAGGACCCGTACGCGTCGCTCGACCCGCGGATGCGGGTCGGCTCGATCGTGGGCGAGCCGCTGGTCATCAACGAGCGGCCGTCCGCTTCGGCGCTGCGAAAACGTGTGCTCGAGCTTCTCGACCTGGTCGGGCTTCCCGAGCGCGCCGCCGAGCTCTTTCCCCACGAGTTCTCGGGCGGCCAGCGGCAGCGCATCGCGATCGCGCGGGCCCTGGCACTCTCGCCCAAGCTGGTCGTGCTCGACGAGCCGGTGTCGGCGCTCGACGTCTCGATCCGCGCCCAGATCTTGAACCTCTTGCGCGATCTCCAGCGAAGACTCGGCGTCGCCTATCTCTTCATCGCCCACGATCTCGCCGCGGTGGCGCACATGAGCCACACGATCGCCGTCATGTACCTGGGCAAGATCGTCGAGCTCGGCGCGGCCGCCGAGGTGGCGTTGCGCCCCAAGCATCCGTACACCCAGGCGCTGTTCTCGGCGGCGCTGCCGCTCGACCCGGGCGAGCGCCGGGAGGAGATCATCCTGAGCGGCGAGATTCCGAGCCCGCTCGATCCGCCGCCGGGCTGTCGCTTCCATACGCGCTGTCACCACGTGATGGAGCGATGCCGCCGAGACGAGCCGTCGCTGGCGCCGGAGGGCGGCCGGCTCGTCGCCTGCCACCTCTACCCGAGTTGACAACGCGCGACATCCGCGGATAATCGGCGCCACTTTCGGGTTCCGTTCGTCGGCCCTCGGCTTCGCTCCCAAAACGATTTCGCGAACGCAGAGGAGGATTCCTCATGACCGAACGGGTGCCGCTCCGACCGTTTTTCCTCTCCGCGCTCATCCTGGCCGTGCTGCTGCTCCTGGGCCTGATCGTCCCGACCGAGGCGCGCGCGGAAGCGCCGGCAGGACAGCTCACGTGGGCCGTGCACATCTCACTCGCGCCCGGCTGGTTCGACCCGGCCGAGACGACCGGCATCATCACGCCGTTCATGCTGCTCTACGCCCTCCACGACGCGCTCGTGAAGCCGATGCCCGGCAATCCGATGGCCCCGAGCCTGGCCGAGTCGTGGACGATGTCGCCGGACGGCCTCAGCTACGAGTTCGTGCTGCGGCGAGGCGTGAAATTCCACAACGGCGAGCCGGTGACCGCCGAGGACGTGAAGTTTTCCATGGAGCGCTATCGGGGCGCGGCCTCGGGCCCGTACAAGGCGCGGATCGCCTCGATCGACGTGATCGACCCGCAGCGCGTCCGCTTCCGCTTCAAGCATCCGTGGCCCGACTTCATGACCTTCTACGGGACGATGGCCACGGGCGCGGGCTGGATCGTGCCCAAGAAATACGTCGAGAAGGTCGGCGACGACGGCTTCAAGCGAGCGCCCGTCGGCGCGGGCCCGTACAAGTTCGTCTCGTTCACGCCCGGGATCGAGCTCGTGCTCGAGGCCAACGAGCAGTACTGGCGCAAGACGCCGAGCGTGAAGCGCCTCGTTTTCAAGTCGATCCCCGACGAGTCGACACGCCTGGCCATGCTCAAGCGGGGCGAAGCCGACATCGCCTACTCGATCCGCGGCGCGCTCGCCGAGGAGCTCAAGCGGACTCCGGGGCTCACGCTCAAGCCCAACTATCCGCCGGGCACCTTCTGGCTCGTCTTCCCCGAGCAGTGGACGGACGCGAAGTCGCCCTGGGCCGACAAGCGCGTGCGGCTCGCCGCGAGCTACGCCATCGACCGGCCCGCGATCAACCGGGCCGAGACCCTCGGCTTCTCACGGATCACCGGCAGCATGATCCCCCATACGTTCGAGTTCTACTGGCCGGCGCCGATGCCGGTCTACGACGTCAAGAAGGCGCGACAGCTTCTGACCGAGGCCGGATATCCCAACGGCTTCGACGCGGGGGAATACTTCTGCGACGCGTCGTACGCGAATCTCGGCGAGGGCGTGGTGAACTACCTCCAAACGGCCGGCATCCGGACGCAGCTGCGTCCGCTCGAGCGCGCCGCGTTCATTCAGCAGAACAGCCAGAAGAAGCTGAAGAACATCATCCAGACCGCGAGTGGCGCGTTCGGCAACACCGCCACCCGGCTCGACGCCTTCGTGGCGGCGGGCGGCACCTTCACCTACGGGACGTACCCGGACATCGAGGGGCTCCTCGCCGAGCAGGCGAGTGAGATGGATCCCAAGAAGCGGGAAGTCGTCCTGCACCGGATCCAGCAGCTCATCCACGAGAAAGCGATGATCGCCCCGATCTGGGAGCTCGCGTTCATCAATGGGCACGGGCCACGTGTCGTGGAGTCAGGGCTCACGCTCATCACGAGCCACGCGTACTCGAGCCCGTACGAGGACTTGAAGCTGACGGCGCGCTGAGGGTTCTAGGGCTACCGGGACTGACTGAGGGCCTTTCGAGCCTCGAGGTATGTGGTCGTGAGCGCCTCGATCTGCTCGGATCGGCGGAGGACTTTGTAGGCCATGAAGCAGCAGACGCCTGCTTCGAGCCCGACGACGGCCAACATGGCGGCCAGGAACCAGTGCTCGATCATCGACGAGATTATCCGGCAGGTGCCGGCCTCAGTCAACGCCGCGGACCCGATACAGCGCGGCTGATACGGCGGGTTAAGCCCACTCCGGGTAGGTCTGGGGCGAGAGTGTGTCGGCGTCGCGGCCGGCCCAGTCGAAGGGGCCCATCCGCGGCCACATGCGCTCGCCCCCGGCCTGGAGCGCCGCGAAGATGGCGCGCTCGTCCGCCGCCCGCACGCGCCCGCCGTCGACCACGAGACGGCCGTTGACCCAGACGCGATCGACGTCCTCGGCGGTCGCGTTGTAGACGATGTTCTTCACCGGATCGCGGAGCGGCGTCATGCCCCACGAGGCGCCCTTCCACAAGACCAAATCGGCCCTGGCGCCCGGCGCGATGCGACCGAGGTCGTCGCGCCCGAGGGCCCGGGCGCCGCCGAGGGTCGCGGCGTCGAAGACGTGCGCGGCGGTCGTCGCCTCGGTGTTGCGCTCGACGATCTTCGAGACCACGGCCGCCCAGCGCATGGCCTCGATGACGGACTGCGGATTCGTATCGGTGCCGAGCGACATGTTCACGCCGGCGCGTCGATAGCCGGCGAACGACTCCATCACGACGCCGCGCCGCGCGAAGACCCAGACCGCGTGGGCGACGGAGCAGCCCGCGTCGGCCATGATCGCGACGTCACCGGCCGGATAGTTGGTCCAGGAGGAGCCACCGATGACAATCGCGTGGCCGAGGATCGCGTTCGGGCCGAGCACGCCAAGGTCCCGAAGCCAGGCGACCGGCGTCTTGCCGTGGCGGCCCAGCATCTCGTTGAACTCGACGACGGACTGCGAGGTGTGAAGCTGCCAGGGGCACTGGCGCTCGTCGGCGGCGCGCTTGGAAGTCTGGAGCAGGTCGGGCGTGCACGTGTCGACCTGAGCCGGCGAGAAGAAGCAGCGGACGAGGTCGCCGTGGGCGCCGTCATGGCGCTTGTGGAGCTCGATGGCCCGGGCGAGACCCTGGCGGCCTTGCTCCTCGTCCCACTCCCACTCGACCCGCCGCCCGTCGCGCGTGAGCCAGCGGCCGGAGCGGAAGGCGAGGCCCACGTACACGCGCAAGCCGAAATCCGCGGCCCGCGCGACGACGTACTCGCTGGCGCCGCCGATCTCCATCACCGTAGTCACGCCCCCGCGGAGCAGCTCGGCCATGGAAAAATCGACGCACGCCCGGGTCGCTTCCTCGTCCTGCGCGGCGCCGCGCACCGGCAGGAGCTCGAACAGGCCGGAGTAGAAGAACTGGGGATTGCCGCGGTCCTCGATGAACGAGCGGTCGAGCGGCGAGCCGCCGATGTGGGCGTGGGTCGAGATGAGCCCCGGCGTCAGGATCGCGTCGCGGGCCTCGATGGTCTCGAGGTCAGCCCCGACCGATGCGGCCTGTCGCGGGCCGACCGAGACGATGCGATCGCCATCGACGATCACGATGCCGTCGCGCAACAGGCGGTGTCCGCGGCCGTCGAAGGCGATCACGTGACCGGCGTGGATGGCGGTGCGACGGGGCATGGTCGGCCCTCCTCAGGCGAGCGATCCTACCGCGGTTCGGCCCGTCTTGACAGGTTGTGCGCGGCATGGTCTGCTCCGGGCACCATGCGGATCCCGGCGCTGGGCCTCAGGCGCAAGCAGTGGGAACCCTTGGCCTTCGCTTCACCCTCGATGGCCCTGATCGGCTTTGTCATCCTCTTTCCGCTCGCGTACTCCTTCTATCTGTCGTTCCGGAACTTCGACCTCTCGGTCGGCCCCGAGCACGAGTTCGTCGGCGTGAAGAACTACAGCGAGGCGCTCTTCAGAGACGAGCGCTTCATGGGCTCGGTCTGGAACACCGCGCTGCTCATCGCTCCGTCCCTGCTCCTCGAGCTCTTGCTGGGGCTCGGGATCGCGCTCCTGCTGAGCCGCGTGCTCCGCGGGCGGCCCATCATCACCGCGCTCCTGGTCGTCCCGTCGATGGTCTCCCCGGTGATGGCGGCGATGGCGTGGCGGATGATGTACGGCGTCAAGTACGGCGCGATCAACAACCTGGGGCGCCAGCTTGGGATCATCGACGTCTATTTCGATTGGTTCTCGTCGCCCCTGGTGTCGATCATCGCCGTCGTGCTGGTCGAGGTCTGGCACAACACGCCCTTCATGATGCTGGTGCTGCTGGCCGGCTTGCAGTCGATCCCGACCGAGCTCTACGAGGCGGCCCGGGCCGACGGCGCCAGCGCCTGGCAGCGCTTCTGGTCGATCACGTTGCCGCTGCTCAAGTTCACGATGGCGGTGGGCGTAATGATCAGGCTCATCGATCTGACCAAGCTGTTCGGGCTGATCTTCGTGCTCACCTTCGGCGGCCCCGGCGGCGCCACCGAGACGGTCGCGTTCACGACGTACCTGATGGGCTTCAAGGACTTCCGCATGAGCTACGCCGCGGCGCTCTCCTACGTGATCGTCGGCGGGGTGCTGGTCCTGACCCTGGTCTTCATGTGGATCCAGCGGGTCCGGGAAACCCGGGCGGCGGCCTGATGGCGATCGCGCTCGAGCGCAGCGCTGTCGGCGCCCGGCGGGCGAAGCGCCACCGCCTGTGGCAGCGCGTCGGCCACGCGATGACCTACGTCGGGCTCTTCGCGGCGCTCGTGTTCTTCCTGGGGCCCTTCTTCTGGATCGTGACCACGTCCCTCAAGGGCAACGAGGACTTCTTCGCGTTCCCGCCGGTGTGGATCCCGGCGGAGCCATCGCTCAAGCACTACGTCGCGCTGTTCACGCGGTCGAGCGGGGCGCGATATTTCATGAACAGCCTCGTGCTCTCGACGATGAGCATGATCGCCGCGGTCGTCGTGAGCCTGCCCACGGCCTACTCGATCGCACGGTGGCGCTTCGGCGGCGGCCTCCTGTCGATCTTCCTGCTCGTGCTGCGGATGCTGCCGGCCATCGCGCTCATCATCCCGATCTACATCGTCTACAAGATGCTCGGGATCACGAACAACTACCTGGCGCTGGTCGTCATCTACACCGTGCTCTACATCCCGTTCGCGGTGTGGCTCCTGGTCGGCTTCCTCCGTGATTTTCCCGTGGAGATCGAGGAGGCAGCGATGATCGACGGCTGCTCGCGCCTGCGGGCGCTCGTTCAGGTGGTCGTGCCGATCATCGCGCCGGGCATGGCCGTCGTCGCGCTGTTCGCGTTCATCGCCACCTGGAACGAGTTTCTGTTCGCGATCGTGCTGACCGGTATCGAGACCAAGACGATGATGGTCCTGGTCACCTCGTTCACGTCAGGCGGCACCGACATGTTCTACGGCGAGGCGTCGGCCTCGGTCGTGCTGGGCGTGCTGCCCGCGTTCGTGATCGCTTTCATGCTCCAGCGCTACCTGGTCAAGGGCCTGGCGCTCGGCGGGACGAAGGGCTGAGAAACGAAAACAAGGGAGATCCCATGAGACGGTTCTGGTCGGCGACTTCGGTCGCCTTGCTGCTCGGTGGCTTCGTCACGATCGGCTGGCTCACGTGGCCGCAGCCCGCGCCGGCGGCGCGGCCGTACGAAGGACAGACGATCCGCGCGGTGGTGAACGCGGAGTTCGTGAAGTACTCGCTCACCCTCATCGAGCAGGACCTTTACGACAAGCTGGGAGTCAAGCTCGAGACCGAGGTAATTCCCGCCGACGCCTTCGTCGCGAAGACCTTGCTCGAGTTCAACTCGGGCGGCAGCCCCTGGGACCTCGTGATGTTCGGGCCCTCGAACATGCCCGACTACGGCCGGCACTTCGAGCCCCTCGAGCCGTGGATCGAGAAGATGAAGCTCGATTTCGCGATGGACGACATCGTTCCCGTGTTCGCCAAGGTGATGCTGCGCTACCAGGGCAAGCTCGTCAGCATGCCGTACGACGGCGACATCCACATCATGTACTTTATTAAGCCCGACTTCGAGCGCACCGAGAACAAAGCCAAGTTCAAGGCCAAGTACAAGTACGATCTGCAGCCGCCGAAGACGTGGAAACAGTGGGACGACGCCGCCGAGTTCTTCCACGGCTGGGGCTGGGACGGCAGCCAGGCGAAGCTCTTCGGCGCCGGCGCCTCGTACAAACCCTCCGGCAGCGGGTACTCGTATCACTGGTGGCGTTCCCGATTCTTTTCCTACGGCGGGAACTACTTCGACGCGAACATGAAGCCGCTCATCGCTACCGCGGCCGGCGTGCGCGCGCTCGAGGAGATGGTCAAGACGATGCCGTACTATCCACCGGGCGTGCTCCTCTTCGAGTCGGAGGAGCCGAAGACCATGCTGGTCAAAGGTGAGGTTCCGCTGCTCTATTCGTGGACCTCCACCGGCAAGCGCGTGGGCAATCCCGCCGAGTCGGTGATCGTCGGCAAGGCCGGCTTCGGTCTGGTGCCCGGCGCCGACATCGACGGCAAGATCGTCAATCGTCCGGCCATTACGCCCGGCCGCGGCATGGCGGTCTCGAAGTACTCGAAGAAGAAGGAAGTCACGATGAAGGTCCTGGAGTTCATCTCGAATCCCGACCAGAGCCTCAAGATCGTGATGGACGCCAAGACGATCATGGACCCCTGGCGTGTCAGCCACCTGCGCTCGGAAAAGTTCCGCAAGCTGTTCCCTGACGCGGACAAGTATCTCGACGCCATCCAGCAGAGCTTCCCGTACCTCGTGCCCGATCCGGTCATTCCGGCCGCCGACGAGTACCAGCGCAAGCTCTCGTTCGAGATCACCGAAGCGCTGGCCAAGCGCAAGGCTCCGAAGGACGCGCTCGATTCGGCCGCCAAGGAGTGGGACAAGATCACCGAGCGGCGCGGCCCGGACAAGCAGAAGGCCGCCTGGGGCGAGAAGCTCGCGGAGATGAAGTCGCTCGGCATCGAGTATCACCCGGAGTGGGCGGCGAAGGCCAAGTGAGCGAAGCCGGCTGCGTCTTCTGTACGGTCGTCGCGGCGCTCGAGCGATCGGATACCTGCCCGGCGGGAGAAGCCGGGCAGGTGCTCAGGAAGGTGCGAGACCTGCCGGCGTCGATCGCGCTCCTGGCGCCCGATCAGTACTACAAGGGCTACACGATGGTCGTGTCGAAGACGCACGCCATCGAGCTCTACGAGCTTCCCGAGCGGCAGAGCACCCAGTACTTCCAGGACATGCTGGCCGTCGCGAAGGCGATCGCTACCGCCTTCCGGCCGCGCAAGATGAACTACGAGGTGCTCGGTAACACCGTCGGCCACCTGCACTGGCACCTCTTCCCGCGCTACGAGTGGGACCCGAACCCGAAGCGTCCGACCTGGGAGACGAATCATCCGCCTCGTCTGCCGAGCCCTGAAGAGTACGCGGACATCCTCGCGGCGATTCGCCGCCATCTTGCCTGAGTCGTACGGCCCCGAAGGCCGGGAGCAGTCATCATGATCGTGCCCCTCACCCTGGCTGATTTCCTGGACCGCGCCGAGCACGTCTATGGCGACCGCGAGGCGATCGTCGACGAGCCCAACCCGCCAGGCGGCGGGCTCGGCCGCATCACCTACTCGGAGTTCGCGGCGATGGCGCGCAGCCTGGCGGCCGCGCTCGACGACCTGGGCGTGCGCGAGGGCGAGCGAATCGCGATCGTCTCGCCGAACGCGGCGCGCTTCCTGGTGAGCCTCTTCGGCGTGAGCGTCTTCGGGCGCGTGATCGTTCCGGTGAACTTCCGGCTGAACGCGGAGGAGGTTCGCTACATCGTCGAGCACTCCGGCTCCACCGTCGTGCTGATCGATCCCGAGCTCGAGGAGTCGCTCCAGCAGCTCAACGTCAAGCATCGCTTCGTGCTCGGCGCGTCGAGTGACACGCAGCTGTTCGGGCGGCGCGACGCGGCGCCGCGGGGCCGGGTGACCGACGAGAACGCGACCGTCTCGATCAACTACACGTCGGGCACGACCGCCCGACCCAAGGGCGTGCAGCTGACTCACCGGGGCTGCTGGCTGAACGCGGTCACGTTCGGCTGGCACCTGGGACTCTCCGACCGTGACGTCTACCTGCACACCCTGCCGACGTTTCACTGCAACGGCTGGGGCATGCCCTACGCGGTCACCGCGATCGGCGCGCGTCAGGTGATCATCCGCAGGATCGACGGCGAGGAGATCCTCCGCCGCGTCGACGCCCACGGAGTGACCCTCTTCAACTGCGCTCCGGCGGTGATCGCCGCGGTCCTCGACGCGGCCACGGCACGGCGCACGCGCGGCGAGAACGTTCCCGGCGCCGGACGGGTGAGGGTCGTGGTCGCCGGCGCGCCGCCGCCGTCGAAGACGATCGAGCGCATCGAGGCCGAGCTGGGCTGGGAGTTCATCCAGATCTACGGGCTCACCGAGACCTCGCCGCTGCTCACGATCAACCGCGCGCCCCAGGAGTGGGAGGGGATCGACCGGAGCGAGCGGGCCCGGCGCCTCTCGCGCGCCGGCGTTCCCGCGGTCGGCGTGCGCATGGCCGTCGACGAGAACGGCGAGATCCTCACGCGGACCAACAACGTCTTCGAGGGCTACTGGAACCAGCCCGAGGAGACCGCCAAGGCGCTGGCCGACGGCTGGTTCCAC
>Ga0137407_10001503_pt1 | contig 15234 bp, 13 predicted proteins | sample CZOMad2_2_16fung_FD_108410 | JGI IMG/M metagenome (GOLD analysis project Ga0137407, IMG submission 108410) | Vadose zone soil fungal communities from Angelo Coast Range Reserve, California, USA - CZOMad2_2_16fungal (Illumina Assembly) | ecosystem: Environmental > Terrestrial > Soil > Vadose...
CAGGCATGCGGCTGATCAGCTTCGCCCAGCCCTCGCTGGTATTACCCGCGGCCGCTCGCATCAAGTTGTTGTCGACGTTCTCCTGCGCAATGCCGTTGACATTGATGTTGAACGGCGCCAGCTCGAGTCCGATCGCCTTAATCCAGGAGTTCTGCGCGCCCCGCGAGGCGCCGTAGACTGATAGGTAGGCCGTCGGCAGCGCGTCCACGACGGGAGTTAGCATGGTTGCGGCGCCGGTAATACCTACGAGGGAGGTGATGGCCACGATCTTGCCGCCGCCCTGTCGCTTCATCCGCTTGACTGCGGCGCGTGTCACCCGGCAGAAAGAGAAGAAGTTCTCGTTGAAGATCTCCTCGACGGCGGCCTCGTCGATGTCGTCGATGGCAATCGACTTGACGATGCTGTGATTGCTCACTAGCACATCGATACGCCCGAACTTCTCATCCAGAGAACGAAACATGCCCTCGACGTCCTGCGGCTTCGTCAGATCGGCTTCGAATACCATTCCGCCGCCGGCATTCTTCCTGGCGTAATTCGCGTGCTGCTCGGCGTCCGCGCGTTTGCGATCCTGAACACATACGATCGCGCCCGCATCAGTGAACACTTTGGTAAATGCCGGCCCCATGTATTGGGACACCCCCGTGATCAGCGTTACTTTTCCGTCGAGTCTCATTGAATGTTCCCCCGTAGCCACAATGTCGCGATGTCTATTTCAGGTCGACCGGGGCGCTCGCGCGTCGTGCCGGCAGCAATATTCGCCTCACTTCTCAGTGAGAACATTCGCCTCGCGATACAGCGCCCACACGTAGTTCTTCGTGCCGAGGTCGCGCAATTCCTTGACCGCCTGGTACTTCGGGTGATCGAAGAGCTGTTTCGGCCCGTCTTCCGTCAAGTACTGACAAACGATCATCCATTTTTGGCCGCCACCGATCGTCGTGTTGGCGAATTGGACCGGTACCTTGTCTGTGATCTTGCCCATGCAGATCAACTTGCCGCCTAGTTCGTTCTCCACGATCGGGCCGGCGACACTCAGGTATTTCCGATAGACCTCTTGGTCCCGGAAATCGAACATATTAAGTGCGAAGTACAGCATAGTCGGATCCTCCCCGTTTACGATCTCATGTTGTCGAACTCGTTCTGTGCCGCACCTCGCATCTCGACATACGAGGAGAGGTCTCTCTCATCACGCCGCCGCGCCCTTGTGCTGCATATACACGACGTGGGTATTCATGAATTCATACAGGCCGTGCCTGCCATCCGCGCCGCCGATTCCCGACTTGCGCCAACCCGCATGAAAGCCCTGCAGCGCCTCGAAATTCTCCCGATTGACGTAGGTCTCGCCAAATCGCAATTCGTTGCACGCTCGCATCGCGGCATTGAGGTTGCCGGTGTAGATAGAAGAGGTCAGACCGAGTTCTGAATCGTTTGCGTATTCGATAGCCTGATCGAGTCCGTCTACGACCACAATCGGCACCACCGGTCCGAAGATCTCGGTACGCACGATGTCCATCTCTTGCCGGCAGTTGCCGAGCACCGTGGCCTCGTAGTAGAAGCCTTTCGTTCGGTTGCCCCGCTTGCCGCCCAGCAAAACTTTGGCGCCGTCGGACACAGCGCGATCTACCATTCCCGCAACGCGCTCGAGCTCATGTCTATTCATGAGCGGTCCCATGTCGATGGACGAATCCTCGAGCGGGTCCCCGTACGTCGTCGTCTTCATCGTCGCGCACAACTTCGCGGTGAATGCGTCGACGATCTTCCGATCGACATAGACACGCTCTGCGCAGTTGCAAATCTGCCCGGTGTTGGTAACCCGAGAAGCCTTGATCGCCTGCACCGCGAGATCGAGGTCCGCATCTTCCAGGACGATGGCGGGCGCCTTGCCGCCGAGCTCCAGGTTCACTTTCGTCACGTTATTCGCGGCGGCAGCCATGATGCGTGCCCCGGTTGCAACACTGCCGGTGAACGTGATCAATCCCACTTTCGGGTGTGTGGTCAAAGCCTTGCCGCACGACGAGCCGCTCCCGGTAACGACATTGAACACCCCGGCGGGCAGCCCGGCTTCGGCTACGACTTTCGCCAACTCGACTGTGTTGTTGGGGGTCTGGTCGCTGGGTTTGACGATGATGGTGTTGCCGGTCACGAGTGCGGGAGCCATCTTCCGCACCGCCAGAAAGAACGGGAAATTCCAAGCGGAGATTCCCGCGACGACACCGATCGGCTTTCGAAATACAAAGATGTTCTCGTTTGGGCGGTCACTCGTAACAATTTCCCCTTCGATGCGGCGGGCCCACTCGGCCATGTAGTCAATGTATTCGGCGGCGAATCCCACCTCGACCCTCGCAAGACCCAGGGGCTTTCCCTGTTCCTCGGAGATTACGCGCGCGATGTGCTCTGCTTTTTCTCGCACGCCACTGGCGATCCGGCGCATGTGACCGGCTCTCTGGATTGCCGGCAGCCGCTCCCACTTGAGCTGTGCGCTCGCAGCCGCCTCAACGGCCTCGCGAACGTCCTCGACCGAACTGTCGGCTACCGTGGAAATCTGTTCCTCTGACGCCGGGTTGAACACGTCCACGACGTTGCGTGTGGAGGCGTCCGTGAAACGCCCGCCGATGTAGTTTTGATAAGTTTTCACCGTGTTCTCCGGGTTCTATGCTTGAAGCAGGTACTTGTTGACCGCGTCTTCATTCCAGGACAAGCCCACTCCGGGTCGGTCCGCAGCCGTAATGGCACTCTTGGCGGGCTTCAGGGGTTCCTGCAAGATGGCGTCGGCCCAATCGACGAATTCAAGCCAATGGCCTGTGGGTGTCACGGCCATTAGGTGTGCGCTGACCTCGGCGAATAAGTGAGTGGACATGGGGATTCTCGCCGCCTGAGCGACACCCGCCGCGTGCAGCCAACCGGTGACGCCACCGATTCGCTCGAGATCGGGCATGACATAGTCGCTGGCGCGCGCGGCGATGGCAGAGCTCATCTCGGCGACGCTGTTAAAGTTCTCGCCGATCTGAGTCGCAGTCTTCAATTCGCTCGTGACGCGCGCATTGCCGGGGAAGTCATCTTGCGTCGTGGGTTCCTCGATCCAGTACAAACCTTCGCCGTCAAGAGCGTGGCCTCGCTTGATGGCTTCAGCTACCGTCAACGCATGGTTGTAATCGGCCATCAAGGCCACCTGATCCGGAATTCTCTTGCGGATGGCACGCACCACCGCGAGGTCCGCCTCGACGCTCGGATGGCCCAGGCGCACTTTGATGGCACTGAAGCCTTCCGACAGCAATTCAACGGCTTCGTCGGCCGCTTCTTCCGCCGGCATGATGCCGAGGCCGTTGCTGTTATAGGCAGGAATCGACGTGATCTCGCCGCCGAGCAGGCGGGTGAGGGGTAGATTGACCGCCTTCGCAAGTGCATCCCAGCAGGCGATATCGATGCCGGCCAGCGCCATCGAAACCAACCCGCGTGTACCCAAGAGCTGATAACGACGTGACGCCTTGCGTTGATTCGCCATCGGGGCAATTCGTTCGCCGGAAAGCTGTGTCGCCATGTCGGCGATAAGTGCCTGGAGCGGCGCGCAGGCGGCCGGTAGGTACGCGAACAGATACGCGTGTCCGATAATGTCTTCTTCGGTCTCGATATCGATCAGAACGAGCGGAGCATTGGCGACGCTGCCCACACTGGTGCGCAACGGACGCTTCATGGGCGCACCGACACTGCGCGTGCGAATCCTTCGGATCGTGAGCGCGGCGTGGTCGGTAACCGGTCGTGTCTGCTTCAATACTTTGTCTTGCATATGTTTCGGCTCAAACGCCAACGTCGCCTACGCAGTGCCATTGATGTAAAGTTTGAGTGCGCCATAGGTGACTCGATTGACGGGCGTCGATACTTTCAATTCTTTCCCGAATCGCACGACGGCGCCGCTGAGCCAGTCGAGTTCCAGTCGATTTCCGCGGGACAGATCGACCTGCATCGAAGACATCATGGTGGCAGGTACGGCGTCGCAGAGCTCAAGACCCTTGTTGGCGTACTTTGGATCGAGGCCAACGCCCTTGGCGATTCCCACGCGCACCGTTTCGTCCATCGCGTCCAGTAATAGCGCCCGAGTGTCGGGATCAGACCGGATGGGACCAATCGCAGATCGCATCAGCGTGGTGGTCGCGCTGAGCCCGACGAGAAACACGAACTTCTCCCAGATTTCCCGCTCTATGTCGTCGCTCAACTCCGCCGTAACACCGGCATCCCGCAACGCCTTGAGGAAGGCCAGGGCGCGCTCGGTACGAGTGCGGTTGAATTCTCCAAAGGTGATGCGCGCCATCTTACCGGCGTGGTGAATCAAACCCGGTCCACCGATCGAGGCCGCGATGTAGCAAAGTCCTCCGAGAATGTTCTTCTGGTCGACGAATCGCGCCAGTATCGCGTCTTTGTCGACCCCGTTCTGCAGCGAAATCACGGCGGTCTGGGGCCCGATCAGTGGTTCAAGCGACCGAGCCGCCGCCTCCGTATCCCACAATTTCACGGCGACGATTGCCAGATCCACTGGCCCGATGGATTCGGGTTCCGCGGTGACGCTGACCGGTTTGATCAGCATGTTGCCCAGCGGACTCTCGACCCGCAGTCCTTCGCTGCGCATCGCTTCCAAGTGCCGACCGCGCGCGATGAAATGCACGTCCGAGCCCGCCTGCGCCAGACGAGCGCCGAAATACCCGCCAACTCCGCCCGTTCCCACGATGGCGATTTTCATATCTTCAATACGCTCCGAATCCTGGACGTAACACTACTGATCACGACGGCTACTCACTTGGAACCGGTCTAACCATAAATTCGATTTCGAGTACGTAATTTCCAAGGTCTGGCGCCCGTAACTAACGCTACGCACGATGTTTGACGCGAGTTCTATCAAGGTCATCGAGGCAAGTACACCCGCTCAGCGCGAGCGAACGATCGGTGTCCGCCAGCAGATTGAGCAGCACCGCTTCCACACCCTCCTGTCCTGCCACCGCTAGACCGTGTATGTACGGCCTTCCGAGCAGGACCGCGTCGGCGCCGAGTGCCACTGCTTTCAGTACGTCGCTGCCCCGGCGGATTCCACTATCCATCATCACCACTTTGTCTGCTCCGATGTGACTGCGCACATCAACCAGGGCGTCGAGAGCGGCAATGCTTCCGTCGACTTGCCTGCCGCCGTGGTTTGACACAATCACCCCATCGAACCCGATGTCAAACGCCCGGGCGGCATCCTCTGCGGCGAGGATGCCTTTTGCGAGGAGTGGCAGCTTCGTAATACCGCGCAGCCATCGCATCGCTGACCATCCCAGCGAAAAATTGGCCGGTGTATTGAATAAATCGAGGAACAATGTCGCGGTGCCTTCGGGGTCTTCGGCCGGATCGCAGCCCAAGCGGCTGCGGAATACGGGGTCCTTCATGAAGTTTGCAAGGCCCGCCCCCTCTCTGAACGGCAAGTAGCGTTGGTTACCTAAGTCCCGCTCTCTCCAGCCGAGCATCGGCGTATCCAGCGTCACGACGATGGCTTGATAGCCACTGACTGCCGCGCGGCCCACCAAGCTCGCGACGAGATCCCGGTCATTGACGAAATAAAGCTGAAACCAGCGCGGGGTTTGCGGCATCTCACGGGCCAGGTCCTCCATGGAGAAAGAGGAAGGAGTCGCGACAATATATGGCAGGCCTAGGGACTCGGCCGCTCTTGCCACAGCGACCTCACCGTCCGGATGGGCAATCGTTGCCACACCGATGGGAGCCAGAAGAATCGGTGCGGGCGGGATAGTGCCAAATAGGTTGATGGAGAGATCCCGGATCGACGAGGAACTCAGCATCCGCGGCACCAATCGCCAACGATCAAAAGACTCGCGATTCTCGCGAACCGTGTTCAGGGAGCCAGCTCCGCCTTCGATGAATCCCAATGGCCCCTTTGGCAGTTTCAGGGCCGCTTGGCGCTCCCATTCTTCGGGCGAGACCGGCCACTGAGTGGCGGTGCTGGCATGCGCCGCAGCTCGCTTCCAGACGGAGTCGGCCCGCATGAGGCGCCCTCCAACTACATTTGCTTCGCGGATCGACACCGCATCCGGACCCAGTACGCTCGCCCGGTCACGCGCACTGGCTGCCGCTTCGCTCGTTCGCTCAGCCATCTTCTTCGGCGAAGAACTTGAGCAGTTCGTCGATCAGGAACTGCGGTCGTTCCTCGGGTATCCAGTGCCCACACTCGGGAATCGAGCCGCCGCGGACATTGACAGCGAGCTGCTCGAGAGCTTTCTTGGGTCCTTCACCCAGAAAGGCCGCGCCACCATAAGCAAGAACGGGCATTTTCAGCGGCGTCTTCGCCAGCACCCTGTTGTGCGCGGCATCTTCATAGTGCGTGGAATAGTATTTCAACGCGTTGAGCCCACCCGGTGACGAATAGCATCGCACGTACTCTTCGAGGTCCTCGGCGGAAACCGCGGTGGGGTTATACGCAAAATGCTGATGAAACCATCTCAAAAGGAGCCGCTCGCGGCCGGCGATCAGGGCTTCGGGGATCCCGTCGGGCGCATCCAAAAAGCCAACGTGCCATACGGCTCGACCCAGTCCGTCGGTCGCGAAAGGGTGACGCAATGCGTCCTCGTATCCGAATCCACCCAGCAGAGTCTCCAAAAAAACGAGCCGCCGCACCTGATCCTGATGAGCGGCCGCGTAGGCGTACGCCGTGTTGGCGCCGAAGTCATGGCCCACGAGGAAGATCTTTTTGAAGCCCAAGTGCTGTACAAGTTGGTACACGTCCTCGGCGAGCGTTTTCTTGTCATATCCGTGGGGCGGCTTTTCCGAGTCGCCGGCGCCCCGCAAATCCGGAGCCACCACGGTGTAGCGTTGCGCGAGTGCCGGCATGATCCGCGCGATCCACATGTGACAGGTCTGTGCAAAACCGTGCAACAACACTACGGGATCGCCCCGGCCGGCGGTCACGTAATGCATGCGAATCCCATTGACTCGAGCGACGTGATGTTGGGCCAGATCGCTGTTATCGGGCCACTGATTATGTTTGCTCACAGTCCCCCCTTCTTATGCATCCGGCAGCCCGTTCTCTGGCAGCGTCTCCGGATAATTTTCCTACCAGACAACTCATCTGATGATATGATGTATAGGTCTGGTGGGGAAGTCAAGGGAAAGCAAATTATTTCACATGACTGCCTCGCCGGGTCTTTGATTCAGGGAATTGCCAGAGTTCAATCCATATTTTGTCAAAACTGACGTGCTAACATCAGATGTGCTTGGAAGCACGTCTGATGTTTAGCTAGAGTGAGTCGAGCGATCGAAGGGTATCTCCGGTCAAAGATTCGACATGGAAACACTATGAGATCAATGCCAGTACGGAAGAATCAGCTCGCGGATCAGGTGATGCGCCAATTGCGCCGCCTGATCACCTCGGGAAGATTCGCCGTGGATGAGCGCCTGCCGTCAGAACCTCAGCTCATGAAAGAGTTTGGCGTGGGTCGCACGACGATTCGCGAAGCCGTGCGCGTTTTGGCTCATTCGGGCTTGCTGGAAGTGCGCCAAGGTTCGGGGACCTATGTGCGAGCGGCGTCCACGAGCGGAGATCTGGTCGAACGGCTTCGCAATGCCCGGGTTCGTGAAGTCTACCAAGTGCGCCGGGCGCTCGAAGTGGAAGTGGTCAGGGCTGCCGCGATCGCCCGCAATCAAGAAGATCTGGCCACGATGAGAGCGACGCTCGACCGCTTGCACGAGAATCTTAAAAAGGGGGCGCGTGAGGCGTTCCTCGAGGCGGATATGGAGATGTACTCGGCTCTCGCAGCCAGTACCAAAAACACGGTGTTGATCGACTTCTGCCGATCGTTTGCGCAAGCCCTCAAGGGTGCCCTCACTCAGGTGATGGTCTTCCCGGGAGTCATGAAGTCATGTGTTGCGCGGCACGAGCGTGTGTATCAAGCGCTGGTTGATGGCGATCCCAAGGTGGCGCAACTCGCCACTGCGCAGTTTCTCGAGCGTGTCAGTAGCTTGATCGAGGATCTGCTCGGAAACGACAGCCGCATCGGTGATCCGGCCGCCGGGACAGCTACTAGCGCCCCGAACGATGCCACCGAAGCACAGGAGTCCAGCCGATGAGGCTCTTCAGGCCTTCAGGCATTGATGAATCCTCACGCCGATCAGGAGTGTACTGATGACCGTCCTCGAAGTTGGAAAATGCGCTCTTCTGCTGATGGATCTTCAGAATGAGATCGTCCACCGGGACGGTTTCGTCGGGGGACAGGGAATGGCCGCCGAAGCCGAAGAACGGCATGTGGTTGAAAATAGCACCCGGGTGCTGCATATCGCGCGGCTCGAAAAGATCCCCGTGTTCCACGTGGGTATGGCCTTTCGCAATGGCTATCCGGACGTGAATGCTCGGGCTCCAATCTTTCAGGGCATCGTGGCCGCCGGCGCGCTCCTGGATGGTTCCTGGGGCACGCAGTTTCTTCCCCAGGTCAGACCGTTGGAGGGCGAGCCGATCGTGTTCAAACGCGGCATCGGTGCCTTTGCCGGTACCGATTTACGCAGGATGCTGCAGGTGTCATCCATCGAGACGCTTGTGCTGGCCGGCGTGGCGACGAACTTCGTCGTCGAAGCGACCGCACGACAGGCCGTGGACGAGGGCTTTCGTGTGATTACTTTGCGGGACTGTTGTGCCACGTTCAACGGTGCAATGCACGACAATTCGCTGGGGTTTCTGAGTTTCCTGGGCGCTGTAGTGACAGTGGACGAATTCGCGATCGCCGCGCGGTCGCATTCAGCGTCTGGTCCGACGAAGGCGTGACGATCCGGTGTTCGGAGGCGATGATCCATGAGCGTGAGTCCCCAGACAGCGGCCGGAATGCAAGGCGCGCGAATCGTACACGTTGGAATCACGTTTGACTTCGTTTGCCCATGGTGCTTCATCGGTGAGCGCCGTCTTCGCCTAGCGTTGGCGCAACTTCCTGAGATACCTGTCGAGGTCGCCTGGACGCCTTTCCAGCTCAATCCCTGGGTGCCAAAGAGCGGGATGTCCCGCCGGGACTACCGGATACGTAAATTTGGAAGCTGGGAGCAATCCCTCGAATTGGATGCAGAAGTGGTGGAAGCGGGACGGGCGGATGGATTGCAATTCAACTTCCAGAGTGTGGAACGTATACCCAATACCTTCGAGCTGCATCGAGTAATGCAGTATGCGCAGCGTGAAGGAGATCCGAACGAACTCGCGGTTCGGCTCATGACAGCCTATTTCTCGCAAGGCGTCGACCTGTCTGACTGGCGTCAGGTATTGGCGATTGCCGTGGATACCGGATTGCCTGCGCAGGGAGTCCGGGAAATTCTGGAGAGCGACACGTTTGCCGCCGAAGTTCGGGCCCTCGAGACCGAAGCGAGAAATTCGGGAACTTACGCAATTCCTGAACTCAAGGTCGGCCTTCACCGGCTCACCGGCGCGAGGACGGTTGCGAGTCTGGTTTCGGCAATTCGTGCCGCGGCTGAGATTCGAGAGCAGGAGTAGCGTGGGTTTCGCACGCAGCGAGTCTCGACTGCTCGAGAAAATAGCCTGGAGGCTCATTCCCTTTCTCGGCGTCCTGTTTTTCATTTCGTTCCTTGACCGCGTGAATATCGGTTTCGCGGCACTCACGATGAATCAAGAACGCGGAATATCGCCGTCTCGGTATGGACTCGGTGCGGGCATTTTCTTCCTCGGCTACATGTTGTTCGAGCTGCCCAGCAATCTAATTCTCGCACGTGTAGGTGCCCGCATCTGGATCGCTCGTATCATGGTCACGTGGGGCGTGATCGCCGCCGCCATGGCTTTTGTTCGGGGGCCGCTGAGCTTCTGCGTGTTGCGCTTCTTGCTGGGCGTGGCGGAGGCAGGGTTCTTTCCAGGAATCATCTTTTATCTCACTTTGTGGTTTCCCGCTCGATTCCGGGCCACTGCCATGGGAGCCTTCCTACTGGCGCTGCCGCTGTCGAGTGCGTTGGGAGCGCCTCTTTCGGCGGCTCTCCTGGACCTGAACATCGCCGGATTGCGCGGTTGGCAGAGCCTCTTTCTAATCGAAGGCCTGCCGGCTGTTCTGCTGGGTGTCGTCGTGTTCAGACGCCTGGTGGACGGTCCTGAGAATGCGACCTGGCTCACTGACCCCGAGAGATCATGGTTGTTGGAGACTTTGGCCGCCGAGCCGGCCGGTCGCGCCGGGCCACACCTGTCCACACTTCGCCAGAGCCTCGCGGATCCTGCGGTTCTAGCCTTTGGCGTCAGTTATTTCGGGATACTCGCCGGCTTGTATGGGGTTGGATATTGGTCGCCGCAGATGGTGGCTGCTGTGGGACACTTAAGCCATCTGCAGATTGGGTTACTGACCCTGGTGCCCTACTTGATCGCGACGGCCGGGATGTTTGCCTGGGGGCGCCACTCGGACGCGAATAACGAAAGGACGTGGCATGTTTCGATCGCAGCCTTCGTGGGCGCCGGTGGACTGGCCGCCAGTGCGTATCTGTCGAATTCGAGGTGGGCATCGCTCATTGCCATTACGCTCGGGGCGATCGGAATCTACGCGGTGCTCCCGGTGTTCTGGTCGCTGACGACATCATTGCTGGGAGACGTCGCAGCGGCTGGTCGGATTGCGCTGATCAACTCCATTGGCAGCATCGGCGGTTTCTGTGGTTCATGGGCCGTGGGAGCGCTTCGGCAAACGACGGGTCGGTACACGGCCGGCTTGTACTTGTTGGCGGGATTGCTGGCCGTATCGGGCGCGCTCGTCCTGCTCATAGTCCGTTTCGGAGCAGGTCTCAGCAGTTCAACGCCCGCTCCGAATAGGGTTCAACTTGAATGATTAGGAGGCGGTTGTGCCAAAGTTGATTCACGCAACGATTCGCGTCGCCAGCGCGCTGTGAACTCGCACCCGAAAGGAAACGAAGAGGTGATCGATCTTTACACCTGGGCGACGCCCAACGGCCGAAAGATTTCGATCGCACTGGAGGAGATGGGATTACCTTACGACGTACATAGGGTCGACATCGGGAAGAATCAGCAGTTTGATTCCGCTTTTGCCGCTCACGAATACGTGGCAGACGAGTATTCGATAGCTGATATGGCGCTGTGGCCCTGGGCTTCTCGTTTTGCGTGGCAGGGCGTCAGTCTTGCCGACTTCGAACATGTGAGACGTTGGTATCGGACCCTGGCAAATAGGCGCTCGGTCGTGCGTGGCTACAAGGTCCCGGATGATTCGCTCGATATACCGTGGGTTCCTTGACGGACTGGTTCTGTCTAGAAATACAGGGGATCTCAGTACGAGAATTCGATTTTAATCGTAGCGCTGAGACCGAGCCTCCTTATCTTTTTCAAAAGCATAGCGGTGGAAAAAAATACTGTACCCATCTGCGCGTACGTGTTGGTATCACTATTGACTACCAGCGACCGCACCCAAAGTAGGTGACCGTTATCGAGCGGATTCAAGAGGGAGTGCAATATGCCGAACGGGTCTCGCACCGCAAAGTCTGCCACGAATGTCCCGCATCGTCGCCGCTGTATCGGGACAACCACGTCGGTCACCGCTGCAGTTCTGGCCGCGCTGTACGGAGTGTCGTCTGTCGCCGACGAACCCCCAATGCAGGAAATCATTGTTACCGCAACCCGGCGCGCGGCGTCTGCGCAAGATATTCCCCTCAGCATCACCGCTATTTCTGGCGATACGCTCGATCAGGCCGGGATTCAAGACATGTCCGCTCTTGCACGTTCAATGGCCGGCTTCAACTTTGTTGACAAAGGTCCCTTCGGCGGCGCCTCCGGTAGCTCGCTGATTATCCGTGGCTTGAACGGTGAGGCGCTGGTCTTCCAGCCGGGACTCGGCACACCGGTAGTGCCGCCGGTAGCGACCTACGTAGACGATACACCGCTATTCTTCCACCTACGTCTGCAAGATCTCGACCACGTGGAGATCTTACGCGGACCCCAAGGCACGCTGTACGGTTCAGGATCACTCGGCGGCACGATTCGCTTTATACAAAACGCTCCAGATCCTACGGCCTTCAGTGCGAAGACCGAGGTGGGGGTCAGCAAGACTGACCATACGCATGCGATCAACGACGATATCAATGCGATGATCAATTTACCCGTATCACCAACTATCGCAGTGCGGTTGAACGTGAGCTTTACGGATGAAGCCGGGTTCATCAATGAGCCCAATCTCTACGCACTCGACGCCTCGGGTGTTCCGATCGCAGCGCATTCAGGCCAACTGTTGAGCCCTCCGGTGACCTATTCGAAGGACGGCGTCAATAGCTACGGTTATCGGTCCGCACGCATCGCTGCGCTCTGGAAGCCAAACGATGATTTTCACGCGCAGATCTCATATTACTATCAGAAATCGACCGCGAACGGCTTCCCGGCGATTACGCCGAACGTCTACGGCGCGGCTGCTCTCTCGTTCGCAGACGTATCGCAGGATTCCGCGACCGACCGAGTGGACTTGGCGGCGCTAACCCTAGAGTACGACCTTGGCTTTGCCACCCTCACCTCCAACAGTTCATGGGCACACCACAACAACGCAACAGTCAGCGACTTGACCCATCTTTACGAAGGATTCTCGTTCTATCCGTCGTTTTATGGAGCGAACCCGCGGGCGCTAGTCATCGGCCGTGATCAACTCGACGATAAGCCATGGACGGAAGAGGTCCGCTTCGTGTCCAAAACCCATGGGACATTTGACTGGGTGGCCGGTCTGTTCTTTAGAAAGGAGCAGACGAACATCCAGGAGCACGAGTACTACCCTGGCTACAACGACTACTTTAATGCCTGCGCTCCCGTGTATGGGGTCAGCAACGGCGACGGTGTTACACCTTCCCAATGCGGAGTCGGGGAGTACGGACCGATTAACAACGTGGGTGCAATTAACGGCATTCCGCTCGTGAGGGACCAGACCTATATCGGAGACTTTCAAACGACTTTCAAGGACTTGGCTCTCTTCGGGGAACTTACTGCGCATTTGTCGGACGCGTGGAGCGTGACCGGCGGAGCGCGCGCATTCAAACAGACCGTGTCGCAATCACAGCAGACCGGGCTGCTGTTCGATGGTCCGGCGTTCACTGCAAATAATTCACTCAGTGCCGAGTGGCGACGCGCCTCGTGGAAGCTCAACACGGCCTACAAAATCGACAACTCTAATCAAGTGTATGCGACCTGGTCGCAGGGATTCCGGCGCGGAGGGGTAAACGCGCTGCCGCCGACTGAACCTGCTGCCAATTATGTGACGCCCGCGGCGCTGTTCAAGGTGCAACCCGATACCGCCGACAACTACGAAGTGGGCGTCAAGGGAACATTGTGGAATCGTATTCGTTATTCGGCGGCGATCTTCGACATCCAGTGGCATAACATCCAAGAAGGCGCGCAGTTGACGCCGTTCGTGTACCCAGGAGCGGTGAACCTGGGGGATGGGTACAGTCGCGGACTCGAAACCGAACTGTTTGCCAACATCACTGAACATGTCTCTGCCCAACTTGGGTATACCTACGACGAGACTAAGCTGACCTCAATTTCTGCAGAGGCCTTGGGGGGCTTGTCCGTTCCGCCACCGGCTGCCGGGGGTTCTCTGCCTGGCACCCCGAAGAACAGTCTGGCGCTCGGCCTCGAGTACGGCCACGTTGAATTCGCCGACGGTGAACTACGGTGCGCAGTCGACGGTCACTACCAGGGCCCAATACTTCCGGCGGTCTCCGCAACCATCCCGAGGGTAGGTGGATATACCACCCTAGGTACTCGGGCGAGCTTCGCACGCTCCGGCTGGGTAACAACGGTCTATGTCGACAATTTGACCAATGTGCTTGGCATCAATACGTACTCGGACCCCTACAATTACGGTAATCGCAACTATTTTGCGGTAGTTTCGCGGCCCCGCACAATTGGAGTGACGATCGCTTATTCATTCAAGGCGCTGTGAAGGTGGCTCGAAAGCGTGGACCTGAGCGGCATTCATGAACAGCGTACAGATCCTCGAGCGACTGATCGACTCTCCGACGGTGAGCCGCGATTCGAATTTGAGTTTGATCGGGTACGTTCGGGATTTCCTCGCGGGCTGCGGTGTCCAATGCCGTCTATACATGGATGCCAACAATCGGTGCCGTCTCTCAGAGCGTTACATGGAGTCTTCGTTATGATTCGAACCGGCAAGCAATATCTGGATTCTCTGCGCGACGGTCGCGAGGTGTACATCAACGGTGAGCGCGTCAAAGACGTGACCACACACAGGATGTTCAAGCCGCTGGTCGACATTCGCGCGCGCATCTACGACATGCAGCACGAGGCGGTCACGCGCGACCTGCTCGCCTATTGCGAGGATGGGCAATGGCATGCGGTTGCCAACAAGCTGCCTCGCATCCAACAGGATTGGTGGGATAAGCGCCGCGCTACGGATACCGTGTTCGAGACTATAGGGGGCGTCGTGACCCGAGTGGGAGACGAGACGGTCGGGGAAATGTGGTCCTTATTCGATGGCCAAGACGTGCTCAACGAAGTCGATCCTCAGTTCTCCGCCAACATCCGCCGCCATATCCAGGCGGTGCTCGAGGGAGATCCCTTCCACGTGTCGGCGAATACCGATCCCAAGGGCGATCGCTCGAAGCCGCCGCAGGAACAGGACCCTGACATGCTGCTGCACGTCGTCAAGGAAACGGATGCCGGAATCATCGTGCGAGGAGCGAAATACGAAACCGCCGCGGCCTATGCAAATCAGGCGTTCACGAAACCTACCATAGCGAATTGGGGTAATTCCGCACTGTCCGATTATGCCCTGGGATTCATCTGCGATTTGGGTTCGCCGAACCTGAAATTCATCTGCCGCACCGGCTTTGCCGGGCGCGCGCCCGTGGCGGATTATCCGCTGGCGAACAAGTTCGACGAGGTCGACGCCCTCGTTATTTTTGACAACGTGCTGATCCCCTGGGAAAACGTGCTCTTCTACCGGCACACCAAAGCGGCGACGTTCATCCGCGCGACCCTGCACCGCTATTCGGCCTTCGCGTTCGTCCAGCGCAATCTGAAGCTCGCGGACATGATGATCGGTGCAGCTCTGTTCAATGCCCGGCAGACCGGTCTCGACAAACAGCAAGCGGTGCAGGAGAAGCTGGCCCAGCTCGCCGTGTACCGCGAGGGGATCAATGCGCATCTGACCGCGTCGATCGCACTCGCGGAGAAGAGTCCCTCTGGACTGCTGATGCCGAATCAGTCGCTCCTCTATACCGGCCGCGTGCTCG
>Ga0137407_10001504_pt1 | contig 15230 bp, 12 predicted proteins | sample CZOMad2_2_16fung_FD_108410 | JGI IMG/M metagenome (GOLD analysis project Ga0137407, IMG submission 108410) | Vadose zone soil fungal communities from Angelo Coast Range Reserve, California, USA - CZOMad2_2_16fungal (Illumina Assembly) | ecosystem: Environmental > Terrestrial > Soil > Vadose...
CCTGGTGCAGATTGCGCCAGGGGATGACGGAGCGGACCAGCTCCGCCAAGGGAGCGGCGTCGAGCAGGCTGCGCGGTCCGCCGTCACGCGCCGAACCGAGGATCCAGCGCATCAGGCCGCCCAGATCGCTCCAGCCGAGGCGGAAGATGTGCTCGAGGCTGAGCTGGCGCCACCGCTCCGCGAGCTGCCCGGCGGCGAAGTCGGGCAGGTCGTGGTGGGCGGCTACGGCGCAGGCGTTGATCGCGCCCACGCTGGTGCCCGAAAAGATCCGCGGCCGGGCCGAATCGCCCAGCCGCGGAATGAGCTTCCCCAGGACGTACCGGAGGACGCCGACCTCGTAAGCGCCGCGCGCGCCGCCTCCCGAGAGAACGAGCGCGAGCGGCGAGTCGACGTCAGTCATGAGATGATTTTAACAACGATGGCGTACCCTCTGAACCGACCCGCCCCGCAGGGTCGGCGCTAGAATCTGAAATCGAGCCCGCCGCCCACGAAGAAAGCCTGGCGGTTGAAGGCGCTGATGTTCGAGCCGGTGCCCGTGGTCTTCGAGGTGAGGGGGAAATCCGCGTCCGCCTCGAGGTAGACCTTGAACAGCAGCAGGGGGATGTTGAACCCGACGCCGAGGCGCGCGTCGAGAAGCTCGCGCTCGCCGCTCGCCGTTTCGACGTTGATGGGCAGCGCGCCGCGAATGTAGATGGGCAGAAGCGGGGGGCTGATGCGCACGCCGGGCCGGAACACGGTTCCGATGCGGCTGCTCGCGCCAGCCGGGGCGCTGAGGTAGAACTGCTCGGCGAACTCGAGATCGAAGGAGAGGAACGACCCGGGCGTCCAGTAGCTCAGCATGACGTTTCCGGCGAACGGCCAGTTGTCGCTGATCCAGTGCGTGCCGGCGTCGTCATGCGTCGCGACGTTGGCTTCCACCCCTAATCGCAGTCCGACGTCGGCGCGGGCGGCGAGCGGTGCGGCGAGAAGCGCGGCGGCGAGAACGAGCTGTTTCACGATGGGCCTCCGTGACGGTCCCTATTCATTGGACCACCCCACGGCGGGTGCGGCCACTTTTCAGTCGCGGCCCTTCAAACCTACGCCGACAGCTCGAGCATGCGCTGCACCGGCGCCAGCGCGCGCACGCGCAGCTCCTCGGGCAGCGTGATCTCCGGCTTCCGATCGCGCATGCACAGGTAGAGCTTTTCCAGGGAGTTGAGGCGCATGTAAGGACAGATGCTGCAATTGCATCCGCTGCTCGGCGGAGCGGGGATCAGCTCGGCGTCGGGCCGCGCCTTGGACATCAGATGCAGGATTCCGACTTCCGTCGCGACGATGAAGCTCTTCGCGGGGCTCGTCTTCACGTATTCGAGCAGTCCCTTCGTCGACCCGACGAAGTCCGCGATGGCGAGCACGCTCGCCTCGCACTCGGGATGCGCGATGAGCTTCGCCTCGGGGTGACGCACCTTCAGTTTCAGCAACTGCTTTTCGGTGAACTGCTCGTGCACGATGCAGAACCCCGGCCACTTCACCATTTGCCGGCCGGTCTTCTTCTCCACCCAGGCGCCCAGGTGGCGATCGGGAGCGAAGACGATCTTCGCATCGCGGGGGAAGCTGTTGACGATCTTCTCCGCGTTGCTCGAGGTGCAGATGACGTCGCTCAGCGCCTTCACGCCGGCGGAGCAGTTGATGTAGCTGACGACCTTGTGGCCCGGATACCCTTGGAGCCACTTCGCGAACTGATCGGGCGGACAGCGGTCGGCGAGCGAGCAGCCGGCGTCCAGGTCCGGCAGCAGGACCTGCTTGTTCGGGTTGAGGATCTTGGCGGTCTCCGCCATGAAATGGACCCCGCAGAACACGATCACCTTCGCGCCGGTCTTCGCCGCCTGCTGCGAGAGCTGGAGGGAATCGCCCACGAAATCCGCGAGGTCCTGGATCTCCGAGTCCTGGTAGTAGTGGGCGAGGATCACCGCGTCGAGCTCCCGGCGGAGCCGCTCGATGCCGTCGAGCAGAGCCTGTCCCTGGGGCAGGTCGGCCATGGACCTATCTTAACGCTGCCTCGACCAGCTCGCCGAGGCGCGCGACCACAGCGCGTCCACCATCCTCCGCATGGCCGAACCGGTAATCGCTGCGGCCCGCGGGGAGCTCGTCGCACATCGAGAGATCGAGGCCCTCGCGGAACGTCGCCGCCGTCACGGCGCGACCTTCGATGACGACGGCGACGGGCGCGCGCTCCTCGAGGCGGGAGAGCAGGGCCTTCTTCACCGGGCGGGCGAGCGCCTTCGGCACGCGCGCGACGAGAACGCCGCGCGCTTCTTCGCGCGCCTGCGCGGCGAGCGCCTCCACCGGCGCCAGCGCTTCCTGATGCTTTCGCGCCAGCTCGTCGATGCGCCGCTGAAGCGCGGACGGGATCTGTCCGCGGACCAGCGCCTGGACGATCTGCTGCCGCAGCGACTCGCGCTGCGCGGTGCGAAGCTCGGCGGCTGCGTGATCGAGCGCATCGGATAGCCGCGCCGCACCGGGCGAGATGGCGTGCCCGCGCCCGGGGCTGTCGGCGGCTCGCGCGTCCTCGTCCGCTTCCGGCCAGGGAGGAACGCCGGCGCGGAGGAACTTCACCGCGGAGAGCAGGCCATCGAGGTCCGCGTGGGCAACGACCACGTCGACCGGCCCCGCCTTGCGCACCACCTCGGGCGTCACCAGCTCCGGGCAGGCATGCGCGATCCGATTCGGAACCAGCACGAACCGCGGGTCCTCGCGGAACCGCGCCCAGCCGAGAGGGTGCTCGTGGTGATCGATCCAGATGGCGAGGCGAGCTCCGAGCGCCTCGATGAACGGGCGCGTGCTCTTTTCGAAGTTCTCACCGGCCGCAAACGCCACGTCGACCACCGCCACCCGGCCCTGGGGCGGCGGGGCAGGCAGGTTCCCGGGCTGCTCGACGAACATCACTTCCACGCAGTTGTCTTAACGCCGGTCCCCCTTTGGCGTCCGCCGAATCGGCCTTTCGCCGCGATGAGTGCGAGGCTAAGCTGCGCTCCGCATGCAGAACCTGCGCGACAAGCTCCTGAAGGCCGGGCTGGTGACGGAGAAGCAGGCGCAGGAGGCCGCCAAGGAGCAGCGGCAGGGGTCCGCCGGGAAGCATCGCGAACGGGAGAAGCAGATCTCCGAAGAGGAGCGGCAGCGCCGGGAGGCGTTCGCGGCGCGCGAAACCGAGCTGGCCGATGAGCGGCGGAAGGAAGCGGCGAAGCAGGCCGAGGCGCGCATGCAGTCGGAGCGCGCGCGGCGCCTGCGGCAGCTGGTGGAGACCCACCGCATCCGCGAAGCGGGCGAGATCTCGTTCCACTACGTCCGGCGCAGCGGAAAGATCGGGCGGTTGGACGTCTCGCTGCAGACGCAGAAGGACCTGGAGCAGGGCGCGGCCGCCGTCGTCGAGGATCCGGGGTCGCCGGACTGCGCGGTGGTGCCGGGAGAAGCCGCGAAGCGGATCTACCAGGTGGACCCGCAGGCGATCCGGTTCTGGTACGGCCCGGAGAAGCCCATCGGGTTCTCCGACGCCGGCGAATAGGTCACTTGCTGCGCCGGCGGTAGCGGACGATCGCGAGCAGGAACGTGATCACGGCCAGGATGATCGCGGCGCCGTAGCCGATGCGCGGAGGCAGCGACCCCGTCTGTCCCAATCCGGCAAAGAGCAGCACCATCAGGACGAGGAAGTTGATCAGCGTGCCCATCAGGCGTGACCGAACGGGTCGGCGCGCCGGAATATCTCGAGGATTTGCGGGTGCGGCCGGTCCTCGCTCATCGCCGCGATCAGCGCCGCGTGCCGCGGGGTGGACACCGAGCGCACCATTTTCAGGGTCGGCGTCAGCTCGCCCGTCTCCAGCGCGGGCGCCTCGGGGATGAGCGCGACCCGCCGGATCCGCTCGAAGTGCACCGATGCGAGCAGGTTGGCCGCCTGCAATGCCTCGACGATCGCGCGCCGCAGCTCCGGAACCTGGGTCAGGCCCGCGACGCTCTCGGGAACGTCGAGTTGCCGCTCTTCCAACCACCGCTGCGCCGCGACCGGCGAGATCCAGCAGAGGGCGGTCACGAACGGCTGCCCGGCACCGAGCACCACCGCCTGCTCGAGCAGTGGGGTAGCCGCGAGCATCCGCGCCTCCACCTCTCCCGCGGAGACCTTCTCGCCGTTCTCCAGCTTGAACACGCCGTCGATGCGGCCGCACAGCTTGAGGCCTTTCGCGGTCCATTCGCCCAGATCTCCGCTGCGCAGCCAACCGTCCTGGATCGCGGCCGCCGTGTCGGCGGGGCGGTTGTGGTATCCGCGCATGATCTGTGGCCCGCGCACGAGGATCTCGCCGCGCCCGGGGAACCCCTCGACGGGTTCGAGCTTCACGGTCGTTCCGGGCAACGGATGGCCGACCACGCCCGGAGCGCGCGGCTGCTCGCGCCGCGTGATGGTGGCGCAGGGCGACGTCTCGGTGAGTCCCCAGCCTTCCAGCACGGGCACGCCGTGCTCCTCGAACCAACGGAAGGCGGGCTCGCTGATCGGGGCGGCGGCGCTGAAGGCGAACCGCAGCGACCGCAGCGCGTCGCGCAATTTCGCGTCCTTCTTCGCCCGGCCGGTCAGCCCGTTGTAGACGCGGGAAACGGCGAAGTACACCGTCGGGCGCACGTCGGTGATGTTCCGCACCAGGCCGTCGAGGTCCCTCCCGCGCGAGTCGTCGATCACCAGCAGCGCGCGGTGCCAGAGCGCCATCAGACGCTCGAAGAGGGCGCCAAAGCAATGGTGCCAGGGCAGCCAGCTGAGGAAGACGTCGCGCTCGCTTACGTCCCAGACGGCGGCGATCCCGGTCTGCTGGGAGAGCGCGTTGTGGTGCGTCAACTCGACGCCCTTCGGGGCGCCGGTGGTGCCGCTGGTGTAGAGGAGGAACGCGGTATCCCTGGAACGCGCCTCGACGGCGGTCTGCCCGGCGGACTTCTCCAGTGAGCGAAGGGGAACGCCGCGGGCGTCGTCGAGCAGGGGACGATCATCGAGCACGACGACCTTTTCCAGCCGACGCGACCGCGCGAGCTGGTGCTGCTGTGCCGCCGTCCCGACGACCGCGACGCGGGCGCCGGAGTCGTTGAGGCAGTGGTGCAGGACCTCGGGCGAATAGCCGGGGAAAATGGGGGCGACGGCCGCTCCGAGCGTCTGCGCGGCGAATTCCCCGATCATCATCTCGGGGGAATTGTGGGCGACGAAGGCGACCACGTCGCCGCGCTTCACCCCCAGCGAGGCGAGCCCGGCCGCAACGGCGCGGCGGCGCGCGTCGAGCGCGGACCAGCTGAGGTCCTGCCAGCGGCCGGAGGGGCCGCGGTACCGGACCGCGGGGCGGGGTGGATCGGCAAGGGCGCGCGCCGCGATCAGCTCGGGGACGGTGTGGAAGGGAACCGCCGGCAGGGGCGGTCCGCTGATCTCTTCACCGAGCATCGGCACGAAGTCTACGCTCCCGTGCCAGGGGAGCAAGGAGGGCCCCTGCGGCGATGTCTGCCCGAATCGATCCGTGCGCCGGGGTCGTGGCTCCTCGCGTCCGCGCGGCGGCGGCGGCGGCAGACGGTCCGCAGAGATGCGAGAACGGTTGAAATGGGCGGAGATCGCCGGCGGACCAAGGGCGTGTACGCGTTCGACTACGGCGATACCGTCGGCATCACGCCCATCGTGAAGATGCATACGCTGGGGCACGACTTCATGCCGCCCGGTATCCATGCCGGCGGGCTGCGCTATCACGGGGCCGCGCCGCTTGTCTCGCGCTTGCTCCACGACGGCGTGATCGAGGCGGTGGCCTATCCACAGCGCGCCTGCTTCGAGGCGGCGGTCACGTTCTCGCGCACGGAGGGGATCATTCCCGCGCCGGAGAGCTCGCATGCGATCAAGGCGGCCATCGACGAGGCGAAGAAGGCGGATGCGGAAGGAAAGTCTCGGGTGATCCTCTTCAACCTGTCCGGGCACGGGCACTTCGATCTGGGCGCGTACGACCAGTACTTCGCCGGCAAGCTGGAGGACTTCGAGTATCCGCGCGAGGCGGTGGCGCGGTCGATTGCGAACCTGCCGCGAGTGGAGATGTGAAGCCGGGAGGGCGTTACTTCTTCGCCGCCGCCTGCTTCTCGCGGAACTCCTTGATCATCTGCTCCTGCGTCGCCCGCGGCACCGGCTGGTACTTGGCGAACTCCATGGAGAACTCGCCCTTGCCCTGGGTCGCCGAGCGGAGATCGGTCGAGTACCCGAACATCTCCGAGAGCGGCACGTGCGCGCTCGCGATCAGGTACCCCTCCACCGTCTCCGTGTTCTGGATGATCCCCCGCCGCTGGTTCAGCTGGCCCACCACCGCTCCCTGGAACTCCTCCGGAGCCTGCACCTCTACGTTCATGATCGGCTCGAGGATGACCGGCTTCGCCTTCTCGTACGCCTCGCGGAAGCCCATCAGGGAGGCCGTCTTGAAGGCCTGCTCGCTGGAGTCCACGGCGTGGGAGAGGCCGTCGTTGATCACGCAGCGGACCTTCACCACCGGGAAGCCGATCAGCGAACCCTTCTTGATCGCCTCCTTGAACCCCTTGTCGCAGGCGGGGACGAACTCGCGCGGAATCGCGCCGCCGACCACGTCGTCGACGAACTCGTACTGCTCGACGGCGTCCTCCGGCAGCGGCTCGATGTACCCCGCGACGCGCGCGAACTGGCCGGAGCCGCCGGTCTGCTTCTTGTGGGTGTACGCGAATTCGCCGCGCTGCTGGATGGTCTCGCGGTACGCGACCTGGGGCTGGCCGACGACCACTTCGCAGCCGTACTCGCGCTTGATTCGCTCCATGTAGATCTCGAGGTGGAGCTCGCCCATCCCGGAGGCGATGGTCTGCGCCGATTCCTCGTCGCGGTGGACGCGGAAGGTCGGGTCCTCGCGGGTGAACCGGTTGAGCGCCTTGGAGAAGTTCGCCGCGCTGGACTTCTCCTTCGGCGCGATGGCCAGCGAGATGACGGCGTCGGGCACGTGCATCGAGGTCATCGTGTACTTCACGCTGCCGTCGGTGAACGTATCGCCGGAGGCGCAATCGACGCCGAACATGGCGATGATGTCGCCCGCCTGCGCCGAGTCGATGTCGTGCATCTCGTCGGCATGCATGCGCACCAGGCGCGGTACCTTCACCTTCTTGCCGTCGCGGGAATTGACGATGAAGTCGCCCTTGGCGACCTCGCCCTGGTACATGCGCAGATATGTGAGCTGGCCGTAGCGCCCGTCCTCGAGCTTGAAGGCGAGGCCGACGAACGGCTTGGACGGATCCGAGGCGAGCACCACCTTCTCTTCGTTCCTGCTCTGATCGTGCGCCTCGTTCACCACCTCCTTCGGGTTGGGGAGGTAGTAGACGACGCCGTCCAGCAGGTGCTGCACGCCCTTGTTCTTGTACGCCGAGCCGCAGAACACCGGCGTCAGCTTGAGCTGCAGGGTGCCGGCGCGCACGGCGCGGCGGATGTCCTCGACCGCGGGCTCCTTGTCCTCGAGGAACAGCTCGGTGAGCTTGTCGTCGTATTCGGCGGCCGCCGCGATCAGGTCGTGGCGCATCGTCTTCGCCTGCTCGAGCAGGTCGGCGGGGATCTCCTCGGTGCGGATCTTCTCGCCGTTCTCCCCGTCGTAGTAGTGCGCCTTCATGGTGACGAGGTCGATGACGCCCTGGAACTTGTCCTCGGCGCCGATCGGCAGCTCCATCAGCACCGCATTGTGGTTCAGCTTCTCGCGCAGCTGCAGCGTGACGCGGAAGGCGTTGGCGCCCGCGCGGTCCATCTTGTTGATGAAGGCCAGCCGGGGGACCTTGTAGCGCCGCATCTGCCGGTCGACGGTGATCGACTGCGACTGGACGCCGGAGACGGAGCAGAGCACGAGGATGGCGCCGTCGAGCACGCGCAGGGCGCGCTCCACCTCGATGGTGAAGTCGACGTGCCCGGGAGTGTCGATGATGTTGATGTTGTGCGTCGGGCGAGAGGCGTCCGTCGCGTCCCACTCGCAATACGTGGCCGCCGACTGGATGGTGATCCCCTTCTCGCGCTCCAGATCCATCGAGTCCATCTTGGCGCCGACCGCGTCCTTGCCCTTCACCTCGTGGATCTGGTGAATGCGGCCCGTGTAGTACAGGATGCGCTCCGACAGGGTCGTCTTGCCCGAATCGATGTGGGCGGAGATGCCGATGTTGCGGACGAAGTCGATGTTCGCCACGTCTGCCTTGCCTTCCTGAATGCCCCTCCGGAAAAGGGGCGCTGCCACTACCAAGAATCAGTGCGAAAAATCAAGCGCACGGACGCGCTGCTGGCGACCGAGTCTGCCATCGCGGGATGTGCCGGGCGACTTCTTTGATGCCTCCAGGCCCGTTTGGTTGCGGGAAACAACGCGCCGCGCCAGCGCAATCCCAGGCGGCGAGGTTACGGACAAGAAGGGCCGCTGGCAGTGCCGCTACAGCGAGGGTGCCGTCCGGATCCGGGAGCAGAAGAAGTACGACAGGGTGGTGGCGTTCGGTCGCGCGTTGCCTCGCATGCGCCAGGCCATCGATCGCGACATGCGGCTGCCAGGGCTGCCGCGCGAGAAGGTGATGGCGTGCATAATGCGCATTCTCTCCACCTGCTTCATGCGGCCGGGCAGCGAGGCCTACGCGAAGGAGAACGGCAGCTACGGCATCGCCACGTTGCAGAACCGGCACGCAAGCGTCCACGGTGACACGGTGCGGTTCCACTACCGCGGCAAAGCCGGCAAGGAGCAGGTCAACGAGCTGCGGGACCGCCGCGTGGCGCGGATCGTCCGCGAGCTGAAGAAGGTGCCCGGTAAAGACCTCTTCCAGCATGTCGCCGAAGACGGCTCGGTCGTGAACGTCCGCCGGCGGCACATCAACGACTACATCAAGGGAGTGATGGGCGAGCACTTCTCGGCGAAGGACTTCCGCACCTGGGCGGGGAGGTTGATCGCGGCCTGCGCCCTGGCACGCCTCGAGGGCGAGGAGGTCGAGGGCCGCAGCGACCGACGCAAGATGATCGTCGCCGCGGTCAAGGAGACCGCGGCGCAGCTCGGCAATACTCCGGCGGTGTGCAAGTCCAGCTACATCTGGCCGTCCGTGCTGCCGGCTGCCGAAGGCCTTCAGTCTGCACTGAATCGTCAGTGGGCAGACCACGGAGGGATTGCCGGTCGCGCCTTCCCTCGGCCCGTCGCTGTCGGAGGCCCGGGTCCCCCCGGAGCGCGCGCTCGTGGATGGCCGCGTCGTATACATCTGCGTCCTCTCCATCCTGATCGCGGGCGCGGCGGGATTCGTTGCCCAGGCGCTCACCCGCCTGATCGGGCTCGTCACCAATCTCTCCTTCTACGGAACGATCTCCACGGTCTTCACATCGCCTGCGGCGAACCGTCTCGGTCCGCTGGTGGTCCTGGTGCCGATCGCCGGGGCCGTGGTCGTCGGCCTCATGGCGCGCTACGGCTCGGCCGCGATCCGCGGCCACGGCATTCCCGAAGCGATGGAGCAGGTGCTCCTGAACAAGAGCCGCATCCCGGCGCGGATCACGCTGCTGAAGCCAGTGTCGGCCGCGATCTCCATCGGCACCGGGGGCCCGTTCGGCGCGGAGGGCCCGATCATCGCCACCGGCGGCGCCGTGGGCTCCCTGGTCGGGCAGCTCCTGCACACCACCGCCGTCGAGCGGAAGACGCTGCTGGCGGCGGGGGCGGCCGCCGGCATGACCGCGACGTTCGGCAGCCCCGTCTCCGCCGTGCTGCTCGCGGTGGAGCTGCTGCTGTTCGAGCTGCGGCCCCGCTCGCTCATTCCGGTAGCGCTGGCAGCGGCGGCCGCGACGGCCGTCCGGATCGGATTCGTGGGGATCACGCCGGCGTTCGCGATGCCCAACATCGCCCAGCCCGGCGAAGGGGCACTCGCCGCATACGTCCTGCTCGGGGCGCTGGTCGGGGTCGCCGCCGTCGCCGTCACGAAGGTCGTCTACGCCATCGAGGACGCGTTCGATCACCTGCCGATCCATTGGATGTGATGGCCCGCTATCGGCGCCGTCGCAGTCGGCGTGTGCGGCTACTTCTCTCCGCACACGCTCGGCGTCGGGTACGACAACATCGAGCGCATCCTTTCCGGCGATTTCGGCGGACAGGCGTTGCTCGTTCTCGGGGTGCTCAAGTTCGTGTCCTGGTCGATCTCGCTCGGACGAGACGCACGTGACCGAGCAGAGCCTGAGCTGGTGGCCGCCGGACTGAATGGCGATCCAGACACGAAGGGCCGCCCCGTCGCCGGGAGCGGCCCTCGTGAGAGTCAAGGAGAGTCGCTTCAGTGCTTGCGCACGTTCTGCGCCTGTAACCCTTTCGGACCCTTGATGATGTCGAACTCCACGCGGTCGCCTTCGCTGAGCGAGCGGAAGCCGTCCATCTGGATGGCGGTGTGATGGACGAAGACGTCCTCGCCGCCCTCCTGCGAGATGAAGCCAAACCCCTTGCTGTCGTTGAACCACTTCACCGTACCCTGCGCCATGAACAACCTTCTCTTTGTTACGGACGGGTCCGCCGCCCTGTGGTCTCGGGGCGGGCCTGCGCCCGCCGGGACGGATGGGTAGCAGGACTTTTGGCGGAGAGTCAAACCGCGTGACTCTCATGCGGCCAGATGCAGGCCCAAGGGCAACGCCTCGCCGAACACACGCTGCTCGTCCTTCTCGCCGAGCTCTCGCGCCTCGCGGATCGAGCTGGCCCACTCTTCGGGAGCGGCGGAGCGCTCCAGCCGCGCGGCAGCCCGTTCGCGCGTCGGCTCGTCCAGGTCCCGGGCGCGGTCGCCAGACCGCCGGGCGATCTGCGCGATGGCGAACGGCGCGTCGTCTGCGGCGCCGAAGTCCAGCGCGAGAAGGCGAGCGAGCCATTCGCTGGCCACTTCCGGGGGCACGGCGTAGTGCGCGGCGCCGGCGACGGGAACGCGCGCCCCGAGGCGGCCGAGGGTCCAGGCGACGCCGGGGGCGCGGCCGGCGGACAGCTTCTCGAGCAGCCACGCGCCGGCTTCGATCTTCCGGTCCACCGGCAGCCGCTCGAGGGCGCCGAGGAGACGGACCATCTCGTCCACGCCGAGCCCCGGCTGCTTCTTCGCCGGGTTGGCGACCCGCTGCCTCGGCGCGGGCTTCAGGTGGGGAGCGATGGCTTCGAAAAGCGCCAGATGGGCTTCCTCCGGCAGCCCCGCCGCGACCCGCCGCCAGAGCACCCACCAGGCCGCCCAGACCGAGGCCTCCTTGTGGTGGGTCAGGCCCTGCGAAAAGAGCGTCCACGCCTGCTCGACCCGCCAGGCGTCGAGAGGCGCGCCGAACCCGGGCCGGAGCAAGAATCCGCAGAGCGAGAGGAACATGCGCTCGTGGTCCGGGCTTCGCCGCCGCTTCTGCGCTCCCGCCCAGAGCACGCCCCAGAGATCGCGGTCGGTCGCCAGCGTCCAGGAGGCACGATCGCCGAGCACGCGCTCGAGGTTGCGCCAGACGTCCTTCGCGCTCGCGTCGTGCACGGGCTTCTTGCCGAACACGATCTGCAGCTGCTCGCGGGCCGCATCGATGTTGCGCGGGAGCTGCGAGACGCCGCCGGATTCCCGCGCCTCGCCCCGCAGCTGGAACTCCAGCTTCCAGCGCTGAGCGCCCTCGCAGAAGACCTCGAGCGTGCCGATCTCCGTGAGCGTGGCCTTCAGCCGAACCGGCGCGGTCCCTTCGCCGGGAATGACGGTCTGCAGCGGCGGCAGCTCGGCGAGCTCCTCGTCAACGGCCAGCAGATCGCCGGCGCGCTCCGGACGGAATCCGGCCGACGCGAACAGGCGGAACCGGACCGGGCGGCCGAGCACCAGCGAGAAGTCGCGGTCCAGCGTCTGTTCGACTCCCTCCGGCGCCCCACGCGGCACCACGCAGACGGCCTGTCCGCGGTCTCCGACGCCGACGTAGTACGCGCGCGGGCTGCCGCCGCCGATGCGCAGGCCGAGGCCGCGGCGGACGAGCGCATACGTCGCTGCCCCGCGCGCCACCGCCAGGTCCGGCGCGTCGTTGCGGAGGCGGCGCACAGGCTTCGGGCGCCAGCTCGAGAGCACCTCGGTGAGGCGGTCTGCCAGCAGTGGCGGGGTGAGCGCGCCGCCGTTGTAGAGCACGGCGTCGACGCGCTGCTCGCCAGCGGTGCGCGCGTGGCGCTGGAGGAATGCCGCCGCGTGCCTTGTGATCGCCGGATCGGCTGCGTAGGGCAGGCCCAGCTCCGCGAGGCCGCTGGCGCGCGCCGCCCGCGCCGGGGCGTCCGTGGGAGCGACCCGCGGAAAGAACCCGTCGAGCAGCAGGGCGCGAACCTCCTCCCGACCCAGCTCCGCCGCGAGCGTGCCGCCGATCAGCCGCGATCCCGCCCCGGCGACGGCCACCGACGTCCGTTCCGGCGCGCCCTCGGCGAGCAGCAGCTCCTTCGCCGCGCGCGAGGCCTGGACCAGCGCTCCGAACTGCGACGCGTTCAGTCTCTGGCCGATCCGTTTCTCGGCGGTGCGAGCGAGCGCGATGTCCATGTTGTCGCCGCCGAGCAGCAGATGGTCGCCGACGGCGATTCGCTCCAGCAGAGGAGGCGCTTCGTCGCGCACCTCGGTCCGGATCAGGGTGAGATCCGTGGTGCCTCCGCCGACGTCGACGACCAGGACGAGGCGGACGTCTCCGAGCTCCGGTCCGAGGTTGGCGCGGTGGACCCGTGTCCAGTCGTAGAATGCCGCCTGCGGCTCTTCCAGCAGCAGGATCTCCGGCAGCCCCGCCTCCTCCGCCGCCCGCAGCGTCAGCGCGCGCGCGCCTTCGTCGAATGAAGCGGGGACCGTCACGATCACGTCTTGCTCCGCGAGCGGCGCGTCGGCGTGCGCGCGATCCCAGGCTTCGCGCAAGTGCCGGAGGATGCGCGCGCTTGCGGCCACTGGAGAGAGGCGCGGCACGTCCGGCGGCGCGCCCCAAGGCAGGATGGCGGCGGTGCGGTCCACCGCGGGATGGCAGAGCCAGCTTTTCGCCGATGCCACGTGCCGGCCGGGCACCTGGGCACCGCGCTCGCGCGCGAATGTCCCGACCACGGTCTCGCCCAACCCTTCGTGCGGCGAGGGGAGGTACAGATGCGAGGGCAGGAGCTCGCGATCCTGCGTCAGCGAGGCGTCGACGAGCTGTGGGACGTCGAACACGTGAAGCTGCGGATCGCGCTCCGACAGATCGGCATACGCGAGCGCCGAGTTGGAGGTGCCGAGATCGATGCCGACTGCGTACCGCAGGGTCACTCCTGCCTCACGGAGAATTCGAGCTTCCAGGCGCGGCCCGCCGGCGAGACGAGGTTCAACTCGAGCGTTCCCACCTCGGTGACGTGCGACCGCAGGTGGACGGGCAGCACTTCGCCCGCGCTGCCGTCGGCAGCCGGAAGAGTCGTCTCGATCGGCGGCAGCTCATCCAGATCGTCCACCTCTTCGACGACAGCGCCGGGTGCGTCGTCGCGGCGCGCGCTGGAAGCGAAGAAGCGGAACGAGGCGGTCTCGCCGACCACCGCGCCGACCTCGAGCTGGGGCAGTTCGACGGTGCTGCCCTCCTCCATCCCGAAGGGCGCCAGGCAGACGGCGCGAATGGGAGGGGCGAACCCGGGGACCGCCGGCGTCGCCGCCTCCACGCCGACGTAGTAGGCGCGCGCCGTCCCTCCGCGGATGCGGATTCCGCGACCGCGACGCGCCAGCCCCGAGTAGGAGGCGCCGAGCGCCACTGCCAGGTCGAGCGAGGCGGAGCGCAGCAGCTTGATCGGTGCCCCACCTTCGGCGCGCACCCAGCGATCGACGAGCGAGGCGACCCGCTCTTGGAGCGATGCGTCCTTGAACACGCCGCCGTTGAAGAGGATGGCGGTCGGGTGCAGGAAGGTCGCGCCTGGCCTCCGGGCCAGGGTGGCGCTGCCGCGGCGCAGGAATGCAGCGAGATGCTTGGTGACCGCTGGATCCTGAGCGTACGGCAGACCGAGGGTGGTGAGTCCCGTGCGCCGCTGCGCGGCCGGTGCGGACGCGACGTCGACTTCGGGGAAGAAGGCATCGACCGTGCGCCGCAGCTCTTCCTTGGCGAGCTCTGCCCTGATCGTCCCGCCTACGAGGCCGCTGCCCCGTCCAGGGATCGAGAGCGAGGTCGTCCCGGTCTCCTTGGCGTTGCGGCAAGCGTGCGCGAGGGCAGCGAACTGCCAGGAATCGAGCTTCGTGCCCTGCGACCTCAGCTTCTCGCTGACGACGTGCGCGAGCGCGAGGTCGACGTTGTCGCCTCCGAGCAGGATGTGGTCTCCGACAGCGAGGCGCGTCAACGCCAGCCGGCCTTCGTCCTCGCCGACGGAGATCAGCGAGAAGTCGCTGGTGCCGCCACCGACGTCGACCACCAGGATCACGTCGCCCGGACGGACATGCTTGCGCCATTCGTCTCCGGCCGCTTCCACCCACGCGTAAAGCGCGGATTGCGGCTCTTCGAGAAGCGTGAGGCTCGCCAGACCGGCTTGCGCCGCGGCCTGGACCGTCAGCTCGCGGGCGACGGCGTCGAACGAGGCGGGCACGGTCAGCGTGACCGCCTGATCGCCCAGCGAAAGGCCCTCGTGCGCGTGCGCCGCTTCCCAGCCGGCGCGGATCTGGCCGAGGATGCGCGCTTGGGCGTCGAGCGGCGAGATCCTGGGCGCCGATTCGTCCGCCCCCACCGGGAGGAGCTGCGAGCGTCGGTCCACGCCGGGATGGGAGAGCCAGCTCTTCGAAGAGCTGACGAGTCGCCCCGGGACCTGAGCGCCGCGCTCGCGGGCGTACGTCCCCACGATGAATTCGCCGAGCTCTTCGTGCCGCGGCGGCAGGTAGATGAACGAAGGGAGCAACTGGCGCGGCGCCACTTCCTGGCGGGCGACCATCTGCGAAATCTCCAACGGAATCGGAGCCGGGAGCGGCTCGCCAGGTCCCGCGGGCTCGATCGCGAGATCCACCTCGGCGACGGCGCTGTTGGTGGTGCCGAGATCGATCCCGACCGAATAGCGAGGATCCATCAGGGAAGCTCCACTTCCGCCGGCGCGATCAGGCTGGAGTCACCCGAAGCGACCGGCATCCGGACCTGCGCCGCCTTCCACCCGTGGTGGCGCAGGACGCCTGAAAAGGGCGGACTTCCGGTCACGTTTCCGGTCAGGCGCACGGCGCGGGGATCGAAGCCGGCGGGCAGGGTGACGGGGCTTCCCTCCGGCTCGGCACGGACGGGGACG
>Ga0137407_10001505_pt1 | contig 15226 bp, 10 predicted proteins | sample CZOMad2_2_16fung_FD_108410 | JGI IMG/M metagenome (GOLD analysis project Ga0137407, IMG submission 108410) | Vadose zone soil fungal communities from Angelo Coast Range Reserve, California, USA - CZOMad2_2_16fungal (Illumina Assembly) | ecosystem: Environmental > Terrestrial > Soil > Vadose...
CGTTTGTGCGCCACATCGAGCATTCGCTGCACGCCGACCCGAGAGCCGTCGATGGCGTGCACCGTCCATCCGCGCTCCGCGAGGAAGAGCGCGTGCCGTCCTGCACCGCAGGCGAGATCCAACGCGCGACCCGGCGCGACGCCCTCGATCGCCTGCGGCAGTGGCGGCGAGGGCACGTATCCGTGCAGCTCGTCGCCGCGCAGGAATCGCTCGTCCCAGTCCATCCGCTCTCCTTCAGGATGGGCAGGTGTGACTACGAACCCACCCCTCCGAGCTCACCAGCGCAGCCACTCTCCGTTCAATGCGAGAGCGCCCCGACGAAGCTCGACGTCGGTGTGCCGATGCCCGTCACGTCGTCCCATCCGCCCGTGGTGCGGAGGCTGAGATCCTGATCCATGGTCCGCAGCGTGTAGAAAAGTCCGCTCGCCGGCGAGACGAAGTCGCAGTAGTCCGTGCGCACCGCGGCCACGGTGGATCTCGGCGCGGTCACGTCGCGCACCGCGCTGCTCCCTGCCAACGCGTACAGCGCGGGGTTGGCGAACCCATGGGGGGATCCGCGGGCCTGGTCCGACAGCGCCATGATCCCGGCCATGATCGGCGAGGAGAGGCTGGTGCCACCGATGCGATACTCGCCGTAGCGGGTGCCGTCCGGAAACTGCTGCGTCTGTCCGATGAGGTAGCCCGTGGTGACATCGCCGAGCGCGGAAATGTCGGGCACGGCGCGTCCGACACGCCCGTTCGCATCGAATACGGACTGCGGCACCACTCCGCTCTGGTACGAAGGTTCAGCGAAGATCCGGCTCACACCGCCGCCCGAGCCATAGATCCAAACGCCTGGCGGCTTCGGAGTCCACTTCACACCGGGGCCTCCATTCTTGTTGCAGAAGTTGCCCGAGTTGTCGGTCCATCGGCTGCGGGTCGTGCCCCAACCGGTCTCGAAGAGGTATTGGTTTCCGGCGCCGATCGCGATGCTCGTCCCGCCAACCGCCGTCACCCAGGGGCTCGATGCCGGCCAGTCAACCGTTACGTAACCGGAGACGAGCGACTCGTCGCTGTTGTCGCCCGACGAGAAGTACACCCCGATGCCCGTCACGGCAGCCTGGATGAGGATGGACTCATACGGCTTGACGAATCCGCGCGGAAGCAGCTCGGTATTGAAGCCGTACGAGTTGGTGACGATCTGCGCGAGCCCCCGGTCGACCACGTGCACCAGCGCGGCGTCGAGGTCCTGGAAGTTGTTCGGCGCTCCGACGTAGACGATCTTCGCCGCGGGGGCCATGCCGTGCACAGCCTCCACGTCGAGCGTCTCCTCGCCATACCAACCCTGCGGGTCCTGCTTCAGCCCGGCCTCGGGATGGCGGTACGTACCCGGCGCCACCACCTGCGTGACGCGCGTCGACGGCAAGCCGCGATTGGCAGACCACTGATCGAGGTCCTGCTGGATCGTCGGCGAGGCGTAGGCATCGATGATCGCGACGGTCTGGCCCGACCCGTCGTATCCGGAAATGCCGTAAGCTCCTTTCACCTGTTGCGGTGTGTACCCGCAGGGAGCGAACGGCAGCGCTCCGCCGCCGTACGGGTTGGAAACCTCGGTAGCCAACTTCTCGCCCCAGTATGCGCTGCAAGTGTCCGGCGGATTGACGAAGCCGGGTCCCGGCGGCGCATCGGGGTCGCGAGCGATGTTCGTATGGACGAGTTGGTCCACCTGATCGAGTCCCAGCACACCGGTGACGATCCCGGCGAGGCTTGCCGGCACAGAGGGGTCATTGCCCGGTGCGCGGAGTGTCAGCCCTTGCACCGCGTACATCCCGAATGTGACGCCGAATGCCGCGGCCGCCTGTGCCACGGTCCCTTCGGCGGTAACGTAGAGATTGTTCTGCGGTGTATAGACGACGCTGAAACCCTGCGCGGCGAGCCATTGCTGGACGGACTGAACGCTGGCTTGCGGCGGGGCGAATCTTTGCCGGAATTGCCGCGGCGTAAGGAACGCTCCATACGAATTGCTCGTCGGATCCGACACCGCCGCCGCGAGCGCCGCTGCCTGATCGGCGCCCTGCCAGTCGAGATACACGCGGACGCCAACCCAGTCAGTGTCGGAGGCCGCGCGCTTGAAATTGGCGGACGTTGCCCACGGTGGAACGTTGCCGGTCAGGGTCGCCCGCGCGCTGAGCGCGTGCGAGTCCGACGAATGGAGGGCATCGGTTCCACTTCCAGAGCAGGCGGACAGTGCGAGCAAGAGAACGGTACACTTGCGCATGGTGTAGCCCTCCGGGTGAGCCGCACCGTTTAGGTTGAATCGCGATTTGGTGTCAACGCCGCTTCCTCGTCCGGAAATGCGGCCGAACGTAACCGACCTGGATTCGTGCGTTCCCGCCATCGACCTTCGTCGGAACGGGGCCTGCCCGAATTCCCTTTTTGCGTTCAGCGCTCGGGACTCGCCCTGTCGTCCAGGAAGGGAGTGGCCGTGGACAAGGGCTACGTCCATATCCTGCGGCACACCTTCTGTCATCACCTTGCCATGGGCGGCAAGCCGGCGAAGCCGCGCCCCGAACGCAGGGGCGGCGCCATGTCGAACTCGGGCGTGCACGCCTCTCCAATATGTGGAGCGGAGTGCGCCCGAAGAGCCTTGGTCATTGGACCAGCAGCACGCCTCCAATCATGCCCATCCCACAGGCGTAGCGGATCTCGCCCGACTTCTGCGGCGTGAAGTCGATGGCGACAGGCTTGTCGAGCGGCAGCTCCTTGCGGATGCCCTGGTCCTGGATGACCAACTCCTTCGCGCACGTCGCGTCGGTCTTCCGGGTCACGACGACGTGCAAAGGTTCGCCTTTCTTCACGTCGATCTTGCTCGGCTCGAATCCCTTGTCGGTCACCGCGAGATCGATCGTGCGCGCGGCAGGCGCTGCGGCGAGCAGCATGGCGATCAGCATGGCCTTCATGTCGTTGCTCCTTGTGCGAGTTGCGGAAGGCCCCGCCCCTTCCAGACGAGGTACAGCGCGGGGTAGACGACGAGCTCCAGCAAGGCGGAGGTGACCACGCCGCCCACCATGGGCGCCGCGATGCGCTTCATCACGTCGGCGCCGGTGCCGTGCGACCAGAGAATAGGCACGAGACCGACCAGGATCGTGGCGACCGTCATCATCTTCGGGCGGATGCGCTTCACCGCGCCGGCGACGACGGCCTCGCGTGCCTCATCACGCGTCCGAGGTTGGCGGTCCTTCCAGGCGAGGTCGAGGTACAACAGCATCACGATTCCGGTCTCGGCGTCGAGGCCGGCGAGAGCGATCAGTCCGACCCACACCGCGACCGACATGTTGTAGCCGAGTAGCCACAAGAGCCAGAACGCCCCCACCAGGGAGAACGGCACGGCGAGCATCACCAGCAGGGCCTCGACCGCGCTGCCCGAGTTGAAGAAGAGCAGCATGAAGATGATCGCGAGCGTGAGCGGGATGACGATGGCGAGCCGCGCCTTGGCGCGCTCGAGGTAACGGTACTGGCCGGCCCAGTCGAGGCGGTAGCCAGGGGGGAGCTTCACCTTCTCCGCGACGGCCTTCTTCGCGTCGCGAACATAGTCGTCGATCGGGCGCGCGGTATCCGCGAAGACATATCCAGCGAGCTGACCGTTCTCGTCCCGGAGCATCGAGGGACCGGACCGCAATTTCAGGTTCGCCACCTGGCCGAGCGAGATCTGTGCTCCGTCCATGGTGGCGACACGCACACGCCCCAGGGTGTTCAGGTCGGACCGGAAGTCCCGCGCGTACCTGACGGTCACGGGGTACCGCTCGCGTCCTTCGACTGTAGTAGAAACGGTGAGGCCGCCTACGGCAGTCTCGACCACGTCCTCCACGTCGCCGACGTTCAGGCCATAGCGCGCTGCTCGGTCGCGGTCGACGTCGAAATCGAGGAAGTATCCGCCGCCGATGCGCTCCGAAAAGGCGCTCCGCGTGCCCGGCACCTCGCGCAACGCGGCCTCGATCTCCGCTCCGATGCGATCGATCTCCTTCGTGTCCGGCCCCAGCACCAGGACTCCGAGCGGACTGCGCACACCCGTGGCGAGCATCTCGGTGCGGGTCTGGATGGGCATCCACCAGACATTTGGCATTCCCGCAAACTGCATGGCGTCGTCGAGCTTTCGCACCAAGGCATCCCAATCTTCGCGTTCGGGCCAGAGCGACGGGTCCTTCAGCGTAACAACGGTCTCGAACATCGAGAGCGGCGCGGGATCGGTGGGGGACTCGAACCGGCCAGCCTTCCCAAAGACGCGCTCGACCTCCGGAAATCGCCGCAGCACCTGGTCCTGCCGCTGCAGCACGTCGCTCGCCGTTGCGTCGCTCATCCCGGGAACGCTGGTCGGCATGTACAGGAGCGTGCCTTCGTTGAGCGGGGGCATGAATTCGCTCCCGAGCAGGCGCACGATGGGAAGGGTGATCACGATGAGCGCAACGGCACCGCCGATCACCGGCCAGCGGAACCGCAGCGCAAACCGGCAGACGGGGTCATAGACGCGTGCGAGGACGCGCGAGATCGGATTGCGCTCTTCGGACCGGATGTGGCCGCGAATGAAGGTGGTGGCGATGGCCGGCACGAGCGTCACGGAGAGGACGGCGGCAAAGGCCATGGAGAACGTCTTCGTCCACGCGAGGGGCGAGAACAGCCGCCCTTCGGTGCCTTCGAGCGTAAACACGGGCAAGAAGCCGACGGTGATGACGAGCAGCGAGAAGAAGATGGGCCGGCCCACTTCCTGAAGCGCGGCCACGACGATCTCCGCGCGAGGCTCCTTCTGGCCGCCTGTCTCCCAGATTTCCAGCTTCTTGTGCACGTTCTCGACCACGATGATCGCTGCATCGACCATGGCGCCGATGGCGATGGCGATCCCGCCCAGCGACATGATGTTCGCCGTCAGGCCCATCTGCTTCATCGGGACGAAGGCCAGCACCACCGCGATGGGCAGGAGCAGCGCGGGCACGAGCGTCGACCGGAAATGGAGAAGAAAGAGGAGGATGACAAGGGTGACGACGATGAGCTCCTCGATCAGCGTGTGCTTCAGCGTTTCTATGCTGGCGCGGATGAGCGTGGAGCGGTCATACGCGGGGACGACCTGGACGCCTGGTGGCAGCGTGGCCTGCAGCTCCTCGATTCGTGCCTTGACCGCGTCGATCACTTGCAGCGCATTCGTCCCCGAGCGCGCGACGACGACACCGCCGACCACCTCACCCTCGCCATCCAGGTCGGCCAGTCCCCGCCGCTGGGCGGGACCGATGCGCACTGCGCCCACGTCGCGCAAAAGCACCGGCGTGCCCATCTGGGCGCCGAGCACGACCTTCTCGAGATCGCGCGGATCCTTCACATAGCCGCGGCCGCGCACGTAGTGTTCCGTTCCGCTCACCTCGAGAACGCGTCCTCCCACGTCGGCGTTGGACATCCGGACTGCCTCGACCACCTTGCTGAGCGGAATTCCGAGGGCAGCGAGCCGGTCGGGTTCGACGTCAACCTGGTACTCCTTGACGAACCCTCCAACGCTCGCCACCTCGGCCACGCCGGGCACCGCCTGGAGCGCGTAACGGATGTTCCAGTCCTGCAGCGATTGCAGTTGCTGAAGCGTCGCATGGCCGGTCTTGTCGACCAGCGCGTATTCGAATACCCAGCCCACGCCGGTGGCATCGGGGCCGAGGATGGGCGTTACGCCCTGCGGCAGCTTGTTGGAGATGCTGGAGAGCTTCTCCAGGACGCGGCTGCGTGCCCAGTACATGTCGGTCCCGTCCTCGAAGATGATGTTGACGAAGGACATCCCGAACATCGACTGCCCGCGAACCGCGGTGACGCGAGGCGAGCCGAGCATCGAGCTCACGACCGGGTACGTGATGTTGTCCTCGACCAGATCGGGTGCGCGTCCCATCCACTCGGAGAACACGATCACCTGCACGTCCGAGAGGTCAGGGACGGCGTCCAGTGCCGTGCTGCGAAGCGACAAGATGCCCCACGCCGTTCCCAGAGCTACGAGCAGGAGCGTGGCCAGACGATTGTTCGCGCACCAGCCGATGATGCGCGCGATCATGGGCGGCCCCACCGCGGCAGCGCGCTCCGAAGCTGCGCCTCGCTCGATAGGAGGAAGGTCGCTTGCGTTGCGACTTCCTCGCCTTCGCTGAGGCCCGCAAGCACCTCGTCGTAGTCGCCTGCCATCGCGCCGACCTTGACTTCGGTCGCCTGCAATTGACCTTCACCGCGCTTCACGAAAGCGTAGCGGTGCTCTCCGGACGCGAGGAGAGCGTTGTCGGGAACGGCGAGTCGGTTTCCGAGCGGAACCTCCACGTTCACGCCCACGAACATCCCTGGCTTCAACGAGAGCTGGGCGTTCGGGAACGCGAGGCGCGCGCGCACCGCCCTCGTCTTCTCTTCGACGGTCGGATAGACGAACTGCACGGTTCCCTTCCAGTTGGCGCCGCTCGCCCAGGGCAGTGTCATCGTCGCTGGCTGTCCGGGCTGCAGGTAGGGCGCATCGGACTCGAAGAGGTCGGCGAGCACCCATATCCGCCCCAGGTTGCCGATGCGGTACAGGACGCTTCCGGCCATCGCGCGCGTCCCGGCGACCACGTTCTTCTCCAGGACGGCTCCGCTCGCAGGGCTACGGACGGTCGCACGCGGCTCGGCCTTGCCGCGTTTGCGCAGCTCGGCGATCTGCGCATCGGACAGGCCCCACAACCGCAGCCGCTCCTCCGCCGCGCGGACCAACTGGTCGCTCCCTGGGACGCCCTCGCTGCGGATCGCAACCAGGTAGTCCTGCTCGCTCGCGAGCAGTTCCGGGCTGTAGAGGACGAGCAGCGGCTGGCCTGCTCTGACGGCCTGACCGGTTTGATCGACGAACAGCTTCTCGACGTACGCATCGTACTTGAGGACGACGTCTACGACCTGCGTCTCGTCGACCTGCACGCGTCCGGAGGCCCGCAGCGACAGCGACAGCGGCCTGCGCTCCACCTTCGCAAAGACCACGCCGATGAGCTGCTGACGCTCGCGGCTCAACTCCAGCATCTGTGGAGCGCCTTCCCGCGTCGCGCCCATTCCGGCGCCGCGCGACTCGACCGTGTAACCCTTGCGCGGCGGCGATACCTTGAACTTCAGCTGGGCTGGCGGGTGGCCCGGCGCCTCGATCTCGAGCGTGACGTACCAGTCACCCAGCATTGAGAGGCCGTAGCCGACGTCGTACTTGCCGCCACCGAGCGCTTTCGTTTCACCGCTTCCCTTCATTTGGGGCATGGCACCCATCGCGGGCATGTCGTAGACGAGTTCGACTCTCGCACCGTCCACCGGCTTGCCGTTCACATCCTTCACGGTGGCATGCATCACGTTGTCGCCTGCACGAGGTGGATCGGGATCGATCGCGACCTGTACGAGCAGGTCTCCAGCGTGGAGCGCGTCAGCGGCGGTCCCGTTGGACCTGGCGCATGCGGCAGCCAGGACGAGGACTGTCACCGCCCACTTAGTGTTGCTCTTCATGTCCCGCCTCCGCGGCTCGCTCGAGTCCCAGGTCGCTGCCGACGGCGCGCTGCAATTCCGCGAGCCGCTGCTCATAGCTGGCGAGGTGCATCGCCAGGTTCATCTCGTGCATGCGCAAGTCGCGTGCGGCCTCGAGCACCGTCGTGAAATCCGCCCTGCCCGTCGCGTAGCTGGTCCGCCCGTTCTCGACCGCCTGCCGGGCGATGGGGATGAGCTGGTGGTGCAAGTCGATCTGGCGCATCTCTGCGAGCAGGTGCGCGTGGCCCTCCGCCACCTCGGAGGCGACGCGGTTGCGCAGCGCGCGCCCGGCTTCCTGCGCCGCCACGAGCTGCGCCTGCGCGGCGGCAATGCGCGGCTCGTTCTTGCTGCCGAGGAAGATGGGCAAGTTCACCTGGAAACCGGCGAAGAGGAAATCAGACACGCCCGTCGGATTGCGGAACATGTGCATCCCGGCCGCAAACAGGCCCAAGTCGGGGACGCGATTCGCGCGCGCCAGCCGCTCTTGCGCCTGCGCTCCGGCGATCGCCGCGCGCGAGCCGGCCAACTCAGGACGCTCCCGGGTGGCTCGCTCCGTCAGCGCGACCGCGTCCGGAAGTTGTGCGAGTACGCCTGGCTGCGTGGTGGTGCCGGGCGGAGAAGCCGGATCGCGGTCGAGAAGCGCGGCGAGTCTGGCCCAGGCTGAGCGGCGATGATCGATCGCGGTTTCCCGCTCCGAGCGGACCTGGATGAGCGCACCCTGCGCCCGCAGCAGCTCGACCTGCTCGGCCTTTCCCGTCGAAACGCGCGCTTCCGAGGAGCGCAGCACGACGCGCAGGATGGCTTCCAGCTCGTCGTCGACCTGCTGCGTCCGGTCCGCGAGGAACAAATCGGAGTACGCGGACGCGACCTGCGTCTCCACCTCGAGTTGCTTCTGCGCGAGGTCCGCTTCCGCCATGGCAGCGTCGGCCCGCGCCAGGTCCGTGCGCGCGCCGCGTTTTCCGCCCAGCGGAAGGTTCTGGCTGAGTTGGACCATGACCGGGACCGTGGAGAAATCGGCGGGCGTGTTCCAGAGCTGGACCATCAGCATCGGATCGTCCAGCGCGCCTGCCGGCGCGACGCCGCTCTGCGCAGCGCGCATGTGAGCCGTCGCGGCCTTCAAGTCAGGATTCTTCTCTCTCGCCTCGCGGAGGAGGTCCGCCAGGCGAAGAGGGGGTGGCGCGGCGAGCGCCAAAAGCAGCACTGCGATCATTGCTAGCCTCCCGCTGCAGGGCAGCGGTTTGGGTGAACGAACGCGCACGACCCAGGCACGGACGTGCCCGGTGCGACGATTCACCCGAGGCTCAGATCAGCAAGGCTCGATGGCTGAGAAACGCCGGTGGTCCGGCGGATGGTGCGATTGTACGATGGGGCTCGGGTGCGGCGAGCGCGAATACCTCCGCGAGCAGCACCGGCGCGGCGGCGACGGCGACGAGGGTTGGCGCCTGCTGCCGCTCCTCCTTCGCCAGCCGCACCCCATCGAGCGCGTGGAATGTCCTCTTCTGGCAGCACGCGCCTTCGCGCACCTGCGCGTGCTCCGGCGCGGCCGTCTCCGCACACCCGACGATCTCCTGGCCCGTGTACCGGCAGAACAGCCGGGTGCTGGTCACCGCCGGAGCGACGATGACCGCCACAAGGAGAAGGAAGGAGACGCTACGCCGCAGCACGATCAGTTCGTATAACCCACCGAGCGTGTATCGGCTACATCCGCGCGGGGGAGCGCAGGCTCGTTCGCGCCACGCGTCATCGCAATGACCGGCACCGCGACCAGGCCGTTGATCAGGGCTGTAGATCAGCGCCTTCATCGGGTTGATACCTGCGAGGTTCAACGCGAAAGCGACGGTGGTCGAGGCCAGGAGGTCTCGAACTGCAGGGCGATAAGCTGCTCTGCACGAACAGGTAGCGTGACATGACCCTACAGCGGAGTCGTGGCCTCGCCTCCGTACGAACGGTCACGGAAGTGTGCGCAATTCTGCTGTTTTCGTCTTCATCTCGGTCCTTGCGCCTGCCACGGCGGCCTCCGCGCAACCCGGGGGGACGGCTGTTCGTCCATCGTTTGGTGTTGATATCGGTGCATGGCCCTTCGCCTTCGCGTTCGAAGGCGGCGCATGGCTCAATCACTCGCCGGGGCTCGGCGGCGTGCACGTGGGAACCGGCGCGATCAGATTGCGCGGGTCACTGCCGATCGCGAACGGGCCCAACCCGCTGGGTCCGCCGCTGCCGCTCGCGGCGGCCGCGCTGACGATCTTGTTCTAGCTGCCCCTGTAGTTGGCGTCGCCAGAGAGAATGGTTTGAACAAAACCGACCGTTCAGACGAGCTCACGCGCCACTTCGCGGACCGCCATCCTCCGATGCAGCATGCGCGCCACGCCGACGCGCGGAGAGGCGCGCGATGCGAGGCCCGTCCATCTCCTCGACCGTGAACTCCACCTCCCCGACGCCGACGTGGTCGCCGGGGGCTGGAAGGTGTCCAAGCTGCTCTCGCGCACCAGTTTCCGCCGCTCCTCGGGCGTGTGATCGAGCCGGAACGCGATGATGTCAGCGCGGCTCACCATGAGCTGCCGGGCGCGGCGCGATGGAAGCTCCAGGCTCCGCTCGAAGACCCGGAGTCGTCCGCTCTCCGGTCCAGCGCGCTCGCGCATGCCGGCGACGATGAGCCGGAGCTCTTCATCGCTGTGCGCCAGCTCCCTCTCGCTGGCCGCGTGGAGCCCGAACAGCCGCAAGACGGCGCGCGCAAAGCCGTTGAGCGCCCAGATCACGGGATAGAAAACCCCGTAGAACAGACGCATCGGGACAGCCACGGCGAGCGTGGTCCCCTCCGCCCGCTGGATCGCCAACGATTTCGGCGCCAGCTCGCCGAACACGATGTGCAGGAACGTGATCAGCGTGAACGCCAGCGTCAGCCCGATCGACTCCACCGCCGCCTCGCCCAGGCCGAGTCGAGCCGCGGCCGGCTCGATGACGCGCGCAAAAGCCGGCTCGCCAATCCATCCGAGCCCGAGCGAGGCCAGCGTGATCCCGAGCTGCGTGGCCGAGAGATACTCGTCGAGACGGTCGACGACGGACAAAGCACGTCGCGCAGCCGCCGAGCCGCGCTTCTCCATCTCGCGCAGCCTCGTCCGGCGAACCTTCACGATGGCGAACTCGGTCGCGACGAAGAAGCCGTTGATCAGGACGAGGACGAAGGCCGCGACGATGCCCCACCACCCGTAGGCCATGATTGCCTCCAACGCGGCAGTGTATGGGCGGGCAGATATCGCGCACCCCTTGCTCATCGGCGAGCGGGAGTGACCGTTTGACGGGCTCAGGACCTCTGCTGTGGCGTGCTAGCGTGGCGATGTGCTCTTGCTCGCCGAGTTCAGTGTGGCCGTTGTACTGCTTGTCGCGGGCGGACTCGCCTTCCGGTGGTCGCTTCGCGATCGGTTGCGCAATAGGAGGGCATTCGGGTTGCGCGTGGCCTTGGGTGTACATCCACTCCCAAGTATCGGCGTCGTAAACGACGTCCTCGCAGGCGAGGCCACGGACCCACGCGGCAGCGGACTACCCTCCGCTGCGCAGGGGTCGTCCTTTTCCATCGTGTCCACCAGATCGGGCGGTCTGCGCCGGACGGCCCCTTGCCGGGTGAAAGATCGGCCGCATCAGGGGTCGCACCTTCGATGAGAGCCCGCGCAGCCGCTCTGCGCTCTACGTGGAGAGAAGGGTTTGAGCGCCATTGTCTTACACGGAAAGCTTGATGCGCTACCCGTAAGCCGCCGTACAGTGTGGGTGAAATGCAGCGCATGCGATGGCACTTGAAAGTCCCGGCGGCGGCCATGGTCATCCTCGCTGGCTGCGGGGGTACCGAAAACCGGTGTGTCGGCGTCAACGCGACGATCGCGACCAGCTATTCGACGGCCCCCGGCTGCACGAGCCCGGTCGGCGTTTGCACGGCCGGAAACGTCACGTCGGAGAACCTCAAGGGAACGACCTGGTTCAGCGCTTCGACCACCCAGCCCGGCCCGCCGCCCGGATTGGACTTCTATACCGGCGATCTCGTGATCACGACCGCGGATGGCACCGTCACCCTCCACGATTACGGCGTGCTCAATTCCACCAGCGGCCTCTATTTCGAAGTGCAGGAAGTGACGTCCGGAACCGGCGCGCAGGCAGGAAAGACCGGCATGCTCGTATCGCAGGGCACTGCGACGGCGACGGGCTTCAAAGGTACCCTCAGCGGCTCCTTCTGCGAAATGCACTGACGGGAGATTCCTCTCCCCGCGAAGTGCTGTCGACCTCGAAGGTCGTGTTCGTGCTCGCTTCGGTCACAAGCGCGAACCAGGGCTTTTCTCGGCGAGCGGGAACTGGGGCTCCCGCAAGACGGCGCGGTGTTCCTGCTCATGAGCCGCGCGGCGGTGTCCACTGCCATCGGTCACCCGCCGGCGACCGCCCGCAGCAGCGCGTCGCGCATCACCGCCACCGGCGCCGCCTTCCCGGTCCACAACTCGAACCCGATGGCGGCCTGGTAGACCAGCATCCCGAGGCCATCCACCGCGCGCGCACCGCGACGGCGCGCCTCCTCCAGAAAGGGCGTGCTGGGGGCGGGGATGACGTCGCAGGCCACCAGGCCCGGCCCGACCGTGGTGTAGTCGAGCGCCGGCCTCGCCGCGACATCGGGAGGCAGCCCGATGGAGGTGGCGTTGACGAGGAGATCGGTGGCACCCGGGACCGCGTAGGCGTCCGACCAGACGACCAGCTCGGCCCGCGCCGGGGTACGGGCGGCGAGCAGCTCGACCAGCGCGTGGCCACGCGCGGCCGAGCGGTTCACGACCGTCACCTGGGCCGCTCCGGCGAGCGCCAGCTCGACGGTGATGGCCCGGGCTGCCCCGCCCGCGCCCAGCACCACCGCGCGCTTCCCGCGAGCGTTCACGCCGGCGTCCTGGCTCAGCGCCCGCATGAACCCCTTCCCGTCGGTGTTCTCGCCGATCAGCCGGTCCCCGTCGCGTACCACGGTGTTCACGGCGCCCATGAGCGCGGCCGCGGGACGCACCTCGTCGAGGTGGCGCAGGACGGCCACCTTGTGCGGGATGGTGAGGTTGACCCCGCGCATGCGGAAGGCGCGGAGCCCGCGCATGGCGGCCTCCAGGTCCTCAGGCGCGACCTCGATGGTCAGGTAGCGCCAGGGCAGGCCCAGGGCCGCGAAGGCGGCCTGGTGCATCACCACCGTCGGGTTCTCGGCTACGGGCTGGCCGAAGACGCCGACCAGCTGTTCCTGGTAGATTCGCGATGTCGACATGACTGGACGATAGCCCCGTCGCTGGCAGCCGCGAAAGGCGACCTCCGCCGCAAGCAAGAAGGCCACGACCCCTTCAGCTCCCGGGTCAGGTGGCGCAGCAGCTTACGAAGATCATTGCCGACGAGGTGCTGCTGGAGTCCGCCATAGCCGCCGCGAGAGATTCGGGGACACCATACGCAACCAATCCATGCCAATTCTGCACCATCGTCGGGACTTGGCACACTCAGTTGCGTATGGTGTCCCCGAGCCCGCCCCGAGCCCGCGAACACCGCCGCTACGAAATCGGCCAGCAGCCGTTCTGGACGCCATTGCGATTCCCGGGTCAGTACTACGATGCGGAGAGCGACTTGTTCGAGAACTGGAATATAGATACCAAGCCAAACATCGGGCGCTACCTGCAGCCGGAGCCCTTGCTTTCAACCATGAGCACGTCCACGAAATGGCGCGCGAGGGACGCTCGGCGCCGGCTTACGCCTGCTTGGAGAGAACGATCCGCTCTCCAAGCAGGACCCGGACGGACGCTCACTCGTCAGTACAGAAGGGACGTAAAGGGCAACGAAACCGTTCGTCGATTGGAAGCGCGGCTTCGCCAGGAGTTGATTGACCAGTGCGCAAAAGAAGTGGACAAGAATCTTGAACAGCTGTCAAAGCAACTCGGCCGACAAGTGCCCTCCGCTACCACCGAATCCCTCTCCACCTGATGCAAGGCGACGAGACGAAGACATGCTCAGGAGGATGTTAGAGTGCGAGAAGGGTGCGCAGTATGAGTATGAAGCTTGCCTGGCTGGAGCTCAGAGTGCGGCTGGGACGACAGACTGGATACAGGCTTGGACCGCCTGTCAGGCTAGGCCATGATGATACTCGCTGTAACGGTCCTGTTTGCAATCGGTGGAGTCGGCCCGTCCTTGCACTGGGCAGAGATCACTGCTGACAAGTGCTTGTATGGGGAAGCTTTGCGAATACTTGATGAAGTTCCAACATCCGAGCAGCGCACGCGGGCTGCTCAGATGTTGCGTGCGCGACTGCTGGTGCAGCTCGAGAGAGGCGGGCAGGCCGTTGCTATTCTTACTAGCCTCCCGCCTCTTAGCGGCAGAGAGGAAGCAGATCGCCTTTTGCTGCTCGGACTTGCGTTATCCGCGGACAATGACCTTCCAGCGGCCGAGAAGGCTCTGCGAGAAGCGCAGCAACTGGGCGCAGAGGAAGATCTGGTCGAGGGCGCCATTGGGATGCTGCGCATTCAAGCTCGAAGGTTGCCCGAAGCGGAAGTGATCTTGCGCACTGTGCTCAAGCGTGATCCGCTTCTCAGTGGTGCCCTGTACAACTTGGCTTGCCTGCGCGCGCTGAGGGGCGATGTCGCGGAGGCCGCCGCCTTGATTCGAATGTCATGGCACGCAGGATTCAAGAATCCGGATCAACTCCGAAGCGATCCACTGCTCGCGCCGGTGCGTGCGCGCCCCGGGTTGATTGACGATCTGATCGCGTCGCCTGTTCGACACTGTGGAACGTACTAACGTGTCGTTGCCCAAAGCTCCCTTCTACACGGGGTTCAAGGATCAACTCCGAAGCGATCCAATGCTCGGCTTGAGTCCCTCTCGAAAGGACGAAAGCAATGCGGAAGGCGAGGCTCACCGAGGATGAGATCGCCTAGGCGATCCGCCAGGTGGAGCAAGGCACGCCGGCGGCGGAGCTCCGCCGCAAGATGGGGACCAGAGAACAGACCTTCTACACGTGGAAGAAGCGGTTCGACGGGAGCTGGGCGCGAGCGAGCTGAAGCGCGTAAGGCAGCGCCTTCGCGAGCCAGCCCGCCTGACCCTGTGGCGTGACGGGTGTGGCCTGCCCGGTGACGGCTTGAATCTCGTCCGGAATGGCTAACGCCTTCGGCACCGTGGGGTGCTGCTTGCCAGATGCTGCAAGCTGCGAGCAGGACAGTGGGCACTGGCACGGCGGGCTACGGGCTGGCGTTAGCGCCGGCCGGAGCCTCTACCGGAGTGGTGTAACCGCGGGGTGCCCGTTGTTACTTGTACGATGCGGATCACGGAGTTTTCAGAGGGGACGCGATGCACCTGATCCAATATCGTCGGTGATGTAGCGGCCTTACGGGACGTTGCAACGCAACGTGGCTGCAACGTAAATGCCGCTAGCCGCGCATAACGTACCGGAGGGACCCGTTCGGCCGAACCTTCGCGCCGCTTTAGCGTGAACGCCCATAGCCGTCCTGAACGCGATGTCTCAGCCCGTCGCGTCCCGCGAGCCTGGCGGTCCCCGCACTGGCTCCGCGCCCTGCGTCTACGTGCCGAGAAGGGTTTGAGCGCGGTTGTCTTACACGGATAGCTTGATGGGCTACCCGTAAGCGGCCGTACTGTTTGGATGAAATGCGGCGCATGAGATTGCACCTGAAAGTCCCGGCGGCCGCCATGGTCCTCCTTGCTGGCTGCGGGGTGACCGACA
>Ga0137407_10001507_pt1 | contig 15219 bp, 11 predicted proteins | sample CZOMad2_2_16fung_FD_108410 | JGI IMG/M metagenome (GOLD analysis project Ga0137407, IMG submission 108410) | Vadose zone soil fungal communities from Angelo Coast Range Reserve, California, USA - CZOMad2_2_16fungal (Illumina Assembly) | ecosystem: Environmental > Terrestrial > Soil > Vadose...
CACCACGACGTGCATCGCGACCCCCGAGTCCTCTCTCGACTGCTCCCGTGGGGCCGGCGCGTCGGAGTGCCGGTGAGGGGCCACTCCGGTGTTCGGCATTTTCCGAAGTTCTACGGTCAGTGGGGCGGCGAGACTCATCTCGAGCAGATCGGCGTCGAGGGGCTCCTGCGGCTCCTGGATGCGGACGTCGGGGAGGGTATCATCGAGCTCAATTGCCACCCCGGCTATGTGGAACCGGGGTTCCCCTCGAGTTACGCGGCCGAACGAGAGGTGGAATTGCGAACGTTGTGCGAACCCGGACTGCGTCGGGCGTTCCTGGAGAGGGGCATCCGCCTCATCGGGTTCCGCGACCTGCCGACGCTCGCCGCCTCCGCCGCCGCCACGCCAGTATCGGGGGATGCGGCGTGATCACGGTGGTAATCTCAGTCTACAAGGTCGCCAACTTTCCCGATGGCGGCGGCCACTTCTGGGTGTACATGCAATACGCTCAGGGATTGCGTCGCCTCGGCTGCGAGGTCTACTGGCTTGAGCAGTTCCGCCCGCCACCAGATCCCGCTCAGGAGGCGACTCTCCTTTCCAGGTTCTTCGAGCGGATGAGGCGCTTCGGTCTCGAAGGAAAGGCGCTCCTCTATTCAGCCAATCGAGGGAGAGCGGAGGGTCCGGAGTCTTTCCGGTTCGTCGGCTGCGAGTCGTCCGAAGTGGAGGGCGTGCTGCGACGGGCCGACCTCTTGTTGAACTTCCACTACGCGATCCACCCCGGTCTGCTCGCCCGCGCCCGGCGGACCGCCCTCGTCGACATCGACCCGGGACTGCTTCAGTTCTGGATGAGCACGGGCCAACTCGCGGTGCCGGCCCACGACTGCTACCTGACGACCGGTGAAACCGTGGGTACGCCGGCCGCCCGCTTCTCCGACTGCGGCCTGCGCTGGCAGCGCATCCGGCCGCCCGTGTGCCTCGAGCTGTGGCCGTTCACCTACGACCCGCAGGCGGAGGCCTTTACCACCGTCTCGAGCTGGTCCACGACCGATTGGCTGAAGGTCACCGAGAACGGCAAGACCGTCCTGCGCGAGAACACCAAACGGGTGGCGTTTCTCCCGTACGCAGAGCTGCCGCGCCACACGAGCCAGCCTCTCGAACTGGCCCTCTACACCGATGATCGCGACGCACAGGATCTGGCGCGCCTCGTGCAAAACGGCTGGCGGGTCCGGCACTCGGCGCAGGTCGCGGCGAGCCCCGAGGCCTACCGTTCGTACATCCAGCGGTCGCGCGGCGAGTTCAGCTGCGCGAAAGCGGCGTACATGGAATTTCAGAACGCGTGGGTCAGCGACCGGACCGTGTGCTATCTGGCCAGCGGGAAGCCGGTCGTCGTGCAAGACACCGGTCCGAGCTCGTACCTGCCCAACGGGGAAGGGATGTTCCGCTTCGCCTCACTCGAGGATGCCGCTGCCGCATTGGAACGGATCAATGCCGACTATGAGCACCACTGCCGGGCGGCGAGAGCGATCGCCGAGACGCACTTCGACTCCAAGCGGGTGCTCGAGGCCGCGCTGAACGCCGCCCTTGCCGGGGGCGTGCGCACCTCAGACGGGCCTCGAATTCGCTAACCGCTGCGGCCGGCAGCTTTGCGGCTACTGCTGAACGCGATCATTTCTCGGCTTGGGTGATGAGATGCGTTCTACGGTTAACGAACCCACCCTGCCGCGCGAAGGACGTTGGCGAGGTCGGCATCGTAGAACCTCATCTCCTGGACCGCCACCGCGGGCCATTCCGTCTCGAGACGGCACGCCGCCCAGCGGATGGCCGCCACCGCCCGGAAGATCGTGCCGCACTGCGCGACCCTCTGGATCGTCCTGCGCTCCACCCTCCGGTTTCGGGAGCGCATGACGGATTCGTAGATCTCGAGATCGGGGATCGCGCACAGCCCGCTCGCGGGCAGCGACGACTGCGCCAGGTCGACAGCCGGCACGCCGAAAGACGACTGTCCCCAGTCGAAGGCGACGAGCGCCGGGCCGTCGCGGCCGCTCCGGACCCGCAAGTTGGCTCCTTTGAAGTCGCCGTGGACGATGGCCGCCGGAAGACCTTCGCACGCCTCCTCCACGCGGCCCCAGATCCCCTCGAGCTCGTCGAGCCGCCCGACGAGGAGCTCGAGGAAGCCCACCTCGTCCGCGCCGAGGGCCAGGTTCGCGCGATGGCGCAGGATCCGATCCCGCGCCTCTCGCAGGTGCGCGAGATGGCGCGCGGGCCGTTCGTCCGGGAGACGAGCACGGACGGCGGCGCTCAACGCGGTGGTGTGGAGCAGCGCAAGCCATCGCGCGGCGAGCGCGCGATGGAGCGGGACCAGGCGCGAGTATTTCTCTCCTTCGACATACTCGAGGAAGAGCCAGAAGCCGCCGGACCCCGGGTCCTCGACCAACCCGTAGTAGCGGGGCGCTTCCAGCGGCATTTCCGGCAGGATCTCTTCGTACATCACGCGCTCGGCGCGGTCGCCCTCGGCGCTGCACCATTTCGCGATCACCGGCCTTCCATCTTCGCCGACGCCCTCGAGGCGGTAGAGGGGCCAGCTCTGCATGGACGCCGGATGTTTCCTCCCCGGCAGGACGCGCACCGGCTCGAGGCGCTCGTGGCCAAGCTCGCGCCAGGCGCGCACCGCCGGATGTGCGAGCAGTCTCGCCCGCCGTTCCTCGGCGAGCGCCGCCCCGTCCAGCCAGCTCGTGGCCACGCCGCGCGAATCCGGTGGGTCCGCCGGTTTCATTCGTCGAGCACCGGGAATGAGCGCCGAATTTCGCCGCGAAGGTCGGGCATGGTCACTTTTCCTGTAGCGCGGCCGCGACGGGCGCGCTCACCAGACGTCCAGCCTCGAGATAAAGCAGCGTGTCGCAGGGCCTCAGCGCGCTTGGCCGGTGCGTCACCAGGAAGGCCGTGCGGTCTTGCATCAGTCGCTCCATCGCCTGCAGAATGGCAGTCTCGGTGTTCACGTCGACGGAGCTGGTCGGCTCGTCGAGGATCAGGATCGGCGCGTCCTTCAGGAACGCCCGCGCGAGCGCGACGCGCTGCCGCTCGCCCCCCGAAAGCTGCGCCCCTCGCTCTCCGACCGCTGTCTCGTAGCCCTGCGGTAGGCGAACGATGAAATCGTGCGCGCCCGCTGCCTGGGCGGCGCGGATTACCTCCACGTCATTCGCTTCCGGCCGGCCGTAACGGATGTTCTCCGCGATGCTGGTCGAGAACAGCACCGGCTCCTGGAGGACGAGGGCGAACTGGTCACGCAGGTCGGCGAGCCGATAATCGCGCACGTCCACGCCGTCGAGCAGGACGGTCCCCGAGGTAGGATCGTAGAAGCGCGTCAGAAGACTGAGCAGCGTGGTCTTGCCTGCTCCGGTCGTGCCCACCACTCCGACGCGCGCTCCAGGGGGTACCTCGAACGTCACGTCGTCCAGCGCCGGTCGGATCGCATCGTACGAAAAACACACGTGCCGAAACGCGACCCCGCCGGCGGCATGCGCGATGGCGCGGGCGTGAGGACGCTCCGGCACATCGGGCGACTCGTCGAGCAGCGCAAATGCGCGCTCGGCGCTCGCCAGGTGGGACTGGATGGTGGCCGTCTTGCGGCCGATGGTCTTCAGCGGTGCGTAGAGCTGCGCCACGTATCCCATCACGATCAGCAGCTGCCCGAGAGTGAGCACTCCGGAACGGACATGGCTCACGCCAACGAACAGGACTGCGGCGGTGCCCAACGCCGTGGTGAGGCCGACCAGCAGTCCATAGCGGCCCTCGAGGAGGGCGAGGCTCATGCGCGCCGCCATTCCTTCGCGCGAGCGTCGGAGGAACCGGTCCGTCTCGCGCGCCTCCTGGCCGAAGGCCTTGACGACGCGCAGCGCGCCGAGGGCTTCCTGCACGACGGCGAGCGCCGAGCTCTCCAGCTTCTTTGCTTGCAGGGACTGGCTCCGCATGCGCGGGCGGTAGATGCGGGGGAGGAAGAAGAGGGGTGGCGAGACGATCAGCGCGACGAGCGCCAGCTGCCCATCGAGCCGCACCGTCACGGCGATCATCGTCACCAGCGTGGTCGCGGCGGCGACGGCGGGAACGATGCCGTCTGTGGTGATGGACTGGATGGCGAGCGCGTCCTGGTGGATCCGGTAGAGCGAGTCCGTGGTTCCGCGCGAATCGTGGCGCGAAACCGAGAGGCGCTGGACCTGATGCATCAGCCGCGCGCGGAAGTCGAGCGTCAGGCGCTCCCCGACCGAAGACCGCAACAGCGTGCTGGCGAGTGTCGTTATATGTCCGACCACGGCGACGGCGATCAAGAGCGCGATGGCAAGGGCCAGGATCGGCGTCGCGGGATCCGCCGCAGATCCGACGACTAGCCGCTGGAGGAACGCGGGCAGCGGCCGGGTGCCGAGGACGGAATCGACGACCAGCTTGACCGGTACCGGATTGAGGAGCGCCACCGCGCTGGCGAGCAGCTCTAGCGCGAGGAGTCCGGCGATACCCGCCCAATACGGGAGCGTCTGCCGGAGCAGCTTGCGGTAGAGCGCGACGTTGCCCATCAATGCCTCTCGTCGCGAAGCTGCTGCAGTGCGCGAGTGAGAGTGGCCATCGCCGACGTGCCCTGCGCGACGACGTGCAACGCGCCGAGGAGCGAAAGCAGTCCGAGGATCGCCGACGCGTGCCAGGCGTGATCGGCGAGCGCAGCGACGCTGAGCGCCGCGAACAACCCGGACAAGAGCGGTCCCGCCGCTGCGACGTGCGGCCACAGCCGCAGCCGGATGAGCTGCCCGCCGGGAACGTCTTCGAGGCCCATGAGCAGACGGGCGGCGCCGAGCGCTCCGCTGCGGACCTCGAGGTCCCAACGCTCGTGCTCGCCTCCGACGCAGACGCAGGCTCCCTCCGCCCGCAGCGCGGCATGGACGGACTGGAGCCGTTGCTCCGGACTCTGCCAGCGGTCGCTCCAGAGAGAGGACTTCGTCGGCCAGAGCGGGACGCAGTGAAATGTGCCGCGGGTGCGCCAGGGAGTCAGGCCTTGCTGGAGTCTCCCGCGCAGGCGCGCGATCGGCTGCAGCAGGTGGAGCACGGCGGTCAATACCCGGCGGCTCAACCGGGCGCGGCGGGCATGAGGCCACTCGTCGGCGAGCGGCGCCCGGGCGGCGCTCAAACACGCCTGGGCGAGCGGCGCAAAGGTCGCGCCGATGAGCAGCGGCAGCGCGACCGCCAGGGGGCTCCAGAGCAGGCTCAATGCGGAGAGTGCGACGAGGAAGACGACGAGCAGGTACCATTCGGGCATCTGCGGGAGCGAACCGAGCAACGTCGGCGCGGGTTGGTAGAGCGACTGGTACGGCGCGGCTCCCCAGATCCCGTGATACACGCGCGGCCGGCGCCAACCCAGCGCGTACATGAGCCCGTTGCCGTAGAGGCGCCCCGCCCACCGGACATGGCCGGGGCCGTTGTACTTCTCCGGCCACTTGCGCTCGAGCATGGCCTCTGCCCGGCCGTAGCCGGTCTGCTGCTTCCAATAGGTGCGCACCGAATTCCGGCGGTGATGCCAGACGATCGCTGCCGGGCTGAATCCCAGCGTGCAGCCCCTTTCTTGCAGGCGCCAGCAGACGTCCACGTCGTCGCCCGCGGCCCGGAACTGCGGATCGAAGCCGCCGATCTCCTCGAGGCATCGCTTCCGGAACGCCATGTTGCAACCGGGGATGTGTTCCGCCTCGGAGTCGGTGAGTAGGACGTGGACGGGTCCGCCCGGAGCGTGCGCGACGCATTCGGCGATCGATCCGTCTTTGGACGGAGGCAGATTGGGTCCACCGACGGCGGCGTGCGGCGTATTCAGGAACGTCGACGCGAGGTAGGTGAGCCAGTGCGGATCGGGATACGCGTCGTCATCGATGTACGCGACGATCTCGCCCCTCGCTGCCTTCAGCCCCGTGTTGCGCGCGCTCGCGAGGCCGCGGTTCTCGGTCTGGATGAGCAGGCAATCGTACTCACGGGCGATGGCCGCCGTGGCATCCGTCGATCCGTCGTCCACGATGATCACTTCGTAATCCGGATAGTCGAGGAGCTCCAGCGCATCCAGGCAATCGCGGATCGTGCGCGCTCCGTTGTAGGTGCACACGACCACGGAGATGCGCGGCCAGCTGCCGCTGCGCGGGAACGGCAGTTGCGCAAATGCCTCCCGAACGACCTGCAGCGCGGGCTTCGGAGATCGATCCGCGCGGGTGAGACCGAAGGCCCAATCCTCCACGTCGGCGCCGTGCCGGTGCCACTCGTCGGTCCAGGAGAATACGAACGCGCCGGCGCATCCGCCCGCGAACGCCGAGCGGACCTGAAGATCGAGCGATCGCGCCTGCGCATCCTCGCCGTTGCGGAGGCTGTCGAGGCCGAGCTCGCTCATCATCAGCGGCCGATTGCCGGCGATGTTCTGCAATCGCGCGAGGTAGGACTCGAATCGGTCCTTCGATTCCAAGTAGACGTTGAAACAGACGAGATCGAGGAAGGGAAGCTGGAGGTATTCGGTCGTGGGGTAGTTCACGTACGTGACGAGCCCATCCGGGTCCTCCTCCTTGACCGCGCGGTACAGACGCTCGAGGTAACGTTCGATCTTGCGGCGGCCGAGCCAGCGCGCGAGCGGCGCCGGGATCTCGTTGCCCAGGCTGTAGCAGAGCAGCGCGCGGTGGCCGGCGCAGGTGCGGACCTTGGCGCAGACCATCTCCGCAATCTCGGCGACGTCCTTCTTGCCGTCGATGAGAAAGCCCACGCATTGCTCTGCAGACAGTCCGACCATCACGCGCAGCCCGTGGCGGCGGGCGGCGTCGAGCAGCGGACGCTCCGGCATGGTGTGCGGAATCCGGACGGCATTGAAGCCGGACGCGGCCATGTGCGCGAAGTCGCGCTCGACGGCAGCGAGATTCTGGTACTCGCGCCCGTTTGCGTCGGGATGGAACGCGCCGTATGTCACGCCGCGCACGAAAAGCTTCTGGTCGCCCGCGAACATGAACTTGCCGCGGACGTGCGGGCGGATCAGCGCGTGGACGGGCGATGCTGCGCGGGACGTGCGCGGCGCGATCTCCGGGACGACGGTCGGATGCGGAATAGGCGGGCTGTCGACCGCCGCGATCGACGCGCCCGCGGACACGTTGTGCATAGCCCCCTCGGTCCTTCACCAACAGCGCGGGTCCGACCCCTTGCCCACCAGCCCTCTAAGCGCAATCCTGCGACGATTGCAAGGACAGCGTGTGACGTCGATTGACTCGGTGACGCGAGATCCTTACAACTTCGTGGGAATAACGGTGTGAGCGCGAGCGGGACGTCGCCTCTCGCATCCCGCGAATCTCGCTGGCAATGTGCGCGATCACCGAGAACGGTTCTGGTCGTTTGCCGCAACGCACAACGGTTTCTCCCGGACATGTTTTGCCGTTGGATTTTTGGCGTGTGCCTGCTGGCTGATGTGAGCCTGGGCTATTCGAAGCGAAGTGCCTCAATGGGGTCGAGCCGTGACGCGCGCAGCGCCGGGTAGAACCCCGCGACCACGCCGGCGACGCCCGCCGCCAGCATCGTGCCCAGCATGATCGGCGGGGAGATGAGCGTGGGCCAGTTGCCCTTCGCCGCCATCCATTGGGCTGCGCCGATCCCGAGTGCCAGACCGATGAAGCCGCCCACGCTTGCGAGCACCACCGCCTCGGTGAGGAACTGGAAGAGGATGTCGCGGCTGCGGCCACCCACCGCCATGCGGATGCCGATCTCGCGCGTACGCTCGGTGACCGACACCAGCATGACGTTGGCGATCCCGATGCCTCCCACGATCAGCGAGATGGCGGCCACGGCTTCGAGCAACGTCGTGATCGTGTCCGCATTCTGCTTGGCGGCTTCTTCCATCTCCACGTGGTTCCGGATGTGGAAGTCCGGCTCGGCCTGGTCAGAAAGGCGATGGCGCTGGCGCAGCAACGCCGTGACCTCCCGTACCGCGTCGGCGACGTGGTGCGAGGACCGCGCCGAGATCATCAGCTTTCCCACGGCGTTGGATTGCGAACCGATGAGCCTGCGCACCACCGTGGACCAGGGCATGAGGATCGTGTCGTCCTCGTCGGTGCCGCCGAAGGTCTGCCCTTTACTGGTGAGGATCCCGATCACCTTGCAGGGCACGTGCTTGACGCGGATCTGCTCGCCGACCACGGGAGCGCCCGGGATGAACAACTTCTTCACCACGGTCTCGCCGAGAATGCAGACCTTCGCGGCCGAGGCGTCCTCCTCGCGCCCAAAGGCATGGCCCTCGGCGAGCGGCCGGTCGCGGACCTGGAGGTAGGCGGCAGTCGTGCCCTGCACCTGCGTAAACCAGTTCTGGTCGCCGTAGACGATCTGCGCTGGGATCTTGTTCACCGGTGCGACCGCCAACACGGAGTTGGTCAGCTCGCGCTCGATCGCCGTGGCATCATCACGCGTCAGGTTCTGGGTCGCGCCCGATCCCGTCGCCACTCCGTGCGTGGATACGGACCCGGGCGAGACCACCAGCAGATTGGCTCCCAGGCTCTCCCATTGCCGGGCCACCTTGGCCTGGGCACCCTGGCCGATGGAGACCGTGGCCATCACCGCACCCACAGCGATGACGATGCCGAGCATGGCGAGCAGCGATCGCAGCGTGTTCTTGCGCAACGCCCGGAGCGCGGTCCGCAGGGAGGCCGAGGCGTTCATGCCGACTGTTCCTTTCCGGATTGTGGCTGCTCGCATGCGAGGCGCTGGCGGAAAGGCCGCGCGTCGGTGAGGACCAGGCCGTCCTTGAAGGTGACGACCCGCCGGGCATGCTCGGCGACGTTCATCTCGTGCGTGACAAGCAGCACCGTCAGCCCCTGCCCGTTGAGCTCCTGGAGGATGCCCATCACTTCCAGGCTGGTCCGCGAATCGAGGTTGCCGGTGGGCTCGTCGGCCAGCAGCAGCCTGGGACGGTTCACCAGCGCGCGCGCGATCGCGACGCGCTGCTGCTGGCCGCCGGAGAGCTGCGCAGGAGTGTGATCGAGGCGATCTCCCAGACCGACCCGCTGCAGCGCCTCCGCCGCCCCATCGTGCCGGGCGCGCGCGCCGACACCCTGGTACAGGAGCGGCAGCTCCACGTTTTCCAGAGCGCTAGTGCGAGCGAGAAGGTTGAAGCCCTGGAAGACGAATCCGATCTGCTGGCCGCGCACTGTCGCGAGCTGATCGCGCGAGAGCTTTCCGACGTCGCGCCCGTCTAGCAAATAGGTGCCGCGCGTCGGCCGGTCGAGACAACCGACGAGGTTCATCAAGGTGCTCTTGCCGGAGCCGGAGGCGCCCATGACTGCGAGAAATTCGCCCGCAGCGATCGAGAGCGACACCCCGCGCAGTGCGCGCACCTCCACGTCTCCCATCCGGTAGATCTTCTCCAGGTCGCGGGTCTCGACGACCGGGGCGACCTGGGCTCTAGAACGGTCCACGGCGCCTCGCAGACTGTCCGCTAGCGCGGGATTCGCCGCCGCCGACGATCACCCGGTCGCCATCCGCAAGACCTTCAATTAGCTCAGTCCTCTGGCCGTCCGAGAACCCGACGCGGACGAACACTGGAACCGGCTTGCCGTTCTCCAGCTTGTAGATGCGGCCGGCACGTCCGGGCTGCTGTCCGCCGTCGCGCGTGCCGCGGGCTGCCGCGGACGCGGTGCGCGCCTGGGGCGGAACACCGTGACGCTGCGGTGTGGCTTCTTGGAGGGCGGCATCCTCCGGCGTCCAGCGCAGGGCCGCGTTCGGGACGCGGAGCACGTCGTCCTTGCGGGCGGTGGTGATGGTCACGGAAGTGGTCATTCCCTGGCGCAGCTTGCGGTCCGGGTTCGGTGCGTCGATCACCGCGGGGTAGGTGACTACGTTCTGGATCATGGTCGGCGCCTGCCGGACGTCGCGGATGACTCCGCTGAACGTCTCGCCCGGATATGCGTCGACGGTGAACTTCGCTTCCAGCCCCGGGTGCACCTTGCCGACGTCCGCCTCATCGATGTTGGCGAGGATCTGCATCTTCGTCAGGTCGTTCGCGATCAGGAACAGCGTAGGCGCCTGGAAGGCCGCGGCGACGGTCTGGCCCACGTCGACGCTGCGCGACACCACGATGCCATCGATCGGGCTTTCGATCCTCGTGAACGCGAGGTTCGTGGCCGCCATGTCGCGGTCCGCCTTGGCCTGCAGCACGGACGCCTTCGCTGCCGACAATGCCGCCGCGTTCTGGTCACGGGTGGCGACGGCCGTCTCCAGCTCCGCCTGCGAGATCAGGCCTTGCTGCAGGAGCTCCTGTTGGCGCAAGGCGATTCGGAGGGAGTCGCTATAGGCCGCCTGGGCCTTCTGCACGTTGGCCTTCGCCGACGCGAGGGACGCCTCTGCCTTTTCGAGCTGGGCCTGGAACAGACGCGGATCGAGGCTGGCGAGGAGCTGCGCCCTCTTCACCACGCTGTTGAAGTCGACGTAGAGCCGGTTGACGATCCCGGAGACCTGCGAGCCTACGTTCACCGTCACGATGGCAGAGACGTCGCCCGTCGCGTTCACCACTTCGCTGACTGGCCCGCGCGTGATCGCGTCCGTGCGGTAGGGAGGCGCCTGCCGGCGACCGCAGCCAGCGAGCAGCATGGCGACAAGGACGAGCTTGCCCAAGGAGATTCCCCCCCTCTGGACCGGCCGACCATAACGGGCGACCGCGTCGGGCGTCAACGAGGTGGGTGTTCCAGTCCCGCCTGAGCCTTCATCTCGCCTGCTTGAACGCTTCAGCCGTACGGGCCAAGCCGGCATCGAGCGGGACCTCCGGCGCCCATCCCAGGGCGTGTTTCGCCGCCTTCGGGTCCACGGAGCTCCGGCGCTGCTCCCCGGGCTTCGCCGGTCCGTGGGAGAACCGCGGCTGCGCGCCCGCGCACCGTGCGAGCCGGTTCGCGATCTCGACGACCGTCGTTTCCGTTCCGGTACCGATGTTGAGCGCGCCGGTGCAGCCGGGCGCTTCCAGCGCCATCCAGTTCGCCCGGGCGATGTCGTCGACGTAGACGTAGTCGCGCGTCTGCAGGCCGTCGCCGTTGATGACGGCGGGCTGGTTCGAGAGCAGGCGATCGAGGAAGATTGCCACCACGCCGGCCTCGCCGTGCGGATCCTGACCCGGCCCATAGACGTTCGCGTAGCGCAGCGCCAGCGTGGACATTCCGTGGATCAGCCCGAAGTGGAACAGATACTCCTCGCCACAAAGCTTCGAGACGCCGTAGGGGCTGGCCGGGCGCCGGGGATGCGACTCCGGCGCGGGAAACGCGTCCTGCTCGCCATACACGGCTCCTCCGGAGGACGCGAAGACGAATCGGCCGGCCCCGCAGCGCCTAGCGGCTTCCAAGGCACACAGCGTGCCGAGCACGTTGATGCTCGCGTCGTAGAGCGGGTCAGCCACCGACTTGCGAACGTCCATCTGCGCGGCCAGGTGCAGGACGGCGTCTGGCTTCTCGTCCTCGAACAGCCTGAAGAGATCAGGCTTGCACACGTCCAGGATGATGAGCTGGGCGCCTTGCGGCACCGCCTCGCGCCGTCCATGGCTCAGGTCGTCGACCACAGAGACGCGGTGTCCACGCTCGAGCAAGGCGCGAGCGGACTGTGCCCCGATGAATCCCGCTCCTCCCGTCACAACCACGTGCATTGGCGTGCAGCCATAGCGGCGCAACGGCGTCCGGTCAAATCCGTTCGGGTTGCGTCCGACAGTGCTCGATGACCGATCCTGATGCCTGTCACCTGCTCACGCTGGCCAGGAGGGGGGATGTTGCCCGATGCTCGACCGTCCCTCATATGTCGGGCACCCACGGGAAAACACGGGCCATAGGCCCAAAAAGATCCAACCTGCGTGGCGCGTTGCGTCGTCAACGCCGCCACCCTGACCGTGCCGTCTTCTAAGTCCATGTAATTCGACCAAACAACGCTCTTAGCCTCTTGCTCCGCGCAGGATTGGCCTGCTCGACCCAAGCGATTCGACCAAGCAATTGAGCCTGTGCACTTCCTAGGCAGAGGCCGGACACCGAATCTGGGCCGCGGTGAACGGCGCGATGTAACATCGACTTGAGGCGGTCGAACTCGCGGCGCGGCACGTTCGGATGCTTGTTGATAACTAGGCCGGCCAGCCTCTGAGCAGCACCCGGGCGCACGAAACGAGTCTTGCGGAACTGAACGGAGAACCCCTCGTCCAGCGCGATGCCTGCGGCAAGGATGTGGAATCGACTGGCACGGCGTACGCCCCGCGCGTCGAAAGAAAACGCCAGGTCGTCCGCGTACCGCGTGTAAACAGCGTCGATACTCGCCGCGGCCGCGGCGAGCCGCACGTCCATGCCGTGTGCAGTCAGATTCGCCAGCGCCGGCGATGTGGGCGCGCCCTGTGGCAGGTGGGGAGCAGCGAGTCGCTTGAGCACGCGCCAACGTTCGTCGGACGTGCGCGCCATTTCTGCTGGAGCAGCCTTGAGCATGTGATCTGGCGTCCGGTGAGTGCAGATCGCGGTAAGGACGCGCGCGACGCTCTCAGGATAGCCAGCCGACCGAAAGATGCCGAACACTCGCGCGGAAGTCACGCTGGTGAAGAAGCTCTCGAGATCAATTCTCAGGAGAAGCGCGCGGCCACAGTGTGGCCGGACGAATCCGAGCAGACTCCGGCCAGGGCTGAAGCCATGCGCCGACCCATGCGGCGGTATCAAGTCGAGGATGCCGTGAAGCACGCGGCGCTGAAGCATACGCAAGCGGGATTTGGGCACCTCGAGCAACCGGCTGCCTCCACCGCTCTTTGGAAACCATCGATAGCGATAGTTGCGCAGCGGTTCATCGGCGGCGAAGCGGCCCAGATCCTTCCGATCCGCCAGGCGCTCCATCAGCTCAGGCTCAACTTCGAGGAAGTCGGCCAGGTCCTTCGGCGTTGCCAGTTCAGGCACCGGCCAACGGCGCGGTCCCATCCTGGCGACGACAAGTCGAAAGCGATGCGGCGAGATCGGATCGCCGTCATCCGTTCGATTTCTCAGCCCGGCCCGCTCCAAAGCGTGGGCGAGCTCATCGCGACCGCCAACCGGAGGCTGCGGGAACTCCGCACGTACCTTCCCGAGTAGCCGCCTGAGCCAGCGGGGGCGTCCGCCAAGCACCGACGCCGCGCGGGCCGACATCGGGGCTGGCAGCCATTTGCCGTCGAGTAGAGCGTCCGCCAGGGCCCGTGCCAGCGTTTGCCGATCGCTCACGCGCCGCCTCGCGAGTGTGCGGTGGCGCACCTCCACGAGTCTTGTCCTGCGCGACCCGGTCTGCGCCAACGCGCAGCGACGGTCGCGTGCTGCATTGCCTGGGTCTTTCCACTCCCCCGGGGATGCCCCGGAGAGACGGTGTCCTCCACCGCCTGCTGGACCGCGCGCCACCGCACGCGCTGAACCCAGCAGAAGTCCGCTCCCGCCAAGGATCCACTTTTTTTGAACGCTACTCCGAGCGACATACCAGTCCTTGCCTTCGAGAGTGCCTCTCAGCGTGCCCAGTTTGACTACCGCCCTCGAACGCAGGCGCGAAGGCAGGCGCCACCACGTGGTGCCACGACATCGCTGAACTCTTCCGGCTGCTCAGCGCCGGACGCGCAAGGCCGCATCGAGCGCTCGGAATTGGCGCGAGGTCCTGCCGCCCAGGTGGTCGCGCATGGCCGCGATCACGCGCTCGCGCTCGGCACCTGGCGCAAGACGACGCAGCTGCTTGGCGTACGACTTCACTGACTCGCCTACGGAAGGACGGAAATCGATCTGAGCTCCCATCGCACTCGCTACCCGGTTGAGCGTGTCGATCGTCGGGTTGGAGTCCGGGCTTTCGAGTTGGGCAATCGCGGGTTGGCTGACGCCGGCGAGCTTTGCGAGCTCGGCCTGGGTGAGGCCGAGGTCCTCGCGCATCCAGCGCAACTCCAGCTTCACGGCGAGCTTCGGGTCGACCGGTACCCAGAGCAAGGTACCCTTGCGGGCCTTGAAGGAACGCGGAGGACGTGGCGGGAGCATGCGCTCCTGCAGGTTGGACTCGAGCCACAGCTCCAATGCTTCCTTCGCTTCGTGCTCGATGTCGCGGCCGTGAGGCGCGAAAGTGTGGCAGCCAGGGCAGGTCGGGAAGCCTGCCAGCAGGTTCTTGCCTTCTTTGGTTACGACTGCCGGGTAGCGCATCGTCATCTCCGCAACTTGAAACCTGCCGCCTTCTCGATGCTCTTGAGCGTGCCGATCGGCAAGTCGCCTGGATGCATCGGGACCGTCGCCAGACCTGGCTTGGTCGGGTGGCGGTACTGCGCGTGCGAGCCCCTTCGTCCGAACGAGAAGCCAGCCGTCGGCCCTCAGGGCCGCCGCGACCTCGCGTGCGGTCATACTGCACACATCATAAGCTTTACCTTATGTACAGTCAACACGAGCACCAGCGTAAGTAGTTACGTCCTAGGCACATCCGGACCGGCAAGTTGGACGACGAGGAGGTTGGTTGTCGTCGACTATCTTCAGCTGGTGATCGGCACAGGCAACGAGGAGAGACCAGGCCGAGATCATCATCGCGAAGCAACGCAACGGGCCCGTCGGAGTGGCGCGAGTCGCGTTTCTCGAGCCATACAGCTCGTTCCGAAGGCGATCCAGACGACGGAGAGAAAGGCCATCACACCGCCGAAGATCTCCCAGCTTGCCCGCGTCGGCGCATCGGCGCCCTTCGTCAAGAGGACGGACCCCACCAAGCCCGCGGCGACGCCCACACCAGCAATCGCTTTCAGGCGGTAGTTCATGATCATCTCGTTGAAGTGCATCGCGACGTCTTCCGTCTTTGCCCAGACCTCGATCCAGCGAGCCGGGTCTTCCGTGACAGAAGCGATCTTCGGAGTCTTCGCAGTGGTCTCGGCCATTGAGTTCACCAGGGCGGTCCTGAGAGTGTCGAACGGGCTACGGCGCAGCCCCAGGCTTGGCTTTCGCGGCATCCCAGAGCTTGGGCAGATGGTACGACGAGGCGACGGCGAGCTGCTCGAGCTCGTCTGCGTCCTCGAACGGCAACGACGTGTGCGAGGCTTGGTTGCGCCGGGTGCGCAAGTCGTCCGCGTACGACAGCGCAGCGTCTGTCATGCGCTCGGCTTCCTTGCCGAGGTCGAGCTTCGGGAGCAGTTTTCGGAACGACGCGATCCTGTCTCCCGCTTGCTTTTTCAGCGCCGCGCTCGCCTCCGGAAACCCATGTTTTGCCAGCTCGCCGAGCGCGTCCTCGATC
>Ga0137407_10001511_pt1 | contig 15207 bp, 9 predicted proteins | sample CZOMad2_2_16fung_FD_108410 | JGI IMG/M metagenome (GOLD analysis project Ga0137407, IMG submission 108410) | Vadose zone soil fungal communities from Angelo Coast Range Reserve, California, USA - CZOMad2_2_16fungal (Illumina Assembly) | ecosystem: Environmental > Terrestrial > Soil > Vadose zone...
ATCCCACAGCTTAAAGGTAAAGATGTAAGGGGTCGCACTGATTTCCAGAACCATGCTGTTGGCGCCCGAGCAATGAACGGTACCCGCGGGAATCAGGAAATGGTCATGCTTCCGAGCCGGCCATGTGTTCACATACTTGCACGCCTCGAACGGCGCGCCGCCCTCCTGCGCGCGATGCAGATCGCTGATCATGACCTTGCGATCGATGCACGTCTTCAGGCCGAGATAGACGCAGGCGTCGGGGGCGGCATCGAGCAGGTAGTAACTCTCGTCCTGCGTGTAGGCCATTCCAAAGTTGTCGATGATGTACTGATTGAGAGGATGTACCTGGAGCGACAGGTTGCCTCCGCGCATCGTGTCGAGAAAGTCGAAACGAATTGGAAACTCGGCGCCAAACCTCGCGTATACCGAATCGCCGAGCAGTTCACGAGAATGGCGTAGCACTAAATCCATCGCTGGAATCTCGATGTTCACTCCCCCCATGTCGAGAAGAAGACTGTTTTCTTCCGGGACGCAGTCAAAGCACCAGGCATAGTTCGGCGGACCATCCGGCAGATCACAAACCTCACGCATCCACTGACCACCCCAGGGGCCGGGATCAAAAAATGGAACAACCCGGAAAGGGCGCTTCACCGCACAACGCAAGCCCGCCCGAATGGCCTCGCCGGTAGCCATTTTTGGTGTGCCCGAATCGTTGGTGTCGAGAAGGTAGTCGATCCGCTCAATGAGTCCCTGCTTGATTCGGTCGGCGACACGCCAATCAACAAAGTAGGCGCGCTTGTACCTTGCCGCAGCGGACTCGTGGACGTCTCCGGCAGGGAAGTTACCCGTCTGGTTGGCGCGCTGACGTCGTTGGATTTCCCAGCGCGTCATATCTGCAAGAATCAATACTTCGGGTTTAGCAAGGATCAGGGACGCTCCCGTCCCAAAAATGAGTGTCACGCCCTGGGCCGATCGGCACGCCTCGCGGAGCTTCGCGGTGCGCTGAGGGTCTGCGAAGTCCTCGATGGTAAGGTGGCTAATACGACCGAACACTGGATCGTCGGTCAAATCACCCTTGACCATTGCCTCGATTTCCGACGAAGTCTTCCAGCAATCGCTGGTACAGAATACATGCGCAGGGTGCAAAGCCTCGACGAACGCTGCCAGCACTTCCTTTTCAAACACCCCAGGGTAGATTTCCACGGCGATGCGCCGCGCGCCACGTGTCATTTCGCCACCGATGCGTAACAGAATGTCCGGCCAGCCCTGCCAGACAGATTCGCGCCCAACTGGAACTCGAATGGAAGGAAACTTGTCGTAGTTGGAACGCCTACTCATTCCACGACTCCATGAAGAGAGGACGGGCGCCGAATCGAACAGGTTCGCTAATCACGAGCATTCAGTTCTTTTTTTCAGGTTCGACGAGCTTGACGTAGCGGCGGCTCTGCGTGGAAATGCTGCCGCCGTTTCCCCGGTACTCGATGATAGCCCGCAAGAGGAAATCGCCGGTAGTTTGTGGGAACTTGAAATCGTTGTAAATGGTCTCCTGACCGAGCGCCGCGATTTTGAACTTTGCTGTTTGCATTGCCACTCGGTCGCCCTTTGTATTGTCAAGCGTTAGGGTGAGCGTGCCTTCGATCTCCCGATCTTCGTCATTGACCAGCATTACCGGCAGCGACTGGGGACTTCCGGTTTCGACGGACGGCTGCCAAAAGCTCAAGTAAACCCCCACCGGCGCAAACGCATTGCTCATGTAATCGCGGAACTCGGGGTGAAGTTCCAGTTTCCTCACGTCGCGGAAATGGTCCGATGTATAGCCCGCAGGATCGCTGCTCGTGAGATACACAAAGTGGAGCACACCTGCATATTGGCGGTACCCGCGCCAGTACTCCGTGAGGCCCGCGAGCAGGTAGGCATTAAGAGCAAGCCGTTGCTCTGCAGTCGACTCGTCGCCAAGCAGAGCGGGGTAGAGTTTCTTGGTTAGTTCGGTGGGGGCGCCGTCCCGATTCAGCCAGAGCCATCCGTATTCGTTCAGGATCAGTGCGTGTCCGGTCGCTCCACCGGGAGGCTTACCGTTCGGGCTCTCCAGCGTGGTCATGCTGAACGGCGGACCACCGTCCGCCATGGTCTGGTGCTCGTAAGGATGATCCTCAACGGGGTCGTCTGGACCCGAAGGAGGGTTGTAGCTGTTCTCCCAAGGACGGTTTGATAGATCGAGAACACGGACTGCGGGGATGATCTTCTCGCCGAACGCCGGGTCCCACGTCTCGTTATTCGCGTCCCAGATGGCGACGCTCGGATGATTCCAATTATCTCGCATCCATTCCGCGTACTCGCGAATCATCTGATCCGTATTGAAGTGGACCTGGTTCTCTGGGCCATGCCAATCATGCCCGGTCCAGACGAAGTATTCGTTCTGGATCAGCAGACCCGCTTCGTCGGCGATGTCGAGCCACTGATCCGGCACGGGGCCAATGCAGAACCGGAAGCTGTTCCAATGCATCTGGTGAGGGATTTCGACGAGTAGTTTCCGCACCCATGCCTCGTCCCATGGCAACGTGCCGGATAAGGGATCTTCGAAGAACCGGTGGAGAGTGATGTTGGAGCCGCGCATGAAGTAGACACGGCCGTTGAGATAGGCGCGTCTAGTGGCGGTATCGAAGCGAAACTCGCGCATGCCGAAACGAGTAGCGGCTGTGTCGCCGCCAGTGCTGGTCTCCAGTACATAAAGGTTCGGTGACTCTGGAGACCACAAACGTGCTCCGGCTACTGCTACGGTCTGGAGAACGACTTTGCTTTCCCCGGGCGCGAGCGTGATTCGCTGCGGCGTGGAAGCAGCCGCTGTGGCGTTTTCCTTCCATGCATGCACCCGGTGCGTCAGATTGAACGACACAGGGTTCTTTCCGAAATTGCGCAGGGTTGTTTGCACCACGACGGAGCTGTCCACAATCTTCGGCGCCACTTGAACACTCTCGATCGCGGGATTTTCGCTGAGCGCCAAAGAAACATTGTCATAAATGCCAGGAGTCCAGCGGATCTTTTCGAAATCAGTTCCGCCGGAAACAGTTGATGGTAAGACTCCAGGATGAGCGCCGACGCGCACGATCAATTCATTGTGACCTCGCCGGAGTGCTTCGCTGACGTTAAATATGGCGGCCGTGAAGCATGGTAGATGGTCGCCGACCTTTACCCCATTGAGCCAAACCGCTGCCCCGAACTGCGCTTTGTTGATCCGGAGCAGGGCTACCCCGCTTGTGGCGGAGACTTCAAACGTCCGACGGTACCAGAACCAGTTTCGATCCTGACGCGACACGCCCGCGTTATAGACGATGTCGCTCTTGGGAAGTTTTCCGTTAGCGACCCGGTTCTGAATCACCATCCTGCTATCGAACTGATCTACCTGTGGAAAGGCGGGCCGCGCAGAGTGCGCGAGCCCCGGTACAGGAGCCTTGTGGTTCCAGGCGGAAGGAATCGCGTCCGCGTCTCTGGAATCTTCTATTTCCCACGTCCCGTTCAGCGAAATTGTTCTTCTCTCGGTTGCCCACAGAGAGAGTGGGAGGGCTGCTGCAATGAGCAGAATCATGATCGACTTGAAAAGAGGACCAGTCCTCATGCGAAGACCTATCAACGTCTTTGAGTCAACCACGACTTCTCGATTTCCTCCAGCGTCCTCCCCTTGGTCTCTGGAACCTTGTGCCAGACAAAGAGGAACGCAGCGATCGAGACTGTCGCGTAGAGCAGAAAGACGCCAGCCGCCGTAAACAGGTTCACGAGCGAAAGGAATGTCAGAGTAACCAGCAGTGTTCCGCACCAGAGAAAGACGGTGGCGATTGACATCGCCCGGCCCCGAATTCGCGTGGGACAAATTTCCGACATCACCACCCAGGTCCCCGTACCTACCCCCACCGCAAAGCATGCCACATAGGTCAGGACAAAGATCAGGACAATGGCACCCGCAGCATGAAAATGAATGGCCGCTGAAACGGCAACGAGCGAAAGACCCATTCCCGCGTACGCCGACATTAATAGTGGCTTGCGTCCGGAGCGGTCGATCAGAAGCATGCCGACGATGGTTGCGGCAAAGTTGATCGCTCCAATAATGACATTTGCCAAGAGCGCAGTGCTGGCGGTTTGATGCGGTACATGCTCGAGAAAGACAATCGAGCCGTAGTAGATGATCGTGTTGATGCCGGTGAACTGGCTGAACAGGGCAATCAGTATGGCAACCGTCAGTGCCTTCCGAAACGCCGGATCCAGCAGGTCTCCGCTCTCTTCCGCAATCGCGGTACGGATGTCTTCAATTTCTCCCGCGGCAGCCTGCGGACCCACGATCTGCGCGAGAAAGCCTTCCGCTTCCTGCTCCCGGCCTTTTTGCATCAGCCAGCGTGGACTCTCGGGAATAAAAAGCAGTGTCAAGAAAAAGAGTACAGAGGGAATGGCAGCTGAGGCGAACATCCATCTCCAGTTTGTGGGTCCCGCGCCAGTCAGCAGGTAATTGACGCTATAGGACAATAGAATTCCAGACACAATCGCCAACTGATTCAGCGACACCAGCAGACCGCGATTCCGTGCCGGGGAGATCTCTGCGATGTACAAGGGAGAGAGCGTGGAGGCAATTCCGATGGCGATGCCGCCCAGGAGCCGGGCGATGGCAAACTCAATCAGATTACGGGGAAGAGCCGCACCTATCGAAGAAATTGTGAACAACGCGGCCGCAACCAGCAGGACCCGCTTCCTTCCAAAGCGGTCGCTGGTGAAGGCCGCCACGCTGGCTCCGACGACGCATCCTAGAAGAAGGCTGCTGGCGGCGATTTCGGTTTGCGAATCGCTCAAGCCGAAGTGCTGCTTGATGAAGACGATTGCACCGTTGATCACTGCCGTGTCAAAGCCGAATAGCAGACCACCAATCGCAGCCACCATCGCCGGAAGGTAAAGGTAGCGGGCTGAACCTTTCTGCAACGGCTCAAGATCTCTGAGCGTGTTTGTAGTTGGACCCATAGTCGCAACCAGATTTAACGTTACGGGGCGTCGGTGAGGACGCGGACGAACACGTCATTTTCAAATTGCCAATAGACCCTGCTTCAGAAAAACTAGTCCGGCCGCCCCGGCAACGCCACCGAAACCGACAGTTTTCTGAAACACGATCGGCACTTCGCGGCCCAGCAAAATCTTTGTCCGTCGCGCGATTTTGTCCCGAATCGGAGCGATCAGTTGCGGTCCGGCAGCCACGATGTTGCCTCCCAGGATGAAAATCTCTGGATCGAAGATGTGCAGGAAATTCACGATCGAGGCCGCGAGATATTCCAGCGCCCGATCGATGACACAGCAGGCGCTCTCGTCTCCCTCGGCTGCGGCGCGGAAAATGGCCTCAGTATCAGGCCGCCGGCCATCGCTGCCGACCGACAGTTTCGTAGGAGCGGCACGGTGCATGTGCGCCCAATAATCGGATTCGATAGCGCGCGATGAAAAGTGCGTCTCCAGACACCCATAGCTACCGCAAATACACAACCCACCCCGAGGATCAAGCGTCACGTGCCCCAGGTGACCGGCGGCGCCGCCCGCGCCATGCAAAATCGTGCCATCAATCAACGCGGCTCCGCCTACTCCAGTGCCTAACGTCAGCATCACTACGTTGCGCCGCCCGCGGGCGGCGCCCCAGAGCACTTCGGCAACCAGCGCGGTCCGTGCGTCATTCTCGGCACAGACGGGCAGATCACCGGCGGCGATCACCTCGCTCAAGAGTTGCCCTTCCAGGAAGCACAAGTCTCCCGGGCAGCTTTTCACGCGGGATGAGCCGGCATCGATAATCCCTTTGCAGCCGATGCCGATTCCCCGCAGCGGAACCTTGGCGCAATTCAAAACCGAATGAACAAAATCCCGCAAGGCAGAGACCGTGCGCGGTGAGGTCTCATGAAAACTCTCAAGGAGGTCTCCGCGAAGTCCAACGATGGCCGCTTTGATTGTGGTCCCGCCAATGTCAATGCCAATTGCCAGCGGACCACCGGAATCGGCGAGAGTGAGTTTTTCGCTCACAATGGTTTGTGCATTATACCCACTTTGTGCAATTCTACTGGGCAATATGGCGATGCCAGTAGACGCGCTCCATGAGCCTTGTGACTTCCTCGCGCTTCCACGACGGGCGGCCCAAGGAGCTAATTCCCATCCGTGAGTGATTCAGTTCCCACGAGTACTGTTCCCGGCAAGCAAGCAGGCTTGGCGTTCTATGACCACGCTATGAACCTGCTCCAGGAGTTGAAGCGCACACAGGCAGAGATAATTCAGAAGGCCGCGGAATTGTGCGCCGACCGGATCGCCCGCGGTGGACTCGTTTTTCTCTTCGGCAACGGACACTCCAGGATGATGTGTGAGGAGATGACCCCGCGCCAAGGCTGCTATCCGGGCTTTGTAGCCTTGGTGGAGACTGCACTTTCAAATCATGCCGCCATCGTCGGAGCCAATGGGTTGCGCGCTCCGCTTTATCTCGAGAATTACGAGGGCTATGCCGAGCAGATCCTGTCTAGTTTCCGTTTTGGCCCCCATGATGCCTTTATCGTTATTTCAACTAGCGGTATCCGGCCTGTAATTGTCGAAATGGCGATGGGTGCTCGAGAGCGAGGGCTGCCAGTGATCGCGATCGTTTCCAAGGCCCACTCTGACGAAGCAAAGGCGGCGCACTCATCGGGAAAGAAGCTCAATGATTGCGCCGATCTCGTCATCGACAATCTTTGTCCGCCCGGTGATTGTGTCCTCGAACTGGACGGGCTTGAGTGGAGAACCGGGCCGGTGTCCACCATCACGGGCGCAATGATCATTAATATGATCCGCTGCGCAGCTGCGGAAGCGCTGCTAGCGCGCGGCATGAAACCGGTTATCTTGCCTAGCCACCAATTCGTTGGCAGTACCAGCTCTTCGGAACAACTGGAAGCGTTCTACGAGGCGTATCGGCGGAGCCTCAAACACCTCTTTGAATAGGACACAGTGAAGGAAGTACTCCTAGTCACCGGTTCATCTGGGATCGCGGCTGCCACGGCACGCCTATGGTCAGCCGAAAATCCAGTGTTCGTCGTTGGGATAAATACCGACGAATGCCGTTCCTTAGCGACAGAACTGGGCGAAGCGAGTTTCGCTGTCGCAGATGTGCGCGATGAGCCTGCCGTCCGGAATGCTGTGGCTGCGTGCTTAGAACGCTTCGGCAAGATTGACGCACTCTTCAACGTTGCCGGTATTAGCGCGCGCGCGGCCGGTGATGGCCCGCTTCACGAATGCAAGCCCGAAGCGTGGGAACTCGTGGTGGACGTGAATGCCAAAGGCACATTCCTGATGTGCCGTGCGGTACTGGGCGTATGGACGAAAAATGCACAAGCAGGAGTCATCCTCAATTGCGGAAGTGTGTTGGCCCGTCATCCACAACGCGATTACTTTGCAACCGTGGGTTACGCGGCCAGCAAAGGGGCGATCGAGGCGATGAGCTTGGCCGCGGCAGCGTACTACGCTCCTGACGGAGTCCGGATCAACGTGATTGCGCCGGGCCTAGTGCGCACTCCGATGAGCGCCCGGGTTCAAGCCAATCCGCAGACCATGGAGTATATGACCCACAAGCAGCCTTTGAGCAAAGGCATGCTCAGCGCGGAGGACGTCGCCAAGACGGCCTGCTTCCTTCTGCGCAGTGACTCCAGCCCAATCACGGGCCAGATCGTCACGGTCGACGGCGGTTGGGCGGTGAGCGAATGAGTCCCGCAAGAAAAAAGACGAGGGCGGCTTCCCCACAAGCCAAATGGATGGGCCTGAACAGGGGCAAGCAACGCCGCCCTCTCCAAACTACAGTCGTCGGGAGCTATCCGTTTCCGGGGTGGCTCGAGTTCGCGTCAGCTCATCTGGAGCAATTCGGCGACGCCGAGATCGAGGAATTTCGCACGGACGCCGTGATTGCGGCGGTTCACGATCAGCTCGTTGCTGGAGTAGACGTCATCACCGATGGCGAGCAAACACGCTACGATTTCAACCTGTCATTTTATGGCAGGCTGGAAGGCCTCAATCCCGCGTCGGGCTCACCTCGCCGTTTCGGGCCGCCCGCCCACGATCAACGCGGAAAATACGAGGTCACCGGACGACTCCGCTCTCAGCATGGCCTGGGAGCAGTCGCGGAGTTCAACCTCCTGCAGAAGATCGCGCCGCCCGGCCCGGTTTTGAAGGCCAGCGTGCCAGGGCCATATACGTTGAGCGGCCGAATCAATCCCGGCGGTATTTACAAGGACCGCTGGGATGTAACCGAAGCGTTGATTCCAATTGTTCGGGAAGAACTCGAGCAGCTGGTGCATTGCGGTTGTCGCGAAATCACTTTGGATGAGCCTTCGATGAGCTGCTACGCGCACCGCGAAGATCCTCGTCGCTTCGCCAAGATTTTTGCCGAGACCGTCAAGCCGATCGTCGGACGGTGCCGCCTTTCAACGCATCTTTGTTTTGGCAATTACAAAGGCCGCGCTGTCGGCTTGCGACGCTATGCGCCGCTGTTCCCGGCATTCTTCGACCTGCCCGTGGATGAAATGCATCTGGAGATGGCAAGCCGCGAATTCGCTGAAATTGAAGTGATTCGTGAGATCGCGGAGCAGGGAACTGACGTGGCCGTCGGAATCATCGACGTAAAGAGCTATTACATCGAAACTCCCGGCGATGTCGCCGAACGGGTTCGTCTCTGCATGAAGTACGCGCCCGCGGAGAAACTTTCGTTCGCGCCCGACTGTGGACTCAGCCAAACCGCCCGTTGGGCGGCAAGACAGAAGTTGGTCAACATGGTGAGCGGTGTATCCATCGTGCGGAGAGAACTTGGACTCTAGTGATCCGGCCCCTCCAATCCCACGACGCGCTTCTCACGGACATTCGCGTCTCCGACAGGCGCGATGGAAGTTTTCGCTTGTGGTGGCTGGGACAGAGCGGCTTCCTGCTGCAATGGCAGGGTATCCACGTGCTGCTAGATCCCTATCTCTCAGACTCACTGGTAAAGAAGTACAGCCAAAGCGATAAGCCGCACGTCCGAATGACGGAGTTGGTCATTGATCCAGCCCGTCTTTCAATGGCCGATATCGCGACTTCCACTCACAACCACACGGACCATCTCGATGCGGAAACGCTCTGTCCGATTCTTGCGGCAAACCCAAGCCTGAACCTTGTAATTGCGGAAGCCAATCGGGCATTTGTGGCGGATCGGCTGAAGATTGACCCTTCGATTCCGATTGGCTTGGAAGACGGAACCTCGGTCGAAATTTCGGGAATTAGATTTTCCGGCATCGCGTCGGCCCACGAAACTATAGAAAAGGACGAGCTTGGCCGCACGAAGTACTTAGGGTATGTTCTCGAATTTGGCGGCTGGACGATTTACCACTGCGGCGACACGGTCCGATACGAAGGAATGGTAGAAAAGCTGCGGGCCTTCAGAATAGATGTCGCGCTCCTTCCCATCAACGGACGGAGTCCCGAACGGCGCGTTCCGGGTAATTTATTCGGACGTGAGGCCGCACAGTTAGCCAAGGACGTTCAGGCAAGACTGGTCATACCATGCCATTTCGAAATGTTTGAATTCAATAGCGCCTCGCCCGACGAATTCATCCACGAATGCCGCAGATTGGGACAGGTGTTCAGAGTGATGCGCTGCGGCGAACAATGGCACAGCCAGGCCTAGCCGGCTCCTGGGGGCGCTACTGGAACTCGCGATATGCGCCGAATCGAGCCAGGCGATCTTCTCCAAGCACTTGCGGAATCGGATCGCAGGGTTCTCGCAGCTTTTCACAGATTTGCAGCCACATTCCGGTGCGAGTGTAGGTTTGATGCACTTTCTGGAAGGGAACGGATAACAGCAACCGCCTGGCGTCTTGAATTTCGCCCTTGTCGACCAAAAGCTGCACCCTTCGCTCGATGATCCATTCGTCCTTCAACGCGCCTACTTTATTGAGCCACTCCTCACGTTCAGGAAGGGTTTGTGTCCCCAGGGCCCGCAATATCCGGTCGCGCTCCACCACCACCTGCGGGTGCAACTGAAGCCAGGGTTCTCGAATCGTTTCCAAGGCTGCCGCCGCATTCTTAGCATCACCCTTAGTCTGGTAAAGCCGAGCTAACAGTGCGGCCGCCACGCCGATCTTGGAGGCGGAGAGTGCGCGGATCGCATCCTCTGTCTTTCCTCTGCCGGCCAGCCAAGCGCCGTAGTGAAATCTCCACAAATCCATCATTGCGTCATGAGTATGTTGGATGGCCCATTCGAAAGCTGGAGCGAGGTTTTCCATACCGGACGGAGCCCAACGATTCTCATCGATCTTGGGCGGATCCGGCAAGCTGCCTTTCTTCGCGTAAGCATGCAGCAGTTCATTCCATACCTGGACATCGTCGGGTCTTGCCCATTCGAACCACGGAATATCGCTCACCGCTCGTAGATGAGTTTCGGGCACCCTCAAGGCATAGATGTCCAATGGCTTGTCAGTCGGTATCCAGTACTCGACATGCCATCGCGTTTCCTTTGGCGGTAATTCCAGTTTGATGGACTGATCGCCAATCGGCCCACCTTGGATCTCAACGTATGGCTGCGGTAAAGCTGTGCTTAGCGTGGCCCATGTCTGGTCGTCGCCCACGCCATAGCTCCACAATTTCATTCCGGGCGAAATGCCTTCGTCTGCGATGTGATAAAGACCGGTGCCAAGGGATGGCGTGTAGGCCCCGAAAGCATTTGCGTCACGAGTCTTCCAAAAATAACCGGTCATTTCCTTTATTTCGGATTCGCGTTTGGGTCCTTGTCTTTGCCAATCAATCGTCTCGATTCGTGAAGCATGAGATAGTACTTCACCTTTGGGAAAATGAAATTCGGTATCAGGGGCTGACGGCAGCGCCGCATTGGACCAGGACATCCATGGGTATGGTGATGTGCCGGGATTGCGAAACAATACGCGTTCCGTCAGAAAGGCGTCCTGCGGCCCCAGTGAGTACTCTACGGACCACTGCATCCCGAACCGGAGCTCACGCTCGCCGCAAGTGACATAAACTCTGTCCTCGGCGCGGTCAATTCTATAGAGGAGTTTTTCGTTTTGGCTGGGAGAATGCGAGATCGGGAAACTCACTTCAATTCCTCCCGCCACAAAGTAAAATCGCGGCAGGATCCGTGTCGGACGTATGACTTGGGGAACATACAGAACCTCCTTGCCCGATCCCTTGTGAACGATAGACGTCACTTTTCCACCGATGTCGGGAGAGACCGTAACTTTGATAAACCGGTTTTCCAGGACGATGAATGTGTACCTCTGAAGAACTGGCCGGTTGGCGGTTTCGCAGTAGCTGACGTAAGGATAGACTCCGTTGGGATCCAGAGCGGTAGGCACGGGCCCGCATGCTGTCAGCGGATGCGTGAGGACATAGTCCTCATATTGAAACAAGAGAGCTTTGTCCGGCGGCTCGGCTGCAAGGCACGATGATGCGAGGATGCTCGCCAGCAGGCAGATTCGCAGAGTAAGCCCTGCCATGTGTCGATTCGGTGATTGTGTGTGCATTACTATCGCTCCTGCGAGAGAAAGTTTTCAGCCGGCCTGTTTTGATCCGAAGTATTCCCCTTGTACACTTTTTGCGAGCGCATCTCCAGCGACTCCTGCAGCGGGCGAGTTCATTCGGCTGTCGGTGAGTGAAACTGCAAAGAGGAATTCATTGAATGAAAGCCAATAAACGTGCTCTTTGGATATCGTTCCTGCTCACGGTGGCAACGTTCGTTCATGCGGAAAATTCTCCCGTCCCAGGCATAAACGTTGTGCCCCGTCCAGTAACCGTGAAACCTTTGGCGGGCGCCTTCACCCTCAATGGTCAGACTCAAATCGTGGCGGTCGACAATCAATCCCGCAGAATCGCTGGCCTGTTCAACGATTTCCTGCTCAACCAGCACGGCTTTCGCCTGCTCCTCACGGCCGCCCGGCCTAAGGGTAAAACCTTCATCTCTTTCAGCCAGGTGGCCAGCATTGGCATGCCTGAGGAAGGCTACCGCTTGGTGATCGGGCCGGAAAACATCCGCGTGACCGGCAAACCGGCAGGGTTGTTCTACGGCATGCAGACCCTTACGCAGCTGATGCCTTTGAGACCCAAGCCTGCAATACAGCTGCCCGCACTCGACATCACCGACTATCCCCGCTTTGGTTATCGCGGAGTGTTGCTCGATGTGGGAAGGCACTTCTTCACGGTCACTTACCTCAAGAAATACCTCGATCTCGCGGCGCAATACAAGATCAACAAATTTCACTGGCACCTCACCGACGACCAAGGTTGGCGGATCGAGATCAGGAAATACCCAAAGCTGACAGGGGTGGCTCCCCGGCCGAGTGAAACTCCCATAGACCAGAATTCTCTCTTTACCGACGACGGCACTCCCTACGCGCCCTACTACACGCAGGACCAGATCAAGGACATCGTGGCCTACGCCCAAGAACGTTTCATTACAGTAATTCCCGAGATCGAAATGCCGGGACATTCGGGAGCCGCAGTGACCGCCTACCCCGAACTGGCCTGCACACAGGGCGTCCCTGACAACGTCCTTTGCCCGAAGGAAGAAACCTTCAAATTCGTCCAGGATGTGCTAAGCGAGGTCATCGCGCTTTTCCCAGGTCCTTACGTTCACATTGGCGGCGACGAGGTACAGAAAGATGGTTGGAGGCAGAGCGCAGAGGCACAAGCCATCATGAAGCGTGAGGGATTGAAGAACGAAGATGAACTACAGAGCTACTTCGTCCGCCACATCGAGAAATTCCTGACTTCCAAAGGCAAACGGATGATTGGATGGGACGAGATTCTGGAAGGTGGTCTGGCTCCGAATGCGATTGTGATGTCATGGCGCGGCGAGGGCGGCGGCGTCGAAGCTGTGAGACAAAAGCATAAAGCCATCATGACTCCCACCGATTATTGTTATCTCGACTACAACCAGGGCGATTCCAAGCGCGAGCCTCTGAATATCGGAGGTTTTCTGCCACTCGAAAAGGTCTACGGCTATGACCCAATCCCGAGAGAGCTGAAGGGAGAAGAGCAGAAGTACATTCTTGGCGCGCAGGGCAATGTGTGGACGGAATATATCAGCACGCCGGACTACCTCGATTACATGGTGTTCCCGCGTTTGCTGGCATTATCCGAAGTGGTGTGGTCGCCTCTGGAAGGCAAGGACTACGCCGATTTTCGGCGGCGGTTGTCTTATCACTTCGCTCGCCTCGACAAACAGGATGTACGATACCGGATTCCTGAACCCACTGGACTGAAGGATTTCTACACCGCCACCGACGATCACGCGGTCGTAGAACTGAGCGCTTCCATCCCGGGCAGCCAGATTTACTACACACTCGATGGCAGCCCGCCTACTGACGAATCGTCACCTTATCGATTGCCATTCCAGGTTCCGCTTGAGGCAGATCGGAAGACTGTCTTAAATCTGATAGAGGTCACACCGGCAGGCCGACGAAGCGTTGTTTATGGTGCTACTTTTCTGCGGCAATCGTACCGAGACGCGCTGCCGTACACCGCCGACCAGCCAGGACTGACTTTCATAGTGTTCGACGGAAAGTTCACGACCACGCAAAACATCGAGCAAGGTAGTAAGACAGCGACGGGGAGTACCAGTTCCTTCGATCTGCGACAGTTCGGTCGTCAACTCAACTACGGAGTCACATTTGACGGATACCTTAGAGTTGATGCGGATGGCTTCTACGAGTTCGCGGTAGAGTCAGACGACGGATCGGTTTTGCAGATTGATGATGAAGTAGTCGCTGACAACGACGGTAACCACGCCAGTCGGATAGTCACCGGTCACATTCCTCTGCGGCAAGGTTTCCATAAGTTGAAGTTGAAGTACTACCAGTCGGAAGGAGGGGCGTCGTTGCGTATCATCTGGGCGTCGTCGGGAGGCGAGTTGAAACCGCTGGAGGGGTCTGCTCTATATCATTAGGCGCGCAACGCCGAAGAGAGTGTCGGGCGCGTGATCAATGGGAGATTTAGTATGGAGTCTCGGAAATTCTCGATGTCGCAACGAAAATTCTCGTGGGTTTGCGGCGTTTTGCTTCTGCTCTCAGCCCTGTTCATTACTCCAGCCTCCCATGCCAACACGGAGTACTATCGGCATGCCTTTTTCGACAATAGCCTGACTACGGATTCTTACTTCTACAGTTCTGGTCAGGCGTCCTCGCCAAGTTTTCTCGACCTTCAAAAAGGCAAGGTGCCCATTGAGAATCAGGTTTTTCTCACACCACCGAATGCTCTGCGACTGGAGTGGCAATCGCAGCCGGGAGGCAGCTGGGAAGCTGAGGTGCATATCGTCAATTTTCGCAATCGTCTTCCTGAGCTTTCCGGTAGTAATCTTTACCTCTGGTTTTATGCACCTCAGGCGATACTGGCCGCAGATCTTCCGCGAGTAGTCCTCTCCAACGCTCGAGAGGGCCTGCAGGTTGCGGAATTTCCCGGCAGCTTCACCGAGCCTATTCCCCTCGGAAAGTTCGCAGGCGATCTTCCGGCTGGGCGCTGGGTCCAGGTTAAGATTCCTCTCTCCGAATTTCGCACAGCATCCATTTATAAATTCCGTCCACCGCAATTGCAGAACATCGTCTTTCTTCAAGGACACGCCGACGGCGTGCGTCGAACGCTCATCGTGGATGAAATCCGGATTGATGGCGATGAGGCCGATGCGCGCCGGCAATCCACTACGGGTCCGTTACCCGCTCCGAGCAATGTGCGCGCGAACGGATATGACCGGCACGTGGAAGTGCGATGGGACGACATGGAGCGGCCCGGGCTCGCTCGGTATGTGATTTATCGCTCCCTGGATGGCAAAGATTTTTCGCCGATCGGAATTCAACTTCCCGGCACGAATCGCTACACCGATTTCCTCGGCAAGTCCGGAATTAGTGCCCAATACAAAGTGTCGGCTTCCGATCAAACCTACCGGCAATCTCCACTTTCCGCCGCTGCTTCTGCAGCCACGCGAGAGTTTAGCGACGACGAGTTGCTCACCATGCTGCAGGAAGCGTGTTTCCGCTACAACTGGGAAGGCGCAGACCCGAGTTCCGGGATGGCCCGGGAAAATACTCCCGGAGATGACAGGATCGTTGCCACCGGTGCGAGCGGTTTTGGAATCATGGCCCTGATAGTTGGTGCTGACCGCGGGTTCATTTCGCGCGAGCAGGGCGTCGAGCGGCTGACGAAGATTGTGAACTTTCTCGAACGGGCGCAACG
>Ga0137407_10001514_pt1 | contig 15196 bp, 11 predicted proteins | sample CZOMad2_2_16fung_FD_108410 | JGI IMG/M metagenome (GOLD analysis project Ga0137407, IMG submission 108410) | Vadose zone soil fungal communities from Angelo Coast Range Reserve, California, USA - CZOMad2_2_16fungal (Illumina Assembly) | ecosystem: Environmental > Terrestrial > Soil > Vadose...
GGGGTGCGAAGCGGCGGATTTCCTGCTGCCAGTTGCCGAGAACGCTCACCGGCGCCACGATCAGTGAGGGCTTACGCAGGCGATCCTGTTGCTTCTCGATGGCGAGATGAGCCAACGTCTGCACTGTCTTTCCCAACCCCATGTCGTCGGCCAGGATGCCGCCCAAGCCATGGCGGCGCAGAAACTGCAGCCAGCCCAGGCCGGCCTCCTGGTAGGGCCGCAACGTCGCTTGAAAGTGTGCGGGCGCGGCCAGGGGCTCGATGCTGGAAAAGCCCTTGACCGCGTCAATGAGGTTGAGCAGCGTCGGATCATCGGATTGCAACGCCGGTGCGTTCGGCTCGACCGCGAGTTGCGCCAGTCTGCCGGCTTGGGTTGCCGGGAGGCTCAATGCGTTGCGTTCGTTCAATCCGTCTTGATCGCACAATTCCACGAGCACCTCGGCAATGCGCTGAATACGTGCCAGCGGCACCGGTAGATATCGTGCGTCCTCCAGGCGGATCATTAGGTGTTCGCTGGTGAGGAGGCTCGGCGCGTGGTGCTGCCCCGCCGTCTCTCGTCCCGTTGCGCCCTGCAGATAGTGGACCAGCGCCGGCAGCAAGTTGACGGCATGGCCATCCACCATGACGCCGAGCCGCAAGTCGAACCATTCGCGCGATTGCTTCGCCCCTCGCGGACGATTTGCGCGCGTTGACCGAGTCGTTTGCACATCCGCATACCAATCATCCGCCGCGGCGATCCGATAGGGAAATTCCGGATCGACGGTGATCTGCCATCCCGAAGTCCGCAGCTCCGGTACTCCGTTCATCATGAACGCAAGCCACGCCTCGCCGCCCCGCGCAGTGCCGGTAAGAAATCGATCGAGTTGCGCGTGCAGTTGCCGCTCCAATTCGGGGTCGCGTGTGATTCGGCAGACGACGTCGCCATTGCGCCGGCGCACCGCAGGGTCCTCAGTGCGAAACGAGTCGCTGTCGACGGCCAAGCCGTTGTAGATGAAGTGCAAGGTCGCCGTTGGGCCGGCCGAGAGGACCAACCGGGGTCGCAGACTGGATAGCGCTTGCTCCTGTACCGTCATCTCGCGCAGTCGTGGAAAGCGGTCCGCACGCAGATCGCACGCGAGGTTCCCGTTGAGGACCGAGGCCTGTGCCGGGTCGACGGCCGGCCGATTCCAATATCGCCGCAGTAGATCCACGGGGTAGGGCAGCTCGAGAGGTCCGCAATTGCCGGATGCCGTGTCGATATAGACCGCGGGCTCGAGTTCCAACAGAAAATCGAGCGCCTCGGGAGTCTCACAGCTCAACCGCTGATCGCCGTTCGGCAGGGCTTGCCACGCGAAAAGCACTTCCCGGGCGCCACCCTCGCGAAGCGCTCTATCCTGAAGCGAGCGCCAGAAAGCGCGGCCGGTGGCGAGTGCTCGCTGCAGCAGATCGAATCCGGCCGCGCCCGTCAGTTCCCACGGACCGTGGAATTGCCGCACCGTGAGCGCGTCGAGAATCCGCCGGTCCCGCCCGTCCACGTAACGGGGATAGTCCTTGCTCCCGTCGAGAATTCGCGGAGCGAAAGGGCAGGCTCCAGGTTGGATGTGCCCGCTGCCCGCCAAGGTCTGGGTTACCCACGCGGAAAGCTGTAATCCTCGGACGGCGTCGGGCTCGATGAGGTAGCACAGCGACTGCCGCAGCGGAGCGTCTCGCTGCAAGGCACTTTCCGGCGGCCCTGGCGAAGGATCTCTGCCGGTGCTGAGATCCATGCCGGTGCGGCGATCGCCGGTCGCCGGCGCACCCGAGATCTTGGCCGCAGTCATCACCACCGCTGCAACGTGCACGCAGGGACTGCGCTCGCCGCAACTGCACTCGCCCTCGATGGTCGAGGCACCCGCGCGTTGGTACTGAACATAGACGCGCTGCCTGTCGCCCGCGATCCCGGTCACCACACGACCGTTTTGCAGAACACGCACGTCGGATACTCCGCCGAGGTCGATCAGTTGCTGTGCCGCGCGGCGTAGCGGGCCGTCGAAGATCCTTTGCGGTTGGGCGTGGGGAGCGGCGGCGGCATCAGGTGATGCATCAAAGTTCATCGGCATTCGAGAATTCTATTCCACTTCGACCAACACCTCGTGATGAAATGGCGCTTGAAAATCCGCGTTGGTATTCGTGCTATAACAGCGCTTATGTGAAGATAGTCGTGATTTTTCATCAGGAATACCATGACCTTCGACAGCAAGCTACTTTCTGGCCTGACGGTGCTCATCGCCGTGGTCGAGGCTGGGACGATCGCACGGGCCGCCGAAGCCCTGGGACTCTCTCCGTCAGGTGTGAGCCGGGCACTCTCGCGCCTGGAACGACGCGTAGGCGCGCGGCTGCTGGCACGCACTACTCGCTCGCTCTCGCTGACCGATGAAGGAAGGCGTTTTTATGAACAAGTCGGGCCGCATCTAGCCGGCATCGAGGAGGCAGCGATCGCGGCATCCGGATCCGCCACCAAGGTACTCGGACGGTTGCGCGTCAACATCGATCCCTACTTCGCTCGCATCGTCTTGTCAGCACATCTTGCAGCGTTTCTGACACGTTACCCAGAAGTTACGGTGGAGTTGATCATGAGAGATGCAGTGGGTGATCTTGTCGCCGATGGATTCGACCTCGCTCTGCGTTTCGGCGAGCCGCCGGTCGGGTCATTCGTCGCTCGAAAGCTCATTGAAACGCGGGTGCTGACCGTGGCCTCACCTTCGTATATCAAAATCCATGGACGGCCGCGCCACCCGAAGGACGTCGAGGCATGCGATTGCATCGACTTCTACGATGCGGCAAACGCCAGGCCTTACGACTGGGAGGTCAGACGGAGGAAAGAGGTGATCCCGCTTCGGGTCAAGGGGCGCCTTCTGGTATCGGACTCGGGGACGTTGATTGGCGCATGCGAGGCCGGTGCCGGAATAGCCCAGATCCTCGAACTGGGATGCAAGCATCTTCTGGATAACGGCCGGCTGGTCGAGCTGTTTCCAGAATGGTCGGATGAGCGCTTCCCCCTTTACGCCATATATCCCTCTCGGCTTCACCGCGCAGCGAAAGTGCGTGTGTTCATCGAGTTTTGTATGGAAGTCATGGCCGGAAAATCACGCGGATTCGGCAACAAGGTGCGGGACTGAAAGCGACGCGGATCTCAACCACGGTCATTCGGCCATGCATCGGAGTATCCAACCGGTGCCTTCCCATGGCACGTGTCAGCGGCCCGTTATTTCACGGTCAGATCAAGAGACATGCCGCGCCCCTTGTGGCCAAGGACCGGGCAATACACTTTGTAAGTGCCAGGCTTAAGGTCCACCTGCAAAGAACCGCTTTCGCCCTTCTTCAACCTTGGTTTAAGTGCTTTCTCGATCCCGTTCCCCTCAATCTCGAAGCCGTGGGTTTCCTTGCCCGTGTTCGTCACCGTAAACGTCGTCGCACCGGCGCTGACCGAGGCGGGCATCTCGATCTTGTATTCCGTGAGCTTCACTTCCACCGAGCCTTTCGCGGAATCGGGCACGGCCGCTGCCGTTTTCGTGTCGGCCGAACCCTGACTCCCTCCCTGTCCAAACGCGTTACTGAACGACAGCATCAACCCAAGACTCACCATCCACGCTGCGGGGGTGACTATCTTTTTCATCTATATCTCCTTTTGTTTACTATCCCAAGTGCGATCTGCGCAAGGCAGTGGACTCTTATGCCCGGCAAAGCCGAGGCCATGATCGCGTGATCATGGCCTCGGCCGTGGGACCGGACTTCTGTTTACTATCGATCGTCAGAATCGCGCCCAGTGGCAGCGGGCACCGAAGGGGTGACCGCGACGCGGGACCCTGTCAGAACCCACGCTCTCTGGCTTGGAGAGAAACGCGGCGCGAGCAAGCCGTCGTTTATCTCGCGTGTCACGGCAAAGCGGTTAAATGAAGTGACGGGTAGATACAACCGAAAGTTGTTGGAAAAACCATCGGACGCCGTATCCGGATCGCCTTCGGGAGCCGAGATGATGCCGTCATGGTTGGCATCGACGCGGGCCACTTCTGCGGCGTATGCATCGAACAACCGACGCTGTAGGTTTTTCACGCCCGGCTCAAACGAGGCGGGCCGCGCATAGACATCCAGGAAGATTTCATTGGCAAGTCCGCTCGGAATACCGCGTTCACGGAATTCTCGCTGCGTATCCACGTCGCCGTCGAACTTATCCGGATCGCGTGGAAGATTAGGATTGTCCCCGACTACTCGTGGATCGTTGTTGATTCCACGCGGCCCGGAACCAGGAACGATGGACTGCAACTTGCCGATTTCGCCATCTTGGAAGGTGTCGGGCGCCTTGCCGAAGTTATCCGGAAATCCTCCGGTAAACGGCAGTTCGTATAAAGGATGGATCCAGTTGGTTCCAAGATAATTGAACTCCCAATAGGAATGTACATCGCTCTGCTGCATGGCGTTATACGCACCCATGCTTTCGTAGATGGGCACGACATTCGTTTGTCTGTCGGGAAAGTGATCCGTTTTGCCGGGGAAGTGAACCGAATTGCCGTCTGTCGTAAAGAATTGTCCTGCGATGTTGCGGTGGTCTCCCATCTCCTTTAGTTCTGCAGCATCTTGTGCGGTAATCTTGCCGAATTGCGCGTGGCCGTCCTTGCGTGGCGGTGCCGTATCGGGCACGACAAGATCGTGAATCATCCAACCTTCGTACCACCCGCTCTCGTTGTTGATTACGAACAACGGCGAGATGTCCGTGAAGACGTCCAGAAATGCTTTCGGATCACTCGCGTTGGTGGGCAGCCCAGGTTTGAGCTCGAGTATCACGCGGACGGTTCCGAGTGTAGGCAAGCCGCAGTCGGCTCCCGTGGCGCTGAGTTGCGCGGCGTCGTTGACGCCGGGAAAAATCTTGGTAAACACGTTAGGTTCAAAGCCGTCCGTATCCAGCAAATAATACTGAACTAGCTGGCCCGGCTGGTCCGCTTCGGCAAATACTTGCATCGGCAGAAACGTATGAGGACGGTCCGCCAGCCGCACCAGCCGGTCCTTCAGCGGATCGGGAAGGCCGGCTATGTCGCCGCGAGTGCGGACGGTAAGGCTATCCGCCGCCGCATTCGGATTGGGGTGGCAGGGCGCCGATGGTTGCTCGGCGTAGGCGTTTTGCAATAAACAAATTACCAGCGCCGCAGTGGCCCCGACTAGTGATTGCACTTTCATGTATAGCTCCTGAAATTGTTTGATTGCGATGAGGCAGGCCGATGCGCGATTCTTCTGAGCTTTGTCGCCGTGCCGGCCCGCGCAACGGTAATGTCCGCCGGCGATTGCAGCGATTCACCATCCGACATGGCTGACCCCTGAGTTACTCCTCACGAAAGAGGACTATGTGTGCGGTCGTTTTATTCCAACGACCGGTCTCTCGGGTGGCAAATGGCGATAAATCGTCACGCTGGAATGGAATTTGAACGAAATGAGGTCTTATTTCCAAGTGCGTTTGGAGAGACTGACAGATCGAGAGACCACAGTGACTGATGAGGCAGGAATAAAATACGGCGTTCTGCCGTCTTAGTCTTCGTGTGCCCAATCGGAGACGGGTGTGTCGGACGACCAATGGTTGGAATCCGTTGCACGCGGCGATCGCCGTGCGCTCGAAGAACTATATCTGAGCTACCAGCGGCCACTCACTAGATTCTTGTCGCGGCTGGCACCACGTTCTGAGAATATCGACGAGATCATCAATGATACTTTCATGGCCGTGTGGCAGCATGCCGCTGAATTTCGCCGGTCCTCGCGAGTGTCGACCTGGATCTTCGGGATCGCCTATCGTATTGCGCTGAAGTCGCTGCGCCAACATAAGCGATGGCGCGCGGCAAGCGCTAATGGGCAATCCGAGCGAGTGACCGACCCCACCAAAGAGACCGAAGAACACGATTGGCTGGCCCAAGGCTTGGGTCGTTTGTCTCAAGAACAACGGTTAGGTCTAATGCTCACCTACCACTGGGGTCATTCCATTCAGGAAGTCGCCGACATGACCGACAGTCCGCTGGGCACGGTAAAGGCACGGCTGTTCCGCGCGCGCGAACAGTTGCGGGTTTACTTGGGCGAGCTTCGCGGCGCGATGTGACTCGACGCGCTGCGCCACTCTGCAATACCCGCCGATCCAATATGCCGGAATTGTCCTTCTGCGTTCACCCGACGACAACTTCGTGCAGGGAATTGCTTTCGATCTACTGAACGACGATCGTTCCGACCATGCGCGGATGAATCGAGCAGGTAAAGTGATACGTGCCCGGCTTGTCGAACTTGTAGGAGAAACTCTCGTTCGTATCCATGCCGCCCGACTTGAACATTCCTGTGTCGCTGACCACGGTGTGCGGCTCATCGTCCTTGTTGGTCCAGGTCACGGTCGAGCCTGATTTGACTGTCAAGGGCGTGGGGTTGAACATGAAATTCTTCACCACGATCTTCGTCGCGTCTGGGGTTTCTGCAACCGACGGGAGATACACCTCCATCGCCCCCAGAATCACCATACCGACAGCCGTCAGCAGCATTTGATTTCGTCGCAAATTCACGTGAGTATCCTCCAAAGTCAAGGTTGACGCCTTCCTAGGCGAGCGCCGTGTCATTGAGTGCCAGCGAGCTCGGATGTTTCACCACGGAGACGCTGGTTATCCCAAGCATCCCCGCCAGTTGATCCGCAGGCACCTTGAGCGGCCCGGGTCCGGACCCCACGCCGGCGACGGGTTGCGGATAGGAAGTCGAGCGAGCCGTGTGGAAGGTCATGTTGCCTTCGACCTTCTGCACGATCTGGTGAATGTGACCGTTGAGTACGGTGACCGAGCCGAAGCGGCGCAACTGGCTCATGAGTTGATCCGCATCACCCGTACCCCAGCCCCAAGGCTCATAGATCGTCCACAGCGGCATATGGGCGAAGACGACGATGGGCGTGCTGGCGGAACGTCGCTTCAAATCGGCCGTAACCCAAGCGATTTGATCGGCGCCCAACGTGCCTAGACCGCCCGGCTTGAACTGCAGCACATTGATGAGCCCGATGAAATGCACACCGGCGTGATCGAAGCTGTAATACCCCTTGTTGTCGGACGCCTTGCCGAATCGGTTGAAGTATTCCGAGACGGTCGCATCGGTAGTGTCGTGCTCGCCCGGGACGGTGTGCATCTCGGTGGTGCGCAGACGGGTGAACAACTGCTGTGCCAGATCGAATTCGGCGGGCTTCGACAGGTGCGTGATATCGCCGGTATGGATGATGAGCGCGGGCTGATCGGACATCCCATTGACGATGTCGATGGTCTGCGTGAGGGTGCCGCGCACGTCCGGGTTCGCCTCCTTGTTGAAACCGATGTGGGTGTCGCTGATCTGTACGAACAGCGGCTTGCCCAGTTTTGCAGCGCCCTGCTTGTCGCTGGCCGCCATGGCCAGATCGATCGGTGTGAACACTCCGCCCGACAGCGCGAAAAGGGTTCCGGCCCCGCCATAGGCCATGCATTTCAGAGCGTTGCGACGCGATAGCAGCGATTGGTCATCCGACATGTCCGTCTCCTCAGTTGCCGTTCAGGAGAGAAGACATCGGAGCAGAGCAACATATTCCCTATCTAGACACCGTCCGTCTAATCAGCCAATCCGGCAGTGTAGAACAGCGTGGTGAGGAATCTGTTGATAGCGTGCGAGCCATGTTGGTGGACGACCACCGCGGCGCAGGGAATAAGACGATTCGATCGGAGGTCTTCTTTCCTGAGCCCCGTTTGTGGAGACGGACATGTCGGATGACCAATCGCGGCGCCTGCCTACGACGAGAGCGAAGAGGGGTGTGCTGATGCTTGTACCCAGGGGCCTCGCGCCAGGAGATCGACGATGTCTAGATCAACACTGACTCCGTGTCTGTTGGCAGCAGGCTTGCTCGCTGCCGCCTCGACCGTCCAAGCCCAGGAGTCGCCCGTCCACTGGTACGCACTGGGCGGTTATAGCGACACGCTAGGAACAACCTCTGACTTCCTGCAAGGCGGCTATATAGTGGGTGGAGGTCTCAGCGTCTCGCCAGCCTGGTTAAATCCGTTAGAGTTCCGTTTCGATCTGAGCTACAGCGAACACAATGCGTCCATCGCATTGCTGAATGCCGGACAGCAAGCCACAAACCAACCGATCGACTCGGGAACCGGCAGCATTTTGTCAGGCACCGGTAACTTGGTGTATCACATCCCGCTCGCTTATGGCGTGCGGGGCTACGGTATCGCAGGGATTGGCGCGTACTACACGCGAATAGAACTCGATCAGGTGCTGCCGGTTTATAACGGCTATGGATACGGTTATGGTTATGGATACGGCTATGGATACGGTTATGGGTACGGCGAGGCCCAGGTCGCTGCACACGGCGTCACGAATTTTGGGTGGAATGCCGGTGTGGGCCTAGATTTCGCGTTGCCGTTCGGACGTTCATGGTTCGTCGAAGCCCGCTATCACCGGATCAACTCATCCAGTTCAGTTCAATATCTCCCGATCGAGATCGGATTCCGCTTTTAGGGCGGCCATGGTTGAATTTTCCTCTTACCATCGTACCCCTGGGTACAAACTGGGCAGACGCAGCGCCCGGTATTGATCATATCCTGGCGATACCGCCTGCCACACGATCTGCGGAGAAGTCTCTACGACGGTGGAACCGGGTTGATACTCCTGAACGGTAGCACCCGATTGAGGCGAACCGAAATCGACTTCGATGTCTCCATTCGGCAGGAGATCGGCTTGTCCACCGAAGAAGCTGAACAAATTGGCCGGTGCGACATAGTGGTGCAGCAGCGTGGCCGTCATCGCGGACTCATCCACCAAGAGCACCGGAACAGTCGAGTAGTGACACACCGGGGCCCCGGCGGCGCCACAAGTGACGCCCTGGGGAAACTGCCGATCATTGCCGTCATCGATCAACCCCAACTGAAACATACCGCTGGTATTTGGACTGAAGAAGTTCATCCCGTGCTGTGCATAGAACCAATCGGTGGGGTCCACGCCGCCGACCAGCTTGAAATCTCCGCCCTCACCCAGGCGCCAGACGATATTGCCCGTACCCGTTGCATCCCGGTAGTCAATCTTGATGACCCAGTTTTGGTTCCGGACTGACAGCAGTAAGTCGTGATCATCCGTGGAATACAGCAGGGCATCGCTATGGGTCCAATCGGGGGGAAATTGAAATGGATGGCGATTGATATCGAGGTGATCGAAGGAATTCCAAACCCAATCGGGCTTGTAGTTCTGATCGACATCGACCAGCACATCGCCGGCTACATTCGTCGTGCCGGGATATCCCGTTATATTCGACACCGCTTTGGCCATCTGAGCCATAAGGACATAGTGTCCGTTCGGCAGCGCCAAAATATCGCGGCTGAATGCGAAGAGATTCAGGCCCGGAAATCCGTTCGCCGCCAAAGATTGATTCAGCGAGGACATCGGCAGATCGTGAATTGTGTTGCCTACCAAATCGATCTCGCGCACATCGTTGGCCGTGTTGGCGGGGACAATGGAGTTCGTGGGCCCACTGCTGACAGTCAACACGAGAAGAAAGTGTCCGTTGGGTAATGGCTTGATGGGTGTTATGACATTGACGGGCGAACTCGCGTAGCTGTATGTCCAGATGACATTGCCTTGGAGGTCCGTTGCAAACGCCTGTGCCAGTTTCGGGTTGTAGGGTGTCGGGCCGAACGAAATGGTATCGAACAACTGAATCCCCGGCTGGGGAGGCAACCCGCCGGGAGTCGTGATTTGAAGCGAAGAGGTGAGCGGCGGAATACCCGTCGCGAACACGTGGTCGCTATCTCTGTAAGTGACACCGTTTGCCAACGTGATCAGCGCTTGCATGTGGTAGTTGGTCGACCCACGCATGCCGGCCACTTGGATGTCGACTTGGCCGCCATAATTGACCGGACTCGAGGGCGTGGGCTGCGCCCATGTACGCATGCCGTAGGCAGTATCCGCACCAAACTGCACAGTCACGGTGCCGGGTTGCGGAAGATTCATCGAGTACAAGGCAACTTGTGGGTTGGCTGTTGCCTGCACCTGACCTGGCTGAATGAGCACCACGATTGCAGTGGCAAAATTGGCCTGAGGCGCGGCGCCCGCGGCAGCCTGGATCACGGCGTTGACGCTGTGCGATATCGGGGGCGCCGTGTAGTTGCCCGCGGCGTCCACCGTGCCCACGGTGGCATTGCCCCCCGCGATGCCATTCACGGACCAGTCAATGGTGCCGCCGCCCGCGGCCACCGCGGTGAACTGCATGGTCTGTCCGGCGGACAGCGCGCCATTCTGGGGGTTGATCGTCACCGAGCCCATCTGCTGCGGCGTCGGCGGAGCCTGAGACGGAGGCGGCGCGCTCGGCGGTGTCGGCATCGCCGAACCGCCGCACCCTGCCGCACCTAGAATCAGGCAAGAAATCCCTATGTGCAGAAAAAGATTTTGCCGCGAGTTCGACAACCACCCACCATTTCGTTTTGCCGGCATCCTGCTCCAGCTATTACTTCACGCTGTAGTCGCGGCCCTCTAAGCACGCCGATTGAGCTCTAAGAAAATCCTGCCGCTCAGCGGGAGATGCCGCGACCGTTGCTTCACTATCTCCCTGTGGAGGATTGACTCCGGTTTGATCCGTGGCCCAGTGCCGACATTCACTGCGATCGGTCGCCAGCTGTTCAGTCGTCTGCGCATTCTTGGGGTACGCAAATAAATTGAAGTCAGATAAATTGAAGTTTTCGGACGCCTTGGTCGTCGCAACCTGGTTCGCGAGGTCCCTGGGTGGGCGCACGGTCTCATATAGAGACACAGCTCCGTTCCACTGGTAATAGTTGTCATTCGCGTAATAGTACGGACTGCCACCCCACCACAACGTGGAGTAATAGAGCGGAAGGGCATCGAAGAACAGGCCATACCCGAGGATGCCAAAGCCTCCGTAGTAGCCGAAGCCGCCGTAGCCGAAGCGGGCGTCGCCATAACCGCCTCGCCACGCGCCGTAGCCGCCACGGCCTCCATGTCCGGCGCTGAAGTTTCCTCCATGCCCACCTCCCGCTCCGTAGGCACCGCCCCCGTGACCGCCGCCGTGGGCTTGCGCAATCGTTGTCGTGCCTAGCGCGAGTCCCACGGCTAGCGCTAGCACGCCAATTCGCAACTTGTTGAACACCGCTGCATTGATCATCGCGTCACCTCATACCATGAGAGACATTGCGTCTTCCTACGAGGCAGACTCACGGCACGTGCGCTTTATTCCGCCGGTGCTTTACTCCCCGATACCATCGCTTATCCTTGCGCACTCGATACTTCGAGGGCATGTGTCACTCCTGCAACGTAGGACTGGCAGCACGACACTTGCTCGCGCAAATGATGTCGTGAGGGGAATAAAACAGGCATGCCAAGGGTCAAAATACAACGCTTTCATCGCCGCCACGGCGGGCACCACCCTCTTATTCGCGGACCGGGCGACGAAGTGGGTCCCCCGGAGGTTGTGCGAATCGTTGCAGCAATCATCCACGCGACTCTCGGCGTTGTAACGCTGCCGGGGTTACTCAGTCGTGGGTCTGCAGCCGGATTGACAAAAGCGCCGATTTCATAGGCGTAAACCAATGCCGTGTTGCAGGCGCGTTTCTTCGGTTCATTCACCGAGGCTTGGAGCTCTCATTCGGGAAGTAGTGATGACATTAGAAATTAAACAGACACGCAATTGGAATCGATTCATTTCGCTAGTCATTTTGCCGAGCTCGATCGTTATTTACTCCTCAGCCGTGAATGCCGCGGATGAAAGTCAATTTGACGTGGCGATGGAAATTGCAAGCGAACAGTTTGCGGTTCACGGGCAAGCGACTTATGTGGAGCAAGAGACCTATTCCTTCAGGGCGCCCTACAGAGGTCCCAACAGCCTCACACCCAACGAGAGCCGGGAGACCACGGACGCCACGCTTTATCTGGGCGCACGAGTTTGGCCGGGCGCCGAACTCTGGGTCAGTCCGGAAGTCGATCAGGGCTTTGGCCTAGACAACACGCTCGGTCTTGCGGGATTCTCCAGCGGAGAGGCTTACAAGGTAGGCAAAAACCAACCCTATCTGCGTCTACCGCGGGCCTTCGTGCGTCAGACCATCAATTTGGACGACACGCTCGAAGCGGTCGATGCAGATCAATTACAGCTCGCCGGCTCACGCAGCGTGGACCGGTGGGTATTCACGGTCGGTAAATTCTCCGTGACTGATGTCTTCGATACCAACCAATATGGGCATGACCCTCGGAGCGATTTTCTCAACTGGGCGGCAATCGACGCCGGCTCGTTCGACTATGCGGCTGACGCATGGGGCTTTACCGTCGGTGCGGCCGCAGAGTGGTATCAAGGACTCTGGACATTGCGCACCGGCGTGTTCGATCTCTCCAACGTCCCGAACAGCCCGCATTTGGAGCCTGGCTTTCATGAATTCCAGATCGATTCGGAGATCGAACACAGGCACGAGTTACGCGAGCACCCGGGTCGAATGCTCGTTACCGTTTTCGACAGCCGCGGTCGGATGGGACTTCTCGATCAGGCAATACAAGTCGCCGCAGCAACTCGAGATCACGTGGACATCGCCGCCGTCCGACGATACCGTAGTCGCTTGGGTGCGAGTGTTGACCTCGAACAGCAAGTGAGCGCTGATCTCGGGGTGTTTGCGCGCGTCGGCAAGGCCGCCGGCAACGTCGAAACGTATGAGTTCACGGACATCGATCGCTCCACCTCCGCCGGCGTATCGATCAAAGGGTCTGCCTGGCATCGCAAGGCCGACACCATCGGCATTGCGGGGATCGTCAACGGTATCTCTGCGATACGTGAACAGTATTTAAATGCCGGCGGTCTCGGCATTCTGGTCGGTGATGGCAAGCTGCCGCATCCCGGCGCGGAACAGATCATCGAGACTTACTACAAACTCGCTGTAATCGCGCACGTGGACTTGAGTTTCGACTACCAGTGGGTCAAAAACCCTGCCTACAACACGGATCGTGGTCCGGTGTCGATCGTCGCGGTGCGCTTGCATGGGCAACTCTAACCGCCGGTCATCAGGCTCGCGTGGCCGTGATACCCCCGCACAGCGCCATGGAAAACTGCCATGGAAAACTAATGAGGACGCTCGGCGACCATCACGATGGGCCAACCGATCTCCGTACGCCAGGCGCTCTCGTCTGAAGTATCGAGCGGTCCCACCAGGTACTGCTCCCGCAAGGGCCCGTCCGCGGCAAGCTCATAGCGCGCCACGTGAGTTGCCAGGGCTCCATAGGCTATGTCAAAGCTTCTATGCGAGCCTGTGTGTACGATTGTGGCGAGCTCGACCTCAGGCGAGCGGTAGGGTCGTACCCGACCGATACTTTCGATGGGCCCATCACAGGGAATGTAGACCGTTGCCACACCCCGCCCTTTGGTAATGATCTCGTCCGAGATGAGTCCACCCGCTGGGGCGACAGCTCGTCTGCTCTGGGTAACGAGGGTCGAGCCCTCAGGGGAGGCAAGCAGCTGCCTGATCTCATTCAGCGGCATCCGCAACTCACGAAAGCGCTTGATCATCTGCGCCTGCGGAATCTGGCTGGTCAAATAGCGCCTGTAACCGGTATGGGCATCGACCTCGGCCGCCTCCAAGAGGCCGGTGTCGTGATAGTGCCGCAGGGTCTTGATCGTGAGCAGCGTGGCGCGCGAAAAGTCCCCGATGTTGAGCTTGGCTGGCGTAGCTGGCATGGCCTGAGTCTGCACTCCTCGGGCCTAAGTTTGCACCCTCCCCCTACAGGAGAGTCAATCCTCTGGAAAGGGCTTGAGTCTCCCATCGCGGGAGGCCGGAGAATGGGTCGTCGCCGGCCATGCACAGGTCGCACCTGGTCATGAGAGATCGGCGGTATCCCTGCTTAGCGGACGACGACGACTGCATATATTCGCCGGCTCATCGGGCGCGCCAATGCCAGTTGACATCGTCGTCAGAGCGAAGCGGACCTGGGTGCCAATGAACTGAGGTACATGTGTGAATTGCGAGCGTTCCCGCCAAAATAGAGGCAGCAACAGTGCCGCACCGAGCACGAGCCGCATTTCGACCAGCGGCCATGGTCCCCAATCGGGCGCGGCGATGCGCATGAACAGAAACGAGGAGCCCCAAACTGCGGCCAGCAGCACCAGCTCGAGTGGCGTGAGCCACCGATGGACATCAGATTGGGTTACTTCCCTCAGACGCCTGCCCGCTCCAGCGTAAAGCCATTTTTCAGACGTTAGATATTACAATCCCGCATAAGATCTGCCATTCGCACACCGAGACCCTTGGCAACCCTATGGAGGGTGCCGAGAGTTAAGTTCCTTTCGCCGCGCTCAATTGCGCTGTAATACGCGCGGTGCATTCCGATTAGATCAGCAAATGCCTCTTGGCTAACTTTTAGAGCCGTTCGACGCTTGCGGATCACGGCGCCGAGGCTCGTTAGAAGCTTTTCCTCCCTCATTCAAGCAAGGTATTCATCTACTACTTCCATCGCTACCACTTTATAGATAGACTATATATAAGTAGTAAAATTTGGGAGCCAGATGAACATCACGATTCGCTTAAGCATGATCAAGTTGCATTAACCGCCGTGCGTGATCGACCAGGAGCTGCAAGCAGAAATTCGTTCACTTCTCGGAATAGTAAGAAGAATGCTGATCGAATGCTTGAGCGCATTGCGGATCGCATTCCGTCGTTTGTTTTGTGAAGGATCCGGGTTGCCCGACTCCGGAGCAATTGTCGATTGCCCTCGAGGTAGCCAACACGCTGGCGTTAGCTATTCCGGCCGAAGCCGTGCGGCATGGTCCGCCATCCCACCGTCATGCAATCCCAGGGGACGATCGAGCTCTTCGACGCAGTGTGAGCCCACGAAAAAAGGATCCTTCCATCACGATCGTCGGACTCTCCGAGAACCACATCGGATAATGCACCTCGCGATACCCCGGTACTCTCACACAAATACGGAGGCTCGTTTCATGTCATCCAAACTGCAGATTTCCATACCGCAAGCCGCCTCCTGGCTTTTACGTCTTGCGGCGCACCCGCAGCTCTCCGATAATTTATGCCGCGACGCGGTCGCTTTCTCGGCGTGGTACGCGGCGGCGAACGGCCTGCTCGACTGGCCGGATGAAGTCGAAACGATCCAAAGGACCGAGCGCGCAAAAAAGCTCTCGCTCGATCGGGTGATGAAGTTGCTCGCTCAAATGAACCACA
>Ga0137407_10001515_pt1 | contig 15191 bp, 10 predicted proteins | sample CZOMad2_2_16fung_FD_108410 | JGI IMG/M metagenome (GOLD analysis project Ga0137407, IMG submission 108410) | Vadose zone soil fungal communities from Angelo Coast Range Reserve, California, USA - CZOMad2_2_16fungal (Illumina Assembly) | ecosystem: Environmental > Terrestrial > Soil > Vadose...
CCGTGAGAAACAAATCGGGATCGGGTTTGGCGTACCTGACCTGATCGCGCGTGACCACCGGCACCTTGGCCGGATCGACACCGAGCGCGGCGAGATTGTGCCCGGCAGTCTCCATTCGCCCGCTGGTCGCGATCGCCCAAGGCGTGCCTTGCGCAGTCAGATAGTCGAGCAGCTCGCGCGCACCGGGCAGCGGCTGCACGCTGGCCGATAGCTCGCGGTAGGCCTCGGCATGACGCACACGAAGCCGTTCCAGACGCTCCGGCGTATTGTCGAACCCGGTCTCGCGCAACAAGATGTTCGTGAACAAACCGCCGCTCATGCCGATCTTGCGATGGATGCGCCACACCGACAGCGGAATGCCTTCCTGATCCAGTGAAGATTTCCATGCGAGCACATGCTGGTACACGCTATCGATGAGGGTACCGTCGAGATCGAAGAGAAAAGCTGTTTTGTTGCGTGCCATGCGCGCCGCGCTCAAGTTCGCCGCGCCGGCGGCCGCCGCATCGGTGCCGCGAGATAGCAGCCGAACTCTTTGACGAAATCGACCGAGACGCGGGCATGAACGCGGCCCTGACGGTCGAGGAACTCGGCCTCCTCGTCCAGCGGCACGACCGCCCCGTGCCATACGTTGGGATGCAGGTAAAGGCCGCGGCTGCCGTCGCACCAGAAAGTCACGAACTTTTCCGGCGTCACATTGTCTCCCGGCGGCGCCAGCGGAATGACGAAACTCTGCCCGTTGAGGGGATAGAAGAGCTGACCGCCGTCCGGATGATAGTTCGCGCGCCAGATCAGGGCGCGCTCGCGCAATCGGTCGCAGGCACCCGTGGCGGCCTCTTCCGGCCAGTTGCTCCAGCCGAATAGATAACTGTCCCCCACCGCATTGTTTCGCGCGTACAGAGTCTCGCCCTTCCAGCAAAACTCGAACAGCCCCTCGGTGACTCCACCCTGATCGCCGGAATTGAGATCGATGGGCCGCCACCCTTGCGCCGGCCAGCGGACGATCTCGATGGGGAAGGTTTTGGGATCATCGACGAGACGACCAAATCCTTCCAGGCTGGCCTCCGTGGCGAGGACGATGGGAGTTTCATGCGCCCGCCGCACTCCGGTGGTCGGCACATAGGCGAATTCCCATTGAGCGATATCCATGATGGCTCTCGTTCCGGCGCAGGAGCCGTGATTATGCCGCGCGGCCGAGATTCATGCAGTATTCTTCGGCGCCAAATGAATAGCCGTCCGGATGCGCGGATTAGTGCCGCAACGGCAGATATTGCCGCGCATGGCCTTATGCCCCTCTCATTCCCGCATTTCCAAACAATTGAGGCAGAAACAAACGTTGAGCATCGTAGCTTGTTTACCGTAGATTGGGTGGAATGGTTTTAAAGGGGAGTCTATGGCTGTCAAAGTCCCACCGTGCGTCCGCACCCTGCGCTTGAAAGTGAAAACCGAAGCATATCCGTGGCTCAACGCAGCCGCGGTCGAAGTCAATTACCATTGATCGAGAGCGTGGTCACGGCGATTCCTCAAGCGACTTTCAGCGGCAGGCTGCGCAGGCGCCGTCCGGTAAGCTCGTAAAGTGCATTGGCCACCGCCGGCGCGATCGGGGGCGTACCCGGCTCGCCGACACCGCTGGGACTATCGGTACTGCCAATGATCTCTACCTCGATGACCGGACATTCGTCGAAGCGCAGCGGCGCGTAGTCGTGAAAGTTGCTCTGTTGCACCTGACCCTTCTCGATCGTGATCTCACCGTGCAGCGCAGCCGATAAGCCGTACACGATGGCACTTTCCATCTGCTGGCGTATCAGGTTCGGATTCACGGGCACGCCGCAGTCGACTACGCAGACCACCTTATGTACGCGGATCTGCTTCTCCCGTGTCAGCGAGACTTCAGCGACCTGTGCGACGACGGTGCCGAAGCTGCGGTGAATGGCGATACCTCGCCCGCGCTTTGCCCCATCGGGGGCGGAATCGAGCGGCTGCCCCCAGTTTGCGAGCTCGGCCGCCCGACGAAGCACGCGCAAATGGCGTTCGTCTGCGCTCAACAGTTTGGCCCGAAACGCAACCGGGTCCTGCCCGGCAGCCGCCGCGCACTCGTCGACGAAGCTTTCGGTGAAGAAGGCATTCTGCGAATGGGCGACCGAGCGCCAGATGCCCGTGGTCACCGCCGATTCGACGGCGTGGTGCGCGACGCGAACATTCGGGAATGCGTAGGCCGTATTGGAGGCGCCGTCGGTGGCGCTATCCAAAAAGGAGGGTGCGCCCATGCTCGACCCTGCGGATGCCGCGACCCAGGCAACCAGTTTGCCTTCCGCATCGAACCCCGCCTTGTAGCGGGACAGGTAGGCTGGACGGTAATAATCATGCGCCATGTCCTGCTCGCGCGACCACAGGAGTTGCAGCGGCGCCCCATTGGTCTCGCGCGCGAGCAGTGCGGCCTGCACGATGAAGTCCGTGAAATAGCGCCGGCCGAAGCCGCCGCCCAGGTAAGTTACTTTGACATCGACCTGGGCGGCCTTGATGCCCAGTGCCTTCGCCACCGCACTGTTCGCGAAGCCCGCTGCCTGAGTTGGCGCCCAGACCGTCGCCGCGCCATCCTTGAACTGCACGGTGCAATTCATCGGTTCCATGGTCGCGTGGGCTAGGAAGGGTACTCGGTATTCTGCATCGATGACTTTGGCAGCCGATTTCATCGCAGCAGCAACGTCACCGCGCGCGAAATGAACTTTTCCTTCCTGGGTGTCAAGCGTATGCCTCAATTCATCGAGGATGGAGCGACTCGACAAATCGGCGGCGGCGCCGTGGTCCCACTCGATCGCAACCTTGGCCAGCGCCCGCATGGCACGAAACTGCGTGTCTGCGATGACCGCAACACCGCCCGACGTCTTGCCCGGCATGAGGGTGCTCCCCGCCACCGGCTCCAGCGCAATCACCTTGCGCACTCCGGGTGAGGCTTGCGCGGCCGCAGCATCGAAATTCGCCACCTTGCCGCCAAACGTCGGGCACATCGAAATGCTGGCATACAAGAGCCCGGGCGGCAGGACGTCGATGCCGAAAACCGCCGACCCGTCGATCTTCGCGGCATTGTCGATGCGCCGCACCGGCCGGCCGATGAGCTTGAACTGCGTGTGATCTTTCAGGGTCACGTCCTTCGGCAGACCCAATTGCGCGGCGCTCGCCGCGAGTTCGCCGAAAGTCGCACTGCGTCCCGAAGCATGCAGCACTCGCCCCGTCTCTGCGCGGCATTCGCCGGCGGGAACGCTCCACTGCCCCGCCGCGGCGGCGATCAGCATGGCGCGGGCCGAGGCACCCGCCTCGCGCATGGGCAACCATTGGTCGGTGATGCTCGATGAACCGCCGGTACCGAGCAATCCGGGTATCTCACGCACCAACTTGCCCATCAGATGTCCGGTCATGCGCTTCACGACACCGTGACCGTCCGGCTGGAAGGGCAGCGAATCGATCAATACCGCCTGATTGTTGTAGATGGCATCCAGAGTCGATTGCTCGAGCTTCACTTGATTCCAGTCGGCATCCATTTCATCGGCCAACAGCATCGCAAGACCGGTGTGAGCGCCCTGCCCCATCTCGGCCTGCGACATCACGACGGTCACGGTATTGTCGGCGGACACCTTGACCCAACCGTTGAGGACGGTTTGCCCGGGCGCGGCGGCCAAGGGCGTGCTTGGAATCAGGCGGCGGCGCTGGGGCGCCGCCAACCAACCGATGACGAGGGCGCCCGCCGCACCGACGCTCCCGAAGATGAAATGGCGTCGCTTGAGATTGGGCATATCAGGTCCTCAAACTGCGGAGTGTTTGGGCTTCGCGATGCCCTGCCAAAAGGTTTCAAAGCCGGCGGCACAATAGTCCGTGGATCTAATCAGACCTGTCAAGCGACACGAGAGCGTGAACGACATCGCACAATGACTGTGAGCGAGATCGCACAGCCGGTGTGAACGACATCGCACAACCAACATATCTCTTCGGCAAATCCGGCCGCGAGCAATAACGTTCTAGACCCTCCTCCTCCCCAAGCTTGTTAATCGCGTCGCCCACTCGACCTTTCATCGAGAGAACGGACGAAGTTATGAATAGGGAGCCACGCTGCTGAGCCGTAGCGCGGCCGTATGAAAGAAAAGGATTCGTTTACCAGCCTTCGGCGCGATTGCGCCGACGTAGAGGAGATTGTCCGTGAAGATATCCAAGTATTTTGTCGCGCTGTTGTTCAGCGGCGCGTCGCTGTTCGCTCTGGCCGGTTGCGGTGGCAGTGACAGCAAGAGCAGCTCCGTCCCTGCACCGAGCGCTCTGTCATACACGAGTCCGGTAACGGCCACGCAGGGCACGGCGATGACATCGCTCACGCCGACGGTCACCGGAACCGTCACCAGCTATTCGGTCAGTCCCGCGCTGCCGGCCGGGCTGTCGCTCAGCACGACGAGCGGTGCAGTCTCCGGCACGCCTACGGCCATCGCCGCGCAGGCGACGTATACGATCACGGCCAAGAATGCGACCGGCAGTACGGCGTTTGCATGGGTACTGACCGTCCGCTCAGCCACCGCCGTGAGCGGTACCGCCGCCAGCGGTGCGCCGATCACCGGCGCCATGAACGGCGTCGTCACCTTGAAAGACTCATCGTCGCCGGCGAAAACGGTGTCAACCGCCACCGACAGCAACGGCAAGTATTCCTTCACACCGGCACAGATCCAGGGCTTTGCCGCCCCTTTCATGCTGGAAGTCGGTTATCAAGTCGGCGGCGCCGGCTACTACCTCCACTCGGCGGTAACGGCTGAAGATGCCGCGAGCGGCAACGCCACCATCAATATCACCCCGTTGACCGATCTTGTCATCGCCAATATCGGGAATGAAATTGCGGCAAAAATATTTGCCAACGGCAATTATTCGAGCTTGCTGACCAAGACCGCGCTGGACGCTGGAGTGGGCGCGCTGGACACTCTTTTGCAACCGGTGTTGGCACAGATGGGCGTTTCGGCGAGTGTAGACCTGCTGCGTCAGTCGTTTGCCGCGAATGGCCAAGGGCTCGATGCCGTGCTGGATGCCTTGAAGGTAACCGTCGATCCAACCACCAAGGCCGAAACCATTACCAATCGCCTGACCAACGCTTCGGTGTCCGGAACATTGAGCGCGCCGCCCACTACGCCTATTGCCGCCAGCGCCACCGACAATGTAACCGACTTGCAGGCCATCACCAGCACGTTCAACAACTTCTCAGCGCTGATTGCGACAGCGCCTGCGCCCACCTCGGCATCATTGCTGGCGTTCTTTGATCAAACGAACTTCAGGAATGACGGTCAGAGTCTCCAGACTTTCCTGCAGCAGGTCACCACCAACCCCGTCATCGCGGGCGGCGCTCTAGCGTTCAGCGACATCGTGTTGGACAGCGTGCCGAACTGGGTGACCACGGTGCCCTCGGGTGCAACCGCCTACAAAGTGACCTTTACGGTGGTGCAAAACAAGGCGCCCACGGAGCGCCATGACTTCATCGTATACGCCAACAGTCAGGGCACCTGGCTGATGCTCGGCAATCAGCTGGCGGCCAAGGTGGCGATTTCCGCCTTCGAGGGCGACAACAACGGCGCACTGTGCAGTGGCGTGCAACCCGACGTTGCCGACAAGGGCGGACTCGGGATCAACTATGCGGTGGTGACCGGGCCGGGCCTGCCCGTCGCAGGGATCCTGCTGTTCAGCTCGGGCAACTCCAGTTCCTTCAATGTGGCGGCCGGCGACCCGACGACCTACAACGGCACGAGCACTCCGCCGGCAACAGTCTCCTGCAGCTTCAACAATATCTATGTGATGTCGGACGCACAGATTCAAACCATCACACTGCCCGCCGTCTACACCGTGAAGCTGTACAAGGACAATGGCACTCCCAGCAATTTGAGCGACGACATTCTGGTCGCCACCTACAAGCCCGCGGTTCTCGCCGCTCCCCTGCCGTCGGCGTCGGTGACCAGCGCGCTGTTTGCCAGCAACATCGCCGCCAGCCCGACCGTTATTTCGGCCGCCCCAACCGGCGGTAACGTGAACATCTCCTGGGCGGCGCCTACTGCGAGCGGACTCTACGCCAAATCGCTCAATGTCTACGTCTGCAATGCCACAGGCTGCCAGGACGTGAACCAGGACCTGTCCGCCGAAGAGAACAGTACGACTATCGCCGTCCCGACCACCTCGGGCCCGATCACGGGTGACGGTGCCACGATTGAGTACACCGACTCGGTATTCCGCACCCTCTGGACCACCCCCGCTGGCGGCAGTCTCTGATACGCCATGACCGGGCCCCATGCGGGGCCCGGTGTTCGGCGATCTGCTGGCAACAGCTGGCTGCTTATGGGAGGGGGATGCTGCCGGGACCGGCTGCTTGCATGCGCGCATACTGGGCGGGCGTAATGTGCCAGATCCGCTTGAAGTGCCGCGTGAAATGACTCTGATCGGCGAACCCGACCTGAGTAGCGGCCTCCGCGGCCGTAACGCCGGCGCGCAGCAAGACGCAGGCACGCTCGATGCGCAGCTTCAGTTGGTAGGCGTGTGGGGGAATCCCTGTATGGAGTGCGAACGCGCGCACCAGGTGAAAGCGGCTCAGCCTCGTCAATGCAACGAGCTCGTCGAGACTGACCAATTCGTTGAAGTTGTCGTGCAAATAACGCCTCGCGCGCTCGATCGCGTGCGGTGTCTTGGAGTTGCGTCCTGCGCCTCGCTTGCCGGCGCGCCGATCATTCTGAGGATTCACTGAAACGTAGCCTGCGGGTGACCGGAATTCCGGCCGGACGCTACGTGGGTACCGCGCTCCGAGTCATGATGAAGTTTTGACGAATCATGACTATGCTGATCGAATATTGACGGTAGACTGGCATTGTCCCTGCACTTGGATTGCCGACGAATGGCCGACCATGGAACGAGTCCCCACCGCCAAACAGCTGGAAACCGTGGCTGAGCTGTATCGCTTTGGCCCGTTCGAATTCAAACCGGAGCAGCTGCAGCTGCTCCGCGGGGATCAGCTTCTCAAGGTCGAGCCGAAACCGCTGGAGGTGCTCGCCGAGCTGGTTCGCAACGCGGGCGAACTGGTCACCAAGAATGAGCTGATGGACAGTGTCTGGGCGGGCCGCGTCGTGACCGAATCGGTCATCGCGCGCTGCATTGCCAAGCTGCGCACGGTACTGGATGACGAATCGCAGACCCTGATTCTCACCGTTCACAGCTACGGCTATCGCTTCACCGGGGACGTCCGCCGCAGCGCTGCTGAACCCGTTCACGGAGAGGGCCAGGTCGCGAACAGCTTCAGCTTGAGGGCGGGAGATTCGCTGGCTCTGCGTCCGCGCTGGCGTCTGTTGCGGCCGCTCAACGAGCGCTGCGGCGTGTGGCTCGCGCAGCATGACAAGACCGATGAGACACGGGTATTCAAGTTCGCTCTGGAGCCGCAGCAGATTCGTATCCTCAAGCGCGAACTCACCATTCACCGCGTTCTGCGACGTGGCCTGGGTCAACGCGACGATATCGTGCGGCTGCTGGACTACAATCTTCAGGATCTCCCCTATTTTTTGGAAATCGAGTACTACCCGGAAGGCAACCTGTCGGACTGGTGTGCCGCTGCGGGGGGCGCCGACTCCATTGCACTCGAGCTTAAGGTCGAACTCATGGCGCAAGCCGCCGAGGCGCTGGCTGAGGCGCATGCTCTGGGTGTTCTGCACCTGGACATCAAACCCTCGAATCTTCTGGTCTGGATCTCACCGGATGGCCGTCCACATATTCGCTGGGCGGATTTCGGCAATAGTCGCTTGTTGCAGCCGGAGCGCCTCTCCGAGCTCGGCATCACCCGGCTGGCGTCGACGCAGACGCTGGGGATAGACGGCCCTGCGGAAGGGACACTCCACTACATCGCGCCGGAGCTGTTCAGGGGAGAGACGGCGACGGTCCGTTCTGATTTATATGCGATGGGCGTCATGCTGTACCAGCTTGTCGCCGGTGACCTGCGTAAACCGGTGGCTGCGGGCTGGGAGCAGAACATATCTGACGAAGTGCTGCGCGCCGATGTGGCGGCCACAGCCAATGGCGATCCTGCACAGCGCATGAGCTCAGCCGATGAACTCGCGAAGCGCCTGCGCGGCATCGAGCAGCGTCGCGCCACGCTCGATGCGGAGCGCGCGCGTGCGCGCGAGGACGCCGAATTGCGGCGCAAACTGGAATACGCGCGCGCACGCCGACCCTGGTTGATCGCCGCCGGCATTGCGCTCACCACCGGCTTGGCGGCCAGCCTGTGGAATTACCGGGCGGCGGTCCAGGGACGCGACGAAGCTCGCAGTCAGGCCGCAATCGCGGACGCCGTCATCAACTTTCTCGACCAGGACATTCTTTCCGCCGGCTCGCCCTTCAGCGTCAGCGGCGACAGCCCCGGCGGACTCACTGTGCGCCAGGCCGTGGACCGCGCCGAGGCCAAGCTCGCCGGCCGCTTCCCTGAGCAGCCGGCGGTGGAAGCCTCGATCCGCGCCGCCATCGGTCAAGTCTATGTCGAAGACGGCGACTACGACAAGGCGGAGAAACAGGTGCGGACCGCGGTGCAGCTCGGCCGCAGCGGCCCCGGCGGGGCCGACTTCCGCACCGTGCGCGCGGAGTACGGCCTGGTGTTCGCCCTCACCGTGGAACAAAAATTCAGTCAGGCCAAGGAACTGCTCGAGGAAGCGAACTCGGCGCTGGCGCGCGCACGCAATGTCGATCTGCTCACGGCATCGCGTCGCGACGTCATTAACGGCAACTACTACTTCGCGCTGCAGGACTATCGCTCCGCCGCGCATTATTTCGAGCAAGCGCTCACCGAAGCGCTACAACGCGATTCCAGCGACATCAGCCAGATCTCCATCCGCCGGACCTCTCTCGCCTGGTGTTACGCGGCGCTGGGACGGGTCGACGAGGCGCAGAAACTGTATGCCACCGCCCTGGCCGAAGTGAAGCAGGCCGAGAGGAACGGCGGCACCCTGACCGGCACCGTGGAGGAACGCTACGGTATTGGCCTCTTCCTGGCCGGACGCGACGCGGAGGCCGAGAAGATGCTGAAGGAGGCCTATGCCGACCTGCACGCGACCATAGGCGACGACGGCCTGACCGAAGAAGCGCTCACCTTCCTCGGCTGGCTGGAACTGCGGGAGGGGCGTATCCCTGAGGCCAACGCGGCACTGCATACGGCCTATCTCGCCGAGGTGGCCAGCGCCGGCGCCGAGCACCGCATGAGCCTGCGCGCCCAGGCCTGCCTTGGCCTGGCCGAAATCGCCAACGGAGAACAGGCGGCCGGATTGCGGGCCCTGACGCAGGCGGTCAACGCCTACGACCGAATCATGGGACCGGCTACGCCGGAAGCACAGCTGTTCAAGTACTGGCTGTTGAGCACACAGCTCAAGCAAGATCCCGGCCGGGCCGGCGCGCACGCAATGCTGGCGCAGCTCGATCCCCGCCAGATCGCCCTCGCCGACCCGCGCGAGGACTGGAAGAAAAAGCTGCATCTGCTGCAGTCGCAACTGCAACTGGCGCAGAACAAGAAGATCTAGCGCCGAAAGCCCGACTCGAGCTCCTTCACGGCATTCATCGACACGGCACCTTCCCGGCGTATCTGCGCGAAGGCGATCCCAGAATTCGGTAAGATGCGGTGAGTTCTGGCAACGGTCGACGAAAAACGCCGTCTTGGCACAACAATCGCGACCCGCAGGGAGTATCGATGAAACACTTCTTGGCAGCTTGGTTCGTACTCGCCCTGAGTTTGGGGGCCGGCAAGGTCGAGGCCGACAGCCAAAAGCTGCGCATCATCAGCTGGGCCGATTACGTACCCGCCGACCTGATCGCCGCATTCAAGAAAGAGACGGGCATCGACGTGGAATTGACCCTGTCAAACAACGAAGAAATGATTTCCAAGCTCCGCGCCACGGGGGGCGCCGGCTACGATCTCGCGCAGCCGTCCCAGGACCGCATCGTGGCCGCACAGCGTGAATTCGGCATCTACAAGCCCTTCGATCTCACCAAGCTCAAGCTGGACCAGTTTCAGCCCGAATTTTTGGACATCGTCCGCAAAAACACCACTGTCGACGGCAAGGTGTACGGAGTGCCGTACCTGTGGGGCACCGATGGCCTCGTGGCCAACGCCAAGCGGGCCAAGGTTGCCGACTATGCCGATCTCTGCAGGCCGGACCTCAAAGGCAAAACCGCCGTCCGCCTGAGGCGCCCGACGCTGATGGCGTTCGCGTTCGCCGCCGGAAAGGACCCGTTCGCGCTTTACGGCGATCCGAAGGCGTACGGCGCGCTCATGGACCAGGTGGGTGCCGCGCTCATCGCCTGCAAGGCGAATTTCAAGTTCTTCTACGATAACAAGGACCAGCTGCTCAACGGCATCCGCTCGGGTGAAGTCGTGGCCGCGATGATGTGGGACACGGGCGGATGGACGCTCAATCGCGACAATCCCGACATTCAATTCATCGTTCCGCGCTCCGGCGCTCTCGGATGGCTCGACACCTTCGCACTGCCGGCGCGCGGCCGCAATGACGCCGCCGCCTACGCCTGGATCAATTTCACGATGCGTCCGGAAAATGCCGCGCGCGTCATCAAGTCCGTGGGCAGCTTCTCGGCCGCCATGAACACGGCGCCGCTCGTCGACCCGCGCCTCAAAGCGCAGTTCGCCGCCGCATTCCCCAATAACGATCTCAAGCGCATCCACTGGTATCCCGCCATACCACCCGGCCTCGAGGAATTGGAAGGGCGAGTGCTCGACCGCGTGAAGGCCGCCAATTGAGCACGCCGGATCTGGTGGCGGACGCCGTCGTCAAGCGTTTCGCGGATCACGTGGCCGTGGATACCCTGTCATTCTCGGTCGAGCGCGGCAGCTTCTTTTCGATTCTGGGTCCCTCGGGCTGCGGCAAGACGACGCTGCTGCGCATGATTGCGGGATTCATCGCGCCGGATGGCGGCGACATCGCCATCGGCGGCAAGAGCATGCGCGATGTGCCGCCGAATCGCCGCCCCGTGAACATGGTGTTTCAGCAGCTGGCCCTGTTCCCGATGATGTCGGTGGGTGAGAACGTCGCATTCGGATTGGCTCGACGCGGCACGCCCAAGGCAGAAAGACTGAGACGCAGCAATGCGATGCTGGAGCGGGTGGGATTGGGCAACGCCGCGGACAAGCGCGTCGACGAGCTGTCGGGCGGCCAGCGTCAACGCGTGGCCATCGCGCGCAGCCTCGTTCTCGAGCCCACGTTGCTGCTGCTGGACGAACCCTTGGGAGCGCTCGATCTGAAGCTTCGCGAGCACATGAAAATCGAGCTCAAGCAGCTGCAGGCGTCCTTCGGCACGACCTTCGTCTACATAACCCACGATCAATCCGAGGCGCTGGTGCTGTCCGATCACGTCGGCGTGATGAGTCACGGCCGATTCGAACAACTGGGTACTCCGCAGGACTTGTACTACCGGCCGCAAACGCCGTTCGTCGCGGGATTCGTGGGCGCGAATAACCGGATCGTGGGGCGAACGACCCAAACGGACGGCGCGCTCGCTGAAATTGCCACCGCCGACGGTTGGGTCGTGCGCGCGCTCAAGATCGGCGCGGTCGCCGTGGGTGACGCCGTCGAAGTATTCGTGCGTCCGGAAGTTGCCACTCTCGCGCGCAGCGAGGCGCAATTGCCGCCCGACCAGCCGCGGCATGCGGGAGAAGTGCAAAGCGTACTGTTCGATGGGGCGAATTCGGCGGTTCTTCTTCAGGAAGCGCGCACTCGCCGCGAATTTCGCATAGCCCTGCCCCAGACCGGACAGTTTTCGGATCTGCAGCCACGAGAGAAAGTGGCATTCAGTTTCGATCCTGCCCGGGCGGCGTGCTTCCCGGCGCGTAACGGAACGGCGGGACAGAATGCCTAAGGCGGCAATGGACCCTCGCTGGCACGGACGCCTCGCGCTCGGTCTGTTGCTCGCGCCGGCCCTGCTCTGGCTCGGCGCTCTGATCATATTGCCGCATGTCGATCTGGCCGTGCTGTCGTTCCGCGAACGAGTCGGGCCCCGCCAGTACGCGGCCAGTTTGACGCAGTACAAGACCTTCTTCGCGGAACCTCTGTATTGGCATGTATTTCTGCGCACGGCGGTCATGTCCGTGGTGGCGACCTTCCTGACCCTGCTGCTGGCGTTTCCCATCGCCTGGATCATTGCAAAGCTCGCGCGGGGCCGAGCCGGCTCCCTGTTGTTCATCATCTGCCTGATCCCGTTTTGGGTCAGCGAGACGGTGCGCACGCTGGGATGGATGATATTGCTCAGAGAATCCGGCGTTCTACCGGCATTGCTGGTGAAGCTGGGTCTCACGGCGATGCCCGTCGAACTCCTGTATCGGGACGCGACCATCCTGGTGGGATTGGTCTATACCTCGCTGCTCTTCATGGTGGTGCCGCTGGTATCGAGCCTGGAGAGTCTCGATGATTCTTTGATAGAAGCCGCATATGATCTGGGGTCCGGTGGATCAGCCATTCTGCGCACCATCGTGATTCCGCACGCAGCGCCCGGCATCACGGCCGGCTGCATCGTGGTCTTCATGCTGACGCTGGGCAATTACCTGACGCCGACGCTGCTCGGCGGCAAGAACTCGCAGTGGTTCACGGAGCAGATCTATACCCAGTTCATCACCCGCTTCAACTGGGAACAGGGCGCCGCATTTGGCTTCCTGTTGCTCGCGCTATCCACCGCGCTGGTGATCCTGGGCCTTAGGATCAGCGGGCAGCGCTTTGGCGACGTCATGAGACGAACATGATTCCCTCGCTGCCGCGACCTGTCTGGCTGCGTTCCGCCACGGTGGCGTACCTGATTGCGTTCCTCGCTTTCCTGTTTCTGCCCTTGGCCGTGGTCGCGGTGTTCGCCTTCAACGACGCGCCCTACCCCGCGCCGCCCTGGCGCGGCTTCACGCTCGATTGGTTTCTCGGCAACGCCGCGCTCGGGCGTACCGGCCTCTTCGCCGACGGCGAATTGCTCGGCAGCATCTGGACCAGTTGCATCGTCGCCGTTTGCGTGACGGCACTGTCGGCGCTGGTCGGGACGACCAACGCCTTCCTCATCGAGCGCGGACGCTTCTGGGGCAAGCAGACCTTGTCGATCTTGATGCTGGCGCCGCTGGTGATTCCCGGCGTCATCCTCGGTATTTCCATCCTCGCTTTCGCGAGCCGCGTCGCGGATTTCGCGGATGACACCTTCGGCCTGGAGCTCGATTTTCTGCGGCCCGGACTGCCCTTGGTCGCACTGGGTCAATTCTCGTACATTGCGACCATTGCGACGCTGACCATCAGCGCCCGCCTGAGACGCTTCGACCGGACTCTCGAAGAAGCGGCGCTCAATCTCGGCGCCTCCAAAGCGGCCGTGTTTCGCACCATCTTGTTGCCGTATCTGCGGCCCGCGCTGTTCGGTTCGGCCGCCATCTCCTTCCTGATGTCATTCGCCGACTTCAACACCACCCTCATGTTGGTCGGTGCGGACACCCCATTGACCGTGATGATGTACGGACGAATGCGCGAAGGCGCGACTCCGGTGCTGAATGCCGTCAGTCTGTTTCTCATGATCGCGTCGGCGGTTCTGGCGCTCACGCTGCTCCGGCGCGGCGGGTCGCGGGCGAAGCCGGCGGAGTGAGACGCCGGGCGCCGCGTACGCACGGCTGCCGACATGCTGACGATTCGACCCGCAATCACTTGGATTCCTCAATCGCCGTCTTCGGCCGATCCTCCGTGCATCGCGATCCTTCCGGAATCCCGCCGCGCCGGTCCTTGCCGGCGGACACAGCGAATTCGAGTGCCGCCATCCGGCAGCCGCTTGATCTTCATGACCCCGCCGATCACGGCGCAACGGTACTCCATGAGCTTGAGCCCCATGCCGGCGCCCCGGGCCGGATTATCCGCGATCCCAACGCCATCGTCGGTAATCGACAGGGACAGGCGCACTCGGTTGGTGCGCACGGTCACGGCAATCGATCGAGCTCGGCCGTGCTTGACGGCGTTGTTGATGGCCTCCTGTACGATCAGGTAGAGATGGGCCGCGGCGGATTCGCCGATGAGCAGCGGAGACCTGACGGACAGGCTCAATCGGACGTCGACGCTGTAGCTTGCTCGGGACCATCCGATGAGAGTCTGCAAGGCGGGCAACAATCCGCCGCGTTCGAGCGTCACCGGCGAAATGCCGAGCGCCATCTTGCGCGCGCTCTGGATGGCGTGGTTCACGAGGGTGATGATCTCTTCGAGCTCCGGAACCGCATCGAATGCCGCGAGGCCGGCGCGCTTTGCGAGGCTGCGCAACATGAGCGAGATGCCCGTCAGCTCTTGACCCAGGCCGTCATGCAAATCGGCGCCCAGGCGCCGCCGTTCTCGATTGGCGATTTCTATGATCTCGGATTCCAACTGCTTGCGTTCCGAAACGTCCTGCACCACGATGAGAATCTTCTTCTCGCCGCTCAGTTCGATTTCCGCCGACAACACTTCCCCCGCGAACTCGCTGCCGTCACGCCGGCGAAACATCATGTCGCGCTTGCCGCCGCTGCCATGCTGTTCGAGCAGGCCCTCCAAAACAGCCGCCGGGGGTTGACCTTGCCTGCTGTTGAACAATTCCAACACGGAGAACCCGATCAGTTCTTCGGACTTGCGGCCGAACAGGCGGTCGAATGCCGGGTTGGTGAACTCCATGCGCCCGTCCAGAGTGACGAGAACGACGCCTTCGCTCATGGTCTCCAAGATCATCGCCAGGCGCGCCTCGCTGTCGCGCAGCGCCAATTCCGTGCGCTTTCGCGCGTCGATATCGATCGTTACGCCGGCGGCACGGACCGTACGCCCCATGCCGTCGCGCGCGGCGGCGCGTCCCCGGCTCATGACCCAGCGCCAGTTTCCGGATCGGGTACGGAGCCGGTGCTCCGATTCATAGATATCGCGTCGATCGTCGAGCAACGCCTGGTATCGCTCGCTGAAATTAAGAAGATCGTCGGGGTGCACGTTGGAGTCCCGCTGGGCTGAATACGGACCGTCGTCGCAGGGACTCAAATCCAGGCTGGTGCACCACTCGTTCCACCAATGCACGGTGTCGGTGACCAAGTCATGATCCCAGAAACCGACGCTCGCTCCCCAAACGGCGTGCGCGAATCGAGACTCGCTGCGCTCCAAGGCGTGTGCCGTTTTGTGCCGCTCATCCGCATCGAG
>Ga0137407_10001516_pt1 | contig 15189 bp, 13 predicted proteins | sample CZOMad2_2_16fung_FD_108410 | JGI IMG/M metagenome (GOLD analysis project Ga0137407, IMG submission 108410) | Vadose zone soil fungal communities from Angelo Coast Range Reserve, California, USA - CZOMad2_2_16fungal (Illumina Assembly) | ecosystem: Environmental > Terrestrial > Soil > Vadose...
AGAATCCAGCCCGCGGTAAGCGAGCTCATGCCGATGAAGTTGTAGCCCGTGCCCAGCAGCAGCGAGAGCCGGCGCGCGAAGTGCGTCTTGCCGATGCCAGGATCGCCAAGCAGCAGCATCGGTTCGAGATCGAGTGAATCGTCACCCGCGAGGCTCAGCACCAGCTGGCGTCGGATGTCTTCCAGCGGTTCGGCGAAGTTGGGAAGATCGTTGATCAGCGCATCGATATCCGGCAGCGCCGATGGTTTGATGGTGAAACGCTGGCCGCCCGTCTTGATCATCTTGAGGTACGTGGCCTTGAGCGCTTCATTGCCACCGCTGCCGAGTTCCTGCAGTTCGGCCAGGGCTTCCTCGACCTCCGGAACGCGATAGACGTCCTTGAAACCCGCGATCGAGATCGCCGGTTTTGTCGTAGCAGGGACCATCGCCGATGCACTCATCACAAACCTCCGTTGGAGTGGAAGGCACCTGATTGCAGCAACGTACCACTGAGTTGCATGATGAGTAGCAAAGGTTCTGCCAACATCGTCCGAAAAGCGGTGAAAAAAGGCAACGCAGCACTCGCGGGTGTGGAGTGCCAGGTGAAAACGGCTCTTACAGGGTGTTCGACATCCTCGACCGAGAGCAATTCCTCGGTCGCAACGTAGGACATTGCCGCAGGAAGTCAGGCGATGGGATCAGGACGCCCTCGGGTAGCCATGCACCCGCGCGGCTCATCGATTCCCCTTGCGGAGGCGTGAACGCACGATCGCGGCCCCAACGAGGCCGATCGCCATCGCGCCCACCAGCGCGTGGGCAAGCACGGCAAGCACCGGACCATCATTGGCGGCAATCGCCATACCCAACAGCGCAGCCGTTACGAGCCCAAGGACCACGAGCTGACCGTGGCGCGCGGGCACGAGCACAAGCGCTGCTGCGGTCGCAACCACTACCAAGCCGATGCCGGGTAGCCGGTGCAGCGCTTGCAGTGGCTGCCCGCCCGCAGTGTTGCGCAGGAGATCGATCGCGCTGCCCGCCTGCAGCGGATCGAACAGCTTCCACGCACCGGACAACCAGACGAAGTCGCACGCCACTGCACACGCCGCGCCGGCACTGCGCACACTGATGAGCGTTCCGGTCACCACTTGCAGCACCAACAGGGCAAGCAGCGCGGCGAGTGCGAGACGTCCTGCGCGCGTCTGCGCGAGCGGTTCATCCACCCACGGAACAATCAGAGGCACAAGCGTCGCCACGCAAGCCAGAGCACCGGCCGACTGGGCGAGTGCCACCAGAGGAAGCGAGGAGTCGACACTTGCACCGATGGTGAGCACGAATGCGCAAAGAGGAAGCAACGCAAGCGCGCGGCGCAAGACGAGAGCCAGGCTCAGCGCGAGCAGTCCGTAACCCGCGAGGGTGAGCCAGTAGATACCCGGCAGCAGCCGCGCGGTCGAAGCCGAGGCCAATGCGTGTGCTGTGTCCCTGCCGTAACAAGCGGGCCAGGGCTGACAGTCGATCCCGTCGGCAACCAGGCGCATGTGACCGGACACGGTGACAAAGCCGAGCGCGAGTACCAGCAGGCAGACGAGAAGCACGCGTTTCATTCCACCTTCGCGAGGCGACAACCACTGCATTTCGGAGCACCATCGCGCCCGGCGCGGAATAAGAGGCGTCCTGCGCTGTTTGCTCCCACCGCCGCGAACAGTCGCTTCGTGGCGGATCACAAACTACAAACGCAAGGAGAACGTCGATGATCGCTCGATTCCTTGGCGCCGTGATTGGCGCGACATGGTTAACCCTGGGCTCGCTTGCCTGCGCGCAAGTGCCGCAATACGGTCCCAACATCTCGCTCGATCAGGCGAGAAAGGTTCTGGCGGGCGCCGATGCCGAGGCACGCAAAAATGGGTGGCCGATGGCGATCGCGATCGTCGACACCGCAGGACAACTCGTCCTCTACCAGCGTCACGACAACACCCAAACCGCCAGCATCCAGGTCGCGCAGGACAAGGCGGTGTCGGCGGCCATGTACCGGCGCCCGACCAAAGTGTTCCAGGATGCGGTGGCCAAAGGCGGCGAAGGAACCCGCGTCCTCGGATTGCGCGCCGCAAGCCCGGTCGAAGGTGGCCTGACGATCGCGGTCGATGGCAAGATCATCGGCGGCATCGGGGTGTCAGGCATGGCGTCGGACCAGGACGGTATGGTGGCGAAGGCAGGGGCGGAGTCGTTGAAGTAGGCGTATCTCTAGACGGACCTCACCTTCCGCACCCCATCTCGGCAACCGGCGCACCCCATCCCCACCCCTTCCCCCTCCCCTTGAAGGGGAGGGGAAATGGTCGGTCGCTGCGCGAGAGAATCAGATCCGCTGCACGATTGCTTGCGTGATGTCGCGGGTGGTCGCTTTGCCGCCAAGATCGGCGGTGCGCACGCCGTCATCGCGCAGCGCGCCGTCGATCGCAGCGCGCAGGCGGCGCGCTTGTTCAAGTCGCCCGACATGATCGAGCATCAACGCGGCGGCGAGCAGTAGTGCGAGCGGATTGGCGATGCCCTTGCCGGCGATGTCGGGTGCCGAACCGTGCACCGCTTCGAAGATCGCCGCGCCCTCGCCGATGTTGGCGCCCGGCGCCATGCCCAGCCCGCCCACCAGCCCGGCGATTTCATCGGAGAGGATGTCGCCGAACAGGTTGGTGGTGACGATCACGTCGAATTGCCACGGCTTGAGCACGAGTTGCATCGCGCACGCATCGACGATGCGCTCGTCCACGGCGACCTTGCCTTCGTACTTCTTCGCCACCTCCTGTGCCGTCTCGAGGAACACGCCGGTCAACGCCTTCAGCACGTTGGCCTTGTGCACGATCGTCACCTTCTTGCGCCCGTTTTTTGCGGCGTAGTCGAAAGCGAACTCGGCGATGCGACGTGAACCGGCGCGCGTATTGACACCCGACGAGATGGCCACGGCGTGCGCATCGCCGTCGATCGGGATGTAGTGCTCGAAGCCGACATATAAACCCTCGAGGTTCTCGCGCACCAGCACGAGATCGATATCCTCGTAGCGGCCTCCGGGCACCAGCGTGCGCGCCGGGCGCAGGTTCGCGTACAGCTTGAACTCTTCGCGCAGGCGCACGTTGACCGAGCGAAACCCGCCACCCACCGGCGTGGTGAGCGGCCCTTTGAGTGCCAGTCGGGTGCGGCGAATACTGTCGAGCAAAGCGGCCGGCAGCGGATCGCCGGCCTTGGCCACCGCGGCCATCCCTCCTTCCTGCACTTCCCAGACGAAGGGCTTTCCAAGCGCATCCAGAATCTCGACCGCCGCGGCCGAAATTTCCGGCCCGACGCCGTCACCCGGCACGAGCGTGGCGGGAATTGGATTCGCTTGCGTCATGGAGGCTCCGGTCGATTCGCCGGCACGATACCGAACTCATCGCGCGATCGTTTCGCATCCTGCAAGGGGGTGCGATCCGACCGGATTGTTTTGACGCAAAAGATCAGCGCGGCCCGAGGATCTGGCTGTCAGCCCTGCAACTTTGCACGACGTTGGGCGGTACCGCGCTGCCGGCGGTGGTCGCCGTCACAACACATTGCATGCCGGGACAGGCGCAGTAGTAGATCGAAAGCAACTCGCGACCCGAGGCGAGCGTCGTCGGGCGCGAGCAAGTACAGCCGTCGGCGTTCAGTTGCGGGGTGACTTGTGCATTCACCCTCGAACGTGGCCACAGCAGCAGTCCGCCTGCACCCAGCGCGAATCCTGCGACCACCAAACCGACCACCACGCGTTTCATGCCAACCTCCACAAGTCATCCAGTCAACGCCGGCGCCCACCCAGCAGTGATCCAAGCACGCCGCGGGCGATTTCGCGCGCGACGGCCGAGCCCACCGAGCGCGCTGCACTTTTCGCCATCGCATCGACGATGCCCTCGTGGCGCCCGCCGCGCGGACCGGTAGAGCCGAACAAAACGTCGCCGATGCCACCCAGGATTCCGCCCGCGCTCGCCGATGGCGCACCGGGCACCGGTGCCGGTGCACCCGGTTGCGCTGGCGCCGCGGTCGCGCCGGCGCGCTTGTGCAGGAGTTCGAACGCCGATTCGCGATCGACCACCTTTTCATAAACGCCCGCAACCACCGACTCCTGCATCAACTGCTTGCGTTCGTCGGGCGTGATCGGCCCGATCTGGCTCGCCGGCGGCAACACGAATGCGCGCTCGGTCATCGTCGGTGTGCCCTTCTCGTCGAGCAGCGAGACCAAGGCTTCACCGACGCCGAGCTCGAGGATCGCCTTTTGCATGTCGACCTTTGGGTTGGCGCGCATCGTTTCGGCCACCGCTTTCACCGCCTTCTGGTCGCGCGGGGTGAACGCACGCAGCGCGTGCTGCACTCGATTGCCCAGCTGGCCCAACACCTTGTCCGGAATGTCGAGCGGATTCTGGGTGACGAAATACACGCCGACGCCCTTGGAGCGAATCAATCGCACCACCTGCTCCACCTTCTCCAGGAGCGCTGGCGGCGCTTCGTTGAAAAGCAGGTGCGCTTCGTCGAAGAAGAACACCAGCTTCGGCTTGTCGCGGTCACCGACCTCGGGCAGATGTTCGAACAACTCGGCCAGAAGCCACAGCAGGAAACTCGCGTACAGCCGCGGGTTGTTCATCAGCTTGTCGGCAGCGAGGATGTTGACGATGCCGTGGCCGCTGGTGTCGGTTTGCAGCAGGTCATCGATGTTGAGCATCGGTTCGCCGAAAAACCGGTCACCGCCCTGCTGCTCGATCTGCAGCAGGCCGCGCTGGATCGCGCCGATCGACGCCGGCGAAACGTTGCCGTACTGGGTCTTGAACTGGGCGGCGTTGTCGCCGACGTATTGCACGATCGCGCGCAGATCCTTCAGGTCGAGCAGCAGCAGGCCGTTGTCGTCGGCGACCTTGAACACCAGCGTCAGCACGCCCTCCTGGGTCTCGTTGAGGTTGAGCAGGCGCGCGAACAGCAACGGGCCCATGTCGGATACGGTCGCGCGTACCGGGTGTCCCTGCTCGCCCCAGACGTCCCACAGGGTCGCGGCGTTTGCGGCCCACTTTGGTTGCGGGAGCTTCAGCGCGGTCAGCCGCTCTTGCAGTTTCGGATTGATCTTGCCGGGACGCGTGATTCCGGTCAGGTCGCCCTTGATGTCGGCAAGGAACACCGGTACGCCGATGCGCGCAAAGCCCTCGGCCAGAACCTGCAAGGTGATGGTCTTGCCGGTTCCGGTCGCCCCGGTGATGCAACCGTGACGGTTGGCCAGCGCGGGGAGCAACGCCAGCTCGATAGCGCCCGTTTTCGCGACGACAATGGGATCGGCCATCTTGATCTCCCAGTCAGGTTGGAACACCACGAAGCAAGCGCGTCGAGTGTACTCAGCACAAAACGCTGACAATGCGCGTGGTGCCCGGCTTGCGTGTGTCGCGGTGATAGACTCGCCGGCCCCGCAGCACCCGCTTCTCCTCAATCCTTTCCTTCGGACTCACGCATCATGGCCGGCCATTCGAAATGGGCCAATATCCAGCATCGCAAGAACCGGCAGGACATCAAACGCGGTTCGCTTTGGACCAAGATCATTCGTGAGGTCACGGTCGCAGCCCGCGACGGCGGCGACCCCGGCATGAACGCGCGTTTGCGCCTAGCGCTCGACAAAGCCAGCGCCGGCAACGTGCCGAAGGACACGGTCACCAAGGCGATCGCGCGCGGCAGCGGCAAGCTCGAGGGCGCGCACTACGAAGAGGTGCGTTACGAGGGCTACGGCATCGGCGGTGCCGCGCTGATGATCGATTGCATGACCGACAACCGCACACGCACGGTGGCCGAAGTGCGGCACGCGCTGGCAAAAAACGGAGGCAATCTGGGCACCGACGGTTCGGTGGCGTTCAACTTCAAGCACTGCGGGCAGTTCGTGTTCGCACCGGGCACGTCCGAGGAAAAGGTGATGGAGGCGGCGCTCGAAGCGGGCGCCGAAGACATCGCCACCAACGAAGATGGATCGATCGAGGTCATCTCCGCGCCGGGTGACTTTGGCGGCGTGCGCTCCGCGCTCGAACGCGCCGGGCTCAAGCCCGAGGTTGCCGAAGTGACCATGAAGCCCCTGGCGGAAACCGCGCTCACGGGCGAAGATGCGGCACGCATGCAGAAGCTGCTCGATGCACTCGAAGATCTCGACGACGTGCAGCAGGTCTACACCACCGCCGATCTGAACGCATGAAGACGCTCGTCATCGGCAGCGGCGGGCGCGAGCATGCGCTTGCCTGGAAACTCGGCCAGTCGCGCCGCGTGACGGATGTGTTCGTCGCCCCCGGCAACGGCGGCACCGCGCGCGACCGGCGGCTGCAGAATGTCGCCATCACCGATGCCGATGCGCTCGCCGCGTTTGCCGCGCGTGAAGGTATCGGCCTTACGGTAGTCGGTCCCGAAGCGCCGTTGGCAGCCGGCGTCGTCGATGCGTTTCGTGCGCACGACCTGCGCATCTTCGGGCCGACCAAGGCAGCGGCGCAGCTCGAGAGCTCGAAGGACTTCGCCAAGGCGTTCATGCAGCGCCATAGCATTCCCACGGCGCAATACGAGACCTTCACGAACGTCGCCGATGCGCACGCTTATCTCGATCGCAAAGAGGCGCCGATCGTCGTCAAAGCCGATGGGCTGGCCGCCGGCAAGGGCGTGGTCGTGGCGCAGACCCGCGCCGAAGCGAAGCAGGCGGTCGAAGCGATGCTGCTCGACAATCGGCTTGGCGGCGCCGGTGCGCGGGTGGTGATCGAGGATTTTCTCGCTGGCGAAGAGGCCAGTTTCATCGTGATGAGCGATGGCCGCAACGTGCTTCCGCTTGCCACCAGCCAGGACCACAAGCGTTTGCGCGACGGCGACACGGGTCCCAACACCGGCGGTATGGGCGCATATTCGCCGGCGCCGGTGGTAACGCCCCAGCTGCATGCCAAGGTGATGCGCGAGATCATCCTTCCCGCGGTCAACGGCATGGCAAGCGACGGCGTGCCCTACGTAGGCTTTCTTTATGCCGGCCTGATGATCGGCGCGAACAACAACGGCGGTGGGCTGCCGTCGGTACACACGCTCGAGTTCAACTGCCGCCTTGGCGACCCGGAGACGCAACCGATTCTGATGCGGCTGAAAACCGATCTCGCCGACCTGCTTGACCAGGCCATCAACGGTCGGCTCGACGAAGTCGAAGCCGAGTGGGACCGGCGCACCGCACTCGGCGTCGTGCTCGCAGCGCACGGATACCCGGACGAGCCGCGCCACGGCGACGAGATCACGGCGCTCGCGCGTGAAGCGCGCGATTGCGTCACGTTCCACGCCGGCACTGCGCTCGACGGCGATCGCCTGCGCGTCGCCGGCGGCCGGGTGTTATGTGTCACGGCGCTCGGCGACAACGTGCGCACCGCGCAAAAGCGCGCGTACGAGGCGATCGCGCACACGCATTTCGAGGGCATGCAGTACCGGCACGATATCGGCCATCACGCACTGAAGCCGCGCGCCTAGCGCGCTCGACGCCATGCGGCCGGATCCGCAGCGCGCAATCGAAAACTATCGCCGGCTTGCCCCCGGCTACGACGCAAGCAGCCGGCACGAAACGCCGCTGCGCCTGCGCACGATCGACCTGTTGCACCTTGCGTCCGGCGAGCGCGTGCTCGATGTCGCTTGCGGCACCGGGTTGAGTTTTGCCGCGCTTGCAGCGCGGGTAGGCACTGGCGGCCGGGTGGTTGGGGTGGAAGTGTCACCCGAGATGGTGCAACTGGCGCGCGAGCGGATCGCGCGCGAAAGCTGGACTGCCGTCGAGGTTCGCGTCGGTGATATCGCGAGCGTCGATCTTGGCCCGCACGTTTTCGACGCCGCGCTGTTTCACTACACCCACGATGTGCTGCAATCGCCGCCGGCACTGGCCCGCATTTTCGCCAGCCTGCGCCCAGGTGCGCGCGTCGCAGTGGCCGGGTTGAAGACCACCCACCCGCTGCTGGTGCCGCTCAATCTCTCGGCGTGGTGGCGCGGCCGGCGTTATCGCACCACGGATGCCAATCTGCGTCGCCCCTGGATTCACCTGCTGCGCTGGGTGCCCGACTTCACCTGGCAGCCAACGTATCTCGGTACGGGCTACATCGGCAGCGGCACCGTGCGTTGAGCGTGACACGCTTCACGCCGGCAGACGCACCACCGCAAGATAGGGCCGCAACATCTCGACCATCTTGTTGAATTGCGGGCCGACTTCGGACTTCACCATGTACCCGGCCACGTGCTCTTCGTAGGCGCGTTTGCAATCGCGCGCATCGGCCGATGTGGTGAGGACGAACACCACCGAGTCGTTGAGCAACGGATCGGCGCGCACCTCGCGCAGGAAATCCAAGCCGCCGAGGCGCGGCAGGTTCAAATCCAGCAGCACCACATAAGGGCGGCGGATGCGGTGCTTGCTGTGCGTGCCGCGCAATACCGAAAGCGCCTCCCAACCCTCGGGGGCGACGATGATCGTCGACTCGACGCCCGCCTTGCGCAAGCTGCGCACGACCGCCTCTGCCTGCACGTCATCATCTTCGACGACGAGAATGTCAGCCTTGCCCTGCACCTGCTCCAACCTGATCTCCATCCAAAGGCCATTTGACCGTGAATCTACTCCCGCGCCCCACGTTGACCGGGGAGACAACCTCGACGCTTCCGCCGGAAGCCTCGACCCACTTTTTTACGACTGCCAGCCCGATGCCGCCGATGTGCTCGCCTTCCGCCGGCGCCAGCGTCTGGAACAACTTGAAGATGCGGCCTTGATCCTGCAGTGCGATTCCCGGGCCGTCATCGGTCACGCTGATGGTGCAGAAAGCGCCATCGCGCGCCGCGTCGACGACAACCCTGCCGAACGGCCGGTCGTGATGTTTGACCGCATTGGCAAGCAGGTTGCGCAGTACCGTCTCGAGCGGCGTACGCGCGGCGTGCAGCGCCCCGGCCGCGTCGTGCACGTCCACCTGAAACGTGTCGCCGATGGCGAGGTCCTCGACCACGTGCCGCACCAAGGCGTCGAGCGCGATCGTCTCGCGCGCAACGTGGTCACGGCCGACGCGCGAATAGTTGAACAGGTCCTGGATCATGTTCTCCATGCGGCGCACCCGCAGGCGCAGGCGCTCCAGGTTGCGGCCGACGTCGCCGGGACGGTGCGGCCCGAGATCCTCGCTGATCCAGTCGACCAGGTTGTCGATCGCCCGCAGCGGCGTGCGCAGGTCATGCGAAACCAGGTATGCGAACTCTTCCAGATCGGCATTGGCGCGCAGGATGTCGCTCTCGCCGCGCTTGCGTTGCGTGATGTCGACCAGGGCCGCAAGCACGAACGAACCTTCGCCGGTTTCGAACGAGGCCAGGCCGACCTCGACCGGAAACTGGCTCCCGTCCTTGCGCAACGCGTACAGATCGCGCCCTTCGCCCATGCGGCGCGTCTGCGGCGCGGCCAGGAAAGCGAGCCGCTGCGTCAGGTGAGCGGCACGAAACCGCGGCGGGATCAGCATCTCGATCGAGCGCCCGATCAGCTGGTCGCGTTTCCAGCCGAACGCGCGTTCCACCTGCGCATTGACCATCGTGATCTCGCCGCGCCGATCGACGATCACCATGGCTGTCGGCGCGACCTCGACCGCTGCACGAAAGCGCGCTTCGCCGCGCTCGCGTTCGAGCGCCTCTGCCAGCACACGCGCCGCGTGCAGTCGACTGGTGATGTCTTCGACCTGCTCGAGCAGCAGCCGGGCGTGTCCACCAGGCCCGTGCAAAGCTGAAAGCGCGACGATCGCCGTCATCAGGGTGCCATCCTTGCGCCGGTAACGCTTTTGCAGGCGCACCACGTTGCGCGAGCCGCGTACGACTTCGGCTTCGGCGTCGAGCGTGGCCTGCGCATCCTGCGGCGCGGTCAATTCGTTGACGGTTTTCGCCAGCAACTCGGCCTGGGTGTAGCCGAGCATTTGCGCCAGCGCGGTGTTGACTTCGATCAGGCTTCCGTCCGGCGTAACGAGCGCCATGCCGATCGGCGAGCTCTGCATCACGCTGCGCCAGCGCGCCTCCTCGCCCGCCAGCGCCCGCGCCTGCTGGCGCATGGAGTCGAAGACGAACGCGATGAAGATACCCGGCAGGAACGCCGCAATCGAGCTCGCGGTCAACGTCGTGGGATCCGCCCCGAACACACGTGGTGAAGCGACTACCGCTTCGAAGTTCACCAGACCGACCAGGGCCACGGCGTTGATCCCCGCCAGAGCGATCTGCGGGCCCAGTGGAAGGCGCGCAGCGGTAAGAATCGGCAGCAACGACGCCGCGATGAACGGCCAATCGAGGAAGCGCACGCTCAATGCATCGACCGCCAATGACAGGGCGAGCAGCGCAGCGAATTCGAGCGCGATCCGCGCTTGCCACTCCTTCGTCGGATGCGCGGAAGATCCGCGCAACAGCCAGGGCAGCACCAGCGCGAGTGCAAACGCGTCGCTGGTGAGCCACGCGCGGTAGGTGACGGCGAACCCCACGTCCGTCGACCAGTGCAGCGCCGCCGCGGCCAACGGCGCACTGAGCGCAGGCGCGCCGACTGCGCCGAGAATCCACGCCAGCGCGAGCCGCTGTGGACCACGCTGGGCGATTCCGCCTTGCGCAAGCCCCACCGCCGCGTGTGCCAGGGCGATCTCGAGCACGTTGGCGGCCGCAAGACACGCAGAGACCAGCCGTGCCATCTCGAATCCGACGTTCGCGCCCCAGCATCCCAGTGCCGCGCCGCTGAAAATGGCGCCACGATGGCGCGCCGGCGCGACGCCGAGGGCCAGTATCGTCAGTGCGTTGGCAAGCCAGATTTGCGCGACCACACCGCCAAACCGTGACAGTGCGATGCACGCCGCGGCGATGCCGCCGTAACAAACTGCGGCCGCGCCGAAGGTTGCAAGCATTTCCAGGGCGCGCGGCGACCGGTGCGACGGCTCGAGCGCAAGTCGGTTCACCTGCTTCCTCGCTTGCGCCCGCGCCCGGCCTCGGGCATCAGAACGTCGCGGGCGCAACAGGCGCCAACTGTACGGGATAATCGAGCCCACCACGCAGCCCGCTGGGCGGCAAGCGCCCGTCGCACCCATGACCCGTAAACACAAAGCAGAGACAAGCGATCCGATGGCACACGCGACAACCTATTCCGTTACCGAACACATCGCCCTCAAACGCGTCGGCGCCCTCGCGGCGTCGCCATGCGGCCGCTGGCTGGCGGTCGTCGCGCAACGACTCGATCTCGAAGGCGCCAAGTACGTCTCCGATCTTTGGCGCGTGCCCACCGATGGCGGGCCGGCAGTCCAGCTCACGCGCGGCGAGTCGCGCGACAGCGCGCCGTGTTTTCGCCGCGATGGCGCGTTGGGGTTCCTTTCCAACCGCCGCCCGAACGAACTCAAGCCCGACGAGGAAGCGGAAAAACGCATGCAGGTGTGGCTGCTTCCGCCCGAGGGCGGTGAGGCGCGCCAGATTACCGACGAGCCGCTCGGCGTCGACGGGTTCGTTTTCGCGGCTCATGCCGATCGCTTGCTGTTGTTTGCGCCGGTGCTGCCCGGGGTGCCACTCGAGCAGCAGCGCGAGACCGCGACACGGCAGGGAAAAAACGGCCCGAACGCGCGCCATTTCGTGCGCCAGCCGGTGCGCCACTGGGACCACTGGCTGCATCAGAATCCGGATCGCCCGAACGTGCACCTGATCGCCTGCAACGAAAATGGCGGCGCGCGGATCGATCTGACACCGCAGGCCCGGTACGAGTTCTCGATCGAGCCCGAACTCGCGGCAAGCGACGACGGCCGGTACGCCGCCGTGACGCGGCGTACTCCCGGCAAGGACCGCATCGACGACGTCTCGATCCTGTTGTTCGAACTCGCCGGTGGCACCAGCCGCGTGCTGGCGCATGCCGATGCCACGGCGTTCGGCACGCTGCGCTTCTCGCCCGACGGCAGGACCGTGGCGACATCCCGCGAAATGCGCTCTCCCAAGGGCGTGCGCGCAACGCTGTCGGTGATCGACGTCGCCAGCGGCGCCATGCATGATGTTGCGACGGCGTGGGATCGCTGGGCTGAGCCCGGCGCGTGGAGCATCGACGGCAAGCGCCTGTTCGTAACCGCGGACGATCACTGCGACGTGCCGATTTTTTCCGTCGCCCTCGCCTCGCACGCCGTCGAGCGCCTGACCAGCGCCGCAAGCGGCGGCGCGCATGCGCAACTCGCGGTGCTGCGCGACGGCCGCATTGCCTGCGCGCGCTCGAGCCTGCTCGATGCGCCGGAGTGTTATGTGCTCGAGGCGCAACCGGCCAGCACGCCACAACCCCTTGCGCGCCTGTCCGGTCTTGCGCCCGCCAGCGAGTGGGCCGAGATCGAACGCTTCACCGTACCCTCGACCGACGGCGTGCCGATCCTCAGCCTGATTGCCAAACCAAAAGGCGCGCAAGGCAAGTTGCCCACGTTGTTGTGGATCCACGGCGGTCCGGTCGGCATGAGCGCCGATGGCTGGCACTGGCGATGGAATCCGTTGCTCGCGGTGGCACAGGGTTATGCGGTGGTGCAGCCGAATCCGCGCGGCTCGACCGGTTTCGGGCAGAAGTTCGTCGATGGGATTTGGGGCAACACCTGGGGCGCGCAGTGCTTCGAAGATCTGATGGCAGTGACCGACGCGCTCGAGAAACGACCGGACATCGATGCGTCGCGCGTGATGGCGATGGGCGGAAGCTTCGGCGGCTACATGACCAACTGGATCGGTACTCAAACCAAGCGGTTCAAGTGCCTGATCACGCATGCCAGTGTCGTCGGCATGTCGACGTTCACGGGCGTGACGGATCATCCGGGATGGTGGTATCTGGAGATGGGCGGCGAGAACCCGTACACCAATCCCGAGCGCTTTGACCGTTATTCACCGTGGAAGTACATCACGCGCTGGAAGACGCCGGCGCTGATCATCCACGGTGAACTGGACTACCGCTGCCCGGTGAGCGAAGGATTGATGCTGTTCGAGGCGCTGCAGTACCAGGGCGTCACCAGCGAACTGCTGATCTTCCCGGATGAAAATCACTGGATCCTCAAGCCGAGCAATATCGTCGCGTGGTACACGCACGTGCTCGCATTCATTCGCCGGCACATGGAGTGAAATCGGGGCGGCGCGGGTGAGCGAGTTCGTCGATTCCCAGGCGGTGCGCGAGTACCTGCTCGGTCTGCAAGAGCGCATCGTGGTGCGATTGGAAACGCTTGCCGTCCAACCGTTCAAGTACGACGCCTGGGAAAAGCCTGCCGATGCAACGCTCGGCGGCGGTGGCCTGACCCGCATCATCGAAGGCTCGGCGCTGCTCGAGCGCGGCGGCGTTGGTTTTTCGCACGTCACGGGCAAACACCTGCCGCCGTCGGCGTCCGCCCAGCGACCCGAGCTCGCGGGCCGCGGCTTCGAAGCCATTGGTGTGTCCCTGGTGCTGCATCCCCGCAACCCGTACGTGCCGACCGTGCACATGAACGTGCGGTTCTTCATTGCGCGCCACCAGGACGATCGGCCGGAGACCGCGCCCGTGTGGTGGTTTGGCGGGGGCATGGATCTGACGCCTTATTACGCGCAGGAAGACGATGCGCGTCACTTCCATGCGACCTGCAAGGGCGCGTTGGCGCCGTTCGGCGCGGCGTATCACCCGCGCTTCAAGAGATGGTGCGATGAATACTTCTTCTTGCGCCACCGCGGCGAAGCGCGCGGAATTGGTGGCGTGTTCTTCGACGACTTCAACGAACTCGGCTTCGAACGCAGTTTCGCGCTGCTGCGCGCCGTCGGTGATGCGTTCCTCGATGCTTACGTGCCGATCGTCGAGCGCAATCAGGCGCGGACTTTTGGCGAACGCGAGCGCACTTTCCAGGCCTACCGCCGCGGCCGTTACGTGGAGTTCAATCTGGTCTACGACCGAGGCACCCTGTTCGGTCTGCAATCCGGCGGGCGCGCGGAGTCGATCCTGATGTCGCTGCCGCCCGTCGTGGGGTGGCGCTACGACTGGCGTCCGGAGCCGGGTTCGCCGGAAGCCAAGCTCTACACCGATTTCCTGCCGCCGAGGGACTGGGTTTGACTTCTTTGACCACCGAAACAACCCGCCTTATCGGCCTGCTCGGCGGCACGTTCGATCCTATCCATGCCGGCCATCTTGCACTTGCGCGCGCCGCGCACGATGGGCTCGGCCTGTCGCAGCTGCTGTTCATTCCTGCCGCACAGCCCTGGCAAAAGGGAGTCATCACCGCCGCCGAGCTGCGCGCGCGTTTGGTCGAGCTCGCGCTCGCAGACGAACCCCGCATGGCCGTCGACCGGTGCGAACTCGAGCGCGGCGGGCCGAGCTACACCATCGACACATTGCGCGCGCTGCGCCTGCGCTTCGGTGCGCAAGCGCCATTGGTGCTCGTCATCGGCGCCGACCAGATGGAGCGCTTCGATACCTGGCACGAGTGGCAATCCATCCTGCGTTTCGCCCATCTGGGCGTGGCGCGCCGCAATGACGCGGTGCTGGTGCTGAGTCACCCGCTGCAGGAGTTCTACAACGAACATTGGGCACGCGCGGGCACAATCCGGCAGCAGGCTTGCGGTTGCGTGGTCGAGGTGGAAATGGCGCCGCACGATGCGTCCGCCACGGAAGTGCGAACGCTGCTCGCCGCTTCGCCTGCGCCCGAGCGTGACGCCCGGCTGGCGCAGATCGTGCCGGCCGCGGTGCTGGACTATATTCGCGCGCATTCTCTTTACACCTGAACGGATGGACATCAGAAAGCTGCAGCGTGTCGTGATCGATGCGCTCGAAGACGTCAAGGCCCAGAACATCAAGGTATTCAACACGATCGGACTGTCCGACATGTTCGATCGGGTGGTACTGGCAAGCGGCACGTCGAACCGGCAGACACGCGCGCTCGCCTATCGGGTCGCGCAGCAGGTCAAGGAGGCCGGTGGGCACGTCGTGAGTGTCGAGGGCGCCGACGCGGGTGAATGGGTCCTGGTCGATCTCGGCGACCTGGTCGTGCACGTCATGCAGCCGGCGATTCGCGATTACTACGCGCTGGAAGAGATCTGGGGTGGCAAACCCGTCAAGATGAAGCTGGCCGAATCGGGCGCCAGGCGCATCGTCGCGCAAGCGTCCGAAGAGCCACGGCCCGCGGCGAAACCTGCGAAATCCGCAACCCCGGCGCGCAAGGCACCACGCAAGGCTCCCGCAGCGCGCAAACGCGCTCC
>Ga0137407_10001517_pt1 | contig 15180 bp, 11 predicted proteins | sample CZOMad2_2_16fung_FD_108410 | JGI IMG/M metagenome (GOLD analysis project Ga0137407, IMG submission 108410) | Vadose zone soil fungal communities from Angelo Coast Range Reserve, California, USA - CZOMad2_2_16fungal (Illumina Assembly) | ecosystem: Environmental > Terrestrial > Soil > Vadose...
CAGGTTAAGGCCTGGCTGGAGGCCGGCCTCTTGGAGTGTCCGGGGGCGGCGCCACGCCAGCTGCAGATCGGGGGCGAGGCGATGGAGGTGGGGACCTGGCGCGCGCTGGCGTCGGCCCCGGCGTCGGAGTCGTGGAACGCTTACGGGCCGACGGAGTGCACGGTCGACAGCCTGGTGAGCCGGGTGACGGGGGAGCAGGTGAGCCTGGGCCGTCCACTGCCGCGGGTACGGGCGCACGTGCTCGACGGGGCGGGATCGCCGCAGCCGGTGGGGGTGATGGGCGAGCTGTACCTGGGAGGGGAAGGGCTGTCGCGGGGGTATTTGAGGCGTCCGGATCTGACGGCGGAACGTTTCTTGCCGGACTCCCTGGGCGAGGACCGGGGGGGGCGTCTCTACCGCACGTGAGAGCTCGTGCGGACGCTCCTGGATGGGCGGTTGGAGTTCCTGGGACGGTTGGACCGCCAGGTGAAGGTGCGGGGCGTGCGCATCGAGCTCGAGGAGATCGAGGCGGTGCTCGCCGCTCACCCGCGGGTACGCAGCGCCGCGGTGCTCGTGGTCGAGGGGGCGGTGGGCAAGCGGCTGGTGGGGTATGCCGCCGGGGAGGTGACGGCCGAGGAGCTGGCGGAGCATGCGCGGGCGAAGCTGCCGGCTGCGATGGTGCCGGCGCAACTCGTGGTGCTGGCGCAGCTGCCGCTGACACCCCAGGGAAAGGTCGACCGCCGGGCGCTCAAGGCTCCGGAGCGCCCGCGGACGGAGATGCTCGCGCCGCGCACCGAGACCGAGGAGATCGTCGCGGGGATCTTCGCGGAAGTGTTGAAGCAGGAGCGTGTAGGTCCGGAGGACAACTTCTTCGAGCTTGGGGGCCATTCGCTCCTGGCGGTGCAGTTGATGTCGAAGCTCGAGCGCGCGACCGGACGGAAGCTACCCCTTTCCGCCATCTTCCAGGCGCCGACCGTCCGCGGGATGGCGGAGTTGCTCCTGGCGCGGGATTTCGCGCGGTCGCCCTCGTGCGTGGTGCCGCTCCGCTCCAAGGGGACCGGCAGGCCCGTCCTCTTCTTTCACCCGGTGGGCGGCAATCTTTTCAGCTACCGGAACCTGGTGCGGGCTCTCGGCGAGGAGCGCCCGATCTACGGCATCCAGTCGGTGGGGATCGACGGGGAGGAAGCGCCGTTTACGACCGTCAAGGAAATGGCCGGGCACTATGTTGCGGAGCTTCTGAAGGCCGTCCCCGAGGGCCCCTATCACCTCGCCGCCTGGTCGAGCGGCGGGGTGATCGCCTACGAGGTGGCGAGGCAGCTCCGCGAGAGCGGCGGAGCCGTCGCCTCCTTGACCCTCATCGACACCCCCGTTCCCTCCGCGACGGACCGCGGGACCGGCCACGATCCCATGACCCTGCTCCACCTCTTCGCGCTCGACTTCGGGCTGTCCCTGGACGACATCAAGCTCACCTGGGAAGAGATCGGCGCGCTGTCGCCCCACCAGCAGATCGCCGCCATCCTGGACCTCGCCAAGGCCGCCGGCGCGGTGCTCCCGGAGGTCGAGGCGGCGCAGATCGCCCGCTACTTCGAGATCTTCAAGGCCAATCTCCGCGCGCTCGAGGACTACTGCCCCGGAACCTACGCCGGCCGGCTCCTCCTGCTGCGGCCCCGCGAGCCCGTGCCCCTCAAACCGGTTCGTCCGGACGCCCCCGTCTGGCGGCGCGGCGCGCGTTGGCTGCGTCTCCTCTACCGGCGCAGCGACCTGCGCCTGCGGATCCTCCTCTCGCCGAGCCTCGGCTGGAAGAGCTGGGTGACGGGCGGCGTCGAAACGGAGGTCGTCGAAGGCTCCCACTTCTCTGTCCTGCATCCGCCGCACGCGGCCGCGCTCGCCGAATGCCTGCGCACCCATTTTTCCAGAGGAGAGGTCTCATGAAGGATCTGTTCGCCATCCTGCGCCAGTGCTCGCGGACGAGCACCCTGGTCGTCGCCACGGCTCTCGGCCTGCTGAGCGGCGCCATGGCCGGCGCCCTCCCGCACGTGGTCCGAGAGGTTCTGGAGGGGCCGGAACCTGACCGCAGATGGGTTCTGGCCGTCCTCTTCTTCACGCTCTCCCTGGCGATCTCCGTCACCCGCGTGGCCTCCAGCCTGATCCTCGTCGTCCTCGGCGCGCAGGCGGTCGCCGACCTGCAGTCGAAGCTCAGCCGCAAGATCCTGGGCAGCGACATGCGCCGGTTGGAGGAGATCGGCGCGCATCGCTTGACGGTGGCTTTGACCAACGACATCACGTCCATCACCGGAGCTCTGACCACGCTTCCGATCTTCTTCCTCAACGCCGCCACGGTCTTTGGCTGCCTGGTCTACATGGCCTGGATGTCCCTGAGCAACCTATTCATTCTGCTGGCGACCCTGGCCGTCATGGTGCCGATCTATCTGGTAGTGATGCGCTCCGGCTGGCGCCGTCAGCGGCTGGTGCGCGAAGTGGAGGACGATCTCTTCAAGTTCTTCCGCGGAGTCACCCAGGGCACCAAGGAGCTCAAGATGCGCTGGGGGCGCAGGGAAGACTACTTAGCGCAACTCGACGTGGCCACCCAACATTTCCGCCGCCTCCGGATCGCGTTCATGAGAGTGTTCCTGGCCGGCGCCAACTGGGGAAACTTCCTCTTCTACTGCTCGATCGGCGTCGTCCTCTTCGGCTGGCGGACCGCCGGCGTTGCCAACGCCGCCGGCAGTGCCGAAGTCGCCAGCGCGCAGACCGGATATGTGCTCACCCTGCTGTTCATGATCGGGCCGTTCCAGGTCGTTCTCAACAGCCTCCCCCTGTTGGCACAGGCGGGAGTCTCGGTGCAGAAGATCGAGCGGCTCGGCCTCCGGCTGGTGAGCGATCCCAGCGAGGAACGCGAGGAGGACCGCGCCCTGCCCCGATCCGGCTGGCGGAGCCTTGAGCTTTCGGGTGTCGTCCTGGGGTACCGGCGCGAGGAGGTGGACGAGCCGGAATTCAGCCTGGGGCCGATCGACCTGGTGCTGCGGCCGGGGGAGGTCGTCTTCCTGTCGGGCGGCAACGGCTCCGGCAAGACCACCCTGGCGAAGGTGCTGGTCGGTCTCTATCCGCCCGATTCGGGGCGGATCGTCTTCGACGGCGAGCCCGTCACCGAGGCCAATCGTGACTGGTTCAGGCAGCACTTCTCGATCGTCTTTTCCGACTTCTTCCTCTTCGACACCCTGCTGGGGCTCGATTCGCCCGACCTCGACGAGAGAGCGCGTAAGCATCTCGTCGAGCTGCATCTGCAGCACAAGGTGCGGGTCGCCGGCGGCAAGCTCTCGACGATCGAGCTGTCGCAGGGGCAGCGCAAACGGCTCGCCTTGCTCATGGCGTTTCTCGAGGACTCCCCGATTTTCGTCTTCGACGAGTGGGCGGCCGATCAGGACTTCGAGTTCCGGCAGGTCTTCTACTACCAGATCCTGCCGGAGTTGCGCGCGCGTGGCAAGGCGGTCGTCGTGATCAGTCATGACGAGAGCTATTACGGCGTCGGCGACCGCGTCGTCCACCTCGAATACGGCAAGCTGGTGGACGAACGACCGATCATGGACGAAAACCGGGCTCTCGCCTAGGAGGCGATCGCCTGGATCCGGAGTCTCCGGGCCCAACGGCTGGAGGACGGCTGAGATTTCTATCATGAGAGAAGGAAAGGAGAAATCGATGTACAGGATCGCGCTCATCAACATGCCGTTTGCGATGGCGGATATTCCCTCTATCGCCCTCTCGCAGCTCCGCTCCAGGGTGCAGGAGGGGATGGGGGACCGCGTCAGTTGCGACGTCTTCTATATCAACCTTGACTTTGTCAACTACTTGGGCCTCCCCCTCTTTCAGGCCATCTCCGGACCGGTGCAGGCCAATACGTCAGGGCTCGGTGACTGGTTTTTCAGCGCGGTGGCATTTCCCGACCTGCCGGACGACGCGGAGGGCTACCTCAACCGTCATTTCGCCGAGCAGCGGATGGAGGTGACCCGATTCAAGGAGCAGCTCTTGAGCAAGCGGCGGACTGCGGGCCGTTTCTTGGACAGCCTGATCGACCGCTACAAGCTGACCGGCTACGATCTGGTGGGATTCACCTCGATGTTCTGCCAGAACATCGGCTCGTTCTCCATGGCCAAGAAGCTCAAGCAGCGACGGCCGGAGATGGTAGTCGTCATGGGGGGGGCCAACTGCGAGACTCCGATGGGCGCGGTGATCGCGAAAAACGTGCCGGAGATCGATTTCGTCTTTTCGGGCCCGGCGCTGCAGAGCTTCCCACGCCTGGTCGGGCACCTGCTCGCGGGGCAGGAGCCGGAGTGCCACCGCATCCCCGGGGTGCTGTCGCGGCGCAAGCTCGCTCTCACCTCGGTCGGCCAGAGCCGCGAGATCGGCGACGAGCTGGACATCGACGTCAAGATCCCGCTCGATTATGACGAGTACTTCGCGCTGCTCGAGCGCAAGATGCGCGGCCTGCCGATCAAACCGAGGGTACCTTTCGAGACCTCGCGCGGTTGCTGGTGGGGTGAGCGGTCGCACTGCACCTTTTGTGGTCTGAACGGCATGAGCATGAAATATCGCGCGATGGCTCCGGCTGTAGCGTTAGAGACGCTGCAGGAGCTCTTCGAGCGGTACGGAGCACGGACCGACCACTTCGAGTCGGTCGACAATATCCTGCCGCGTGAATATCTGACCGAAGTGCTGCCCTATCTCGTTACGCCGCCGCACGCGGTGCTGTTCTATGAAGTCAAGGCCGACCTCAAGAAGCATGAGATGGAGGCGCTTGCGAGGGCGCGGGTGTTGCGCATCCAGCCCGGTATCGAAGCGCTGTCGACGCTGACCCTCAAACTGATGAAGAAAGGTACCACGGCGTTCCAGAATCTGCGCTTCTTGATAGACTGCCAGATGTACGACGTCCTGCCGCTGTGGAACCTCCTGGTCGGTTTCCCTGGAGAACCGGAGTCGGTATACGAGAAGTACTGCCGCGATCTGCCATTGCTGACGCACCTGCGACCGCCGACCGGTGCTTTTCCGGTGCGCTTCGACCGCTACAGCCCGTATCACAAGCTGGCGGCGGAATACGGACTGAAGTTGCGCCCCAGCGACTTCTACTCGGCGATCTACCCGTTCCCTGCCGAGGATCTGGAGCACCTGGCCTACTTTTTCCGCGACGAGGATTTCAAGGCCCCCTACCTGATGGGCACGGCGAAATGGCTGGGCAAGCTGCGCGAGCATTGCGTGCAGTGGCAGTCGCGCTGGCAGAGAGACCCCAAGCCGGAGCTGGTGTTCCGGGAGGAGGACGGGCGTGTCTGGGTCTACGACAGCCGGGGAACCAAGCCCATCGAACACCGGCTGGAGGCACCGACCCTGCAGGTGCTCAAGAGTTGTACCAAGCAGGCCAAGATTCCCTACCTGGCGTCGCGGCTGGAAGGGATGTCGGCCGACGAGGTCGAGCGGGAAGTCAAGCTCCTCCGGGACCGGGGCCTGCTCTTCGAGGAGGATGGCGCCTACATGAGCATCGTGGTACAGCCGGAGGCGACGGAGAGGGAGAGCGTGGGCCTCCTCCCGGGTGAGCTTGGCAACGGTGGCACCGTCCAGCCGATGGCAATGTAGGGACGGAGCCACACGGGAGCTGCGGTATAATAAATTCAGGCAAAACGATGTCCCTCTCTCGAGTACATGAGGCCGTTTTAGACTTCAAGGAGAACAGATATGTCTACTCAGCCTGGCGCCAAATTCAGTCTCGTCGTCCTCTCCACTCTCGTGATCGCGGCACTTGTGGGAACGTTTGCGTTCGCGGAGGGCACCTTCGCGGGGCCGCCGCCCTATGACAAGAAGACGGAAGTGACGCTCAAGGGCTCCATTCAGGAGGTCAAGAAGGTCCAGGCCCCGAACGGAGTGGAGGGCACTCATCTGATGCTCAAGGACGGCAAGCAGGTGGTCGAAGTCTTCGTCGGGCCCTCGGCCTTCATCACCCGCCAGGGCGCTGCCTTTGGCAAGGATGAGGCGATCGAGGTGATCGGCTCCAAGCTGCAGGTCGCGGGCGCCCCGGCGCTCCTCGCCCGACAGATCAAGAAGGGTGGCAAGACCTTCGAGTTCCGCGATGAGCAGGGGTCTCCGTTATGGGCTCGGCAGTAAAGTAGGGTCCAGCAAGACGGCCGCAAGATCTGGCACGTCCGGTCGTCGGTCAACCCGCGCGCCAGTAGAAGGCCGGGAAATTCGTAGCGGACGGTTCGAAACGCGGCTGCTCGAAGAGCTCGCCGTCGATCTCGAACGCTACCGTGGCGCTCCGCGCCGCGCGGTCCTCGGGCCGGCGGTGGTCCGGCCGCGGGTGGCCGGCCAGCTTGGTGCGTGCCGTCCATGCCGCCCATCCCTCCATCCGGGTGTGGAATCTCTACGGTCCATCCGAGGACAAGACTTACTCGACCTTCGCCGTCGTCCCGCTCGACGGGGACGAGATGCCGGCCATCGGTGGGCCGATCGCGAACACCCAGGCCCACGTCCTCGACCGGGGAATGCGCCCGGTGCAGGTCGGCGTGCCGGGCGAGCTCCACCTCGGCGGGGCGGGTCTGGCGCGGGGCTACCACCGGCGGCCGGACTTGACCGCGGAGCGCTTCGTTCCCGATCCGTTCGCAGCCGGCGCGCGGCTCTACCGCACCGGCGACCTGGCGCGCCGGCGGACGGGCGGCGAGCTCGAATTCCTCGGGCGCATCGACCAGCAGGTGAAGATCCGCGGCGTCCGCATCAAGCCGGCCGAGGTGGAGGTGGCGCTCCTCACCCTCGGGCTCCGTGAGGTGGTGGTTCTGGTTCAGCTCCCGGACGGCGCGCCGCGCCTGGTCGCCTACGCCGTCGCCGGGGCGGGCGCGTCGGTCGAGGCCGCGGTGCTTCGCGAGTCGCTCCAGCGTCTCCTTCCCCGGGCCATGATCCCGCAGTCGATCGTGCTCCTGCCCGGCCTGCCCCTCACCCCGAACGGCAAGCTGGACTGGAGCGCCCTGGCGCGCCTCGCTCCCGCGCCGGAAGTGTAGGCCGCGCGGCCCACCGCAGAGAGCCCCCTCCGCACGCCGGCCGAGGAGCTGCTCGCCCCGGGCCCGGCGGATCCCCGTCCGCCTCTCCGTCCGCGCCGCACGAGCGGACGCGCTATTCCCGCTCTCCTTCGCCCAGGCGCGCCTCTGGCTGCTCGAACGGCTGAAGCCGGGGACCGCGGTCTACCACATGCCCGGCGCCGCCCGCCTGATCGGTCCGCTCTCCACCGCGGCGCTCGGCCGCGCCCTCTGCCAGGTGGTGGCGTGACACGACGTCCTGCTCGCCCGTTTCCACGAGGTGGACGGCGAACCGGTCCAGGAGATCGTGCCGGCGAAAAAGGCGGCCATGGAGCTGCTGCTCGTCTGCCTCGCCGGGCTCCACCCGGCGCGCCGGGAGGCCGAGGCGAAGCGCCTCTCCCGGGAGGCGACGCGGCAGCCCTTCGACCTGGGGAGCGAGGCGCCCCTGCGGCCGCTCCTCATCCACCGGGAGCCCCGCTCCCACGATCTCCTCCTCACCCTGCATCACATCGCCGCGGACGAGGACTCGCTGACTCTCCTGGCGCGGGAGCTGGCGACGCTCTACGGCGCTCCGCCGGGAGCGCCGGCACTCCTGAGCTGCCGCTGCGCTATGTCGACTTCGCCATCTGGCACGGGAAGGGTTGCGCGGCGAGGCGCTCGAACGGCAACTGGCGTGGTAGCGGGACCAGTTGCGGATCTTCCCACCGTCGAGCTCCCGGCCGACCGTCCCCGGAAGGCGGTGCGGAGCTCGGAGGGGGCCGTCGCCACGAGCATCGTGCTCGAGGCTCTGGCGACCGCCCTGGGCGCCCTCGACCGGCGGGAGGGAGCGCCCTCTTCATGATCCTCCTCGCCGCCTTCCAGGCCGTCCTGGCACGCACCGCGGGCGAGCCCGAGGTAACGGTCGGCTGCCCGGTCTCCAGCCGCGCCCTTGACCACCTCGAGGCTGAACACCGGCCCCTGCTGTGGATGAATGTCTGTTCGGTTACCTGAGCGCCGCCCGTGCGGCCGGTCTCTCGATCTGACGTATGAGCCCGGATGAGGCCGTTCGTGGTGCGGCCTTGCCGTATTTAAAGGCACAAGGAAGTCGGCGGAACGCATCCGTTGTATCAACGAATCGGACTCCGGCTGTCTGCCGCGGCTACGCTTTGACCATGTCGGCTTTCGGCTCCCACGTCCGGCGGTCCTCCTCCACCCGGTTGACGACGATGTGGAAGTGCTCCCGGTCGGTGTCCCCATGGGCAATGACCAGAGCCTGATCCGATTGAGCCCCGGTCCACCGCGGCGTTCCACTTCGCCGGTATCAGGTGCCCGCCCTGGGAGAGGCTCAGGCCGAAGTGATAGACCGGCCGCTCTACGCGAGGGTTCACCTCCGCGTGGGCGCGCATCAGCCAGCCGGCGAGCGTCGGCATCGGAGATGCCGTCGAGGTTTCCGCCGCTTCCAGGGCGGCCTGGAGGTCCAGGCCATCGACCCGGAGCGAAGCGGAGATCTTCCGGGCGACGAATCGAAGGCGATCTCCTGGGCGGCGCGAGCTTGCCCCATCGGGGATACCTTTTCTCATACCGCATGCTCTCGTGTCTTCAACAGCGGTCGGCAAGGCTCTTTCTTCGAAGTACTTCTCAAGATCGTCACCTTAGACCCTGAAGTGCTCCCTGGGCGGCCGGAACGGCGCGACCACGAGATCGTGTGAGCCGGGCTTGACCCGGACCGGAAGTCCGGATAGTCGGCGCGGATCTCGTCGGCCACACGGTTCAAGGAGAGGGCCAGCCGGCGGTCGAGCTGGTCGACGCTCGCGAGCTGGCGGCGGACGATCTTCCAGGGGATCACGCAGGGGGCGCGGGACGACCAGCATCGATAGAGGAGGTAGGAGGCGGCATCCCAGTAGAGAGGGCGGTTGTGGAACCGCCGCATGAGGGCGAGCGGCAGGGCCACGGGGTTATTGCGCAGGTACTCATGAAACACCGGGTCGAGGAGGATGCCGTAGCGTTTGACGTCCGAGGGGAGGAGAGAGAGCTGGGAGTGGGTCTCTAGGGCGAGCAGCCGGCGCGCCTCGACACCATCCCTCGGCGTGTAGGCTCTCTGGAGAGGCCTCATGTTGAGACGGGAGACACCACCCGGGGTGCGCAGGATCAAGGAAAGGGAGAAGCTCAAGAGGCGATGGAGGCGCTCCTCGAAGCGCCGGTACTGGACGCCGGAGCGGGCGAGGCGAAAGGCGTTGAAGAAGTCGGTCAGGCTGGTGAAGGTGACGAAGCCGGTATCATAGGTGAGGGTGGTGATCCAGGCGAGGAGAGCGCGGTCGGCGCCGTAGGGGGTGGGGATGCCCGGCTCGGTCGTCGCGAGGTAGACGGTCAGGTGGGTGTCGGCCCCGAGGTGGGCCTCCCGGACGACGGTGGTCAACGAGCTCTTCTGGTAGGGGAAGCCGCAGAAGACCAGAGCCTTGGCCGCGAGGAGGAGAGCCTTGGGGTCGTCGGGCGAGTCGGCGATCGGCGTCAGGGTGGGGTGGGGTGGGGGAGGAGGGAAGCTGGAGGCGGGGCCTTTGTCCCGCGGACACTGCCGGGAGGGGCGGGTTCAACCGGCTGGGGGAACCTCGGGGTGCTGGTGCGCCAATGCTGAAACCCTGGTCGGGAGGGCCCGCTGGCCGGGCTGGTCGCGGCGGTTCACCGGGCCACCTGCTCAGGCGACACGGCGCCATGGTGCCGGAAAATTCGGTACACTTTCGGTACAGTGCCGGCCAAACCTGGGCAATCTTCCACAACCTTCAGATACCCTAAAGAGAGGCATAAACTGCGCAGAATGAGGGGGTTGACGTGTTGTGGAGGATTGTGGCGGATGGGCCCGGACAGACTTTTAATCCGCGGGTCCAGAGTTCGAGTCTCTGACGGCCCACCATTCTTCGCGATCCGGCCGGCGAGCCCCTCCGGGACCGTCCGGAACGCCTCCGGCCGGTTCCGCAATCTCTCCAGGCGTTTCTGGATGGTCTCCGGCAGCGTCCCGAGCTCCTCCGGACGCTTCCAGAAGCTCTCCGGCCCCTTTTCTTATCTCTCCGGGTGCTTCCAGAGGGTCTCCGCGAGGTTCCGGCGGGCCTCTCCCAAACTTCTCCGGCCGCTTCCCAAAACTCTCCGGGAGCTTCCAAAATCTCTCCGGACGGTTCCAGACGCTTTCCGGAAGCTTCCGGATGCAAGGAAAGTCTTCCCGGAGGCATGGAAAGTAACTTTCCATGCATGGGAAGTCGAGCCGGAGACATGAGAAGTCCGCCCGGAGACGTCAGAAGTAACGTTCCAGGGATGGAAAGTCGACCCGGAGGGATGGAAAGTCGACCCGGAGAGGTCAGAAGTCGAGCCGGAGACATCGGACTTGTGTCCGGAGGGTTTTTCCGCGGACTTCCAGGGGTTTGGGCGGCGCGCGGAGGGATTGGCGGTCTATTTAGCAACAAGTGTCTAACTCGCAGTGCCGGATCACTCTGCAAAGTTGACCGGTGCAATTCAGGAAATCTGGAGAAAAGTATAAATCAACGGTAAACCCGACCTGGTCGATCGATCACATCGAAAGTTCCGCTTGTGCGAAGTGCCTGAATCGCGCTGCATTTGACCGCCACGTATCTACATCGATCCTTTAAAAAGTTGCTCTGGAAGGCCTTGCAGATCTTCCAAGCGAGACACGCGCCCGCAAACGCTTGCTTGCGGTGCCTGAAAGCTGCTGGTAACATTGCGTGTAGGTTTCTCTGTGAAGCCGGCTCTGGTTCCACTGCGCAACACTCCGCGGAGAAGAGGCGCCTGGTGAGAGGTATTTTTATTGTATGGGTACGACGATTGTCGAGATGTTGCGCTCCCGGACGGTGAACCGGGCCTCCGACCTCATATATACTTTTCTTGACAGTTTTGGGGATGAGGCCGCCTGGGAGGGCGGCTTGCAGTGACGGGGAGGAGCGCTCTCGCTGCCCCGGAGACCGTCGCGCCCGCGGGCGTCGACGGGGCGGCGCTCCGCGCCCTGCCTCCCGCCGAGCGGGCGCCGGCGCTCGCCGCCTGGCTGCGCGGCGAAGTGGCGCGGCTCACCCGCGTGTCACCCGAGCGGTTGGTCACCACAACCTCGCCGCTCGCCGCCGGGCTCGACTCGCTCGCCGCGATCGAGCTCCAGAGCGCGGCTGTCGAGAGCCTCGGGGTCGAGCTGCCGCTCGCCACCCTCCTCTCGTCCGACTGGATCGAGATCGCCGCCGAGCTGGCGGCGCAGCTCGCGGCGCCCGTGGCGCCGAGCGCGACCATCGGGACCGCCGCGACGGCCGCCGAGACCTCCGGCGACCGGCCGCTGTCGCCGGGCCAGCGTGCCCTCTGGTTCCTGCACCAGATGGCGCCGCGGAGCTCGGCCTACAACGTCGCTTTCGCGGTGCGCTTCCTCTCACCCGTCGACGAGGCGGCGCTCGCCGCCGCCTGCCAGCGTCTGGTCGACCGTCATCCCGCGCTGCGGACCACCTTCCCCGAGACCGCGGTCGGGCCGGTCCGGCGGGTGGCGGCGCGGGCGCCGGTCGTCTTCACGGTGATCGACGCGGCGGGCTTCGCGGCGGAGAGCGAGCGCCGGCTGAGCGCGCTCGCCGCCGCCCCCTTCGACGTGGAGCGCGGGCCGCTCGCGCGCTTCGTCCTGGTGCGCGGCGCGGCGCCGGCGCTCCTCCTCGCGGCGCACCACCTCGTCGTCGACCTCTGGTCGCTCGTCCTCCTGCTCGAGGATCTGCGACTCCTCGCCGCCGGCGCGCCGGCCCCCGCCGTTGCCGCGTCGGGCTACGACGCGTACGTGGCCTGGCAGGCGGCGCTCCTCGCCGGACCGCGCGGCGCGCAGCTCTCGGCCTACTGGCGGGACCGGCTGGCCGGGGAGCTCCCGATCCTCGACCTGCCAGCCGACCGGCCGCGACCGCCGGTCGCCTCCTTCCGCGGCGCCGCGCTGCCGGTCGCCCTCGACGCCGCGACCACCGGGCGGCTCCAGCGCCTGGCGAGCGCCGCCGGGACGACCCTCTACACCGTCCTCCTCACCGCCTTCCAGGCCCTCCTCGGCCGCTACACCGGCCAGGTCGATCTGACCGTGGGGTCGCCCGCGGCCGGACGCGGCCGCCCGGCCGACCAGGAGGTCGTGGGTTACTTCGTCAACCTGCTGGTCTGCCGCGCCGACCTGACCGGCGACCCGACCTTCACCGCCCTCCTCGCGCGCTCCAGGGACGCCGTCCTCGGAGGCCTCGCGCACCAGGACTTCCCCTTCCCGCTCCTCGTCGAGCGGCTGGAGCCGGTGCGCGATCCCGGCCGCTCGCCGCTCTTCCAGGCCGCCTTCGTGCTCGAGAAGCCGCACCGGCTGGAGGAGCTGGGGGAGCTCGTCCTCGGGCGGGCCGGCGCGCGCGGCAGGCTCGGCGGCTGGGAGCTGGCCGCGCTCCCGCTCGAGCGGCGGGGGAGCCAGTTCGACCTCACCCTCTCGATGGTTCGGGGCGGCGGCGGCCTCGCCGCCGCGTTCGAGTACGCGACCGACCTCTTCGACCGCGCGACCGTCGCCCGTCTGGCCGGCCACCTCGCGGTCTTCTTCGCCGGCCTCGCCGCGGCGCCGGAGACCCGGCTGGCCGAGCTCCCGCTGCTCGCCGCGGCCGAGCGCCACCAGCTGCTCCTGGCCTGGAACGACACCCGGGCGCCGCTCCCCGAGGCGACCCTCCACGGCCTCGTCGCCGCTCAGGCGGGGCGCACCCCCGACGCGGTCGCCATCCGCACCGAGGGAGGGATGCTGAGCTACGGCGAGCTCGACCGCCGCGCCGGCCGCCTGGCGCACCACCTGCGCGGCCTGGGGGTCGGGCCCGACGCGCCGGTCGCCGTCGCCGTCGAGCGCTCGCTCGCGCTCTCCGTGGCGCTCCTGGGTGCGCTCAAGGCGGGCGGCGCCTATGTCCCGCTCGATCCCGGCTACCCACGGCAGCGGCTCTCCTTCATGCTGGCGGACTCGCGCGCCCGGGTCCTCCTCACCGAGGAGCGTCTGCGGGCGGCGCTCCCCGCGCCGGCCGCGTCGGGCGCCCGGGTCCTCTGTCTCGACTCCGGCTGGGCGGCGGTGGCGCCCCCGCCGCTCTCCTCGCCCACCCTGGCCGCCGGCCCGGACCACCTCGCCTACGTCATCTACACCTCCGGCTCGACCGGCCAGCCCAAGGGGGCGGCGATCCCGCACCGCGGCATCGTCAACCGCCTGCTCTGGATGCAGGACGCCTACGGGCTCGGGCCGGGCGACCAGGTTCTCCAGAAGACCGTGGTGAGCTTCGACGTCTCGGTCTGGGAGCTCTTCTGGCCGCTCCTGGCCGGCGCCACCGTGGTGATGGCGCGCCCCGGCGGCCAGCAGGACAGCGCCTACCTGGCCGCGGTGATCGACCAGGCCGGCATCACCACCCTCCACTTCGTCCCCTCGATGCTCCACGCCTTCCTCGCCGCGGAGCCGGCCCTGGACGGCCGCTCCCTGCGGCTCATCGTGACCAGCGGCGAGGCGCTCGCCTACGAGCTCAAGGAGCGCTGTATCACCCGGCTGGCCCGGCTGGGAGCGCGGCTCGAAAACCTCTACGGCCCCACCGAGGCCTCGGTCGACGTCACCGCCTGGAGCTGCGCCGCGGGCGACCCGCGGCGCGGCGTGCCGATCGGCCGCCCGATCGCCAACACCGCGATCCGCGTCCTCGACCCCGCCCGGCTGGCGCCGCAGCCGGCCGGCCTGCCGGGCGAGCTGGCGATCGGCGGGGTCGCCCTCGCCCGCGGCTACCTGGGGCGCCCCGAGCGCACCGCCGAGCGCTTCGTCCCCGACCCCTGCGGCCCCGAGCCCGGGGCACGCCTCTACCGCACCGGCGATCTCGTCCGCCTCCGCGCCGACGGCACCCTCGAATACCTGGGCCGCCTCGACCACCAGGTCAAGGTGCGCGGTTTTCGGGTCGAGCTGGGGGAGATCGAGGCCGCCCTGGGCGAGCACCCGGAGATCGGCGCGGCGGTGGTGGTGGCGCGCACCCCGCCCCCCGCCGGCGGGGCTCGCCTGGTCGCCTACCTGGTGCCGGCGGGGGAGCGGGCGCCGGCGGTCGAGCCGCTGCGCCGCTTCCTGCGCGAGCGGCTCCCCGAGCATGCCCTGCCCGCGGCTTACGTGGTGATGCCGGCCCTGCCGCTCAGCCCGAACGGCAAGGTCGACCGGCGGGCGCTCCCCGCGCCGGGAGATGAGCGGCCCCAGCTGGAAACCCCCTGGGCGCCGCCGCGTACGCCGGCGGAGGAGGCGCTCGCCGCCATCTGGAGCGCCGTTTTGGGCATCGCCAGGATCGGCATCGACGACAACTTCTTCGCCCTGGGCGGCGACTCGATCCGCAGCATCGAGGTCCGTGCCCGGGCGCGGCAGCAGGGCCTCGACGTCTCTCTGGAGCAGCTCTTCCTCCACCAGACGATCCGCGACCTCGCTACGGCCCTGGCACCGCCCGCCGCCGGTCCCCTGGCGACCCTCCAATCGGTCCCGCCCTTCGCGCTGGTGAGCGCCGACGACCGGGCGCAGCTGCCGCCCGATCTCGAAGACGCCTACCCCCTGGCCCAGCTCCAGGCCGGGTTCGTCTTCCACAGCGAGTACAGCCCGTCGTACGAGGTCTACGTCACCACCTTCCGGCTGCGCGCGACCTTCGACCTCCGGGCGCTCGCGGCGGCGGCGGCGGCGGTGGTGGCCCGCCACCCGGTGCTCCGCGCCTCGTTCGACCTGACCCACGCCAGCGAGCCGCTGCAGCTCGTCCATCGCGCGGCCCAGGTCGAGGTGCCGATCGAGGTCGAGACGCTCACCAGGCTCGCCGCCCCCGCTCAAGAGGACGCCGTCGCGGAGTGGCTGCGCGCGGCGCGGCGCCACCGCTTCGACTGGAGCCGCCCGCCGCTCTTCCGGCTGGGCGTCCACCGGCTCGGCCGCGAGGCCTTCCAGCTCACCCTGGTCGAGCCGCTCCTCGACGGCTGGAGCGTCGCCTCCCTGATGACCGAGCTGCTCGCCGACTACCAGTGCCGGGTGACCGGCGAGGTTCCGCCGTCCCGGCCGCCGCTCGCCCTGGGCCTGCGCGACTTCGTGGCGCTCGAGCGGGAGGCCATGGCATCTGCCGAGCAGCAGGCCTTCTGGACGCACTACCTGGCCGGGATGCGGGAGGGCGCGCTGCCG
>Ga0137407_10001523_pt1 | contig 15136 bp, 10 predicted proteins | sample CZOMad2_2_16fung_FD_108410 | JGI IMG/M metagenome (GOLD analysis project Ga0137407, IMG submission 108410) | Vadose zone soil fungal communities from Angelo Coast Range Reserve, California, USA - CZOMad2_2_16fungal (Illumina Assembly) | ecosystem: Environmental > Terrestrial > Soil > Vadose...
GCCGTTCATCCCGTTCTTGACGGTGGCCCGCGCGGGCGGTCAGCCGTTCGGCACCATCGCCAACTACAAGGTGTACTACGCGAACGGCGACTTCGCGGGGTTGGACATGTACTCCACGTTCACCCCGGACATCAAGAACCACTTCGCCTTCGTGGTCGTCGAGGACCAGCTGGCCGGCGGTAACCGCGCAGTGGCCACTGCGCGGACGAGCCGCGGTGAAGACTACGCGTTCATCATCAGCCCCGAGTTCACGCCATTCAAGGGGCTGGACTTGAAGCCGATGTTTTCGTGGTTCCACGCCGACGGCCTGACGGCCGGGGCGGCCCGGCGTAGCGCGACCAACGTGCGCAGCATCGGCACCAACATCGCGGGCGCGGGCGCGCTCGGCGGCGGCGCCCCGGCCGGCGACTCGACCGAGCAGGAAGACCGCTACACGATCGGCCTGGACGCGCGCTGGCGCGTGGGGCCGTTCGGTCTCGACCCCACGATCTCCTACCAGTGGGGTAACTACACGACGCAGGCGAACCGGACGAACGGCACGGTCGGACGGGTCGACGGTGACGCCGCGGCCTGGCTGTTCGACATTATCGGCAGCTACCAGCTGGGCCCGCTGCTTCTCGAGGCCCGCGGCGTGTACAGCACGGGTAACAAGGCGCGGGACAACCTGGCGCTGAGCAAGCGGTACTACGAGCCGCTCAACCTGGACACCGGCTTCTGGAGCGGTGGCTGGCTGGGTATCCTCGGCCTCGGCGTCGACTACTTCAACGGTGGTGGCGGCGCCAACCAGCAGATGGATACGAACATCGGGTACGACCGTTACGGTCGCATGCAGTTCGCGTTTCGGGCGACCTACAGCATCACGCCCGCTCTGAGCGTGTACGGGGTGGTGGCGCCGACGTGGTCGGCGGAGAAAGTGGACACGGACACCGGGTGCGGAGCGACGACGGTGGCGTCGAGCAACGCCGGCTGCTTGACCCGGACGGTGGTTAACAACAACAGCTTCGCCAACGGTAATTCCCGCTACATCGGCACGGAACTCAACGGCGGGTTCACCTGGCGGTTCGCTCCGAACACGGCGTTCGACCTGGCCGCCTACTACCTGTCGGCAGGGTCCGCGTTGGCGACGACCGAGCAATTGAACGGCGTTGCCGTGAAGCGCGATCAGAATGACGCCTACTACGCGTCAGCTCGCGTACGGTTGTCGTTCTAGATCTTCGTAGCACGACGGGGCATGGGTGGCTGGATCGCCCATGCCCCGTTTTCTTTTCCCCATTCCTTGACTCTCCCTACCCCCTGGGCTAGCCTCGGGCTGATGCTGGCATCAGTATCCACATGAGCCCGTCCGCGGCTCGTATCGTTGCCCTCGGTGTCCTCGTCGCTCTGTGGGGTTCTGGGACGTCGGGAGCCCAGATGGCGACGCCCAGCCTGGGTGTGCTCGTCGATCAGGTCCAGGCGCTGTTCCCGAAGGTCGACGGCGAGGTGATCGAAGTCCAGAACGGCACGGTTACACTTGGGCTCGGCAGCCGGGACGGCCTCGTTGCCGGCGTGGAACTGGCCCTCTACCGGCAAGGGCGCGAGCTCCGTCACCCCAAGACTGGTGAAGTCCTCGGTCGGACCGAGCAGCAGCTCGGACGGCTCGCGGTCCAGCAAGTGTCCGAAGCCTACTCGACCGGTACGGCGAGCCCGGGCAGCGAGGTGCAGCCGGGTGACCGGGCCAGAATCTCAGCCGGAAAGATCAAGCTGAGCCTGGTCCCCCTCGTCGAGACGGGCGTCAGAGAAACCCTGGCGGACGCGGCGATCCATGAAGTGATCGACACCTTGAATCGGACCGGGCGCTTCCAGATCGGGCTCGGGGACGCCATCGGGGTGTGGCTCAGCCAGCAGGGGGCCAAGCGGGAAGACGTGCTCGCCGGCAAGGGTCTCGATTCGGTCGCCGAGCGATTCAAAGTCGAGAATCTGCTGATCGTCGCGTTCTCGCGCGTGCAGAACAAGCCGTACATGGACGTCCGGCTGTTCAGCTTTCCCGGGACCAGCTCCCGCCTGAGCACGGCGCTCTTCGTGCCACCGACGATCAAGCCGATCGCCAAGGGCGACTACTCGGCTGGCGGCCGGCGCGAGAGCCAGACGGCGACCCCGGTGCGGTCGTTCCTCGCGCGGCTCCTCTACGGAGAGCTCGACGCCGGCACGTACTCGAGCGGAGAGTCGTCGATCCCGCTGAAAGAGGTCGCAAAGTTCCCGTTCATCATCGCGTCGATGGATGTCGCGGTCGGATCGAAGGACAAGGTCGCGCGCATGGTCATCACCGATGGCGAGCGCGTGTATCTCTATCGGATCACGCCGGATCGGGTTCTCGAGCCCGAGTGGACCTATCGCACCGACAGCCGGGCGCGCGTCTTCGCCGTGCAGCTTGCCGAGCTGTCCGGAGACGGGGGAATTCACGTCGTCGTCAACCGCTACAGCCAGATCCCGGCCATTCTCATCAATTCGCTCATCCTGACGACCAAGGATCAGAAGGCGGTCGTGGCCGTCGAGGACGTGACGGACATCCTCCTGGCCGTCGACTCGAACGGCGACGGCGTCAAGAAGACGCTCTGGTCCCAGGCATTCGCGCAGACTGGTTTCTTCAAGCAGGGCGACGCGACGCGCGTGAGCCTCCGGAATGGCAAGCTCGTGTCCGAGGGACGGGTCCGGGTGCCGAGCAGCTTCCGCGCGACCGGCGCGGTCTACAGCAACATTCCGGGGAAGGGTGCGCGCGCCCTGGCCTTCATCGATGAGTTCAATCGGCTGCGGATCACGATCGACACCGAGGACGCGTTCCGGTCCTCGTCGCCGGTCGGGACCGGGATGGCCAAGCTCGGCGTCGACACGCAGATCGAGAGAGGGGGCCGGACGTACATCTACTCCCCTGAGCCGATGCCGCTGTCGGTGGACCTGGACGGCGACGGGATCGAAGAGATCGTCGTGCCGCAGAATCAGATTCCGGGTCGGCTGGCGGTGGTCTACAAGGGCCCGGCCGGGTACCGCTTCCAGACGGTCAACTCCGGCTTCGAGGGGACCGTGATGGCGCTCGGCGCCGTTCCCGGGGATGGCACGCCGGCCCTCGTCGCCGCCGTGGTTCGCTACACGAACTTGCGGAACACGGAAGGCGAGACGCAGATCATCATGACGACCTCGGAGTAACCCCGGCACGCGTCCGTCCGTCGGCCTGATCCCGTCCCGCCTCTCCCCATGATCCCGCGTCACCCGACCGCGCTCGCGAAGGCTTGCCCATGGTCGTGAAGCTCGACACGGCGCCGCCACGCGGGATGAAGGATCTGCTTCCACCCGAGGTGGAGCTTCGCGATCAGGCGTCGGCCACGATCCTGGCCACGTACAAGCGCTATGGCTTCCGGCGCGTGGAGACTCCGGCCCTCGAAAACTTGAAACTCCTGCTGGGCAGCGGCGGCGGCGAGAACGAGAAGCTGATCTACAAGGTCCTCAAGCGGGGCGCGAAGCTCGACGCGGCGACGACGCAGCGGGAGGACGATCTGGCCGACCTCGGGCTGCGTTTCGATCTCACGGTGCCGCTCGCCCGCTACTACGCCCACAATCGGGCCACGTTGCCGGACCCGTTCAAGGCGATCCAGATCGGCCCGGTCTGGCGAGCCGAGCGGCCGCAAAAGGGTCGCTTCCGGCAGTTCACCCAGTGCGACATCGACATTCTCGGTATCCCGTCCGAGATCGCCGAGATCGAGCTCATCCTGGCGACCTCGGAGGCGCTGGTCGCGCTCGGCCTCGAGCAGCCGAGGATCCGCCTGAACGATCGACGAGTCCTCTCCGCGATGGCCAGCCACTGTGGGGTGGACGCCGCTCGCCACGGCGAGTTCTTCATCACCCTGGACAAGCTCGACAAGATCGGGCGTGAGGGGGTCGAGCGCGAGCTGCGCGAATCCGGTTACGACGAGGGCGCCATCGGGAAACTGTTCGAGTTGTTCCTATCGGCCGACGACGGCTCGTCCGACGCACGGCTCGAGCGACTGGCCCGGGTCATTCCGGCGGCCGGCGACGCCGCCGAGAGCCTGCGCACGATCGTACAAGCCGTCGCGCGGGAGGCGGGCGTTCGCACGACATTAGAGTTCGACCCGAGTCTGGTGCGCGGCATGGGCTACTACACCGGCCCGATCTTCGAGGCCGTCTACGGCGGGGGCACCTCCGCGATCGCCGGCGGGGGCCGATACGATCGCATGGTCGGCCGGCTGCTCGGCCACGACGTCCCGGCGTGCGGCTTCTCGATCGGCTTCGAGCGGGTCGTGTCGATCCTCGAGGAGCGCAGCGGCGGCGCCGGATCGCCCCGCGAGCGGATCGCGTTCCTCTTCGATCGAGACGATCCGATGACCGACGTGGTGGCCTCGGCGGGTCGGCTGCGGAGCGGCGATCGTGTCGTGTCGCTGACGCTCAAGCGGAAGAACCTCGCCAAGCAACTCGACGACCTGGCCGGCGAGGGATTCGGCTCGTACGGGGTATTTCGGCCGGATGCGGCGGCGCCCGAGATCAGGCCGCTGGCGCGACGAGCCTCGAGCGGAGGCGGTGCCGATGCCTAGTCTCAGGACTCACACCTGCGGCGAGCTCAGGCGCGAGCACGCCGGGCAGACCGTGAGGCTCTCGGGATGGCTTCACCGCAAGCGTGACCACGGCAATCTCCTGTTTCTCGATCTCCGCGACCACTACGGGATCACGCAGTGCGTGCTCGACGGCTCGAGCCCGCTCTTCAAGACCGCCGAGCCGCTGCGCCTCGAGAGCGTGATCACGGTGGGCGGTCAGATCGTCCCGCGGGCCCCGGCCGCGGTCAACCCGAGATTGCCGACGGGCGAGATCGAGCTGGCGGTCGTCGAGCTGACCGTGCAGTCCTCGGCGGATCCGCTGCCGCTCCAGGTCAACAGCGACAGCGAGTTCCCCGAAGAGACGCGACTGCGCTACCGCTTCCTCGACCTCCGGCGCGAGAAGCTCCATCGCAACATCGTGCTCAGAAGCCGCGTCATCGCGTCGATTCGCCGGCGCATGATCGAGGCGGGCTTCACCGAGTTTCAGACGCCGATCCTCACTTCGAGCTCGCCGGAAGGGGCGCGCGACTACCTGGTGCCGAGCCGCGTGCACCCCGGTAAGTTCTATGCCTTGCCGCAGGCACCGCAGCAGTTCAAGCAACTCTTGATGACGGCCGGGTTCGATCGCTACTTCCAGATCGCGCCCTGCTTCCGCGACGAGGACGGCCGCGCCGATCGCTCGCCGGGCGAGTTCTACCAGCTCGACTTCGAGATGGCGTTCGTCACACAGGAGGACGTCTTCGCCACCATCGAGCCGGTGTTGCGCGGGGTCTTCGAGGAGTTCGCCGGGGACGCCGCGGTGACGCCGGCGCCCTTCCCGCGCATTCCGTTCGACGAGGTGATGACGAAGTACGGCACCGACAAGCCCGACCTCCGCAATCCGCTGCTGGTCGCCGATGTCACCGACGTCTTCCGCGGCTCGGGCTTCGCGGCGTTCGCCACGGCCGTCGCGGGAGGCGCGGTGGTCCGGGCGGTGCCGGCGACCGGCGCGTCGACGCAGCCGCGGAGCTTCTTCGACAAGCTCGGGCAGTGGGCGCGCGAGCAAGGGGCGCCGGGGCTCGGCTACGTGATCCTCGCGGACGGCGGCGCGAAAGGACCGCTCGCGAAGTTCCTCGACGGAGACCGGCTGGGCCGACTCGTCGCCGCGACCGGCGCCCGCGAAGGCGACGCCGTGTTCTTCGTGTGCGACAAGAAGGCGGTTGCCGAGAAGCTCGCCGGGCGAGTTCGAGTTCGGCTGGGCGAGGAGCTCGAGCTCGTCGAGGGCAACGCGTTCCGGTTCTGCTGGGTCACGGACTTTCCGATGTACGAGCTGAACGAGGACACCAAGAAGATCGAGTTCAGCCACAACCCGTTCTCGATGCCGCAGGGGGGGCTCGAGGCGCTGGAGCGATCCGACCCGCTGACGATCAAGGCCTACCAGTACGACATCGTCTGCAACGGGGTCGAGCTCTCGAGCGGCGCGATCCGAAACCATCGTCCGGATATCATGTTCAAGGCGTTCGCGATCGCCGGCTACACGCGCGAGGAGGTCGAGGCTCGGTTCGGTGGCATGCTGAACGCGTTCCGCTACGGCGCGCCGCCCCACGGCGGCTCGGCCCCGGGCATCGACCGCATCGTGATGCTGCTCGCGGGCGAGACGAACATCCGCGAGGTCATCGCGTTTCCGATGAATCAGCAGGCGCAGGATCTTCTGATGGGCGCGCCGGGGCCCGTACCGCCGGAGCGGCTCAAGGAATTGCACCTCAAGCTCGATTTGCCGAGTGAAAACTCGGGGAAGGATCCCAGGAGTTGAGCGAAACTGCAGCGATCACCCGCCGGATCTCACTGGCCACCGATCTCGACCTGCTCCCGCTCCTCGGACGCAACGACGATCACTTGAGGACCCTGGAGTCGGAGCTCGACATCCGCATCGTGGCCCGCGGCCACGACATCATGCTCAAGGGCGACGAGCGACAGGTGAAGAAAGCCGAGCGCGCGCTGGTCCAGCTCGCGGAGCTGGTCAGGGCCGGCACTCCGCTCCGGGCGGGCGAGGTCCGGGCGGCGCTCCGGATGCTCTCCGACGACGAGCAGGCCGATCTCAAGAGCGTGTTCGCCGATGCCATCGCCGTGCCCTCGCGCAAGAAGTGGGTCGCGCCCAAGTCGGTGAATCAGAAGCGGTACGTCGACGCGATCCGTAATCACGACATGGTCTTCGCCATCGGCCCGGCCGGCACCGGCAAGTCGTTCCTGGCGGTGGCCATGGCCGTCGCCGCGCTCATGAAGCGGGAAGTCGCGCGGATCGTCCTGACGCGCCCGGCGGTCGAAGCGGGCGAGCGGCTCGGCTTCCTGCCGGGGGATCTCTACGAGAAGGTCCATCCGTATCTGCGGCCGCTCTACGACGCGCTCTACGACATGCTCGAGACCGAACGGGTGACGAACTTCATGGAGAAGGGCGCGATCGAGATCGCGCCGCTCGCCTACATGCGAGGCCGAACCATGAACGACTCCTTCATCATCCTCGACGAGGCGCAGAACAGCACCGCGGAGCAGATGAAGATGTTCCTCACCCGCCTCGGGTTCAATTCGAAGATGGTGATCACCGGCGACGTGACCCAGGTCGACCTGCCGGCGTCGCGTGGCTCCGGGCTCATCGAGGTGCAGTCGGTGCTCCGGGGCGTTCCGGGCATCCGCTTCGTCTTCTTCGACGACGGCGACGTGGTCCGGCACCAGCTCGTGTCGGCGATCGTGAGGGCCTACGACGCGCACGACGCCCGCAAGGCCGAGCGCGGCTCCACGCCGGCCCCTTCCTGATGTCGGCGGCGGTCGCGAATCGCCAGGATCGAGTCGCCGTGTCGCCGGCGCGACTCGCCCGGTCCGCCGAGCGCGCGCTGGCCGCGGTGGGCCGCGCGGCGGGTGACGTCGACGTGCTCGTCGTGGACGACGCGGCGATCAAGCGCCTGAACCGACTTCACCGAGGCGTCGGCCGGCGCACGGACGTCCTGGCCTACCCGCTCGAGACACCGGGAACGCCGAGCCCACTCGTCGGCCAGATCGTGATCTCGGCGGAGACGGCGCGGCGCCAGGCTCGTCGCCTCGACGTCCCGCTGGCGACCGAGCTCGACCTGCTCGTCACCCACGGAGTGCTCCATCTCGTCGGTTACGACGACCGCGATCCGGTCGAAGCGCGGCTGATGCACGAGCGTGAGCGCCAGATCCTGTCCGCGGGGCGTCGCCAGCCGCCGGCTCGACTCTGGCGCGGCCTCCTGGACGCGCCACCAGGGCGGGCGCGCGGCTCGCGGGCCTCGCTCCCATGAGCGGCCGCGCCGGCTTCGTGTCCCTGATCGGTCGGCCCAACGCCGGGAAATCGACGCTCCTGAACCGCCTCGTCGGCGAGAAGCTTTCGATCGTCTCCCCGCGGCCGCAGACGACGCGGAACCGCATCACCGGGATCAAGAATCTACCGGGCGCCCAGGTGGTGTTCGTCGATACGCCCGGGCTCTTCCCGGCCGACGGCAAGCTCGGCGCCTTCATGCTGAAGACCGCGCATCGTGCCGTCGAGGACGTCGATCTCGTCTGCCTCGTCGTCGACTCGGCGACGGGAGAGGGCCCCGACCGGATCGTCCTCGACCCGCTGCGCGCCTACACGGGGCCGGTCTTCTGCGTGCTCAACAAGACCGATCGTGTGCGCCCCAAGAGTCGGATGCTGCCGCTCATCGAGACATGGCGCCGTGGCCATCCGTTCGCCGAGATCGTGCCCGTCTCCGCCACGGAGGGGACGTACTGCGACCGCCTCCTCGACATGATCGTCGGCAAGCTGCCCGAGCATCCGCCGTTCTTTCCCGCCGACGCGACGAGCGACCAGCCCGAGACCTTCTATGTCGCCGAGATGATCCGCGAGAAGATCTTCCATCTCACGCGGCAGGAGGTGCCGTACGCGGTCGCGGTCCGGGTCGAGGAGCTCACGGAGCGCCAGCATCCCGCCTGCCTGTACATCAGGGCGACCGTGTTCGTCGAACAGGAGTCGCAGAAGGGGATTCTCATCGGCAAGGGCGGCGCCATGCTGAAGCAGATCGGCACCGCGGCCCGGCGCGACCTCGAGGCATTCTTCGGAATCAAAGTGTTCCTCCAGTCCACCGTGGAGGTGCGCCGACACTGGCGCCGGGACGAGCGGGCGCTCCGTGAGTTCGGGTTTCTTTTGACGTCCTGATGCTCGGAAAGACCGCCGCCGTCGTGATCGGCTCGTTTCCGCTGGGGGAGAGCGATCGCCTCGTCACGTTCTACTCCCGCGATTTCGGTAAGATCCGCGGCGTGGCGAAGGCCGCTCGGCGAATGCGGTCGAGGTTCGGCAGCGCGCTCGAGCTTTGCACGCTCGGCGAACTGGTCTTCTTCGACAATGGACGCAGCGAGCTGGTTCGCATCGACCACTTCGACATCACGCGTCCCTTCGACCGTGTGCGCGAGGACCTCGAGCGGCTGGCGCAGGCGGCGTGGATGATCGAGTGCGTGGCGCGACTGACCGCCGAGCGTGATCGGCACGTCGCCCTCTTCAGCCTGCTGGTCCGCGGCCTGCGGGCGCTCGAGGGCTCGCGGCCGCCGGCGCGGGTGGCGATCGCCTTCGGCGTGCGATGCGTCGAGGCGCTCGGCCATCGGCCTCGGCTCGATGCGTGCGTCGAGTGCGGGCGGGCCTACCCGTTTCCGCGGCCGGCGCTCGGCGACGGCGGCCTGACGTGCGAAGCCTGCGCGCGCCCAGGCGCCGCGCTGGCCATCTCGCCCGCGACCATCGGCGCCTTCGAACGTCTTCGGTCGGTGTCTTGGGACGAGGCGTTCGCCCTACCGCTGGCCAGGGTCGAAGCGGAGCTCTCCGCGCTCCTGGAGGCGCAGGTCGCTCGCCTCATCGGCCATCCGACGCGTTCGACCAAGTTTCAGCAGGAGCTCCGACGGCTGTCTCCGATCTCAGAGGGCCGCGCGGTTGCGGGCGAGGCTAACCTATACCCATGAACATGGACGTCCTGGTCTCTCTGTCGAAGCGCCGCGGTTTCGTCTTCCAGTCGAGCGAGATCTACGGCGGGACCGGCTCGTGCTGGGACTACGGCCCGCTGGGCGTGGAGCTCAAGAACAACATCAAGCGCGCCTGGTGGCGCGACTTCGTCCAGAGCCGTGCGGACATGGTCGGCATCGACGCGTCGATCCTCATGCACGCGACCGTGTGGAAGGCCAGCGGCCACCTGGACCACTTCACCGATCCGATGGTCGACTGCCGCGAGTGCAAGCACCGCTTCCGCGCCGATCACGTCGACGCGCTGCCGTGGACCCACTACTGCCCCGCCACCAAAGGCAACAAGTTCACGATCCCGGCCGGCGAGCCGTGCGGTCATTGTGGTCAGCGGCGGACGCTGTGTCCCGAGTGCGGCAAGGGCGAGCTGACCGCGCCGCGCCAGTTCAATCTGATGTTCAAGACGTTCATGGGCCCGGTCGAAGAAGACGCCGCGGTCACCTATCTCCGTCCCGAGACCGCCCAGGCGATGTTCGTCAACTTCGACAACGTCCTGCAATCCATGCGGCTCAAGCTCCCGTTCGGCATCGCCCAGGCCGGCCGATCGTTCAGGAACGAGATCACGCCCGGCAACTTCATCTTCAGAACGCGCGAGTTCGAGCAGATGGAGATCGAGTACTTCGTCAACCCGAACGATCGCGTCGATGGTCGCCCGGCCGACGAGTACTGGCACGACCGGTGGATCGAGGACTGCATGGCGTGGTTCCGGCGCTACGGCCTGAGTGCCGACAATCTGCGCCTGCGCGAGCACGAAAAGGACGAGCTGGCGCACTACGCCAAGCGGACGGTCGACATCGAGTACAAGTTTCCGATCGGCTGGAGCGAGCTGATGGGGATCGCGAACCGCACCGACTTCGACCTCAAGCAGCACTCCAAGTGGAGCGGTAAGTCGCTCACGTACTTCGACGACGAGCGCAAGGAGCACGTGGTGCCCTACGTCGTCGAGCCCGCCGCGGGTGTAGACCGCGCGCTGCTGGCCTTCATGGCCGACGCGTATCGCGAGGAAGAGGTGCGCGGCGAGAAGCGCGTGGTCTTGAAATTCCACCCGGAGCTGGCCCCGCTCAAAGTCGCCGTGCTGCCGCTCTTGAAGAAGCGCGACGACATCGTCCGGGCCGCGCACACGATCCGCGCCGACCTCGCCAAGCACTGGCGTGTCGTCTACGACGACACGGCGGCCATCGGGCGTCTCTATCGGCGCCAGGACGAGGTCGGGACGCCCTATTGCGTGACGGTCGACGTCCAGACGGTCGGGGACAGCGAGCGCGGTGAGACGGGCGACGGCCGGGTGACGATCCGCGAGCGTGACTCGATGGAGCAAATCCGAGTGCCGATCGCGGAGCTGACGTCGGTGTTCCGCGAGCTTCTCGACGGCGCTCCGTGGTCTCAGGTGTCGGGGCGCTACCCCGCGCCCACGGCTAGGGCGTCTGGCCTTTGAGCGGAGGGGGTGTCGCCGGAGGCGTGGCCGGGACGGGTGCTGGGCCGGGCGTCGCAGGGGGCGGGGGGGGCAGCGCGGGCGTCGAGCCAGGCGGCTGAGGGGTCGCTGCCGGCGGCACGACCTGAGCCCTGGGCTGTCCGACACCGTTACACGCCATCCCTGATTCCGTACCCTTGACGAAGGCCATGGGCACGGGGCGCAGGCATTCGCCCGACGGGTCCTCGTCGACGAGCATCGACACGACGTGGTCGGGGACCGGGAAATCTTCCTTCGGGCTGTCCCCCAGCACCTTCCCCATGTACGTCACCCAGATCGGCACCGCGACGCGGGATCCGGTCTCGTCCTTGCCGAGACTGCGAGGCCGATCGTAGCCGACCCAGACGCCGGTGGAGAGCCGCGGCGTGAATCCCACGAACCACGCATTCGAGTAGTCGTTCGTCGTTCCGGTCTTCGCCGCCACGGGTCGGCCGAGTCCCTTCGCCGCCTGGCCGGTGCCGCGCTCGACGACGCCGCGGAGCATCTGGGTGATCACGTAGGCAGTCTCCGGCGCCACCGCTTCCCGCCCCTCGGGCACGTGCTCTTCGAGCAGCTTGCCCTGCGCGTCGGTCACGTAGCGAATCGTGACGGGCGGCATCCAGACGCCCTGATTGGCGAGCGCGCCATACGCGGACGTCATCTCGAGCAGCGAGACGTCCGACGTGCCGAGCGCCAGGCTCAGGTTGACGTCGAGCGGGCTGGTGATACCCAAGCGCCGGGCGACCTGGATCGTCTTGGCGAGCCCGATTCGCTCCTGAAGCTTCACCGTCACCACGTTCACGGATTCCTCGATCGCCTGCTGGAGCGTGGTGGATCCACGGAACTTGCGATCGTAGTTCTCCGGCTTCCAGACCTGCCCGTTCTTCCCGCCGACGGCGAAGGACACCGGTGAGTCCTCGATCTGCGAGGCGGGCGTGAAGCCGGCCTCGAGCGCGGCGATGTAGATGAAGGGTTTGAACGCGGAGCCGGGCTGCCGCTTGGCCTGTACGGCGCGGTTGAACTCGCTGCGGAAGAAGTCGGAGCCGCCGACCATCGCCTTCACGTAGCCGGTCTGCGGCTCGACCGTGACCACCGCGCCTTCCGGGGATTCGGGGCGGGCCCCGGCCCCGGTCGTCGCCTGGGTGGTGCGGCCCTGGAGCGCCTTCAGCCCTTCGCGCAGCGATTGCTCGGCGGTGAGCTGCATCGTCGGGTTCAAGGTCGTATAGACGTTGAGTCCGCCCTTGAGGACCAGGTCCGGGCCGTACTTCGCTTCGAGCGTCTGCTGGACGTAGTCGATGAAGTACTGGCCGGTCGTGCGGCGCCGCTCGGGCGGAATGAGCCCGAGGTCGGTCTTCGCCAGGCGCTTGGCCTCGTCGTCTTTGATGGAGCCGAAGTCGACCAGGCGGCGCAGCACGACCTCGCGCCGGCGCTTGGCGGCCTCGGGGCGGTCGAAGGGCGAGTAGTTCGTCGGCGCCCGCGGAAGGCCGGCGATCAAGGCCGATTCGCGCACCGTCAGCTCGGAGACGGACTTGCCGAAGTACGTTCGCGCCGCCGCCTCGACGCCATACGAGCCTTGGCCGAAGTACACCTGGTTCAGGTACATCTCGAGAATGCGGTCCTTCGAGTACCGGCGCTCGAGCTCCAGGGCCAGCACGGCCTCTTTCAGCTTGCGCTCGAGGCTTTTATCAGGAGTGAGAAAGAGAACTTTGGTGAGCTGCTGGGTGATGGTGCTTCCACCCTCGACGATCCGCCCGCGTCGGTAGTTCTGAAGGACCGCCCGCGCCACGCCGATCGGATCGATCCCCCAGTGCGAGTAGAACCGCCGGTCTTCGGTCGCGAGGATCGCGTCGCGGAGCGACTGTGGAATCTGTGCCAGGGGCACCAGGATGCGGCGCTCGACGTGGAGCTCGGTGATCGCCTCGTCGTTGTCGTCGTAGATCTTGGTGCCCTGGATGGGCTGCAACGTCTCGAGCGCGGTGACCGAGGGGAGCGAGCGCGGGAGAATCGTGAACGCCCAGAGCGCGGCGATCCCGACGACCAGGAGGCCGAGCACGGTCAGGCCCCCGAGCCCGATGAGTACCCGACGGAACCAGCGGCGGCGCCACAGCGGGGGCTTGGGAGGACCCGGCGAGCGGTCCGTCGCAACAGCCATCACCCGAACATTATACGGCCCGATACCGTCCCGGACCGCCCGTTGCCTTGCACCCTCAGAATCGGTGTGATACAACGCCGGTGCTTTGAGCCTCGTGGAGTTCCGCCCGGTCGAGGAGCAGCTTCTGATAATCCGGCGAGGGGCCGCCGACATCATCGTGGAGTCCGAGCTCGCCCAGAAGCTCGAGCGCTCGCGGCGCTCCCGGACCCCCCTGAAGGTCAAGCTCGGGCTCGACCCGACCGCGCCCGACCTGCATCTGGGCCACACGGTCGTGCTGAGGAAGCTCAAGGACTTTCAGGACCTTGGACATCAGATCATCGTGATCATCGGCGACTTCACCGGCATGATCGGCGATCCGAGCGGGCGTTCGGAGACCCGCAAGCCGCTCACCCGCGACGAGATTCGCGCGAACGCCGAGACGTACCGCGCCCAGCTCGGCAAGGTCATCGACATGTCGCGCACGCGCGTCGAGTTCAACTCGACGTGGCTCGCGCCGCTGACCTTCGAGAACATCATCCGCGAAACGGCGAGCCTGACGGTGGCCCGCATGCTCCAGCGCGAAGACTTCGCCGCGCGCTATGCCGCGGAGCGTCCGATCAGCCTGCACGAGTTCCTCTATCCGATCGCCCAGGCCTACGACTCGGTGGCGCTGAGCGCGGACGTGGAGATGGGCGGCACCGACCAGACGTTCAATCTCCTGGTCGGGCGCGACCTCCAGCGCGCTCACGGCCAGGAGCCGCAGATCGCGCTGACGGTGCCGTTGCTCGAAGGGCTCGACGGCGTGCAGAAGATGTCCAAGAGCTACGGCAACTACGTCGGGATCAACGAGAAGGCGGAAGACATCTTCGGCAAGCTGATGTCGGTGTCCGACGAGATGATGTGGCGCTACTTCGAATTGCTCACGCGTGTTCCGGAATCTGAGATCGTCGCGCTCCGGTCCGGGCATCCGATGGAGGCCAAGAAGCGCCTCGCCCGCACGATCACCGCGCAGTACTACGGTGACCGCGGCGCCGCCGAGGCGGAAGAGCACTTCGCGCGCGTTCACCAGCACCGCGACGTTCCCGACGAGATCGAAACCGCTCGCGTGCCCGCGACGGGAGCCGCCGGCGGCAGGGGTTTGCCGCCCAAAGGTGCGCCATGGCCCGTGTGGCTCGTGCTCAAGGAGGCCGGTCTCGTGCCCTCGACGTCCGAGGCGCGGCGGATGATCCAGCAGGGCGCGGTCGAGATCGACCGGCGCCGGGTCACCAGCACCGAGGAAACACTCGCGCCGGGCAGCGCGTACTTGATCCAGGTCGGGAAGCGCCGCTTCAAACGGGTCGTGCTCGAGGGCACTGGTTAATAACTTGACAAGGCCTAGGTCGATCCGTATAGTGAGGCGTTGCCTCACGGAGACGTGGGGCGCTCAGACGTAAACCCGGTCACTTCCAAGCTGACCGTCGTGCTCTTTGAAAGCCGGATATGCTACTGGCTCACCGAAAAGGTGTGAGCACCATCCGTTCTAACGAGTACCTTGCGCTCGGCCGAGTGACTGCACGTAGTTTCGCAGTAACACGTTCGAGCTTGAGGACCAGGTTCATCGCTTTTCTTGGCGAGTTTGATCCTGGCTCAGAGCGAACGCTGGCGGCGTACTTAACACATGCAAGTCGTACGAGGATCGTCGGGTTAGCAATAATTCGGCGGTTCGAGTGGCGCACGGGTGAGTAACACGTGGGTAACCCACCCTCGAGACCGGGATACCCTCTCGAAAGGGAGGCTAATACTGGATACGTTCCCTGGGACGCAAGATCTGGGGAGGAAAGGTGGCGAAAGCTGCCGCTCTTGGAGGGGCTCGCGGCCTATCAGCTAGTTGGTGAGGTAACGGCTCACCAAGGCTATGACGGGTAGCTGGTCTGAGAGGACGACCAGCCACACGGGAACTGAGA
>Ga0137407_10001524_pt1 | contig 15129 bp, 16 predicted proteins | sample CZOMad2_2_16fung_FD_108410 | JGI IMG/M metagenome (GOLD analysis project Ga0137407, IMG submission 108410) | Vadose zone soil fungal communities from Angelo Coast Range Reserve, California, USA - CZOMad2_2_16fungal (Illumina Assembly) | ecosystem: Environmental > Terrestrial > Soil > Vadose...
CCTACGTCTTCATCAACCTCCGATGCCTTAGCCGCCAAAAGCTCGTAATCCTTTCTCGGAAGGATCGCGACTTCGCCACGCGGCGTTTTCTGAAATCGAACACGCATGTCTGCCTCTCAATCGTAGATATCTCGCCGGTGTCCCACCGCCGCGACAATGATCGCGCCCTGATCCTCGTAGAAGATTACACGCCAGTCACCGACTCGAAGCCGCATACCGTCGCGTCCCTTCAGGCGCTTCACATCACCATGCCCAGTCGTCGCAAACTCCTTCAGCCACTTGTCGATCCGACTGCGAATGTCAGGTGAGAGCTTCGCCCACTGACGAGCGCTTGTGGAGGTGAAAGCGATCGGCCTCATGCGGCACTATCGCATATCGCGATATTATCGTCAAGGTGCCAGCACCAGATCACAATACGCGTAACCGTCGCGTTCGACACGCTCACCCGTTGTCACCGGGAGACCGCGTCCAAACATCGGCCCCGCCACCACGCAGGTGTGAAACTCGCCGTTCTCGCCGCAAGGATCGACGCCCCGGGGCAAATCGGCCAGGAGCTGCGAGTCAAATCTGCGCCCTGCGAAAGCCGCCGGCAATTTCTTCAGATCCACGGTCGCAAGATAGACCTCCATGCCGCTTGCGATCATCGCATGCGCCAGCGGCAGGGTCGGCCGTTCCCACAGCGGAAACACCGGCGTGACGCCGCTGCCTTTGAGCTTTTGTTCGCGATAGGCCCTGATATCGGCGAGATACAGATCGCCGAAGATGATGTGGGTCACGCCTTCCCGCACCGCGCTGGCAACCGCCTCGCCGATCCGCGCTTCATAAATCTCGTTCGGACACGGATAGGGGATCGGCACGATGCGCGGCGGTAATCCCGCGGCGTCAAGTTGGGCCAGCAAAATCTCCTGCCGGACGCCGTGGATGGAGACGCGGCCGAAGGTCTCGGTCACCGTCGTCAAGGCCCCGACGACGTCGAATTCGCCTGCGCGCCTGACCTCATGGAGCGCGAACGCGCTGTCCTTGCCGCTCGACCATGAGATCAGCGCCTTTGGCCGCGATGAATTCAATTGATCGCCGGTCTCGGGACGGGCCACCGTGGTTCCGTTGGAGCTCAATTGAACGCTGCTCCCGGGAGCGGCCACCGTGGTTGCGTTGGAGCTCAATTGATCACCGCTCCCGCTCCGCGGCGGCGCTGCTTCGGCGGGCGCGAAGGTGCCGTCACCGGTTCGCTGAGCGCGCCGATTTTTCGCAACGCCGCTTCCGCCGCGCGCTCGCCGCTTTCCCACGCGCCGTCGACCGTACCCCACAGCGTCTCGTGGGTTGCCTCGCCCGCGAGGAACACATTGCCCACCGGCTCGGTGAGGATTTTTCGCGACGGCTGCCCGCCCGGTGCAGCAACAGACATCGCGCCAAGCGCAGAAGGTGCCGCGTTCCACCGCGTTGCGCTCGATTTCTTCACCGCGGCCGCGACCTCGCTGCCGAACAGCTTGGTGAGCCATTCGACGGCGAACGCGACCATGACCTTTTCGCCCTGGCCTGAAAGGTCACGGCCAAACGAGCCCGCGACGTCGATCACGCAGAGCGGCGATCCGCCGATGTTCGCGGACAACAGCGCCGTGCGGGTCGAGCTGCTCTGCTCGATGACTACGTCGTCACGGGCCAGCCCTAGCGGGTTGCCCTGCAATTGCAGGATAATGCGATCGTAGCTGCCGAGACCGAGTTTTGCAGCAGCATCGAGCTGACGCTTGGGGATATCGGGGGTGAACTTGATGTTCCCTGCCGCGAGCACATTGCTTGACACCGTGACAATAGCGGCGCGGGCGGCGATCTTGCCTGCCGGCGTCTCCACCGCGACATCGCGGCCGCTCCAGGTGATTTGCCTTGCCGGCGTCGACAGTGCCAGCGGGACCTGCTCGCCAAGCTTTGCGATCAAGACGCCGAGGCCCTGGCGGCAGCCGATCGCGGCGTTGCGGTCCTGCGCACGGACCTTGTCCATGACGGAGATATCCCGGAGATCGTTGCCGGTGGCACTGGCGCCGAGCACGAATTCCGCCGTCGCCGCCCAAACGCCAAGATCCTTCGGCAGTACCGCGGCGCAGGACAGGTCGGCTTTGCCGCGGGAGGCATCATCGATCGCGCGGTTGGCGCGCACCAGGGCTGCAAGAAATTCCTCGGTTTCGCCCGCGCGCGCGTTGCGTTGGCCGATGCGGATCTTCTGGCCAAGCGGCGCGGCGGAAAGGTCAAGCCCGGCATTGCGCGCGAGCCTGATCATCGGGTTGGTGTCGGGATTATGCAGCCATCGCGCCCCGCGATCGAACGGCATGCCGAATGTGGCGGTATCGGTAAGGCACCGCCCGCCGACCTGGCTGGTTGCTTCCACCACGATAACCCGGCGGTTCGCGGCCTGGATACGCCGTGCGGCCGCGATGCCGGCAGCGCCCGCGCCGATCACGACAATGTCCGCCTCGCGCGGCAATGGCGCGCCCCAGGCGCGACCGCCAAAGGCCGGCGCCACGGCGATCGCCGCGGATGCGGACAGGAGCTGGCGCCGCGTCAATGCCATGTCATGGTTTCCGGAGTTTTGAAAAAAGCGGGAACATCTAGCGAACTTGCCGCATCCCAGCGCAAGCGGCAACCATCATGGTGAATCAATCATGATTGATCAGGACGTTGCATGAACTAAATTGCAACGGCTTTCGACCATGATAAAGGATCAAGAAAGCGGTCAGAAAAGGCCGCCGGGGGGAAGACCTTCATGGGCGTGATGCTCGATACCGTCGGCAAGTGGATCGCTTCCTATCTTCAGAAGGAAGTGCCCGGCTATGAACCGTTCACGCCGAGCGATCCGGAGCATTTGCGCGGCGTCATCCAGGAGGGCGACGTGCTCCTGGTCGAGGGCAACAACCGGGTTTCCGGCATCATCAAATATCTCACCCAGTCGACCTGGTCGCATGCCGCGCTTTATGTCGGCCCGATCGATGGCGCGACGGAGCCCCACGGCGAACCGCATGTCCTGATCGAGGCCAATATCGGCGAAGGCGTGACAACGGCGCCGCTGTCGAAATATTTCTCCTACCATACCCGGCTGTGTCGGCCGGTCGGCCTGATGTATGAGGACCGCTACACGGTGTGCCGCTACGCCATCAACCGGATCGGTTTCGGCTACGACACCAAGAATATTCTCGATCTGATGCGGTTTCTGATTCCTCTGCCGATCCCGCAGCGCTGGCGGCGGCGGATGATCGCGTTCGGCTCCGGCGATCCCACCAAGATCATCTGCTCGGCGTTGATCGCGCAGGCGTTCGACGCCGTGCGTTACCCGATCCTGCCCAAGATCACGCGCGCCGGCTCGAGGCAGGCGCGCCGCGAAATCCTGCATATCCGCGACTCGTCGCTCTACATGCCGCGCGATTTCGACATCTCGCCCTATTTCGAAATCGTCAAACCCACCATCATACACGGTTTCGACTACACCGCCTTGCACTGGGCCGACAAGCAAAAGCCGCTCCAGGAGGTAGCGGGCCAATTCGGTGTGTTTCCAGAAACGGTCAAGTCGCCGCCGCTTGTTCCTGAAGCGGTTGACCAAGAGACGCCGCTTCCGGCTCTCGAAGTAGCATTGGACGATGATGAAGTGATGCTGGTCGAGGGCGTCACCGTGACCGAGCATCCGATCGCGGTCGGACATGTTCCGGCGCCTTTAGCGAAGCGGCCCACATCCGAACCGATCGCCTAATTTGAAGATCTGGATTCAGGCCGCCGCCTGAGTTCCCGCAGGTATTGCGACACGGCCAAATCTTCCATCGAGCGCCTCGGCTCCACGGCTCTTGCTGAACCCCCTCACCATGTCTACCTCTCGTGGGGGCTTCGCTTAGGACAAACCATCATGCTGGATGCCGCCGTCAAGGCGCTGTCGCAAATCCTGTCGCCGCCGATGCGTTCGATCCTGTGGCGGTCAATTGGGCTGGCGCTGGTGCTGATCGTGGTGCTGGCGATCGGCCTGCAACGGCTGCTGAGCTTTCTTGCGACCTCGGGCGAAGTCTGGGCCGAAGCGATGCTGGGCCCTTCTTTCCAGACGCCGCTGGACATCCTTGCCTGGATCGTCTCGATCGCCGCCGGTCTCGGCGTCGTATTGGGTGCGGTATTTCTGATGCCCGCCATCACCTCGCTGGTCGCGAGCGTGTTCGTCGACGAGGTCGCCGACCACGTCGAGCGCGCGCACTATCCGGCCGAGCGTCCCGGCACGGCGTTGCCGTTCGGCCTTGCCATGACCGAAGGCGTCAAGACCGCGTTGCTGACGATCCTGATCTATCTGATCGCGTTGCCGTTCGTGTTCATCGCCGGTGCAGGTTTTATTGCGTTCTTCATCGCGACCGCGTGGCTGTTGGGGCGGGAATATTTCGAGCTCGCGGCGATGCGGTTTCGCAGCCCTGCGGAAGCCAAGGCGATGCGCAAGGAGAACGCCGCGACCGTGTTCACGGCCGGTCTCATCATCGCAGCCTTCGTATCGATCCCGATCGTCAATCTGGCGACGCCGCTGTTCGGCATGGCGTTCATGGTTCACATGCACAAGCGCCTGAGCGGGCCGCGGCCCGAACTGATCGAACCAGCGCGGAAGTCGGGCATGCCGGCGGTGTGATCTTAGGAGTGTGACACCTCATGGTGAGGAGCGCGGCTTCGCGCGTCTCCGGACGATGCGGAGCCTGTCATCGGGCGCGCGTCGCGCGACCCGTTGGCATCGCCTTGAGAACCATGAGGCCCCGATGCGGCCATCCTTCGAGACGCCGCGCAAGGTGCGCGGCTCCTCAGGATGAGGGTAGCGCGAGCGGTTGCGACCATCACACCGTCTTCTCCGGCCAGCGGCAGAGATCGTTGATCAGGCACACCTCGCAACGCGGCTTGCGCGCCAGACAGGTGTAGCGGCCATGCAGGATCAGCCAGTGATGGGCATGCAACATGAATTCGGCCGGGATCACGCGCTCGAGTTCGAGTTCGACCTCAAGCGGGGTACTGCCTGGCGCCAGCCCCGTGCGATTGCCGACGCGAAACACATGGGTATCCACCGCCATGGTACGTTCGCGGAACGCCATGTTGAGCACGACATTGGCGGTCTTGCGGCCGGCGCCCGGCAGCGATTCAAGCTCAGCGCGGGTGCGCGGCACCTCGCCGCCGAATTCGGCGATCAATTTTTCCGACAGCGCAATAACGTTCTTCGCCTTGTTGCGGTAGAGCCCGACGGTCTTGATATACTCGCGCAACTTCTCTTCGCCGAGCGCCAGCATTTTCTGCGGCGTGTCGGCAACCGCAAACAGCGCGCGCGTCGCCCGGTTGACGCCGGCATCGGTGGCCTGAGCCGACAGCACCACCCCAACCAGAAGCGTGAAGGGATTGAGATGCTCGAGCTCGCCCTTCGGCTCGGGATTGGCTTTGCGAAAGCGGCTGAAGGCCTCCCGGACTTCGGCCGGAGTCCATGGTTTTGCCTTTCTTGTCGCCCGGCGCGTGGGCTGCGGCCTGGCCGCCGCTCGTTTGCGGGATTTTTCAGCGCGTTTGGGTGGAGCTGGCTTTTTAGAAGGACTGCGGGTGATTTTTGGCATCCTCCGGGTATACTGACCCGCCATGACCGCAGGCAATGATTTTGATCCGAACGCCGAGCCGGAATTGTTCTCGGCGCTGCTGACGCCGCACCGCTCGCTCAATCGCACCGGCTTTCTGGTGGTGATGGCGTTTGTCAGCGGTGTCAGCTTCGCAGCGGGTTTTGCGTTCCTGCTGATGGGTGCGTGGCCGGTGCTGGGCTTTTTTGGCCTCGCTGTGCTCGCGATCTACTGGGCGTTCCGGATCAATTTCCGCCACGCCAAAGCGAGCGAGGAAATCCTGGTGATGCCGTCCGAACTTCGCGTGCGCCGGATCAGTCACCGCGGCCATGTGGTGGAATTCAAGTTCAATCCGCTGTGGGTGCAGCTCGATCGGAAGACCCACGCCGAATTCGGCATCGAGAAGCTTTATCTGGTCTCGAAAGGCCGCCGGGTCGGTATCGCCAGGTTTCTCGGGCCCGACGAAAAAGCAAGTCTTGCCAATGCCTTGGTGGCTGCGCTACAGGCCGCCCGGCGCGGCCCAACCTATAACCCGGTGGTGTGATCTGGTATCGGAAATCGGGTGGTTTGAACGCCGCTTCCATCCTACATCAAGGGCATGATGAACCTTGCAATCAATGACCATCGCCTGACCAAACCCGGCCCGCAGCATGCCGCGCTCCGCGACTATGATTCAGTACGGCGCGCCATCGCCTTCATCTCGGAGCATTGGCGGGCGCAGCCGACCATCGAATCGGTGGCGGATGCGGCCGCCGTCACGCCCGACGAGTTGCACCATTTGTTTCGCCGCTGGGCCGGGCTGACGCCAAAAGCCTTCATGCAGGCGCTGACGCTCGACCATGCCAAGGGTTTGTTGCGCGATTCCGCCAGCGTGCTCGACGCCGCACTCGACTCCGGCCTTTCCGGCCCGGGCCGGCTGCACGATCTGTTCGTCACTCACGAGGCGATGTCGCCGGGCGAATGGAAGAACGGCGGCGCCGGCATGACGCTGCGCTATGGATTTCATCCCTCGCCGTTCGGCACCGCCGTGGTGATCGGCAGCGGACGCGGGTTGGCCGGTCTGGCCTTTGCCGATCCGGGCGAGGAGCAGGCCGCGCTCGCCGACATGCAGCGGCGCTGGCCGCGCGCGAGCTATATCGAAGACCGCGCCGGCACCGCTAGCCTGGCGCAGCGCATCTTCGACAAAAAGCTGTGGCGGCCGGATCAGCCGTTACGCGTCACCCTGATCGGCACCGATTTCGAGGTGCGGGTATGGGAGACGCTGATGAAGATCCCGATGGGCCGCGCGGTCTGCTATTCCGACATCGCCAACAAGATCAATAGTCCCAAGGCGTCACGCGCGGTCGGGGCTGCGGTCGGAAAAAATCCGATCTCGTTCGTGGTGCCCTGCCACCGCGCGCTCGGCAAGAGCGGCGCGCTGACCGGTTACCACTGGGGCATCACCCGCAAGCAGGCGATGATCGGCTGGGAGGCCGGACAGGTGGGAATGCATTAGGGCCATCCGTCATTCCGGGGCGATGCAAAGCATCGAACCCGGAATCTCGAGATCCCCCGATGTGCAATTGCACATCTGAGGTCTGGTGCTAACGCACCATCCCGGAATGACAGCCAAATCTTTCGATCACCGCTCCAAACGCTTCCACATGATCGCCGTGTCGCAAAGCCGGCCATCCGGAAACAGCGCGTAGTCCGGCACGAGGCCGGTCTGCGTCCAGCCGGCGCGCAAATAGAGACGGTGACCGTTTTCGCCAGGCACGGTATCGAGCACGAGAAGCCAGCGGCCGCGCCGGCGGGCTTCTTCTTCAACCGCCGCCATCAGAGCGGCGCCGATGCCGCGGCCGCGCGCGGCGCGATGCACCAGCATTTTCTTGATGTCGGCGCGATGAGGTTGGTTGGGCGGCGTATCGAGCCCGAGCTGCACCGTGCCGACGATCTGGCCGTCCAGCCTTGCCGCCAGCAACACGGTCTCGCTTGCGGCGACCGAGCCAGCGACCTTCCGAAAAAAGCCAAGCGCGGAATCGCGCGAGAACGGCGACATGAAGCTGACGCTGGCGCCGCCCTCGACACAGTCGACCAGCACATCCGCCAGCTGATCCAGCGCGGAATCCGCAATAGGCGCGGCGAGAGAGACGATCTCGGCCTTGGCGCTCACGCCGCCAGATCGAGTTTTGACGCCACGGTGGCATCGGCATTGAGGCGATAGACGATCGGGGCGCCGGTGGCGAGCTCGCGCGCGATGATTTCCTTCGGCGAAAGTTTTTCCAGCACCATGATCAGCGCGCGCAGCGAATTGCCGTGGGCCGCGACCAGCGTGCGCTCGCCGCGCAGCACGCAGGGCAGAATTTCCTGCACATAATAGGGCAGGGTGCGCGCCAAGGTGTCCTTCAGGCTTTCGCCGCCGGGGGGTGCCACGTCATAGGAGCGTCGCCAGATATGCACCTGCTCCTCGCCCCATTTCTTGCGGGCGTCGTCCTTGTTGAGGCCCGACAGATCGCCATAGTCGCGCTCGTTGAGCGCCAGGTGCTTGCGGACGGGAATGCCGGTCTGGCCAAGCTCGACCAGCGTCAGATCGAGCGTGTGCTGCGCGCGCAGCAGTGCCGAGGTAAAGGCGATGTCGAACTTCAGTCCCTGGGCCTTCAGCTTGCGGCCGGCATCTTGGGCTTCAGCGATCCCCTTTTCCGTCAGATCGGGATCTTTCCAGCCGGTGAAGAGATTTTCCAGATTCCATTCGCTTTGGCCGTGACGCACCAGCACGAGAAGACGATCGCTCATTCCCTTGGTTTCCGTTCGAACGAGGTATCTAGAAATCACTGAGCCCGAGCACGTCGGCCATCGAATATAGCCCGGGCTTTTTGCCCCGCGCCCACAACGCGGCCTTGACCGCGCCTTGCGCGAACATGGTGCGGTCCTCGGCCCGGTGCGTCAGTTCGATACGCTCCATGGGTCCGGCGAAGATCACGCTGTGATCGCCGGTGACGGTGCCGCCGCGCAATGATGCAAAGCCGATGTCGCCGGCGTTGCGCGCGCCGGTGGCGCCGTCACGTCCCCGCGCCGAATGGGCGTCGAGCGCAATCTTGCGTCCGGCAGCCGCCGCCTCGCCCAGCAGCAATGCCGTGCCGGAGGGCGCATCGATCTTGGCGCGGTGATGCATCTCCAGCACCTCGATGTCAAAACCCTCGTCGAGCGATTGCGCCACCCGCTTCACCAGCGCCGCGAGCAGGTTGATGCCGAGACTCATATTGCCCGACTTGACGACGATGGCGCGCGAGGTGACGCTTTGGATCACGGCATCGTCCGACGCCGAAAGCCCGGTGGTGCCGATGACGTGCACAAGACGGCGCTCGGCGGCAATAGCGACATTGGCGATGGTCGCCCCGGGCACGGTGAAGTCGAGGATGGCATCGGCATTCGCCGACATCGTCCAAAGATCTGCCGACAGCTCCACGCCATTGGAGGGCAGGCCCGCGAGCACGCCGGCATCCTTGCCGAGCAGTTCGGAGCCGGGCGCTTCCAATGCACCGGCCAGCACCGCGCCCGGGGTTTCGGAGATAACGCGCGTCAGCGCCCGGCCCATCCGGCCACCGGCTCCCGCAACGATCAGGCGCATGTCAGACATTTCAGACCTCGCCCCTGCGGTATAGCCGGGGCGGGCTGTTCCGGCAACCAATCAGGCCCCTGGCTGCGGCCCGTCATAGCCTTCGACGATCACGAGATCGCTCTCGGCATGGGGTGAGCGGATCGCAACCAGCTGGGCATATTCCGGTGAATTATAACAGGCAAGCGCGGTCTCATAATCCCTGAATTCGAGCACCACATTGCGCGAGCGCGACGAACCCTCCTGGCCAACGAACTGGCCGCCCCGGACCAGAAACCTGGCGCCGTATTTCGCAAATACCGCGCCGTTCTGGGCAACGTATTCCTTGTAGCCATCCATGTTGTGGACATCGATGCGCGCGATCCAGTAGCCCTTTGCCACATTGAGTTTCTCCTTGTTGTTAGACCTATAGAAGCGCCAACTCGGTCACCTCTCCCAAGGGGAGAGGTCGGATCGCATAAGCGATCCGGGTGAGGGGTTACACTCTATCGATAGACCGTACCCCTTCACCCCGACCCTCTCCCCATGGGAGAGGGAGTACGCTTCCGATGCGGACATACTGATCTGGTCAACCTTCAGCCCAGCGCTTGCGCGATCTCGGCCTGGATGGCCTCCGCGGCGGCCTTGGGGTCGGCGGCTTCCATCACCGGCCGTCCGACCACGAGATAATCCGAGCCTGCCGCGATCGCGCGGGCCGGAGTCATGATGCGTTTCTGGTCGCCGGTCGAACTGCCCGCAGGCCGGATGCCGGGAGTAACCAGGCTCATCTGATGGCCCACGCTCTTGCGCAAGGCTGTGGCCTCTTCGGGCGAACACACAAGTCCATCGACGCCGAGCACCTTCGCCTGCTGGGCGCGGGCCTCGACCAGATCGGGCACCGAAAGCCGATAGCCCGCGGCATGGAGATCGCCGTCGTCGTAGGAGGTCAGCACCGTGACGGCGAGGATTTTCAGGCCTGATCCCCCGCGCGCTTCCACCGCCGCCTTCATGGTCTGCGGATAGGCGTGCACGGTCAGGAATGTCGCGCCGAGCGCCGAAACGCTCTCGACGCCGCGCGCCACGGTGTGGCCGATATCGTGCAGCTTAAGATCGACAAACACCTTTTTGCCGTTATCCGCGAGCTGGCGGACCAGCGATAGGCCGCCGGCATAAGCAAGCTGATAGCCGATCTTGTAAAACGTCACGCTGTCGCCGAGCCGGGCGATCATCGCTTCCGCAGCGTCGGTGCCCGGCAGGTCGAGCGCGACAATCAGGCGGTCGGAGCAAGCGATGGTGGATGGCGCCATGTCACCTCACATCATGCGTTGGGAGACGTCGATCAACTGGCGCACCAGCGCGCCGAGCGCCTCGATATCGGGTGGGTGTTTCAATCTGTCCATATCGTCATAGGCTTGTCCGGCGAACGACAGCGCGAGCTGGTTCGGAATCACGGTGGCATGACAGGCTGACAGGATCAGCCGCAGCGCCGCCAGCGCGCGCATTCCGCCAAGGCGGCTTTCCGAGGCCGCTGCAATCGCAAAGGCCCGCCCGCGAAACACCTGGCCGCGGGTTTCGTGCGCGTCCTGCACGCGCGTCACCCAGTCGATGGTATTCTTGACCAGCGGCGGCACCGACGCATTGTATTCCGGCGTCACGATCAGCACGCCATGATGCGCGCCGATCATGCGCTTGAGATTGATCGCGTTCTTCGGCACGCCCGATTTTGATTGCAGGTCGCCGTCATAGAGCGGCAGCGGAAAATCAGCGAGCGAAATGCGCGTGACTTCGGCGCCGGCCTGCGCGAATTGATACGCGGCCGCGGCCGCGAGCCTTGCATTGAGCGAGCCGGTGCGAAGCGAACCGGGGATCACCAGGATTTTCAGCGCGGGCATGGCTTAAATCGGTTCTCTGGGAGAACCCTCCGCGCGACAAAGGCGGAAAGCTCAATCCTTCCGATACACCCAGACGCGGGCCGGCGGAAGGTTCATCCAGATGCGCTCGGAGGCTTCCGTAGAGACGCCCGGCAGCGACTTAGGGATTGGCGGCGCCACCGAATAGGTGAATTGCACGAACGGCGCCCCCGGCGCGAGCGCCAGGAACGCATCGCGCATCAATTTCAGGCGCGTCAGCATCGGCTTGGTGACGAGCGGCAGGCCGGACACCACGGCAGATGCGGGCGTGCTCAATGCATTCCAGAGCGAGTCGCGCAACCTATAGGCGTCGCCCTGAACTACCTTGGCGTGTGGATAGCGATCGCGCAGCAACGCACAGAAGCCCGGATTATACTCGACCAATACCAGGCGCCTCTGATCGACGCCGCGCTCGATCAGCGCGCTGGTGATCGCCCCGGTGCCGGGGCCAAGCTCGACGACGGGACGAGAGGAATCGATATCGACATATTGGGCCATGGTGCGCGCCAGAACCCGTCCCGAAGGCATCACGGCGCCCATGTGAAGGGGTTTCTCGATCCATGAACGAAGAAAACGAACCTCATCGTCGAGACGAGGGGGCTTTTTCAACGCACGCACGGACGATTGCAGAGGCATGTCGCTACCAGGCGGGACCGCGTTTGCGCGGCTATGTCAGAAAACAGTCATAAAGAGGTATAGGTAGCCGACGATACGGTCAAGCCGGACGCACTCGCCCAAAGCCTTCGAAATTGTCGGTGCTTCGACGATAAGATCATGCGCTCCCTCGCGTTTTAGCACGCGGTCGATTCAAGATCTGAGCGCATCAGGTCGTGGCGCGGTTGCCGAAGAAGTCCTTGACCCTGGTGAAAAAGCCCGCTGCCTCGGGCTGGGTTGCGCCAGAAGACAATTTTTCGAATTCGGCCAGCAGTTCCTGCTGTTTCTTGGTCAAATTCTGCGGCGTTTCGACCGCAACCTGGACGTACATGTCTCCAGTTTGCCGCGATCGCAGCACCGGCATACCCTTCGACGCAATGCGAAAGCGCCGGCCGGACTGGGTTCCCGACGGTATTTTCACCTTGGTTTTGCCCTTGTCGATGGTCGGCACCTCGAATTCGCCTCCGAGGGCTGCGGTCACCATTGAGATCGGCACGCGGCAGTGCAGATCGGCGCCGTCACGCTGGAAGAATTCGTGGCTGGCCAATGACAGGAAAATATAGAGATCGCCTGACGGACCGCCGCGGATGCCGGCCTCGCCTTCACCGGCGAGCCGGATGCGAGTCCCATCTTCCACGCCTTGCGGAATATTGACCGCCAGGGTGCGATCGCGCGTCACCCGCCCGGAGCCCGAGCAGGAAGGGCAGGGGTCCTCGATCATCTGGCCACGGCCCTGGCAGCCGGGGCAGGTTCGCTCCAGCGTGAAAAATCCCTGCGCCTGCCGCACCCGCCCGGCGCCGCCGCACATCGAGCAGGTCCTGGGCTTGGTCCCGGCTTTGGCGCCGGTGCCCGAACAGGACTCGCAGGTGACCGAGACCGGAATCTCGATTTGGGCGGTCTTGCCGAGGAAGGCTTCCTCCAGCGTGATTTCCATGTTGTAGCGCAGGTCGGCGCCACGCTCGCGTCCGCCGCCGCGGCCGCGCTGCCCGGCCATGCCGAACAGGTCCTCAAAAATATCCGAAAATGACGAAGCAAAGCCGGCACCGAAGCCGGGACCGCCGCCGCCGTGCTCGAACGCCGCATGACCGAACCGGTCATAGGCCGCGCGCTTGTCCCCGTCTTTCAGGATTTCATAGGCCTCGTTGATTTCCTTGAAGCGAATTTCACTGGCGGCGTCGCCCGGATTCTTGTCCGGATGCCATTTCATCGCGAGCTTGCGGAAGGCCGCCTTGAGCTTGGGTTCGTCCGCGTTTCGCTCGACTTCAAGGGTTTCGTAATAGCAGCGCTTGGTGGACATCCGTCAAACCCGCCCGAAGTTCATCTTCATTCCGAAGCACACGGCTCACACAATGCCGCCTTCGGCTTAACGAAAAATGACCCCCATCCATCGAGACACATCCAGCGTGCTCGTCAGAATGAGGGTCATGATCACAGCCCTTAAGCAGACTTTTTGTTGTTCTTGTCGTCGTCGACCTCGGTAAATTCCGCGTCGACCACGTCGTCCTTTGCAGCATCCTTGGCCGCGTCGCTTTCGGCCTGCTGCTTGTACATCGCCTCGCCGAGCTTCATCGAAGCCTGCGCCAGCGTGTTGGTCTTGGCCTTGATCGCCTCGGCATCCTCGCCCTTCAGCGCTTCCTTCAAATCGCTGACCGCGTCTTCGATGGCGCGGCGCTCAGGCTCGGCGATCTTCGAGCCATGCTCGGCCAGCGCCTTCTCGGTGGAATGCACCAGCGCGTCGGCGTGGTTCTTGGCGTCGACCGCTTCGCGGCGCTTCTTGTCCTCGGCGGCGTTGGCCTCGGCGTCCTTGACCATCTTCTGGATGTCGGCCTCGGACAGACCGCCGGAGGCCTGAATCCGGATCTGCTGTTCCTTGCCGGTCGCCTTGTCCTTTGCCGAGACATTGACGATGCCGTTGGCGTCGATATCGAAGGTGACCTCGATTTGCGGCATGCCGCGCGGCGCCGGGGGAATTCCCATCAGGTCGAACTGGCCGAGAACCTTGTTGTCGGCCGCCATTTCACGTTCGCCCTGGAAGACGCGGATGGTGACGGCGTTCTGGTTGTCCTCGGCGGTCGAGAACACCTGGCTCTTCTTGGTCGGGATCGTGGTGTTGCGGTCGATGATGCGGGTGAACACGCCACCCAGCGTCTCGATGCCGAGCGACAGCGGCGTCACGTCGAGCAGCAGCACGTCCTTGACGTCGCCCTGCAGCACGCCAGCCTGGATGGCAGCACCTATGGCCACGACTTCGTCGGGGTTGACGCCCTTGTGCGGCTCCTTGCCGAACAACTGCTTCACCACTTCCTGGACCTTCGGCATGCGGGTCATGCCGCCGACCAGCACTACTTCGCCGATCTCGCCGGCCGTGAGGCCCGCGTCCTTCAGCGCCTTGCGGCAGGGTTCGATGGTCTTCTGGACGAGATCATCGACCAGCGCCTCGAACTTGGCGCGCGTCAACTTCATCGTCAGATGCTTCGGCCCGGACTGGTCGGCCGTGATGAACGGCAGATTGATTTCGGTCTGCGTGGTCGAGGACAATTCGATCTTGGCCTTTTCGGCGGCCTCTTTCAGGCGCTGCAAGGCAAGCTTGTCGTTGCGCAGGTTGATGCCCTGCTCCTTCTGGAATTCATCGGCCAGGTAATTGACGAGCCGCATGTCGAAGTCTTCGCCGCCGAGGAACGTGTCGCCGTTGGTGGACTTCACCTCGAACACGCCGTCGCCGATCTCGAGGATCGAGACGTCGAAGGTGCCGCCGCCGAGGTCATACACCGCGATGGTGCCGGATTTCGACTTGTCGAGACCGTAGGCCAATGCCGCGGCGGTCGGCTCGTTGATGATGCGCAGCACTTCAAGGCCGGCGATCTTGCCGGCATCCTTGGTGGCCTGGCGTTGGGCGTCGTTGAAATAGGCGGGAACTGTGATGACGGCCTGTTCGACCTTTTGCCCGAGATGGGCTTCCGCGGTCTCTTTCATCTTCTGCAGGATGAAGGCGGAAATCTGCGAGGGCGAATAGGTCTTGCCGTCGGCTTCGACCCAGGCATCGCCATTGGACGCCTTGACGATCTTGTAGGGGACGAGCTTCTTGTCCTTCTCCACCATCGGATCGTCATAGCGGCGGCCGACGAGGCGCTTGACCGCGAAGAAGGTCCGCTCGGGATTGGTCACCGCCTGGCGCTTGGCGGGCTGGCCGACGAGGCGCTCGCCATCATCGCTAAAGGCGACGATGGACGGGGTCGTCCGCATGCCCTCGGCGTTCTCGATGACTTTCGCGGTCTTGCCTTCCATTACGGCGACACACGAATTCGTGGTGCCGAGATCGATCCCAATGACCTTTCCCATGGTCCTCATATCCTTCTTTTTGCGGCAGGTTGGCTGGGCCCTGACGGCGCACCAATCCAAACCC
>Ga0137407_10001525_pt1 | contig 15128 bp, 15 predicted proteins | sample CZOMad2_2_16fung_FD_108410 | JGI IMG/M metagenome (GOLD analysis project Ga0137407, IMG submission 108410) | Vadose zone soil fungal communities from Angelo Coast Range Reserve, California, USA - CZOMad2_2_16fungal (Illumina Assembly) | ecosystem: Environmental > Terrestrial > Soil > Vadose...
AATTGAATTCAAGTTTTAAATGCACTTTTGTTTTTCCCGGTCCTACATGGTATGTAAATGGAAGTGCGCCTCTCCAATCCGCAGGTGCTACAGGCCCTTCCAATGCCCGAAGCAAAGGTTCTGCGTCGTGATAACTGATTGGGAGCACTGGTATCTTCAATAAATTACCGGCATCTTTTCTTTCAAGTCTTTTGGCATCTTTTGTTGCGCCTGTACCCGGAGTCAATGGATCACCGGGATACACCGGCATATCCATTACAGAACCTCTTTGCACGCCGTATTCATTTTTAAAAGCTCCTTTCGGATATACATCCCCCTGGTAATAGCCGTCTTCGCGGGGATCAGAATAAATAATGCAACCAAGAGCGCCATGTTCCTCCGCTACTTTTGGTTTGATCCCTCTCCATGAACGGCCGTATTTGGCAATCACGATTTTGCCCTTAACGTTAATGCCCATGCGCTGCAATTGTTCGTAATCATCGGGCAGGCCATAATTTACGAAAACCAGTTCGGCAGTAATATCTCCGTCAGGCGACCAGCAATTATAAGGAGGAAGTTGTTCGGCAGTCTGACCTGAAGTGGCATCTTCTTTTAACGGAAGTTCACTCAATATTGCTTTATATTTTGCTGGTTCTGTCATTTCCAATATCCTCGTTTTAGGAGTAGGAAACAACACATAAAATGTCTCTACAGCTACTTCATAACCCCAGCTTTTAAATTTGTTATAGATATAATCCGATACGGTTTTATTTCCCGGAGATCCTACATGATGAGGATGTGCAGACATATCTTTGATGAGCTGGTCAATATTTCCCGGTTGCGGATAGCTATCGAATTTTTTTTCAAGATCCAGTTGTTGCTGAGTAGTAGTTAAGGATGATGACTGCGACAAACCTTGAAATATAACCAGAATCAGACAAAAGGATAACAACAATCTTCTCATACGAAGTTTTTTTAAGTGAAAAGGACAAAAAATGACGGCATTGAAATTAGTAATAAACTTCAGTTATTATTCATCTGGTCTGAATTTTACCCATAGATGAGCATCCAGGAGTTGATTGTTTTTAGAGATGGCTTTCCGATGAATGGCTTCTTCGTGATATCCGTTTTTTTCAAGAACTTTCATTGAAACGGAATTATTCGAAAACACTTCAGCATAAATGCGGATCACATCAAAATTCGAAAACGCATAAGCGGTCAATCGCTCTACTACTAAAGTGGCAATGCCCCTGCCCCAAAATGGTTCGCCCAACCAATATCCTATTTCTGCATTTTTCCTGTATATATCATTTTTTACAATTACCCCGGCACCACCAATTGTATTTCCATCGAGCCTGATGGCAAAATTGGTGGCAGGGTATATCAGCTCATTTAATATGATCCATTCTTGGGCGTCCTTCTTTGTATAGGGATGGGGGAAAAGGTCCCGGAGAGTATTCCATACGTTGATATTATTGGCATATTTGACCAATGCGGGGATGTCATTTTTATCCCATACACATAAATCAATTTTCATTTTTGAACGCGTTTAATATATTGACTGTAGTCCGGCAAAATTGCGTCGTAATCTTCAAACATCAATGGCGATGTAAGAATGAAATCAGCACTCGCGCGGTCGCAGGCGACCGGGATATTCCACACCGCAGCCAGTCGCAGCAAGGCCTTGATATCAGGATCATGTGGCTGGGCTTCCATCGGATCCCAGAAAAAAAACAATACATCGATTTTACGTTCTGCAATGCGGGCCCCGATCTGCTGATCACCGCCCAGTGGACCACTGAGGAATTTTGTGATGGATTGATCAAGGGCTTTTTCCAATAGCAGTCCGGTAGTACCGGTAGCATAGAGTCGATGAATAGCAAGGGCATTTTTGTTATAAACGCACCATTCGATCAGTTCTTTTTTTTTATTGTCATGTGCTATAAGGGCAACACGTTTGCGACTGTTCATTTTATTGACCTGTTGCATAAAAGGATTTTTAATGAAACTTCTGCATGTTAATAGCTAATGTAGTTTTTTAAGAAGACTATAACAACAATAAGGAAATTAATACGTGTCATCACCGTTTTTTAAGACGGCATGGATTTTGCTCATCAGAGTTTTTTTCTTACTACCCATTTTCCATGAATAAATTTTGTTGTCTTACCTTAATAATTATTCTATGCTGCACCACCTCGATGGCACAGCAAGCCGTTGATATTCCCGGAAACCAGGATTCTTCAATACAAAAAGATGGAATTTCTTTCTTTGCTGATTTTTCGTGTGCCGTAAAAAAAACAAACAATGTAGAACTTCTGTGGAAGATCAATAATACTGGTGAAGGTGATTATTTCATTGTGGAGAGAAGTATGGATGGACTCAGATATGAAACCGTGAGTGCATTAAAAATAACGGATACTTCGTCCGGCTATGGAGTTATGGATAATTCCCCTGTTAATGGCACCGATTTTTATCGTATTAAATATATTAGTAAATCGGGTCGGATCATTTATTCAAGAATTATACAGGTTAATTTATCAGCGGACGTTGATTTTAAGTTTTACCCGAATCCTGTCGATAAATTGCTAATTATCCGGACGAGCCATAACATAGAAATACAGGTATTGGATGCCGCTGGCGCATTAAGGCTTAGCAGGCAGTTTCAGCCTGGTTTACAGGTAATAAATATTGCATCATTGGAAAAGGGCAGTTATGTGCTAAAGATTGCGGATAAAGAGAGTAATAGGGTAATTTCCGAGCAACTCCTTAAAAACTGAGCTTTCACCCGGTCAAATAAATATAACGCCCAGCTATTGCAGAATTGAATGATTCCTACTATCTTTACTTTGGTTTTTCATAGGATATTGGATTTTAAAACGGGGTTGAATATCTATTCTGACCCCTTTGTTTTTTTAGGCCATTTTACAACAGGCCTTAAAAAAATAAGGTCCCGCCAAAGCAGGACCATTTATTTACCAACCCATAATTATTTTAAGGCTATGCGACCTGCATTTCCTTGATTTTTTCCCTGATTTTTCCTTCAATTTCCTTCGCGAGCTCAGGATTGTCAACCAGTAATTGCTTGACTGTATCCCTGCCTTGTCCTAATTTATCGCTACCATAGCTGAACCAGCTACCGCTTTTCTGGATGATATTGAGTTCTACACCCATGTCAATGATCTCACCATTTTTAGAAATACCTTCTCCAAAAACAATATCAAATTCAGCGCTTCGGAAAGGAGGTGCTACTTTATTTTTAACGACTTTTACTTTTACACGATTACCAATAGCTTCTTCTCCATCCTTTATTTGAGCCATACGGCGGATGTCCAGCCGGACCGAAGCGTAAAACTTCAAGGCATTGCCACCGGTAGTTGTTTCGGGATTGCCGAACATAACCCCGATTTTTTCGCGCAACTGGTTGATGAAAATGCAGATTGTATTGGTTTTGCTGATAGTAGCGGTCAGCTTTCTGAGAGCCTGTGACATGAGGCGCGCTTGTAATCCCATTTTACTATCACCCATTTCGCCTTCCAGTTCACCTTTGGGAACCAATGCCGCAACAGAGTCAATAACCACTACATCGAGCGCTCCGGATAATATCAGACGATCTGCGATTTCAAGACCCTGCTCGCCATAATCTGGTTGAGAGATCAACAGATTATCTACATCCACGCCCAGCTTTTGAGCATAGCCACTGTCAAATGCATGTTCTGCATCGATAATAGCACACATACCACCCTTTTTCTGGGCTTCGGCAATCACATGCGTAGCGATGGTTGTTTTTCCTGATGATTCCGGACCATAGATTTCGACCACACGTCCACGCGGCAGACCTCCTATGCCGAGTGCTATATCCAATCCGATAGAACCTGTGGAGACAACTTCCATTGGCTCCTGGCTTCTTTCATTCATCATCATTACACTTCCCTTTCCGAAATCCTTATCAATCTTATCTATTGTAAGCTTTAAGGCCTTTAATTTTTCCGCGTTTGACATAATGGTAGTTTTTTGTTCTTCAAAATTATTGATTCAATAAAGGTAGTATAATTATTTTATCAACAACTAATTTTTTTAGTAATTTATAACTAATTTTTTTGGGTTGACGCTAAAAAGCCCCGCCGAGGCAGGGCCTAACATGAGAAAATTCTGATTGAAAGAACTGGTACAAAAGGTAAATTTTACGATACATTTTGTAATGTAAATTGACGATCTATTTTTAGTGAATGCAATACCATTTTTGTGGTAATTGAACATTGAGTGTTGATTTTACCTTTTCCAAAGTTTTAAACTTTGGAAAAGGTAAAATCAACACTCAATGTTCAGGTATAAACTCCTAATGACGTTGCCGCTCCTTATGGCGGCGGAGTGTTTAACTCCCGATTTCGTAAACCTATTCTCAGAATAGCCGTTATTTTTGCAGGCTGTTCTTACTCCGTTCCGTTTGAAAGCACTATAATTTCTTGGGCAAGCAAAACATACATATCGCATTAGTAGGTAATCCAAACAGTGGTAAAAGTTCACTGTTCAACGCCTTGACGGGCTTAAACCAGAAAGTGGGAAATTTCCCCGGAGTTACTGTGGATAAAAAAACCGGGTTATCTCAACTAGTGCCTGGTGTGAATGCAAGAATTATTGATTTGCCCGGAACATATAGCCTTTATCCCAAACGCAGTGATGAATGGGTTACCTACAAGGTGCTTCTAAACCAGGATGCAGAACTAAAGCCCGACATGGTGGTGTTACTTGCCGATGCCAGTAATCTTAAAAGAAATTTATTGTTTTGCTCGCAGATCATCGATCTGAAAATACCTCTGGTTATTGCATTAACTATGATGGACCTGGCAAATAAAAAAGGAATTGAAATTGATGTAAATGGACTGGAAAGAGAATTAGGGGTTCCCATTGTTATTGTAAATCCGAGAAAAAATAAAGGCATCCCGCAGTTAAAAAAAATCATCGCACAAACCGCTCAGCAATTATATCAGGCACCTGTAAGGGATTTCATTCCAAATAAATCCCTGGCAGTTGAAGCAGTGGAAGGCGTGAAGGATTTTTTCCCGAATATCAGCGATTACACTGCTCTTCACTATCTGATCAATCACGAGCATTTTGATTTTAATAAGCAGATACAACATCGGATTGAGCATGTTGAATCCGCAAATACTTTTAATCATACAAGAGTTCAGGCTGAAGAAATCATGCAGCGTTACGGCCGCATCAAACAAATCATGCAACATACGGTGTCGGAACCTGACCCACTGCAAAAAACACTGTTCACAGAAAAACTCGACAATATTTTATTGCATCGCCGCTGGGGTTACCTGATTCTTTTGGTCGTGCTTTTCCTTTTATTTCAAAGTGTGTTCTGGCTGGCTCAATTTCCAATGGATGGCATTGACTGGACATTTTCACAATTAAAGGGCTGGCTTGGCAACCTTATCCCTACCGGCTGGTTCAGTGATTTATTATTGAATGGATTGCTTGCAGGATTAAGTGGCATCCTTGTTTTTGTACCACAGATCATGATTCTTTTCGGACTGATTACTCTCCTGGAAGATACAGGATATATGGCGCGAATCAGTTTTTTAACGGATAAGCTCATGCGTAAAGTAGGATTAAACGGGAAAAGCGTGATGCCGATGATCAGTGGTTTTGCCTGTGCAGTACCCGCTATCATGAGTGCACGCAACATCGAAAACCGCAAGGAAAGATTACTTACCATACTTGTTACCCCGCTGATGAGCTGCAGCGCGCGCTTACCTGTGTATACGATGCTAATCGGATTGACTATTCCCAGAGAAAAAGTACTCGGATTTGTTAACCTGCAGGGTTTGGTGATGATGGGTTTATATCTCTTTGGTTTGGTTATGGCGCTGGTCGTATCCTGGGTGGCTAAGGCATTCATTAAATTGAAAGAGAAAAGTTTCTTCATACTGGAATTACCTGTTTACAGGGCACCCAGGTGGAAAAATGTAATTGTCACAATGATAAACAAAGCGAAAATATTTGTTACTGATGCGGGTAAAGTAATCATTGTGATCAGCCTGATTTTATGGGCACTAAGTTTTTTTGGACCTCAAAAGCGCATGACGGCAATTAAAGATCATTATGCTGAACTGGTACAAAAAAATAAATCGGATGAGGCGCAATTAAACAAGGAAAAAAGTTCAGTTCTGTTGGAAAATTCTTTTGCCGGCATTCTTGGTAAAACCATTGAACCTGTTATTCAACCTTTGGGATACGATTGGAAGATCGGGATTGCATTGATCACATCATTTGCTGCAAGGGAAGTTTTTATCGGTACCATGGCTACTTTGTATAGTGTTGGCGGGGGAAAAGAGGCAGACAGGCAAACATTGCGACAGCGGATGGAATCTGCAACAAGGCAGGATGGGACAAAAGTGTACACACTTGCTACGGGTATATCTCTTATGATCTTTTATGCATTTGCCATGCAATGCATGAGCACGCTTGCCGTCGTAAGACGCGAAACTGGTAGCTGGAAATGGCCGCTGATACAATTCATTTATATGACTGGCATTGCATACATATTTAGCCTGATTGCTTATCAACTGCTGAAATAATGTCGGAGCTATTCTACGATAAAGGCGGTCTGGTAAAAATTATTTTGTGCGCCGATTAATTTCATCTTCACATAAAAAGATTCTGTGAAAATTTTATAAGCGAAAAATTCATGATTAGCCACATTGAATTCATCGAATAAAATAATGTCTCCTTTATTCAGGAAAGGATATAACTGCGACAAAACAAAAATGGTTGAAGAAAAAAGATCTGCATCCAGGTGAATGAGTTTTGATTTGTTACTGAGTTCATTTTCATGGTTACGAACAAAACTGTGCAGCGTTTGCTGAAATGTTCCTTTGATAAATGCAGCTCTTGAATCATTTAATTTTAAATCGGCCAGGGCATGCGACATATCTCCTTTTTTAAAACCGCCCCAGTTTTCCGGAAGGCCTTCAAAAGTATCAAATCCACAAAATGTTGAACCGGGATTAGCATTTTTTTGCAACCACCAGAAAAATGAACTCCCTGATGCAACCCCGAATTCAAGATATAGTATTTCTTTTTGATCAAGATGGTAATGATCGGATATGGCATTGTAGAGATTGAACCTTTTTTCATAATCTCTTTTAAAAACATAATAGTCGTTGATCAGCAATGAACCGTTATTTTTATTGATCCATCGTTTCAGTTCATTGAAATTTCTGATGAATAAAAAAAGATTATTTAAAGGAGATAGGATGCGTAATATTCCAGTGAATAATAAAAGGTCTTTAAAAAATTTTATAAGTCTGAGTTTCATATTGGAGCTGTCATCTTCAATTTTCAATACCAACTGTACATTGTTCAGCTAAATTTAATACCTGATTCCTTTAACGCATTTTTAAATTGATGCGGACTGCTGAAATGAATGGTAGTAAATCCCAATTCTTTTGCAGGAGCAAGATTACGCTTGTTGTCATCAACATAAATTGCGCTTATCGGATCAATATTAAACCGTCCGATTAATTTTTGATAAATTTCCGGAAATGGTTTTCTTGTTTTTTCTTCACCTGAAACCAGGCGGCCGTCAAACCAATGCAGGAAATCATATCTCTCCAAAGCCACCGGAAAGGTTTCATGACTCCAGTTGGTGAGGGCATATAATTTTTTATCGGTTCCAAATTTTAAATGGCGGAGTATTTCCACCGTATCATGAATAGGGCCCCCGAGCATGTCTTCCCATCTATCATAATATAACCGGATATTGAGCTCCTGTTCGGGGAATTTTTTTACCAGCAGTTCCGTTGCTTCATGCAGGGTTCTTCCGGCGTCCTGTTCTTCATTCCAGTCAGGCGTACAAATATTTTCGTAGAACCATTTTCTTTCCTTTTCATCAGGGATGACATCGCGGTAAACATAATCCGGATTCCAGTCGATCAAAACACCGCCCAAATCGAAAACGATGGTATTGATATCATTCATTTAAAAAATATTTTTGCAATGTTAGTAATAATTTTTTCAGCTTTTCGATGAGCATTGCTGCCTGGTAAACCCATAGTACGGGGATAAATATTGCCGCCAGATTGTATGAATGGCTGTAAACCAAGGAGAAAAGGATTGTATAGTAGGTCGGAAGCAATTAAAATCCAGAAAAAATAGTATAAATTCCGGTATCTTTTATATCTTCGCAGATACCCAAAAAAAAAGGTCCACTGTAGAAACAGCTGACCTCTAACGATTGCTTGCCATATGAAAAAATGTAAAATCTCTTTTTTTAGTGAATTCAACTTTTTGAATTCTTTATGAGCCTCTGACGATAATTGCTTAACGATTGCCTGCCATATTTCTCATTTGCTCATTGCTGAAACAAAAATAAGACCTGTAAACGTGCCTTTCAAAACATCTTAAACGAGATTTAATTATGCCAAAAAGGGGGAATCATTCTTAAAACCCTTACTGGTGCTTAGTTTCAGCATAATTTCTTTATGATGGCCAAAGGATCCGCAGATATTTTATTTCAATTGGTACGATCGCTGGAAAAGTCCGAAAAAAGGCATTTTAAGCTATATATTAAAAGAAGTTCAGCCAAGGAAGACCTCAAGATCGTACAGCTGTTCGACGCACTTGATAAACTACAGGAATACGATGAAAAGGTATTGCTGAAAAAACTTCCCTTTGTTACCAAGCCTCAACTGGCTAATTTAAAGACCCACCTGTACAAACAGTTATTGGCGAGCCTTCGACTGCTAAAAACCACTGAAAATACAGATCTTCAATTGAGTGAGCATATGGATAATGCCCGTTTGCTTTATAATAAAGGATTGAAATTGCAAAGCCTTAAAATCCTGGAAAGAGCCAAAGAAATTGCAAAGGGCAACAACAAGTTTAATTTTTTAGCCCAGCTCATTTCTTTGGAAAAGAAAATCGAAACGCTTCATATTACCCGCAGTACGATTGAAAAAACCCAATTATTGGCTGAAGAGGCAACCGAGATAAGCGATCATATCGACAGGGTTACAAAATTGTCGAATCTTGCTTTATTGCTTTACAGGTGGTATGTACAGAATGGTCATGCGCGCAACGAACAGGACGAAAAAGGTATCAAGGAATTCTTCCAAAAAAATATGCTGCCCAATACGGACAAGCTTACTGATTTTTATGAAAAATTGTACCTCTATCAAAGCTATAGCTGGTATGCTTTTATAAGACAGGATTTTTTGATGTATTATCGCTACGGTCAAAAATGGATCGACCTTTTTGAAAACGAACCATTAATGATTTCAGTTGAAACAGGACACTATGTAAAAGGCATGCATAACCTGCTCAATGCTCTTTTTGATCTGCGCTATTACCAGAAATTTAAAGTTATTCTGCAAAAATTTGAAGCATATGCAGAAACTCCTTTGGCAAGGCACCACGATAATTTCCGGATTCACACATTCATTTATATATATGGTGCAAAAATTAACCAGCATTTGATGTTGGGGACATTTAAAGAAGCGCTTTCCCTTGTTCCGTATATTGAAGAAAAATTAAATGAATATGCGTTGTATATTGACAAGCATCGTATTCTTGTCTTCGATTATAAAATAGCTAACCTCTATTTCGGAAGCGGTGATTATGCCACATCCATTGATTATTTGCAAAGGATTATCAACAACCATGTTGAATTGCGTTACGACCTGCAATGTTATGCGCGGTTATTGCACCTGATGGCGCATTATGAAATGGGCAATTATGAAATCATGGAATCTCTCATCAAATCCGTGTATCGCTTCATGGCCAAAATGAAAAATCTGACCGTGGTTGAAGAAGAAATGTTCAAATTCCTGCGTAAGTCATTTGATATTTCTCCGCGTAAATTGAAACCAGCGCTGGAAGAATTTTTATATAAAATCAAACATCTCGAAAAAAATCGTTTTGAAACACGCTCCTTTGCATACCTCGATATCATTTCATGGCTCGAAAGCAAAGTGTATGAAAAACCCATGAGTGAAATCATCTATAATAAATTTTTGAAAAGCAAGAAAGAAAATTCCCGCGAATCCTGGGTGGCGAGCGGAGAGCTGAAATCTTCTAATGTCATGTCCCTCGTGAGACGATAAACGTGAAATGGCAAACGTCAGACGAAAGATATCAGACTTTCACGTTTGCCGTCTTATGAAAGTCACCTGTCAACCTTAATCAACCTGTCAACCGCTTTCTCCAGCGTTTCTTTTTTCTTCGCAAAACAAAATCGAATCACCTTATCGTCTTTTCCGGATTTATAAAATACGGAAACGGGAATAGTAGCTACGCCATACTCTTTTGTAATACGTATTGCAAAATCTATATCCGCCTCGTCGCTGATCTTATTATAGCGGTACACCTGGAAATAACTTCCATAACTCGGCAAAGGACTGAATTTTGTTGCTGACATCAATTGCTGAAAATAATCTCTTTTTTCCTGCATGAAATTTCCAAGTGATAGATAAGATTCTTTATTATGTAAATACTTTGATAAAGCTACCTGTGAAGGCGAATGACAACTGAAGCAATTAAACTGGTGCACTTTTCTGAATTCATGCATCAATGCCGGAGTAGTTATGCAATAGCCAAGCTTCCAGCCTGTGCAGTGATAAATTTTTCCAAAAGAAAAACATACAAAACTTCTTTCCAATAAATCCGGATAACGCAACATGGATTGATGCGGCAGATTATCAAAGATCAAATGCTCATAAACTTCATCCGATAAAATGAAAATATTTGTATTTGCAACGACTGACCTCAACTGTTCGATATCTTCAGCCCGCAAAACGTTCCCTGTAGGATTGTGCGGGGAATTGAGCATAATCATTCGCGTTTTTGGACTGATCTTTTTTCGCACTTCATCCCAATCAATTTTATATTCCGGAAATTTCAGGTTGATTAAAACTGGTTTTGCATCATTGATAACAATATTAGGAATATAACTGTCATAAGCCGGTTCGAATACAATGACTTCATCACCCGGCTGAAGAACTGTTGTTAATGCTGTATAAATGGCATAAGTGCCGCCAGGTGTAATGGTAACCTGGTTCTCCGGGTTGATACTTGTATTGTATAAGGATTGAATTTTTTCTGCTATCGTCTCCCGCAAAGGCATATAGCCCTGCATAGGGACGTATTGATTGAATCCGTTTTCCATGGCTTCATTTACCAGTGAAATCAATTCTTCGTTCATTTGAAAATCTGGAAATCCCTGGCCGAGATTAATTGCCTTAAACTCTGCAGCGAGCGAACTCATCACTGTAAAAATGGTCGTCCCGACATCCGGAAGTTTTGATTGAATATGCAACATGAAAAAGTATCAATAAATATAAAAGGTAAATTTAGTCATAACGGCAAGTTTTTAATAATTCTATTTAACTTTAATCAGATGTATTCTTCTGGTATTTTGATGTGCCCGACAAGTATAATCCTTCCCATTAAAAATTTGTATTAGCGGAGTATGAAATAATTATTTATCAGTCAAACCTATCTTTATGTATACCACCAATAAATTTACTGATCGCAGAAATTTTATTATAAAAACCGCAGCTGTTGCTACCGGATTAACGAGCCTCGCCTTATTTCCCCAGACAGGATTCGGGCAGCAAACATCAACGGATGATGATATTAATATCGTAGGTCCCAAACAAGGATATTCACCACAAATCGGAACGCTCGTTTCGATGATGACATGGATGAGGATGGTAGTTTTGAGCAGTGTGGAAAAATTGAACCAGCAGGAATTGGATTTTTTATTCGATGCCCATTCAAATACTATTGGCGCCTTATTATTGCATCTTGCCGCAGCAGAATCATTCTACCAGACCAATACTTTCGGGGAAACCTCGCTCAAAGACTTCAGTGAAACTGATAAGAAGAGATGGGATATACCAATGAACCTGGGAGATGCGGCAAGAAAATCAATCAAGGGCCATGATCTGAAATACTATACGGATACATTGTCTGAAGTAAGAGAAATAACACTTGCAGCATTCCGCAAACGTGATGATGAGTGGTTGATGAAAGTCGATCCGAAATTTTTTGGCGGAAAACCTACCAATAATTATTGCAAATGGTTTCATGTATGCGAGCATGAGTCCAATCACAATGGCCAGATCAAATGGCTGGCAAAGCGACTGCCTGGTGTGAAACCAGACAACGAATAATGTGCGAATGTGCAAATGTGCAGATGTGCGAATTCCTCAGGGGTGATCGCTTTGAAGAATTCGCACATTCGCAAATTCGCACATTAAATAATCGCGGTGGCTTCGATTTCAATTAAGTATTGTGGTTCGATAAGTCCTTTTACTTCTATCATGGAAGTGCAGGGACGAATATCTTTGAAAAATTCTCCATGTGCTTTTCCATATTCCTGCCAGCGGGAAATATCTGTTACGAACATACGGGTGCGCACAATATCTTTCAGTGATGCTCCTGCCTGGCTCAGTATTTTTTCAATTTTCCCGATTATGAATTTCGTTTGTTCATAAGCGTTGTTATTACCAACAACCTGACCATCATCTCCCAATGCCACCGTGCCTGTAACTTCAATCGTATTCCCGGCTTTCACGGCGCGGCTGTATCCTACAATTTCTTCCCATTTGGCTCCTGATGAATAATTCGTTCTTTCCATTTTAGTTTTATTATTTAATATCAATATTTTCTGCCGGTATCAAAGATTCACCATACAAACGCAGGTACACCTGAGCAACTGTGAAAACATCTTTCTGGCAATAATGTACAATGCGATCCAAATCGTGTTGCTGCCAGTAAACCTGGTTCACCATGCTTCCATCGATGTCGTCCTTTGGTGTAGGGATATCCAATGTGCGCGCCAGCAGGTTTAAAGAAGTGTAATTTTTATAATCCCCAAATTTCCAAAGTTCCATCGTATCTAAATGCGGCACTTCCCACTTTTTTTTCCCGCCCAGATTTAAGAGGGAAGGAATACAGAGTCTATGTATGATCAGCCGGCGGCATAAATATGGAAAATCGAATTCCTTGCCATTATGGGCGCATAGAAATTTGTCGGGACCATTTCCCCATTTACTCACCATATCACAAAATTCCTGCAGAAGGATTTTTTCATCATCCCCATAAAAAGATTTCAGCAGCAATCTTTTTTCTTCGTGGTTACGTGAAATAACCCCACAGCTGATACAAACGATTTTCCCAAATTCAGCGTAAATGCCAGCGGCATTATAAACTGTTGCCGGGGTATCAACTTCTTTGTCTTTGATAAGAAAAGTTGCTTTTCTTGTCCATAGATCTTTCCATTCAGCAGGTACCTGGTCAAAACCGGAATATTGAGGAACTGTTTCGATGTCGAGAAAAAGAATGTTATTGAGAGGGATTGGAGACATAAAATTAATTTGCGGATGTGCTAATGTGCAGATGTGCGAATTGCAAATCTCGAATGATTTTTGAAAATAAAAAACTCAATGTGTAATTTATTGATTTCTTTTTTTCATCGTGGATATAATTTTGCCCATCATTTTATTCAGACTTTCTATTTTGTCAGGCAGGTTTTTGCAATCAGGATAATCTTTTGAATGTTTGCATAATAGGAGAAAATATTCAGCTTCTTCCCCTTCTTTGGCGGCAATTTTAAATTTATGAATAAAATCTGCTTTACTTTCTGAATTCTGGGCTTCAATTACATTCGCGCCTATCGCTGTGCCGGATTTCAGTAATTGCCTGGCAATTACAAATTTCCTGTGCTGCTCCAGTACTTCACAAAACTTAATTATATCTAGTGAAAATTCAAACGAGAGTTTAATGACAGGATTTTTGTCAATAGTTTCTTTGTTCATAAAAAAGAGATTTCTAAGTGCAAATTGCAGATGTGCAAATGTGTAAATTCTTCTGGAATGAATTAAGGTTTTTTGACGAAAAGAATAAGGGTTAAAATACTTAGGTAAGTTTGTTTTTAAGACCCGCACATCTGCACATTAGCACATCCGCACATTAAAGAAATTTATCACCAATACTCTTCTTCACTTCTGCAACATAATCTTTGATATCCTGTTCTTTATCTTTTTTGCAGATGAGCAATACATCTTCTGTATCTACAACGATAAAATCATCCAGCCCCTGTAAAACCAATAATTTTTTATCAGGAGCGTGAACCATACATTTGGTAGCGTCTATCACCACAACATTTTCTCCTGCAATCGCATTTTCGAAATCATCTTTTTCAAGATTTTCATAAGCGCTGTTCCAGGTTCCCAGATCGCTCCATCCAAATGAAGAGGGAATAACATAAACATTTTCTGCTTTTTCCATGATACCGAAATCAATGGAAATATTGGTGCATAAGGGATAAATATGTTCGAGTGCATTTTTTTCTTCTGCTGTATTGAATGCATCTTTTTCTGCAACGAATACATCATACATCTCAGGTAAATATTTTTCAAAAGCCTTGATAACATTTTTCACCTGCCAGACAAATATGCCGGCGTTCCATAAAAAATCACCACTTGCCAAAAATGTTTTTGCAAGTTCCAGGTTAGGTTTTTCGGTAAAGGTTTTTACTTTGTATACATTGTCGGTCACTGAATGCTGCTCGCGCTGGATGTATCCATAACCGGTATTTGGCTGAAGCGGCTTAATGCCCAATGTAATAAATGCATTATGTTTATTGACAAAACTGAGCGCCTCCAGGCATACTTTCATAAATGCTTTTTTATCCTGGATCAAATGATCTGAAGGCGCAACGATCAGTGATGCCTTTGGATCCTTCTGTTGCAGCTTGAAAGAAATATAAGCAATACAGGGCGCTGTATTTTTTCGTGAAGGTTCTCCCAAAACATTTTCAGCAGGCAGATCAGGCAATTGTTCCTTCACGATATCTATATATTCGTTGGAAGTGACTACATAAATATTTTCAACAGGAACAAAATTGGAGAACCGCTCAAAAGTTCCCTGGATCAGCGTTTGACCTGTATTCAATATATCCAGGAATTGTTTTGGATAATCCTGCCTGCTCATTGGCCAGAACCTGCTGCCAATTCCTCCTGCCATGATTACTATGTAGTGATGTTCGTTCATTTTTTTTAGTTTAATCTGTTGATGAGACCAGGTGGTCGACCTCGAGTTGATAATGTTAAGGTTTTGCTCGAGGTCGACCACCT